>Ga0272447_1001517_pt1 | contig 14349 bp, 23 predicted proteins | sample YNPCB0133_FD_194589 | JGI IMG/M metagenome (GOLD analysis project Ga0272447, IMG submission 194589) | Hot spring microbial mat communities from Yellowstone National Park, WY, United States - YNP-CB-013-3 | ecosystem: Environmental > Aquatic > Thermal springs > Hot (42-90C) > Sediment | place... | reverse complement strand
TCCGGTGCGGTTCATTGGGAAAACAGTGGCGGTCCAGGGCTGGTTACGTTGGGGGGCAACACCCTGGCTGGATGTGGAACAAATCGAAACCCGACAGGGAAAAAAAACGAGGGGCGGACATCCGATTTGGGCGACCCTAGCGGCTTTTGCCGCTATTGCAATCGGGGTGTATATTTTGGGTTTTGTGGGGGTGAGCTGGCAGATTTTTGCCCCGCCGGAATCTGTCCCAGATTTGGGTTCCTAAATTGGGCGCAGTGGATTGATGCGATAGATAACTAGCACTGACAATATGAAGCAATAGCTTAAAAAGCAATTGAATTCCTGGGAAATCATGAGTAATTAAGAGGTAACAGAAGCCTACAGACAACGCTGGGCTGTGGAAATCTTATGCAAGTTTCTTAGGACACACCTGAAGCTCGATTCTAATCGTTTATTTGATATTGCAACTATTAGAAATTTCCTGAGTATACGGGAATCAATGAGTAGATAAGCAATATATACAACCAATCTTAATCCAGCAGAAGTGGCATTTTGTCACTTGGTTCCAGAGGACTGTTCCCTGTCCGAAAATGTGTTTCAGGATTCAGCACTTGTGCTTACTTTCACTCTCACTCATTTGCAATGAATCTCTACCCATCTGTTGCATTGAATATCCCTAAAATACTACCTATTTCTACAAGGAGCAAAATGTTTCACAACTAGGACTCTCTATGACTCGATCAGAAATTTCATCAGAAATTTCTCGGCGCAAGTGATCAGTGGCTACCCAAAGATAAGTACGTTTCCTTTGAGCCTATAAAAGTTTTTCATTGGGATTTCACCCAGTAAATGACGGTGATGTAATGCGACCCAAATAGTGATCCATCAATTATAGATATACACCCCATCCATCGAATGTAGCCGAATCGCGTTGTGAGCTAATAACTCAATCGAAAGCCCTTACATCCATTGCACCACAACCTTACGCTCGCGCCAGAACAAACACATTACCCTTGTCGCCCCGGCTAATGCGTAGGTCAATGTCCAAGTAGGTGATGTCCAGCCAGCCTTGGGAACGACTGCTATCTAAAGGAATGCGGATCAGAGGAAGGGATTCGTCCCGTTCCAGTTGGTCGAGCCATTGGGTGGGGCTTTGGTAGTTTACCAATCGCTGTAACCCCAACAAACTCTGTTCAAAATAAATGGCAATGCGGCTGGGATTGACCAGTTCAAAACGGGCTTTCACCGCCAATAACCCTTCTAAAAAGGGCAAACCCTGCGCCTCCAGCAGATTATACACCCGACTTTTGTCTGCTTGGATGACCTGATAAATTTGCCCTAGGGTCACGCCTGGCACCCGCCCCAAACTAATTACATCCGTGCTGCTGGTGTAAAGCAGTTGCCAACAGCCGCTGAGCAATTCCGGGGTCTGCGCCGGGTTCGGGGTAGGATTTTGGGCTTCCAGTTGGCGAATGAGTTGATCCAACTCAGCCTGCACACGGGGAGACGCCAAAAGCCCCCGATTGGTAACCCCCACCGCCTTCAGCAGTTTCAACTTTTCCTGCATAACGTCCCCCGCAGTCAACCACCGTTATTAGACCAGGTTTTGGCAGGAATCACAAGCGGGAATTCCCTTAGGATGGGGGAGTCTCCCGTTGACATTGACCACCTGCTGCGGTAATTTTCGCCTCGGCAGTGGCACTGAATGCTGCGGCGACGACGGTGAGCGGACGGTTAAGTTCCCCCTTGCCCAGAATCTTTAACCCCCCTTGGGGCTGTTTGACCCAACCGGCAGCTTGCAGGGCAGCCAGAGTAACGGGTTGTTCCCCTTCCCAAGCCGCTAAATCACCCACGTTGAGAATGGTGTAGCGGGTGGGGTTGACCGGCCGAAAGCCGTGTAATTTGGGCAGTCGCCGGTATAAGGGGTTTTGTCCCCCCTCAAACCCCGGACGGGTGGAGCCGCCAGAACGGGATTTTTGCCCCCGCATCCCAAAACCACAACTGGCTCCCTGTCCCGCGCTGATACCCCGGCCAACCCGCCGCCGCCGATGCCGAGAACCGGGTTGGGGATGTAAATCGTGTAGTTTCATAGTGCACCTTGGCCCAACTGATTAACCGTAGAGTTGTTCTAGGGGGATGCCCCGTTCCTTGGCCACTTGCGAGAAGGTACGCAGGCTGGCCAGCGCCGCAATGGCCGCTCGGGCGTTGTTCAAGGGATTGTTGGAACCCAATTGCTTAGCCAGCACATTTTTCACCCCGGCCAATTCCAGCACGGTACGCACGGCCCCCCCGGCAATCACACCGGTACCAGGGGCAGCAGGTCGCATCAGGACGCTGGCAGCACCATAGTCTGCACGGGTGGGGTGGGGGATGGAGTTGGCACGGGTCAAGGGAACCGTAATCAGGTGCTTTTTGCCATCGGCAACCCCTTTGCGAACGGCACTGCTGACATCGTTGGCCTTGCCTACGCCTACGCCTACTTGTCCCTTCTCATTCCCCACAACAACAATGGCCCGAAAACTCAGTTTTTTGCCACCTTTGACCACCTTGGTCACCCGCCGGGTTTGCACAACCCGCTCTTGCCATTCCGGTTCCTTTTCTGCAGTACGGGCGGCTTTGCTACGACGTTCTTTGGCCATGCGCTTCTCCTTAATTGTTCACTAAAATTCTAATCCGGCGGCACGGGCAGCTTCGGCTAGGGCTTTGACCCGCCCGTGGTACAGGTTGCCCCCCCGATCAAAGACAACCCGCTGAATCCCCCGCGCCAGCGCCCGCTCAGCAATGACCTGCCCCACTTTGGCAGCCGCTATGCACGTGGCACCGTTATTGTTCAATTCTTGGCGCAAAGCTGGTTCAACCGACCCCGCCGCCGCTAGAGTATGGTGACGGCTGTCGTCAATCACCTGGGCGTAAATGTGCCGGTGGGAACGAAAAACCGCCAACCGGGGGCGTTCCGGTGTGCCTACCACCCGTTTACGGATGCGGCGGTGACGACGTTGAATGGCCTCGATACGCGTGAGTTTCATCGTTAGCACCCAACTACTTCTTCTTACCAGTGCTTTTGCCTTCCTTGCGCCGCACGACTTCCCCTAGGTAGCGAATCCCCTTGCCTTTGTAGGGTTCCGGCGGACGCACAAAGCGAATCCGGGCAGCCATATTGCCGACCTGCTCCTTGTCAATGCCCCGCACCACAATGATGTTGCCCTGATTGACACTTTTGCCGCTGGCATCCTCAATGCCCAGGGTAATGCCCGAAGGCGGAGTCACTTCCACCGGATGGCTGTAGCCCACATGCAAAACCAACTTGGTGCCGGACATCTGCGCCCGGTAGCCCACCCCTTGGATTTCCAGCTTGCGCTCAAACTCCTTGGTCACCCCCTCGACCATGTTGGCCACCAGCGTGCGGCACAGACCATGCAGTTGCCGGTTCTGTCGAGAATCGTCCACCCGCTCCACCCGCAGGACACCGTCTTGTTGCTGGATCACCACCCCAGGGGGCAATTCCCGCTGGAGTTCTCCTTTAGGACCCTTAACCCGCACCCGTTGGCCCTCGAGGGTCACGGTCACCTTGGCGGGCACAGGAATCGGTCGCTTACCAATCCGGGACATGACCTGCCCTCCTACCAGACATAACACAACACTTCACCACCAATGCGGTTTTTGCGGGCTTCCCGGTCCGTCATGATCCCCCGCGAAGTAGAAATCACAGCAATACCAATTCCCCCCAACACCCGCGGCAATTCCCGATAGCCGGCATAAACCCGCAACCCCGGTCGGCTGACCCGCTTGAGCGCGCGAATCACCGGCTGACGGTGCCGACCCGTGTACTTGAGGGTAATCACCAGCACCCGCCGCACCCCCTCGCCCTCCTCGCAGAAGTCCTGGATAAACCCCTCCGTCTTCAGCACCTGGGCAATGCTCCGAGTCATGCGGGTCGCCGGTACTTGGGTTGTGGCATGGCGGGCCAAGCCAGCGTTGCGAATCCGGGTGAGCATGTCCGCAATGGTGTCGTTAACCATCGTTAGTGCTCCCGAAACGGCATTCCCAAGGCCTTAAGTAAAGCCAACCCCTCCCGGTCGGTGCGGGCAGTGGTGATGATGGCAATGTCCATCCCCCGAATTTTGTCAATTTTGTCATATTCAACCTCTGGAAAAATCAACTGCTCCTTGAGACCCAAACTGTAATTCCCCCGCCCGTCAAAACTCTTAGGGCTGACGCCACGAAAGTCCCGAATCCGGGGCAACGCCAGATGGATCAACCGCTCCAAAAAGCTGTACATCCGGTCACCCCGCAAGGTCACCATCATCCCCACCGGCATCCCCTTGCGGATTTTAAACCCGGCAATCGCCTTTTTCGCCCGGGTCACCACCGGTCTTTGCCCGGTGATCATACTGATTTCTTGGAGAGAGGATTCCAGGGCCTTGGCATTTTGCGCCGCCTCCCCCAACCCCCGGTTGACGGTGATTTTCACCAATTTCGGCACCTGATGCACATTGGTATAGCCAAACTCCTGCATCAAGCGGGGGACAACAGTTTCCTGATAGTAAGTCTTCAGCCGCTGTGCCATCCTAGTTCCCCTTTTTCTTCACTGGTTTGGGCAAAAGGAGTTCGCCGGTTTTTTTCAGCATCCGTACCTTGCGCCCGTCGGCGGTGTAGGTGTGGCAAACCCGGCTGGCTACTTCTTTTTCCTGGGAATAGAGCATAACCTTGCTGCTGTGGATGGGGGCTTCTACCCGGATAATTTGGCCTTTTTCCCCCTCCCGCTGCGGTTTGATGTGCTTGGTGCGCATATTCACCCCGGCTACTACCACCTGGCTGGTCTCCGGCAGTACCCGCAAAATTTCGCCCACTTTCCCCTTATCGTCGCCGCTAATGACCTGCACCAAATCCCCCTTACGGACGTGCATCTTGTAGCGCAGACCGTTGCGGTGCGGGCGAACCCCCTTCTGTTTGGTCAGCTTCTTCACCAGCCCCGGTTGCAAACGCCGTACCATCACAACACCTCCGGTGCCAAAGAAATGATTTTGGTAAAGTTGCGATCCCGCAATTCTCGCGCCACCGGGCCGAAGACTCGGGTCCCCCGGGGGTTGCCGTCTTTATTGATAATGACGGCGGCATTGTCGTCAAACCGGATGCTCATACCGCTTTCCCGGCGCACATTTTTGCGCGTGCGTACCACCACCGCCCGCACCACCTCCGATTTTTTCACGGGCATATTGGGGGCCGCATCCTTGACCACCGCCACAATCACATCGCCAACCCCAGCGGTCCGCTTGTTGCCGCCGCCTTTGGTCAACCCTTTACTGCCAACAGTCGCCCCCAACACCCGAATACACATGATCCGGCGGGCACCGCTATTGTCGGCCACATTCAAATAGGTTCGGGGCTGAATCATGAGGCACCTCCTGGAGACGCACGGAGAATCTCCACCACTCGCCAGCGCTTGGTACGGCTCAAGGGGCGCGTTTCGGCAATCCGCACCTCATCCCCTTCCTGGCAGCGGTTTTCCTCATCGTGAGCCTTGTATTTTTTGGTGCGCACCACAATTTTGCCGTAACGGGGGTGTGCCACCCGCCTTTCGACCGCCACTACGACGGTTTTGTCCATTTTGTTGCTCACCACCCGCCCCACAAACTGCTTAACTGCCATGCTGTCGCCTCCTTTGGTGTTCCAGAGTCAACAACTGCGCCAATTTGTGCCGGGCGTGCCGAAATTCGTGGGTTTTCACCGGCTGCCGCGTGGCTTGCCGAAACCGCAACTGAAACAACTCCTTTTTGACCGCCAGAATCGCCTCACGCAATTGGGTATCGTCGAGGTCCCGAATATCAGACATTTTGGGCAACGCCATTGCTGACCACCTCCTGGGCTGCACGAGTAATGAATTTGGTCTTGATCGGCAGTTTGTAGGCAGCTAAACGCATGGCCTCCCGCGCCACATGTTCCGGGACGCCGTTGCCCATCTCAAACAAGATGGTGCCGGGCTTGACCACCGCCACCCAAAACTCCGGGGAGCCTTTTCCTGAACCCATGCGGGTTTCCGCCGGGCGCATGGTGACCGGTTTGTCGGGAAAAATGCGAATCCAGATTTTCCCCACCCGTTTAATGCACCGGCTCATGGCGCGTCGGCAGGCCTCAATCTGGCGGGCCGTGATCCAGGCCGGGTCCTGCGCCTGCAAGCCGTAATCCCCAAAGACCAGCGTATTCCCCCGGGTGGCCACACCGCGCCGGGTGCCCCGCTGTTGTTTACGAAATTTGGTACGTTTTGGGCTGAGCATGATCTACTCCTCTACTTCAGCGTCGGAACGATCCTCAAACCGCTGGCGACGACGGGGGGGACGCAGGGCAGCTTTGCCGGTGCCCACTGCCGCCGCTTCTGGGGTACTGGGCATCACTTCCCCGCGAAACACCCACACCTTTACGCCCAAAACCCCATAGACCGTTTTGGCAATGCGCTGGGCAAAGTCAATGTCGGCACGCAGGGTTTGCAGGGGAACCCGGCCCTCCCGCACCCATTCACTGCGGGCAATTTCCGCTCCGTTGAGCCGCCCGGACACCATAATCTTAACTCCCTGCACCTCCGCCCGTTGGGCCCGCTGCACCGCCTGCTTCATCACGCGCCGAAAGGCAACCCGCTTTTCCAACTGCTCGACGATGTAATCCGCCAGCAGGGGCGCTTCCGCATCCACCTTGGCAATTTCCACCACGCGGATTTTCACCTGCTGCCGTCCCAAGAGTTTTTCCACATCCTTGCGCAGGGCCTCAATCCCAGCACCCCGCTGCCCCACCACCACCCCAGGGCGACCCGTGTGCACCGCCAGTTCAATTTGATCCGCTTTGCGCTGGATGTGGATGCGGGCAATGGCCGCTTTGGCCAGCTTTTTCATCACAAACTGGCGGATTTGGTAATCCTCCTGCAACAGTTCCGGGTACTGGCGGGGAGCAGCAAACCAGCGCGACTGGTGCTCCTGCGTGATCCCCAAGCGGAACCCAACCGGGTGCGTTTTCTGTCCCATCTTACTGGCCCTCCGCGTCTGCCCGTTCCCGTACCGCAATGGTGATGTGGCAGGTGGGTTTGTGAATCCGGTAGGCCTGCCCCCGCGCCCGGGGTTGGTAGCGCTTGAGCAGCGGCCCCCCATCTGCCGTTGCCCGGGTGATCACCAATTTGCTGCGATCCAGGCCGTTGTTGTGTTCCGCATTGGCTGCCGCCGACCGCAACAGTTTCATCACCGCCGCACAGGGGCGATAGGGCATAAATTCCAGGATCATCAGGGCTTCCCGGTAGGTACGTCCCCGAATCTGATCCAACACCCGCCGCACTTTGTGGGGCGACAAGCGGGCAAACCGTAACACCGCCCGTACTTCTGGTCCTGTCGTGGCGATCACCCTTGTGTCCTCCTAACGTTTGGCTTTCTTGTCACTTTTGGCGTGCCCCCGAAAGGTGCGGGTAGGGGCAAATTCCCCCAGCTTGTGCCCTACCATCTGGTCGGTGATGTACACGGGCACGTGCTGTCTGCCGTTATAGACCGCAATGGTATGGCCGATCATCTCCGGCACAATTGTGGACGCCCGGGACCAGGTCTTAATCACTTGCTTTTCCCGGCGTTGGTTCAGCTTTTCGATCTTGCTCAGTAAATGGTCGGCCACAAACGGCCCTTTTTTCAAAGAGCGTGCCATTTTAACTACCCCCTTTCCGCCGACGGATAATCAACCGGTCGCTGGGTTTATGGCGCTTGCGGGTCTTGCGCCCCAAAGCCGGTTTGCCCCAAGGGGTCATGGGTGTACTGCGGCCAATGGGGGCCTTGCCCTCCCCGCCCCCGTGGGGGTGGTCCACCGGGTTCATCACCGAACCGCGCACTTCGGGACGACGCCCCAGCCAGCGTTTACGCCCCGCTTTCCCCAGCCTGATATTACTATGATCCACATTTCCCACCTGCCCAATCGTGGCATAGGCCTCCCGGCGAAACAGACGCACTTCCCCCGAAGGCAACTTCAGCGCCACAAAATCCCCCTCCTTGGCCACCACCTGGGCACTGGTACCCGCACTCCGCACAATCTGACCGCCCTTGCCTGGCACCAATTCCACGTTGTGTACCTCTGTCCCCAAAGGAATATTCCCCAAAGGCAGGGCATTCCCCACCTCAATCGGTGCATCCGGGCCGGCCATCACCGTTGCCCCCACCTCCAGGTTGCGGGGATGCAGAATATACCGCTTCTCCCCGTCCCGGTAATACAGCAACGCCAGCCGGGCACTGCGGTTGGGGTCGTATTCAATGGCCGCAACCTTGGCGGGAATCCCCCGTTTGTCCCGGCGAAAATCCACCAGTCGGTAGAGCTGTTTGTGGCCGCCCCCCCGATGGCGGGTCGTGATCACCCCCCGGTTATTGCGGCCTTTGGGGGAATGGTGGTAGGTGACCAGGGATTTTTCCGGCTCCGTCTTGGTAATCTCGGCAAAATCCGCCACCGACCGTGCCCGGGTGCCTGGGGTCAAAGGGCGATACACACGTAAAGGCATGGGCTGCTGTTACACCTCCGGAAACAGAACAATCTTGTCACCCTGAGCCAAAGTCACAATGGCTTTTTTGTAATGGGGTTTGCGCCCCGTAAACCGCCCCACCCGTTTGCGGCGCTCCGGCGGGTGCAGGGTATTGACCGCCACCACCCGCACATTAAACAGCAGTTCAATAGCAGCCTTGATCTCCGGTTTGGTGGCCTGGGGTTGCACCGCAAACGTGTATTGGTTCTGCTCCAACAACCGGGTCGCCTTCTCCGTCACCAACGGGCGGATAATGCAATCCACCAAACGGCGCGGGTCATTCTGGCGGGGCTTAAGCGTGGTGATCCGACCCATCCCCGTACACCTCCTGAATTTTTTGCAACGCCCCCACGGTCACGACCAGGGTGTCCGCACGCAGAATGTCCCACACATTTAACTGATCCGCCCGCAGCAGCGTAACACGGGGCAAATTCCGCACCGATAACCCCAGCGTTTCCGTAATTTCCGGCACAATCAACAACACCTTGGCGGCCAAGTCCACCCCCCAGCGGGTCAACGCCTGCACCATTTCCTTGGTTTTGGGGCGGGGCAACTGATGCGCAAATTCTTCCACCACCACCGTTTGGGCTGCCCGACTCATCAAGGCCGTCCGCAATGCCAAGCGCCACTCTTTGCGGTTCATCTTCAATTCATAATCCCTAGGTTTGGGGCCAAAGACCACCCCGCCACCCCGCCACAGGGGCGACCGAATGGAACCGGCCCGTGCCCGCCCCGTACCTTTTTGCCGCCAGGGTTTGCGTCCACCACCGCTGACTTCCGCCCGGGTTTTGGTACAGGCCGTACCTTGCCGTGCATGGGCCAACTGCCGCACCACCGCCCGATGCAGAATATGGTTGGCCGTCTCCGGTCTCGCCACCCGCAAGGTCAAGGACGCTTCGCCGCTGGTTTCTCCTTGCCAATTCTTAACCGCCCATGCCACCATCGCCTACTCCTTCGCCCCCACCCGTTTAGCGGGCGTCACGCTCACCAGCGCACCCGGTTTTCCCGGCACCGACCCCTTGATTACCAACAGGTTGCGTTCCGGGTCCACCTTAAAGATGCACAAATCCTTAATCGTCACCCTTTGGTTGCCCATGCGCCCTGCCATACGTTTGCCCGGATAGACCCGCCCCGGCGTCGTACCTGGCCCAATCGAACCCGGCTGGCGGTGATTTTTGGAACCGTGAGCCATCGGCCCCCGCCCGAAATGGTGCCGCCGCTGATATCCCGCAAACCCCCGCCCGATGCTGGTGCCCACCACATCCACCCGTTGCCCCGGTTGGAATATCTCGACGGTGATTTGCTGACCCAGTTGGTACTGCGTCGGATTGTCCAAACGATATTCCCGCAGATGCTTGAGCCACGGAGCGTTGGCCTTGCGTAAATGTCCTCGCTCGGGCTTACTCAGGGTCTTTTCTCGCGTCAGACCAAACCCCAACTGCACCGCATTGTAACCATCCGTGGCCGTAGTTTTCACCTGCGTCACCGTACAAGGCCCCGCCTGCACCACCGTTACCGGCACTGCCCTACCCGCTTCATCAAATAGCTGGGTCATGCCCAACTTCGTACCTAAGATTCCCAATGCCACGGTCAGCCTCCTAACCTCTCCATGTGACGCAACTCTCTCCCATAGGGGAAAGGAACTACTGATTCCTGCACTACCCCGTTACCAGTCCTACCTTTGCCGCCCTAGGACTTGAATTCCCCGTAGAAATCCTCTATGGCTTTACCATGCCAGCTAACGGTGAACCCAGTATCCCCCACTTTCCCGGCACCCACCGGGTCAGCGGTTTAGCGACACAATCTAAAATAATAGACTGCCTTTGGGGATTTGTCTAGGGGGGTCATCATCAATTTTTTTCAGTACGGCTGTCCGGCGGCTGGGGTCAGGGCGTGCATCCAGATGACCAAGTACCAAACCACGCCCGATTGTACTCAGGAAATGTGCATGATGACCAGCGATGCAATTCTGTGACGCTTTGGGGGTTTAATGCTCGCAAAGGACATTGGCCACTCGTACTGCATTCTCATTCGTTTCTTAGAGACGGCAAACAGCCTACTTTCCGCAGGTGTGCCCGTTACCCCAAGAACATGACCAGGGTAGTGCTTTGGGTACTGCCACCCCAGATGTTCAGTTCTGCGATATGCTGAAGGGGTGAAGCTTGACACTCCCACCACCTAAAGGTGGGGGATTCTTACGCAGTCCATAAACGGACTCGTAAAGGCGTTGTCAAGACGCCCCTACACAGTTCCTCAAGGCAAAGCCCTAAGGTTCTGCTTACTTGTACAAGAATCGCCGTTCGGGTTTTTCACCAAGGATGGCGACTAAGTATAGTTTAGCACAGAGCGACTAAAGTCGCTTGCGGGCTTTTCCACCCCGTACTAAAGTACGGAGCTACCAAGCTATCCCTCTGTGTTATGGATGGAACGTATCCTATTTACTCCAGTCATTATCGAGCAGTTTGGTTCTCCCCCCAAACGGTGGAGATTCCTTTAACCCGCTTGGACGCAGCGACGGCGGAAACGTTTCGGCAGCAGTGTTTGGATGCAGTGGCAGGGCAGGCGCAGGTGGTGGGGATCAATCTCAGTACGGTGGAGTTCCTGGACAGCAAGGGGCTGGGTGCGCTGGTCAGTTGCAGTAAACACATTCAAGCCCTGGGGAGAAAGCCTTTTTTGGTGGCACCCCAACCGCACATTTTAGTGCTGTTGGAAACGGTGGCGATTCATCGCTATATCCCCATCTATACCAAGCGGGAACATTTTGAGCAGGGATTGCCACCGGATTGGGCTTAATTGTCCTTGTCAAGAGCAGAAGTAATACAGTTATAGTCTGGAGATTCTTACCCAGTCCCTAACAGGAATTGTAATGGCGCTGTCAAAGCACCTCTACCCAGTTCCCTATCCATATAGTTTTTTTCATCTGGTAAGAAATCATTGAGTCCAGCGTTGCCTCTAGGCCACCCATTTCACCTATTCCTAATATAACCATTACAAAAATAGCATTATGAGGACTTCTGTTTATGGCTATTGAGAATAATCCCCATGTTACTTGCTATGTTAATTGCCAATGCAAAATTACGGCTGAAAAACATGATGCTTTCGAGCCTGCCGTGTAAGTACAAAGGTTAATAAATAGAGGTTCTCTTGCTACACATTTTTATAGTCCTGTTAGCTAATTTGCCGAGAAGCACTGTCCTCTAGGTCAGGCGGAGCGCTTAGTTCGCAGTCTATGCTTAAGCATGAGTGTCGGGAGTATGTCACCAAGGTAGTTATTCCTAACATCAAAAATTTCCTTCCGTAACCCATCTACATCAACAGATCAATCGTGGCACGCCCGGTGGTTTTGAGCCAGTTTTGGGCTTCGATGTAGTTGTTAGGAGCCAGACGGATCGCCTGTTGCCAATACTGAGCTGCCAAGTCAAACAATTGTTCTGCTCGTTCCAGGTCGTTGGCTGCTTTTGCCTGTTCCCCCTGGTAGTGATAAATGACCGCCACGTTGTTCAACGCCTGGGGCATCCGGGGGTTCAATTCCAACGCCTGGTGGTAGTAATCTAGGGCTTTTTCGTGATCGCCGTTGCTGGTGTGGATGAGGGCGATGTTGTACAAGATGAAGCTGCGGTCGTAGCTGTCTTCTTCTAAAGCGAGGGCTTCTTGGTAATTTTGCAGCGCCTCGGCGTATTCCCCTTCTGCCTGGGCATTCATCCCATCCCGGTAGTAGGCAAAGGCAGCTTTTGCTTTGGGACTGGCAGGCAACAACTTGAGTAACAGATCGGCCAGTACCGTAAACGTTTTGTCAATAAAGTTGTCGTTGCGCTGGGATCGGGGCATGGCTATTCCCCTGACACCTTGTGAACCGTTTTTACCCATTTTAACCGTTTTGGCCGCACAGCCAGCCGTACCATCATGGCCGCAATGACCGGCAACCAATGGGTCATATACAGCATCGCCCGCAGGGATTCGCCCAACAGATACCAGGGAGAACGGGATTCCAACCAGGACAGCCCCCGCCAAGTAGAACCGCAAAACAGCAGCAACATCATCCCTGTCAACGGCCACAGCAAGGGTGGGTGTTTGCTCCACAGGGCCAACAGACCATCCGGGATACTGGCCGCCGGTAGCAGGTACTGGCTGACACAACTGACTCCCGTGTCAAAGCGTTTCCACCAACCCCAAGGGGAAAACAGCCAAGGTCGCCAGTAGTCCAAATAGCGTTGGTAGCCCCCTTCGGCCCATCGATTGCGCTGATGCCACAGGGCACGGAAACTGGTCACTCCTTCTTCCAAAACGCTGGGGGTAAAGAGAAATTCAATATCCCAAGCGTCCAAATGCAGCCGAAAGGTCAAATCCAGGTCGTCGGTGAGAGTGGCCTCATTCCAGCCCCCTACCCGATCCAGGGCAGCCCGGCGAACAAATTGCCCATTCCCCCGCAATTCGGCAATCCCCCCCCGGCGGCGACGTTGCAGTTGCAAAAACGCATCCAAGATCATTTCCACCCGCTGCCCAGCCAGCCACCAGTTCCGAGGACCCGGAGCAATTGCCTTGCGCACTTGTACGGCCCCCACCTGCGCCTGCTGAAACAACGGCACAATCCAATGCAACAAATCCGGGGACACCTGGGCATCGGCATCAAACACGCCAATAATTTCCCCTCGACTAAGGCGCAACCCCTCATTCAGGGCACCGGATTTACCCCCGCCCGATCCTGGTGGTCGGTGCCACACCCGTAGCTGGGGATATTCCGCCGTGAGTTCGTCCAGAATGCGCCCAGTGGCATCCGTGCTGCCATCGTCAATCACCCATACTTCATAGCAGGGGTAATCCAATTGACAAAGGGACCGCACCAGCCGTCGGATCACCGCTTCCTCATTTTTGGCGGCCACCAACAGGGACACCAAGGGCGTTGCCTCTAAAGCAGGCGGTGAGGATTCTGGGATGGGTTTCCCCCACAACAGGCGGATGACCTGCCAACCCACCACCGTCGTCAGTGCCCACACGACCCAGGAACCCCAAGATACGTAGTGAAGCGCCACGGTTCCCCCCCACACCAACGAGAGGATCACCACTGCTTTCCGCCGCCGCCCCTGACCGTAGGCGTTGAAATTCCGGCGGGTGGAGTCGCAAAGTTCCGGTTGCTCCCAGACCTGATCGCTGGCCATAGCGATTCCTGTACGGTTACCCTCACTGTACTATGTTTATGGTAAGTCTTTGTCGTGGGCCCTCAGGTTGGCGTTCAATGTTGCGCTTTGTTGGTCGGGTCGGTCTGCTGTTTATCGTCAATCCGCAGGCTGGGTCGCAATAGGTCATCGTTACTAAAAAACCTGGGTCTAAAGCCCCGCCCTTATGCCTCCGGCACGGCTCACGCCTAGAGGGCGGCTTTGTGTTAAGATAGACCCGGAAGTAAGGGTCGTCAACCTCTCTCAAAACCCGACAGTCTAGCGACTGAATCCAATCTAAGCAAGTTTTTTTGTCGCTGGCACCGGTACCTCAGGGCATGAGGGAACCGCTCCATAAGGGGGAACGCTTGGGGAAAGATGCACCGCTGCCGTAGAGGGGAAACCTGATAGGGTAAGTGCGCTCTTAGAACCAAGAACAAGAATCTCCTGCCTTTAGGCAGGGGAGTATGTCAATAAAAAGCTAGGTCTAAAGCCACGCCCTAATGTCTCCGGCGCAGCTATACCCAGAGAGCGGCTTAGCGGTATGGTGCATCTAAACGGCAAGGGTCGTGAACTGCTGATACATTTACGCTGAACACTACTGAGCATCACTGCTCAACGGTGCAGCGATAGCATCCTGCTCGTCTCCGTTCGCGTCAGCGGGACGGAGTCCAAACAGGAAGG
>Ga0272447_1001515_pt1 | contig 14361 bp, 13 predicted proteins | sample YNPCB0133_FD_194589 | JGI IMG/M metagenome (GOLD analysis project Ga0272447, IMG submission 194589) | Hot spring microbial mat communities from Yellowstone National Park, WY, United States - YNP-CB-013-3 | ecosystem: Environmental > Aquatic > Thermal springs > Hot (42-90C) > Sediment | place... | reverse complement strand
GCTGTGCCAAAACCTCTTTCTTCTCCAGGTGCTCATGCAGAAGCTTGAGGTTAGTCCCTTGGCTGGATCTAACTCCGCTTCCACAAAGAAGGGGCCCCTTCTCCTGATTGTGGATGACGATCCCAGCCAGCGACTCGTGATTCGCTACGTGCTGGAGCGAGAAGGCTACCAAGTGCTGGAAGCCAGTAGCGGCGAGACCTGCCTACAGCTAGCCACTCAACATCCAGTAGACATGGTACTACTGGACGCGGTAATGCCGGATCTGGATGGGTTTGAGTGCTGTCGCCGCCTCCATGCCCAAAACCCTGACATGCCGATTTTAATCGTCACCGCTTTGGAAGACGAAGCTTTTGTCAACGAGGCTTTTGCTGCAGGAGCCAGTGACTACATCCCTAAGCCTATCCACTGGTCAGTTCTGAAGCGGCGGCTGCGCCACTTGCTGCAAGTTAGCCAGGCCCAACGCCGTCTACAACAGCTTAACCAAGAACTGGAAGCCAAGGTGAAGGAGCGCACTGCTCAACTGGCCTGCCAGGTAGCAGATTTGGAGCAGCTCAACCGCCTCAAAGACCACTTTTTGGCCGCGGTCTCCCACGAGCTGCGCACGCCCTTAACCAAAATCAGACTAGCCTTGGAACTCCTGGGCCGCACCCCCCTCAACGAGAAGCAGCGGCAGTACCGGGACATTGCCCTGCAGGAGTGCGAGGTCGAAATCCATCTTATCGACCGCCTGTTGGCTCTGCAGGGTCTGCAAGGGAAAGAGTGGGGCTCTGCCGTTGCGGCCATTGATCTGCCCAGCTTTTGGCAGAGCTTGCTCGAGTCGGCACGGCAATGTGCGCAGGCCCACTCCCTCACGCTACAGGTTGGGGATTTGCACCCGCCTGCCTCGGGATTTTACAGCCATCCGCAGCTCCTGGATCAGGTTCTCAAAGAACTGCTGAGCAATGCCTGCAAGTTTACCCAGCCAGGGGGCACTATCTGTCTAGAGATCCAGTCGATTCCTGGAGGGGTCGAGTTTAGGGTCGGTAACAGTGCTCAGATTGAGCCCGAACACTTGCCCCACATTTTCGAGCCCTTTTACCGCGTGCCCACTGTAGATCCCTGGACCCAGCCGGGCAGCGGTTTGGGGCTGGCTTTGGTGAAGCAGTGGGTGGAGTATCTGCAGGGCCACATCCAGGTGAGTAGCGAGGGAGGGTGGACGTGTTTTGTACTTCGCTTGCCCAGCCTAGAGCCGACTCCTGCTTCTTCAGTAGGAGATGAAGTGGGGACGTGAGACCTAGTGGCCGACAGCAGCAGTTTCAGCAGTGGCAAAGGAAGTGCCGCAGCCGCAGGTAGCCACGGCATTGGGATTCTTGAATTTGAAGCCACCCCCCAACAGATCTTCGGAAAAGTCGACAGTAAGGCCCTGGAGCAGGGTCATGCTCAAGGGATCCACCGCCACCCGGAGATCCCCAAAGTCGAAGGTGTGATCGTCGGGGTTGGCCTGAGACTCAAAGTGCATCACATAGGAGAGGCCAGAGCAGCCGCTGGGCTTGACCCCCAGGCGCAAGATGGGCTGGGATCCCTCTTTCTCGTACTTGCTGCGCAGGCGCTTTAGCTCTTGGATGGCGCTATCGGTCAAGGTGATCATGGCGGGAAAGCTGACACGTACCCCTATCCTAACAATCCTTTCCAGGCAGAAACAGTTGATAAGCTAGGGATCCCGTTCCTTAACGTTGTCGACGTTTGACCCTTGTGACGGATCCTAACGCTATCCGGGTTACCTTTCTGGGTACCAGCTCTGGCATGCCCACCCGCCAGCGCAATGTGTCAGGAGTGGCGGTGCAGTTTCCGCAGCGGTCGGAATGGTGGCTGTTTGATTGTGGCGAGGGCACCCAACACCAGCTCCTGCGCTTAGACGAGCTGCGCCCCAGCCAGTTGCGCCGCATTTTCATCACTCACATGCACGGGGACCACATCTACGGCCTGCCGGGACTGTTGGCTTCCTGCGGCCTGGGCAGCACTCCCCAACACATCGACATCTACGGTCCCCCTGGCCTGGAAGAGTATCTGAAGGCGGTGCTGCGATATAGCGAGACGCGGATCCCCTATTCCTTTCGGGTTCACACCGTAGAGACAGGTCTCATTCTCCAGGATCCGGAGTACTGGGTCTTTTGCGCGCCCCTGGATCACCGGGTGCCTGCCTTTGGCTACCGCGTGGTGGAACAGGACCGACCAGGCACTTTTAACGTGGCCAAGGCCCAAGCGGATGGAATCCCACCTGGTCCCCTCTACGGCCAGCTCAAAGCTGGGCAATCCATCTTCTGGCAAGGCCGCTGGCTCCACGGACGAGACTACGTGGGGGATCCCATTCCAGGCCGCAAGTTCTCCTATTGCACCGACACGACTTTCTGCCGCAACGCCGTTGACCTCTCTCGCGCCGCCGATCTGGTCATCCACGAGGCCACCTATGCCGAAGCCGATCGCGACTTGGCCCAGCGCGCCAAGCACTCCACTGCTGCCATGGCTGCGCGGGTGGCTGCCGAGGCCAAAGCCCAGACCCTCATCCTCACCCACTTCAGCCCTCGCTACACCTCGGATGGCCCCATCACTTTGGAAGACCTGCTGGCCGAAGCCCGGGCCATTTTTCCCAACACCCTCCTGGCTCGGGATCGGATGACCTACGAGATCCCTCGCCGCAGCCCTGTTCCCCTAGCGCTGGAGGTGTAGGTTTGCCTCGCTAGAATGGTAAAAACTGTCCCAACCAGCGATGACGGATCCCAGACCCTATTTCGAACGGCCCAAAACCGAACAACTGGATCAAAGCGCCAGCGAGTGGCAAACCTTTAGCGCCTTGCCCCCAGCAACCTCCCTGCCTCCTGTACAGGCCGAGCAATCGGCTAGGGTTCCCCAGGATGAGGAAACCCTGCCCAAACTGGCTCCCTGGGGCAAACGGGTCGGCGCCTTTGCTCTAGATTTTGGGCTGGGACTGGGGGTTTCCTACCTGGCGCAGGGCTTGGCTTCTCTGGTAGGAGCCGATGCGGCTGCCGTGGACATGACCGGCTACATTGCCTTTTTTGCCGCTTGGCTGGTGAACCGCGGCTACTTCCAATCTCGACCCGCTGGCCAGAGCTTGGGCAAATGGCTGCTGAACCTCAAAACCCTGGATCCGGAAACCGAGGCCTCACCTCACCTAGTTCGCTCCTTGGCCCGCGAGGGAGTGCTCTCGCTGTTTATCCTCACGGCAGCCCTGCTGGTGCCGCTGGCTGCCGACGGACTGTTTGCCTTCTTCGACAAGGAAAAGCGCCAGAGCATCCACGACCGCGCCGGGCGCACCCTAGTGGTGGAATCCGAGCAGGGCTACCGCCTGGATGAAAAAGTCCTGCGGCTGCTCCAAGAAATCCTCGAGGGAGAAGCTACTGAGGACGTTAAACTGGCTGCACGGGATCTTCTGCGCAAAGCCCAGCGCAACGAGGCAGTACGGGGTCTCTCCAGCCAGCTAGGGCGCCTACGTCAGGATGTTGGCCGCAACACCCGCAGCCTTCGCCAGCAGACCAGCAAGCAAGTTAAAAGCTGGCTTGCTTCCCTCAAAGAAAAGTTGGATAATTGGTAGTTGCGCTTACACGCAAGCCCTTCTCCAACCATGGCTGTTGAGGTTGGAGAGGTAGCCTAATACTCTCTCCGCAGAGGAATTCACCATGGCCAAGGGAAAAGGCGCTCGCATCATCGTTACGCTGGAGTGTACGGAGTGCCGCACCAACGTTAACAAGCGTTCTCCAGGTGTGAACCGCTACACCACTACCAAAAACCGCCGCAACACACCCGGTCGCTTGGAACTGAGAAAATACTGTCCCAAGTGTAACCGCCATACTCTTCACAAGGAGATCAAGTAGTTCTGGAGCTATGGTTTACGTTCGCCGTCGCTTGTCTCCCATCAAGCCGGGAGAACCCATTAGATACACTGACGTTGAGCTGCTCAAGAAGTTCGTAACCGAGCGCGGCAAAATCCTGCCTCGCCGCATTACGGGGCTAACCGCCAAGCAGCAGCGGCAAGTCTCCAAAGCCATCAAACAGGCGCGCATCCTGGGCCTTCTTTACTTTGTCAACAAAGAAGGGTAGTTGCGTCGGCTTCTGATGAGCCTACAGCTTTCACCGCAGTTGCAAGCCCGAATGGCCCAACCCCTAGAGATTGGGGGAGTGAAGATCTTCAGTCGGGTTTTTCAGGCACCGCTATCAGGGGTAACCGACATGGTCTTCCGGCGGCTAGTCCGCCGTTTTGCCCCTCAAAGCATGGTTTACACTGAGATGGTCAGCGCCATCGGCTTGCACTATGCCCGCGAGTTGCCCCGCGTTATGGAGGTGGGGGAGGGGGAGCAGCCCATTGGCATTCAGTTGTTTGACTGCCGGCCCCATTTCCTAGCTGAAGCCGCTCGCATGGCTGTGGACGAAGGGGCAACCCTGGTGGATATCAACATGGGCTGCCCGGTAAATAAGATTACCAGAAACGGTGGGGGCTCTTCCCTGCTGCGAGATCCAGACACCGCTGCAAAAATTGTTGAGACAGTGGCCAAGGCAGTAGAGGTACCCGTTACCGTAAAAACGCGCTTGGGCTGGTCGGACGAGGAGATTAACATTTTGGATTTTGCCTACCGCCTTCAGGAGGCAGGAGCCCAACTTATTACTGTACACGCTCGGACACGTGCCCAGGGCTTCAGCGGCAGAGCCCGCTGGGAGTGGATCCGCCGCGTTAAGGAACGTCTGCGCATCCCGGTCATTGCCAATGGAGACATCTTCTCCACCGCTGCAGCCGTGAAGTGTCTCGAAGAAACCGGCGCTGACGGGGTGATGTGTTCCCGCGGCACGATGGGCTACCCCTTCCTAGTGGGAGAGATCGATCACTTCCTTAAGACCGGGCAAGAGAGACCGCCTGCTACTCCCTTAGAGCGAATTCAAGTAGCCTTGGAGCATCTGCGAGGGCTTTGGGAATACAAGGGGGAGCGCGGGATCCGGCAGGCCCGCAAGCACATGACCTGGTATGTCAAAGGCTTTGCCGGCGCCTCCCACTTTCGCGCCCTTCTCTGCCGCATCGAGACGCTGCAAGAGGGAGAAGCGCTGCTGCTGCAGGCCATGAAGCATTGCCAAGATGCCGCTCCGGAGCCTGAGGATGAGGAAATGGGTGAGGCTCTTGAGAGAGAACACGCTGCCACCCAGGAAGCTCTTCTGGCTTAGCCACCCTTCCCCTTCCTTAACACTCTGTACTGAGGTAGCTTAGCTGCCCGCAAGCCACCTCTCCTAGCTGCTTGAAGGGAGCAGGCTACCAATCTATCTTCTGCTTTCCCAAAAAGCCCCTAGCCAATCCCTGCCAGGTCGCCCCTAACCTGGATGGGATCCCTCCTGAGGCTACGGCTTCCCAGTCTAGAGGATCCTCAAGGAGCAGAGCGTTAAGTTTTGTAAACTTTTCAAGCTCCCGCCTTGCCAGCCTGTGGAAAACTTGTGGAAAACTTTGGAAAACTGTGGAAAACCTGTGGAAAAAGACCCCAGGTTATCCACAAGGTATAAATACCCTGTGGAAAAGACCCCCAAGTTATCCACAGATTTTCCACAGGTAGGGAATAAGCTCAAAGGCCTGCGGCGTAAGGCTTTGCTAATCGTCGGGCAATCAATTTCCACAATTTCCACAGGCCCTACTACTACTAGTTAAAAATTTAAATTGGGTAGGGATCGTGGTTTGTAATCTTCCTCGCGCGCGAGAGTGCAAGCTAAGGGATCGCCTGGGGCGAGTGGGTGCTAGGATTGGCATACTCAGCTCGCAAGTCCCGCAATGGTGCAAGCTCAGCGTCCTGTGGAGGGAGAATCCAGGGCTGCCCTGTTCGCGTCTGCCCCGCGCGACGGCAGGTCTGGAGATCTCCACGGCGTTGACGACGCTATGGGCCAGCCCTTCCCCCAAGCGGGAGAGAGTCCTAGCGGCAGCCTTTGCTTTACCTGTGAGCAAGCCGAGCTCAGCCAGCACCTGGCAACAGTTGGGCGAGCGGTTGCCAGCCGCCCCGCCCTGCCGATTCTGGCCAACGTGCTGGTAGAGGCCAGTGCAGAAATGCAGCGTGTGGCGCTGACTGGCTTTGACCTCAGCTTAGGCATTCGCAGCGAGTTTGAAGCGGAGGTGAAGGCATCCGGTCGCCTGGCTTTGCCAGCCAAGCTGTTTGGCGACATTGTCAGCCGTCTGCCTAGAGGCCCAGTTACCCTGAGCCAAGCTCAGGGGCGTGTCCTCCTCACCTCAGCCGCTGGCCAGTACCAGTTGCGCAGTGTTGCCGCAGAGGAGTACCCCACCCTGCCGGAGGTGGCGATCCCTGCTGCCAGCGAGGTGGCTGCCGCTTGCCCCGGCGGGAGCGAGTCCCTTGAACACCCCGCGGCGCAGGCTCTAGAGGTGCCCATTGAGAGCCTACTGCAGGGCATTGACCAGACCCTCTTTGCTGCCTCTAGTGACGAGACCAAGCAGGTGCTCACAGGGGTGCATGTCAAGCTCGTGCCAGGGGATCCGCCACAGCTAGAGTTTGCGGCTACCGATGGACATCGGCTGGCCATAGCCCAAGTGGAAGTTGAGGGAATCCCGGTCGAGGTATCCAGGGGAGGACCTGACTTCACCATTCCTGCTCGAACTCTGCGGGAGGTGGAGCGCATCCTCGGCTCCCAAACGGTTGCCTCCAGGGTGGAGTTGCGGTTTGACCGGTCGCAGGTGCAATTTGTTCTGCCCCCTGGCGCCAGCAGCGCTCAGTGCCAGCAGCGGATTACCAGCCGCCTTTTGGAGGGCCAGTACCCCGACTACAACCGTCTGCTGCCCAAGCAGTTTGAGCGACACGTAACCTTAGAGCGTCGGCCCCTGGTGGAGTCCCTAGAGCGGGTGGGGGTGTTTGCTGCCCAGCGGAACGACATCATCAAGCTCAGTCTCTCTGCGGCAACCCAAACCCTACGCATTAGCACCGAGGCACCCGACGTAGGCAGTGGCGAGGAATTGCTGCCAGTACAGATGTCCGGCCCTGATCTCGAGGTGGCCTTCAATGTCCGCTACCTGCTGGAGGCTCTCAAGGTGTTCCACACGCAGCAGGTGAGCCTGGAGCTCAACGGAGCCACGCAGCCAGCCGTTTGGAAGCCAATTGGGGCGATGCGCCTCTGCTATTTGGTCATGCCAGTACAACTGCGGGCAACCTAGGGCGTTTCGCGGTTGGAAGAGTGCCATTCAGCAGGCTGAGAAGGCGCTTGGTTGGCCACCTGGCGGGCTTGGTCCATAGTTCAGGGGACATGAGCCATCACCTTCGTCCATTACTCTGAGCGGCCTGAGAGTGTAGCGCTGGGGAGCTGCGCTGGCTGCTCTAGAGGCTCCACTCGATGGCGATCTAATCCCGGCTCACCTACTGCCGAATCGGCATCTCCGTGGAGGGCAGCTTGGGCGTTGCGGCGCAGTCGGTGGGCCTTGAGCCGGCGCAGGGCAGAGGCGGGAAACCGGCGGTCGAACTCCTCATCGCCAATCCGGGCCAGTTCTTGGAGATCGGGGGCAACATTCCAAGGGTAAGGCTGAAAGTCGGGAAGGGGACTGGGCCGAGCAAAGCGCTGGTTCCAAGGACAAACCTCCTGGCAGATGTCGCAGCCGGCCACCCAGTTGTGCAGGTTCTGGGCAATCTCAGCAGGGATCCGCTCGGCGTGGCTTTCCAGGGTGTGGTAGGCAATGCAGCGGCGCGAATCCACTACCCCTGGGCTGACGATGGCCTGGGTGGGGCAGGCCTCCAGACAGCGGGTGCAGGTGCCACAGTGGGCAGTATGGGGACGGTCGGGAACCAGCTTGAGAGTGGTCAGGATCACTCCCAGAAACACCCAAGAGCCGTACTCGCGGGTAAGCAGGAGGCTGTTTTTGCCAATCCAACCCAAGCCCGCCTGCATGGCCCAGGGCTTTTCTGCCACCGGGCCAGTGTCTACGTAGAAGCGACCCTGGTAATTGGGAAATTGAGCTTGCATCCAAAGGTGGAGCTGTTTGAGTCGCCGTCTCAGCACGCGGTGATAATCTCGCCCCCAGGCGTAGCGGGAGATCTTGCCTTTGGCCGGATCCCGGCTGTGGGGGGTGGGAGTGTAGTAATTGAGGGCCACACAGATTAGGGATTGTACCCCCGGCAGCACCAGCTCCAGATTCTGGCGCCGCGGATCCGCCATCCAGGCCATGTCGGCAGCCATACCGGCAGCCAGCCAGGCCCGTAGACCTGCCCAATCAGGAGGGTTTGCCGCGCTGGCAATGCCGACTTTGTCAAAGCCCAGCGCCCGCGCCTGTTGCTTCACCTGCTCGGTGGCTTTGGCCCAGTCCATCTCTGACTCCCCAGGGATCCCCGCCATGACTACCCCGGCAAACCCATCACCTGACGGTAGCGGGCCTCCAGCTGGGCTGCCTGCTGAGAGCGGCGGAAAGGATCCCAGGAGCTGTGTCGAAATAGCTCCTGCCGCAGCTTGGCTACATCCACCGTCGTTACTTCGCCATCGGCCACCACTTGTTTTCCCCTGATCCAGACGCTGTGGACTGCTTGGGTGGGCCGGCCCAGCACCAGTAGCCCAATGGGATCCGTGCGAGGTAGCAGCGACAGTTGGGTGAGATCATAGAGCACCAGGTCAGCCTGCTTGCCCACTTCCAGAGATCCCAGCTTGTCCCCCAGCCCCAGGCCGATGGCCCCACCACGGGAGGCCATTTCAACGCTCTCGCGGGGGGAGATCCAGTGCCGGTAGTCGGGATCGGTGACGTTGTGCAGGATGGTGCCGATTTTGATCGCCTCTAGGAGATCCTGGGAGTCGTTACTGGCCGCTCCATCGCAGCCAAAGGCCACGTTGACCCCCGCCTGGCGGTATTTCAGAATAGGGGCAATGCCACTGCCCAGGCGCAGGTTGCTTAAGGGGTTGTGAACAACCGTCGAGCCTGTGCGGGCCAAGATCTCGATATCGCTTGCAGTCAGCCAAACGCAGTGGGCTAGGGAAGTTTTTCGGTCTAGGTAGCCCAGGCGCTCCAGATGCTCCACAGCACTACAGCCGTACTTTTCCTGGGCCAGCAGCTGCTGGGCGCGGGTTTCCAAGAGGTGGGCGTGGCGAGGCAGGTTGTACTTCTGGCTGAGCTCAGCACAGCCTTCGAACAGCTGGTCGGAGCAGAGTTGGATGCCGGTGGGGGCCACCATTAGGCTGATGCCTTCCTCAGGCCGGTGATACTTTTGAACTGCCTCTTCCAGCATGGCCAACACCTCGGCGGTCGAGAGGGGATAGGCTGCCGACCCCCCTTCTCCACCCGGCAGGCAAGCGGGGAGAGCCTGATCCTGAAGCAGCGGACCAATGAAGGCGCGGATCCCGACCTCCCGATAGGCCCGCACGGCTGCCTCAACGGTGGCCAGCTCCTGGCCAGGAATGAGGATCAGGTGATCCACTACAGTCGTGCCGCCGCTAAGCAGAGTTTCCACCGCCGTCGCCAGGGCGCTGAGATAAACCTTCTCTGGATCCGGCGGCGCGTACTCGTGCAGTTGCGCTAGCCAAAGTTCTAGCGGATAGGGCGGGATGATCCCTCGCTGCCACAGCTCGGAAGAGTGGGTGTGGGCGTTAACAAAGCCCGGCAGCAGGAGCTTGTTGTCAGCGTTCAGTTCCACGCTGTCTGGCGCCCCTGCCAACAACCCCTTGCCGATAGCGGCGATTTGCTCCCCTTCAATGCGGACATCTGTCGTCTCGTAGCCGCTAGCAGTGGGGATCAGCGCATTGCGCAAAACGTAGCTCATGGCGGGAACAGGAAAAGGCCGTCGGAGCCAAGCGCGCCAAGGTTAGCGGCTAAAGTTGGGCTGAGGCTATTTCTTCTTGGTAGAGCTCTTCTTGGCAGGCTTACCCTCCGCGGCTGTAGGTTCAGCAGCCTCTGCAGCAGGCTCGGGAGGAGCTGCCTCCGCTGGTGTCGGCTGGGGCTCGGCCGGGTTCAGACCTGCCTGGGCAGCCACCTCAGCGGCAAAATCCGTCTTTTCTTTCTCAATTCCTTCTCCCAAGACAAAGCGAGCAAACCGCCGCACCCGGATGTTTTCTCCCAGCTTGGCGATGTGTTGCTTGACCAATTCCTCTACGGTGATCGAGGGATCTTTGATGAAGGGCTGATCCATTAGAGACAGCTCTTTCAGACGCTTTTCAAGGCGACCTTGGATAATTTTTTCCCGTACATGCTCGGGCTTGCTAGCCAGATCCTCTTTGCCCATCTCGATGGCCTTCTCCCGCTCCACCACTTCAGGAGGGATCTGGTCAATGCTGACGTACTCCACGTTTTGGCAGGCGGCAATTTGCTTAGCGATGTCCTGAACCAGCTTTCTAAACTCTTCGTTGCGGGCTACAAAGTCGGTCTCGCAGTTGACCTCTACCAAAACGCCAATCCGGTTGCCGAAGTGGATGTAGCTATCGACAACTCCCTCAGCGGTGATGCGGCCAGCCTTCTTGGCTGCTCCTGCTAAGCCCCTCTGGCGCAGCAAGACGATAGCCTTCTCCCTGTCGCCGCCAGCTTCTTCCAGGGCCTTTTTGCAATCCATCATGCCTGCGCCTGTTTCTTCGCGCAGTTTTTTGACAAGTTGGGGATCGATTTTGACACTGGTCTTGGTGTCGCTCATGAGAGTTCCTCAGCTAAAGTAAAGGATAGGGTGGGGTGTAAACTGCCCCTGGCTAAAGCTAGGGGCTTTGAGCAGCCCTACAGTTGGCAAGCCAACCATAGACCTCCAGGCTGGGTCGCAAAAGCAGCCGCCCAGAGTACGCCGCGCCGCTAGCTATTTGCTCTTGTAGCCTAGCACGGGAGGGGTTCCCTCTCCCCGTACGAAGCTCGTCAGCCGCTCCCCTGGGAAATAATTCTAAACCTAGCTCCCCAAGGGTATGGGGCAGAAAGGAGGCAAGGGAATGCCAGGGGGGTCTGGAATCCCTTTGGGGCTACTCGCCCTCGTCGGCCTCCCCTTCGTCTCCCAGGTCTTCCAGAATGTCTTCTTCTAGATCCACAGCCCCCTCGTAGTCGTACTCTTCCTCTTCGCCGGTGTCGAGCTGCCCATGCCGCCCCTCGTAGATGGCATCGGCCAGCTTGCCTACAATCAGCTTGATCGCTCGAATGGCATCGTCATTAGCGGGGATGAAGACGTCGCTGAGATCAGGGTCACAGTTGGTATCTAGGAGGGAGATGATGGGGATCTTGAGCTTGATGCATTCTCGGACGGCGTTGGCTTCGCGCCGCTGATCGACGATAATCACAGCGTCGGGGAGCCGGCGCATGGTCTTGATGCCGCCTAGGTACTTCTCCAGCTTGGCCAACTCACGCCTTAGGCGGCCTGCTTCTTGTTTGGGCAGGCGGTCGAGCAGGCCACTGTTTTGCATCTCTTCGATTTCTTTGAGGCGATCAATACGGGTTCTCATCGTGGCCCAGTTGGTGAGCATGCCCCCCAGCCAGCGCTGATTGACGTAGTAGCTGCCACAGCGGGTGGCCTCGTGGGCAATGATCCCAGCAGCTTGCCGCTTGGTGCCGACAAATAGGAAGCGCCAGCCTTTCTCAGCACCCTCCCGCACGTATTCATAGGCTTCATTGAGGTAGCGAGCTGTCTGCACCAAGTCAATGATGTGGATGCCGTTGCGCTCAGCAAAAATGTAGGGCCGCATCTTGGGGTTCCAGCTGCTGGCCTTGTGACCGAAGTGAACTCCAGCCTCCAACAGTTGAGGCAAAGTAACAATGCTCATGGTTCAGTTATCTCTACGGGTTAGCCTCCGCCTGAACAGATCCCAGTTAAGGGCACCCGGTGGTTCAGGCGTGTGGGATCTTGACAGCCTAACCAGGCTAGCATGTCCCTTGCAGGATTTGGCAGCCGGGGGGGAGCTCTTGCCAAGATCCAGTTTCTAGTGCTAGCTTAGTAGAGCACCTCCAGAGGGAATCTCTGGTACAGGTGCGTCGGGGCGTAGCGCAGCTTGGTAGCGCACCACTTTGGGGTAGTGGGGGTCGAAGGTTCAAATCCTTTCGCTCCGACTTAGCTTAGAGGGAGCCCCTGTTTAGGAGCAGGGGCTAAGGTTTTTTTCCGGGTAAGGATTACGGCAAGCTACCCTAGGGCTAAGGTCAGGGGTGTTGAGGACTCCGTCTCGCTTGTACCGGAGTAGGATTAGTAACCTCTGTTGGCGGGCGGCGCTTCCTCCCTACAGCTAGATTGATGAGGACTTTCCTCTAGTCCTCGACTTGAACTCCATCCGTTCGCGTAGCGGGCCGGAGGCCACTTTGGGGCACGCTGTGCATCCTCGCCAACGCACCTTCTGCCTCCACGTGGATTAGCTAGGCTAGTAGGCGAGCAGATCCATTTCTTCGGGTAGGCACTCTGCCTAGGCGAAAGTTAGCTCCGTCTTCAGCCTGTGTGCTCGATCAAGAGCAAGGAGCAACTCTCGTCAGCTCGACGGGAAGTGACGCCTGTGGACTAGTGGGATAGTGAAGGTGGGCTCTGCTGCTAGCTACGGGTCGTTCTGGAGCAAAAGTCCGCTTTTTTCCGGAGTTGTATAAGTCTTTCAGAGCGGAGGAGGCAAGCTTTGCAAAACGCTGTGAACCACCGCTGCCGAGTTGAGAGCCGCTGTCTGAAAAAAAGTTAGAAAATCGGTATCGCTTCCTACATCGCTGACCGACCGCACCAGCAGACAAGGGATCCCAGCTTCTTGCGCCACCCGCACCACTGCCGCTCCTTCCATCTCCACCACCAGGGCCCCGGTGCGCTCGCGAATTTGGCGCCGTAGGTTGGCGTCGGCCACAAATACATCGCCGGTGGCTACTAGACCTTGGTGGATGGCCGGTTGCCGTCCCTGCAGAGGGTGGAGGGGGATCCGCTCCAGCTGAGGCACAATCAGGTCGTAGAGGGCCCTATCGGCCTCGGCTAGAGGATGGCGCAACTCGGGAATGAAGTCGATCCCCAAGACAAAGCCCTCTGGGCGGCCAGTGCCAAAATCGTGCTCGATGGCGGCATGGGCCAGCACCACATCTCCCATCTGGAGATGATCGGCCAAGGCGCCGGCCACGCCGGTGAAGATGATTCCCCCGATGGGGAAATGAGCCACCAGCAGAGCTGCCGTAGTTGCCGCCCGCACCTTGCCCACCCCCCCTTGGACCACCACCACCGGCTGCCCAGCCAGGGATCCCTGATGGAACTGCCGCCCCAAGTAGGTATGGACGGAATGGGTCTCCATGGCCTGGTTGAGCATGGCCACTTCTTCTGGCAAGGCCCCCACAATACCAATAGCTTTCTGGGATGGGCTAGATGCAGTTGCCATAGCGCTTGCAGTTAACCCAAAGCAGCTCCATTCTGGCGCAAGCCGGATCCGGCTAGGAGCTCAGACTCCTAGGGAGTATAGTTAAGGTGGTTGACAGGGAGTAGGGAAAAAGGCCATGGCCTACAGCGAGCCGCTCATCGACCGTTCCTCAGAGGTTTTTCCAGGACTAGTGGAAGAGCCCCCTCGCTACGTTGAAATAGTCTCGGCAGTGGTTTCCAGCCTCAAAGAAGATGCCGCCTACGAAAACCACGAGCAGGGGCACACCTGGAAATTCACCTACGGCACCGTGGAAGTGTTCGTCCACCTGAGCGGCGAATCCCCCGAAGATACCCTGTTGGTGTGGTCTCCCGTTCTCTCTCTGCCGGTGGCGGAGCCGGCTAAGCTGATGCAGAAGCTGCTGGAGAAGAACTGGAGCGACACTCTGGAGGCGCGCTTTTGCATCTGGAACAACCAGGTGGTGTTAAACCATTACCGCACCCTGGAAGGGATCACCGCAGGCGAGATCTCCCGCGCCATTACCATTGTGGCCAGCCTGGCCGACGAGTACGACGAGCCGCTCCGAGCAGAGTTTCCGCCTGCTTGAGATGGGATCCCAGGGCTCTTGGCTGCCCTATCGCGTGGCCGCTGGCAACTGGCAAATGGAACAGGACTTTTGGCTTTTGCAGCGGCTGCGCCACGTCCCCAAGCCCTACTTGCGCTTTTATGGCTGGGATCGGCTAACCCTTTCTCTAGGCAGGCATCAGGTTTGGGATCCCCCGCCAGGGATCCCAGTGGTGCGCCGGCCCACGGGGGGAAGGGCGGTGTTGCATCAGGCGGCTGAAGAGGGGGCAGAGCTCACCTACAGCTTGGTGCTGCCCCTCTCTTACCTCCAAGCTCGCCTACCCCGTTTGCAGCGAGCCTGCGTGTACGACTTCTGCTGCCGCTTTTGGGTTCAGGGGCTGGCCGCGCTGGGCGTTGAAGTGGATCCGCCTGTTTCTGCTCCCAGCCGGACGGATGGTCAGAACCGCCCAACCCCAAATCCAGGCTACCGCAATAAAATCAGTTGCTTTGCCTCCCGTACCCGCGCCGATCTAAGCTGGC
>Ga0272447_1001514_pt1 | contig 14363 bp, 18 predicted proteins | sample YNPCB0133_FD_194589 | JGI IMG/M metagenome (GOLD analysis project Ga0272447, IMG submission 194589) | Hot spring microbial mat communities from Yellowstone National Park, WY, United States - YNP-CB-013-3 | ecosystem: Environmental > Aquatic > Thermal springs > Hot (42-90C) > Sediment | place... | reverse complement strand
AATACCTCAAGTCCATCGGATCGCCGGTCCGGTTCAAGTACGTACACGACGACACTAAGGGAACAGCGGCGGACGCGCTGAAGGTGGTCCAGTCGATGTACGCCGCAGGGATCAGGGTGATAGTGGGGCCCTTCGCCTCCGGAGAGGTGAGGGGAGTGATGGACTTCGCCAACACCAACAAGATCGTGATCATAAGCCCGTCCTCGACGAGCCCTGCGCTCGCAGCTGACGATTACGTCTTCAGGGTGGTTCCCACTGACCTCTTCCAGGGCAACGTCCTCGCTCAGCTGATGGCCAAGGAAGGGATCAAGAAGGTAGCGATCATAGCGAGGAACGACGACTACGGCAAGGGCCTCTCGGACGCCTTCGAGAAGGCCTTCGTCGGCAAATACGGCGGGACCGTGAGGAAGCTCCTCTACACCGTCGGACAGCCGGACTACGCTTCAGAGGTCTCCCAGCTGAGCTCGATCGTCTCTGAGCTCGGTGCAGGTCCTGACACTGCGGTGCTCATCATCGCCTTCGAGGACGACGGCCTCAACATCCTCGGGCACGCGAGGCTCGACAAGACGCTGGCCAGCGTGAGGTGGTTCGGGTCTGAGACGCTGAGGAGGCCTGCCGCCTATCTGCCGGCTCCTGACGGCAAGGCGACGCCGGAGATAGCTGAGTTCCTGAGGCAGGTGAAGCTGACGGGCGTCTTCGCTTCGCCTAGGGGAGGACCGCTCGTCACGAAGTTCGAGCAGGACTACAGGGCTAGGTTCGGACGCGACCCGTCGCCCTACGCCTACTTCACCTACGACGCGGTCTGGCTCGCGGCGATGGCAATCCTCTACGCGGGGAAGTACGACGGAGAGGCCGTGAGGGCCGCGCTGCCAGTGGTTGCGGAGAGGTTCGTCGGGGTTACGGGCTACAAGGCCTTCGACCAGTTCGGGGACGCGAGGGGATCTGACTACGTGATCTGGCAGTACAGGTTCGTGGACGGCAAATACAAGTTCGCCGACATAGGCGTCTGGAGGTACCCGGCAGAGGTCATAGAGCTGACGGGATAGCGCCCTTGTCGCTCGAGGTAAGGGGGCTTACGAAGAGGTTCGGAGGGCTCATCGCGGTAAACGAAGTCTCTTTTTCTGTCCGCAGCGGCGAGTTAGTCGGGCTGATAGGCCCCAACGGTTCCGGGAAGACCACGCTGTTCAACCTGATCTCGGGCATTCTGAGGCCTGATGCGGGGGAGATCTACTTCGAGGGCGAGAGGATCGACGGTCTGCCGCCCCACGAGATCTACAAGAGGGGCATCGTCAGGAGCTTCCAGATACCGAGGACCTTCGACCGGGTGACGGTCGGGGAGAACGTCATGCTATCGGCCAAAAACCAGAGGGGTGAGAGGCCCTACATCGCTCCCTTCAGGAGGCTCTGGGTCCGGCAGGAGCTGGAGCTGGCTGAGGAGGCGAGGGAATTGCTGGAGTTCCTGAAGCTCTCCCAGGTCGCGAGGAACTGGGGGTCCGAGGTCTCCGGAGGTCAGATGAAGCTCACCGAGATAGGAAGGGCCATGATGGGGCGTGGGAGGCTGGTCCTGCTCGACGAGCCTGCGGCGGGAGTTGCGGTTCCCCTCGCACACGACATCTTCCGCACGCTCCTCAGGATCAACAGGGAGCTGGGGACGACCTTCGTGATCATAGAGCACAGGCTCGACGTCCTCTTCGAGTACGTGCAGAGGGTAATGGTGATGCACGAGGGAAGGCTGATCTACGACGGAGACCCACAGGGCGTCTCAAAGGACAGCAGGGTGGTGGAGGCGTACCTCGGTGGAGAGGTCACATGAGCCTCCTCGAGCTCTCGGGCGTGACAGCAGGCTACGGCAAGATACCGATAGTCAGGGAGATCGACCTGACCGTAGAGAAGGGGGAGACGCTGGCCGTCATAGGCCCCAACGGCTCGGGCAAGAGCACCCTCGCCAAGACCGTGATAGGCCTCACGACCCTGTTCTCGGGCACCATAAGGTTCGACGGCGTCGACCTCACACCCGTTCCTCCTGACAGGAGGGCCCTCCTCGGGATCGGGTACCTTCCCCAGACGGGGAACGTCTTCCCGGACCTGACCGTCCAGGAGAACCTCGAGATGGGAGGATATCACCTCAAGCGGACAGAGCTCCGTCTGAAGGTGGCTGAGGTCCTGGAGCTCTTCCCGGAGTTGAGGGACAGGCTCAACCAGAAGGTGGGGACGATGAGCGGCGGCGAACGCCAGATGGTCGCTATGGCGAGGCTCCTCATGATGTCCCCGAAGCTCGTGATCCTGGACGAGCCCTCAGCGGGGCTGGCGCCGAAGATCGTCGAGAGGGTCTACCAGAAGATAGAGGCGATGAGGGGGATGGGAATGACGGTCCTACTGATCGAGCAGCACGCGCTCAAAGCCCTGAAGAGCTCGGACCGGGCCGTCGTGATGGTGGGGGGAAGGATCGCCCTGGCTGGCACCAGTTCAGAGGTCTCTAAGGTCGACCTGCGCTCCGTCTTCTTCCAAGTCTCACGCGGTTAGCATTATTTTCCGCTGTGGTGCTGTGAGGACGTGATAGAGGAGGCGTTGGGGCAGATCCCGATATCTCTGCTCGCGTCGTCGCTCTACGCTACAGCAGCCGTCGGGTTGACGCTCAACTACCTCGTCCTGAAGTACGCCGACTTCGCGCTGGGCGAGTACATCACGGTCGGGTGCTACGTGGCCGCGCTCCTGACGCTGAGCGGCCTGGACCCTATAACGGCGATGATAGCGTCCGGGCTTTCCGGCGCGACGCTGGCCTTCCTGGCCGACGAGCTGGCCCTGAAACCGCTAGAGAGGAGGGGTGCGACGGCGCTCCAAGTCTTCATCGCCACAATAGGCGTGAGCCTTCTGATCAGGTACGTCCTCTCGATCGTTGCGGACCTCGAGGACCTGCTCTTCCTCTCCTCAGGGTTCAGGGTCGTGCCCCTCATTTACATCGGCAACAGGCCCCTCACCAACCTCCACCTGCTAGCGGTGAGCGTGCTGGTCGCGAGCGTCGCAACGTTGACCTACGTCAGCCTCAGGACGAAGCTCGGGAAGGGCATGAGGGCGGTGGCGAGCAACAGGGACCTGGCCATCTCCTCGGGAATACCGGTCTGGAGGATAAGGAGGTTCACGCGCCTCCTCGTAGGAGCGCTCGCGGGCCTTTCAGGAGCCCTCTGGGCCTACTACACCAGCATCAACCCCGAATCCGGGTGGAGGCTACTCCTCTGGGTCTTCGCGGCCTCGATCATCGGCAACTTCACCAGCTTCCCCTTGACCCTTCTCGGAGGTTTCGTGGTGGGGTTCTCCGAGAACCTCGGGATGTGGGCGGTATCGAGGACGCTCGGCGTGCCAACCGCTTACAAACCGCTCATCCCCTACATCGCCATCGTTGCGGTCCTCCTTTACCGTTACAGGATGAGGTTCAAGGGGGTGTTCGAGTCATGATCCAGGAGGGAGCTTACGTCTTCGCTACTAGCTTCCTCTTCTATCTGATGATCTACACAATTCTTGCGCTCAGCATGAACATAGAATACGGTTACAGCGGAGTACCTAACCTAGGCAAGGTTCTGTTCTACTTCGTAGGAGGTATTGTGACTGCGGTCATAGCGACGAGGGTTTATGACGCGATACTCGGCATAGAGGATCCGCTGTCTGCGGTCTCAGCTGCGAAGAGAGTCGAGCTCGCCGCATCGGAGCCTTTGCTCGCAATTGGCGTCTTCGTCGCGTCGCTGGTCGCTGGTGGCCTGACGGCCGGCCTTCTCGGCTACCTCGCGAGCTACCCGGCGCTGGCGTTGAAGGGCTCATCTCTCTCGATAACGCTGCTGATCTTCGGAGAGGCGGCGAGGGTCTTCGTCAGGACGTACGAGCCTCTGGTGGGAGGCGTCTTCGGCATCTCAGGCATAGCGAACCCCTTCGTCTTCCTGAGGGAACCACTGGCTATCTCCACCGCGTATCTGGTCACGACGGCACTGATAACGGTGGCGATTCTGGTCTTAGTCGAGCGGATCACCAACTCGCCCTTCGGGAGGGTGATGAAGGCGGTGAGGGACGACGAGCTGGCTGCCTACGCGCTGGGAAAGGACGCGGCCTCTGTGAGGGGTTGGGTCCTCTTCATCGGCTCAGCGCTGGCCGGCATAGCGGGCTCCCTCTACACGTTCTACTCGCAGGCGATCTTCCCAGACGACTTCATACCTTCACTGACCTTCTTCGTGCTGACGATGGTGATAGTGGGGGGTGTGGCGAACAACCTGGGCGTCGTGGTGGGAGCCCTCCTGATGTCGCTGATCGAGAGGTTCTCGCAGGCCAGCACCCTCGCCCTCATCGGGATCCACGTGCCCTTCGACATCTCGTACGTCAGGTACGCGTTGACAGGGGCGCTGATCGTCGTCTTCCTCCTTTACAGGCCGAGGGGGCTGATCGAGGAGAGGCCGGTCAAGACGCCGCTTTACGAGGTCCTCTCGGGGCGGAGGAAGGCTCAAAAGCTCCGCATTGGACGGTGACGCGGATCGGGATGAGGGTGGTGGCTGTAGGAGGGAGGGCCTTCGTCTCGGCGATGAAGCTGGCAGGGGCGGGCGCGATCCTGGCGGAGACCGCGGAGGAGGCGCTGAGGGCTGTGAACTCCCTGATAGGGAGAACTGATGTGGGGCTTGTGCTGGTGAGCGACGAGTACGGGCCGGAGTTCTCGCAGAAGCTCGCGGAGGTCTCGAGGTCGGTGACGGTGCCTATCATATACCAGCTCCCAGCTCCGGGCTCTAAGGTCTCGAGGGTCGACTACAGGGCCATCATCAGGCAGGTGCTCGGCGTCTGAGCGCGACGAACGACCTTTCCGCTCGGGAAAGCCCTCGCACCGCAGATTTTGAGAAACCGTGATGTCTCGCCTTACCTGGCGAGTGACTTCCGAACATGTTATTAACCTTCTTTGTTGGTATTTTTAGAGAGACGGAGCCCATAGACGCGTTGAACTGATAAGTGTCAGAGGGTGAAAAGGGGTGGGTTAGATGTGGCTTGAGTAGTTGTTAGTACGGCCGGATGTTTGGGGCCTTGGTAGGCGCCGTCTCTTTAGACTCGTTCCCTGCCGAAGCAGGGCGCCCAGCCCTATGGCGGGTCACAAAAATCTGAACCCCTCTTTTCACGAGGGCGCGGACACCCCCAAGGCTTCCCCCACCCGGCCGTCTTCCTTCGTTAACTGGAGTTCTCTGGAGCACCTCCAGATCCTCTTCAGCAGTTTCGCGGCCTTCCATTTAATCTTTCGTTTGTCCTTCTTCGGAATAAGATGGTACAGCCTAATGGTCAGCTGTATCAGCGCAAAGAGGAGCTTTCCATCATGAATGAAGCTCTCCTGTTTCTTCTTCTTCCTCTTCGATGGTCTGCCTATTCCTGCCTTTCTCAGCACATCTGAAACCCTTCTTTCGATATGATAGGTCTCGAGGACGATTTCGGCACACAGTGCTTGGGCTATGACGTCATCGTCTGGTATCTTGATCTTCTCAAACACTTGCCGCACCTCTGGATAATGCATCACGACAGTATCGACGAACTCCTTTGCCTTCTTAATTACTCTGTCCTCATGTAGAGTTACTGGTGTTTCGTCACTCTCCAAATCCTCAACCATCTGCTGGACCTTGTGGTAGACGCTGTATACTCGCCTCCATTTATTCATTGCCCTCCAACAGATGAGGTAAGGAATGTCGACCTTCCGATGGAATTTCGGCCATGTAAACGCTAAAGCGACCGCATCTACGAAGTCGTTCTTTCGCGGTATTTTGATGCCGTTATTGTCGTTGTTATTGCCGTCCTGCTTTCCCTTGTTCTTTTTCTTGTTATACCTCCTTTCCAGCATCGCTTTGAAACCTGCAAGAGCCGTCGGTCTCCTTAAAGCATAGACCTCTATACCGTGCTGAAGCAGGTCAATTAAAATCGGCACTCGGCTCGGAAACAGCGCATCGACAAGGACTCTATTGACGTCGTTTGCCTTCAAGAAGTTCAGTAGCTCCTCTTTCTTTACGGCAGTAAGCACCGGGTTCTCTCCCGGAATGAAGACTACTGGATCCCTTTTCCTATGAAAGTCGATCGATGCGCCGTCAAACGGTTTAAAACCGCGTTCTATCAGCTGTCGATAGAAGTCCAACGCTCCGTTCTTCAGCGCTTCCACCTTAGCCTTCTGCTCGCGCATCGCTTCTTCGTTACCCCTCTTCCTCGTGTTCTTAGCCCTCTTTTCCTTTTCCGCCTTCATTACCTCCATCATTCCTCACCCCATCGGAGAACTTTCTTCTTCAGATCCGCCACCGTGAGCGTGACCAGACTGGCGGCCCCACCCACAGCGACGGGTACGAGCTTGTCGGCCAGCTCGGCGGGTATCTTTGGTAGGATCGACGGGATAACCAACGAGACCACCATTGAAACGGCTATCGCTGTGAAGTCTATTAAAAGCTCAGCTATAGCCATCCCTGCCTTCATCAGTACCTTCCTCATTTCCTCTTCACCCCGTCTCCGTCCCCGTCTCCCCGGGGGAGAGAGGCAGGCCGGGCATCCGGCCGCGTCCTCGAAGGCCACCCCCCTACTCGGCTCTGGACCGCCCTCCGGCGGCCTCATACTTTCGGGGGGCGCCTCCGCAGGCCCATCGGCCTTCCCCCGAGGACCCCCAGAAGAGTGTCCAGAGTGCGGAAGCAGGATGCTGGCCCGTCAGGGAGGATGCATCACGTGCCTTGAATGCGGTTGGTCCTCTTGTGCGATAGCGTGAGGGGAGGAGCCATGAAGGTGACGAGCGATCAGGTCCGTATCTACCACTTTTGGGGTCCGTGCCGAGACGCTGAGGTGCGTATTGAAATAGGTGACCTTTTGAATCATGAGACAATTCGTGTCCGCGAGTCATGGGATGAGCATGAAAGGGATTACGTGATCAGGCTTGAGAGGAACGGAAAGCTGATCCTGAAGATGAAATACGAGGAAACACCGTGGTTCTTCTATAGTGGTAGGCTGATAGAGTCGAGGAGGAGCCGTGGAAATGTTGCTACAGCTGTAGATATTCTCCGGTGGTTCACCCGTCCGATAGACGGGATGCTGAATGAGCTGTTCCCTGACCTGAAGGAAGGTGAGTGAGGAGCCATGAACGCATCAAGCGTTAGGGTCGTTCAAGGTAAGGATGGGATCCCCATAATGGTCAGGGACGAGGAGCCGTTCTTCGTAGATAGGTGGAGGGACGTAGAGACGGGTAACGAATACGTCAACGAGTATCGGCTTATCTTCAGTTTTGATGAAGGCCTTTTTGTTGAGATCGTCCAGAGGTCAATCGGAGGAGAGTTCAGTTGGGAAGTCACTCTCGACAATCTCGATGCAGAATCCCTGATGTGGTTGATGGGGAGCGGAAGTTTAGAGCGGATTCGTGCCAAGGTTAAAGAGATAATGCAACGGTTGACCGAGAATCTGGATTCGCTGTTCTTTGACCCGATAGGTGATAGGCGCCGGTCCTGTTACGTCTGTGGATCTGACGCCCTTCATGAATGCATCAGGTGCAATAAGGATGTCTGCGACCAGCATGCGGTCTTTGCCGAGACCGAATATGAGGAGCCTTTGACCTATTGCCATGAATGCTTCTGGAAGGCGGTTGAGGATGATCCATATCAGGAACGCCTTTAGCAGGCTTATAAGAGTTGGACGGAATAGAGCAACAGCACCGGACTCAATACCGCCTTTCATCAGGATAGTTAAGGATCAGCCATGTCCCTTCTGTGGTTCAAAGTTTCCCAACAGGCCGAAGGTCCACGACGGAGAGGGCTGGTGGTGGAGATGCTACACGGAGGATTGCGTAGTCGGATACTACCAGCCTGAGCGTATGTTGATCGAGTTGCGCATAGGGGAGACCATCAGTTACGAAGAGCTATGGAGGCTTTTTAAGGGGTGAACGGAATGGTCAGGTTGAGGGTCTGTCCATGTTTCCGCCTCTCAGGACATGAAGAGTTCATGGAACCAGTAGCCAACAGGCCATGGGACGCATGGCACGTTGTGAACGACGGAAAAAGATTTATCATCAACTACGTAAGTGACGATTGAGGCAAGGATGCTGATCTACTACGACGCCGACGCACCCCTCGAACCTCTGAGGGGTAAGACTGTCGCGGTGATCGGTTACGGGAGCCAGGGAAGGGCGCAGGCCCTGAACCTGAGGGATTCTGGGCTTAGGGTCGTAGTCGGTCCAGGGGCGAGGGAAGGAGCTACGAGGTGGCCAGGGCCGACGGCTTCGAGCCTATTCCGATGGAGGTGGCCGCTGAAAGATTTTTCTCAAGGCGTGACGTGATGGATCGGGCACTTGAGCAGCGGAATGCCCTGGACCCTGAGCCGTGAACCGACGCCGGTCTGCAACCCCCTCTGCAGGTTCTTCAGGTGCCAGAAGTTCATCGCGCCAGGAAAGCCTGCACTCGACTTCAGGAGGAACCCGCCGTGGTGCAACTGGGTCAACGCGCCCTGCATCGGATTCAAATGCGGATATGCTTCCTGTGCCCAGCTGAAGCTCCTGCCGAATGGGAAGTGCGCGCTCTTCGTCAAGTCGCAGGCGGAGGAGGAGATCGAGGTCCGGAATGAGGTGGACGTGAAGCTGAACCTCGGCCCCAGGGCAGGGAAGAGGATCAGGGACCTGCTCTGACCGGAGCGCGCCTGCGCCAACCATTGAACCTCGAACCTTTTTGCCCCTCAACCTGATGGCTTAAGGGATCATGGGGCCCGATCGGCAACGGACACGTCGGATCGAGGTCTTCGGCCTGAGGCTGCCGCTGGTGAGGGAGGGCGACGACCTGGCTGCCATGATCGTGAGAGCCGCAGAGGAGTCGGGAACAGGAATAGAGGAGGGCGACGTGTTGGTCGTCTCGCAGGTCGTGGTCTCGAAGGCTGAGGGGAGGGTTCTGCCCCTGACGGCCCTCGAACCGTCGGAAGAGGCCCTCTCCCTCGCTGCAAGGACCGGCAAGGACCCGAGGCACGTGGAGGCCATACTCAGGGAGGCGGTGGAGGTCTTGAGGGTGAGGGGGGAGGTCATCATAACGGAGACGAGGCACGGGTTCGTCTGCGCCAACAGCGGCGTCGACCTCTCCAACGTCGGCGAGGGCATGGTCTCGCTCCTCCCCCTCGACCCTGACCTCTCGGCCCGAAGGATCAGGGGACGGATAAGGGAGCTGACGGGCAAGGAAGTGGCCGTCATCGTCTCCGACAGCCACGGCAGGCCCTTCAGGAGGGGAGCGGTGAACGTGGCTATAGGGTCTTCGGGGATCGAGCCGGTCCTCGACCTGAGGGGGAGGCCGGACCTCTACGGTAGGATCCTCAGGAGCAAGCAGATCTGCGTGGTGGACGAGCTGGCTTCGGCCGCCGAGCTGGTCATGGGCAACGCCGACGAGGGCATACCCGTTGCGATCATCAGGGGATACGAGTACAGGAGGTCCGAGCTGGGAGTGAGGGACGCGGTCGTGAGGCCGCGCGAGGAGGACCTCTTCAGGTGACTGTCCTTGGCCTCTGTCGGGCCTTCGGTCAAGGCGAGGGTCCTCGGTGCTGTGCTCAGGACGCTGAGGGAGTCAGGGGAGGTCGATCCCTCGGAGGTCTCTGAGCTGTCCGGCGTGGCGAAGGACGTGGTCTCCGAGCTCCTCGCCCAGTGGTCAGGTGGGGAACGTCGCCTGGACCAGAGGAGGATCATCGAGCTGGCGCTGGAGGTCCTGGAGAAGTCCGGCGGATCCTTGGAGGTCCTCAAGGCCCTCGGCTGGTCGGCCTTCGAGGAACTGATAGGCGCTGTGCTCGTGCGGTTCGGGCTTGAGGTGCTGAGGGACGTGAGGGTCCAGATCGGAAAGAGGAGGTGCCAGCTGGACCTGCTGGCGCTGAGAGGTGGGGACGTCTACGTGCTGGAATGCAAGCACTGGATGCGTAGCATTACGCCTTCCCTGATGTCCTCCATCGGGTCCTCCCATCTGAGGAGGGTGGATGTGCTTGAGGAGGCTTTGAGGTCGACTTTGGGGGAGGGGAGCGTGACGGTCAGGCTGGTCCCCGTCGCTATAGCCCTCTACGTCCCTCCATCGACAGGAGAGGTCCTCTTCGTCCCGGTCCGCTCCATGCCGAGCTTCTTCTCCGAGCACCCTGCAGCTTTGCCGTCACCGCCTGTCAGGAAGTTGAGGCTTGGCAGAACACCCGACGTCTCGACCTTCACGAGACCGCCCTTCAGGTGTAAATACTCATACGGCACCACACCGTTAACGCGCTTCGTCGGCACCGATGCGAGGAGGACGAGAGACCATCAGCTGGGGATGTAGCGGATGTGAGTTCTGTCCCGCAATCAAATTGGTCACCATCGCACCTCGGGTCGTCGCAACATCACGGATGAGCCGGCGGTGAGAAGTCGACGATGCTCTAACAGGGCCCTATCTTCTCAAGCAGGTCTGCGAGACCCATAGAGGATATTCCGGCCTTCCACGCCTCCCACTCCGAGGCGAAGTCCGCCGAGACCCGAGGTCTCCTGACGATGTCGTAGAAGTCGTACGGCTTGATGTCGAGGACCGGCGAACCGGGCCACGCGTCGAGCCAGAGGACCTCGAGCCTCGGGGGGTCAAAGCGGACCAGCTCCACCACGCTCACCGCAATCGGGTTCGGCCTCGGAGGGTACCTCGTGGCGAAGATGCCGAGCTTTCGGCCCGTGTGCTTGTGCCTGACGGTAAGAGAGGGTGGACCTGCCCTGTCCATCACGTAGATCACGAGGATGTGGGAGTACTCATTGATCCCCTCAAGGCCCTCGACGAACTCCTCGAAGACCCTGATGACACCTCTCACCTCGAACCTCGACCTCACAGCGCCGCCCTTCTCCTGAGGAAGGCCCTGCTCGACGACGCCTATGGGCCTGAAGACCAGCTCGTCCCGACCTCGACCCGAGCGGTCCGACATCTCCTCGACGGGGTGGAGAGCGCGTCGCGACGCTAAATCGATATGCTGGGCTGAGCTGGAGGATGGGTGATGGCGGGCCAGGTCACGGAGCTGATCAGGACGAAGCTCGACTGGAGGAGCTTCTCGGATAGGCCGGTCAGCAGGGAGGACGTAATAGCGATCCTCGACGCTGCGAGGTGGGCGGGCAGCGGCAAGAACACCCAACATTGGCGCTTCATCCTGATAGAGGACAAGGAGGAGCTCAGGTGGCTGGCCGAGCACACGACCACAGGGCTCTGGCTCAAGGGAGCGGCCTTCGCGGTGATAGTAACGACCGACGCCAGCATACCCTACCACCAGCTGGACGCTGGAAGGGCCATCGCCAACATGCAGCTCGAGGCTTGGAGCAGGGGGATAACGTCCTGCATCACCACTGGCTACGACCAGTCGGTGATTCGGCAGAGGTACGGCATACCTGAGAAGAGGGCTGTCGACGCGATCGTTGGATTCGGCTACCCGGACAGGCCCCTGAAGGGGAAGAAGTCGAGGAGGCCGTTGAGCGAGCTGGTCCACGTCGGCCGCTACGGCAACCCCCTCAAGGTCTGAGGACGCGATGTCCGAGCAGGTGGCGCTGAGGGAGCTGGTGAGGGAGGTCCTCGAGAGGAGGCCGAGGAGCAAGGAGGAGCTCAACAGGATCAAGGTCGAGCTGGCCGCGAGGCTCAAGATCAGCAGGGTTCCATCGGACGCGGAGCTGGCCAGCGCGCTGGTCGAGTCGGGTGCAGACCCGGAGCTGCTGAAGGTGGTCCGGAAGAAGCCGGTCAAGACGAGGGCAGGCGTGACGGTGCTGACCGTTGTCCTCCCGATCTTCAACTGCCCACACGGTCGGTGCGTCTACTGTCCTGGAGGTGGCAACAGCGGCGTTCCGCAAAGCTACACCGGAAGGGAGGCATGGGTCTCGGTGGCGAGGGAGATGGGATACGACGTTGAGGCCCAGGTCATGACCCAGGTATCGAGGCTGAGGTCCATGGGGCACGAGGTCGACAAGGTGGAGCTGATCTTCATCGGAGGGACGTTCACCGCGGTCCCCGAGGAGGTCCAGAGGGAGTACGTCAGGAGGGCCCTTTCAGCGCTCCACGGCCCGTCGGCGACGCTCGAGGAGGCCCTTGCGAGGGCGGAGAACACCCTACCAGCGGTATCAGGGATAACGGTCGAGACGAAGCCGGACTGGGCCAAGGCACCTATTGCTGACCGGTTGCTGTGGATGGGCGTCACGAGGGTGGAGCTGGGCGTCCAGGCCCTCGGCGACCGGATCTACCGTATTGTGAACAGGGGCCACACGGTGAGGGACGTGGAGGAGGCCACCCGCGACCTGAGGCAAAGGGCCTTCAAGGTCTGCTATCATTTGATGCCCGGCCTACCAGGAAGTGATCCCCAATTCGACAGGGAGTGGTTCAGGAGGATCTTCGAAGACCCTGCCTTCAGGCCCGACATGCTGAAGATCTACCCGACGATGGTGGTGCCGGGGACTCCGCTTTACGAGATGTGGAGGCGCGGCCTCTACGAACCGTACCCTCTGGAGGAGCTGGTGGAGCTCCTGGTGGACTGGCTCAGCAAAGTCCCTCCCTACGTGAGGGTGATGAGGGTCAGGCGTGAGATACCGAACGACGCGGTCGCTGCCGGTACATGGCCTGGAAACCTGAGGGAGATCGTAGAGGCCGAGCTGAGGAGGAGGGGCCTCAGGTGCAGGTGCGTGAGGTGCAGGGAGATAGGGAACCCGGAGGTCCTCAGGAGGGTCGAGGGCTCGAGGCTGGAGTTCGAGGTGAGGGAGCTCCGTTACGAGGCCTCAGGAGGGACCGAGGTCTTCCTCTCCTATGAGGACCCTCAGAACGAAGTACTCGCAGGCCTGCTTCGGCTGAGGCTTCCGAGGGAACCGGTCGAGGGCCTCACAGAAGAAGCAGCTTTGGTCAGGGAGCTCCACGTCTACGGCCCCCTCGTCCCTGTGGGGAGGGATTCGCCAGTCGGATGGCAGCACAGGGGAATAGGCGCTACGCTGCTGAGGAGGGCCGAGGAGATAGCCGCATCGGAGGGATACAGGAGAGTGCTGGTCATCAGCGGCGTCGGCGTCAGGCGCTACTACTACAGGCACGGCTACACGAGGGCCCTCCCGTACGTCGCCAAGGAGCTCCGGTGATCAGAAGAGCCTGACCTTCCCCTCCAGTATCAGCCTCGTCAGCTCTGTTATCCTGCTCAGCTCCTCCTCGACCACGGCCCTGACCTCCTCCACGTCACCGGACCTCACAGGCCTGGCAGGGACGTAGTTCACGGTCACCGAAAGCGGTTGGTCTATCCTCCGGCCTATCTGTGAGAGGATCTTGACGTAGACCTCCTCGAAGGCGTCGGTGCCGTTGTAGATCCGCTCGGCCATCCTGAAGGCGAGGACGTTGTAGAGCTTCCCCACGTGGGAGACCGGGTTCTTACCTGCCGTCGCCTCCATCGACATGAACCTGAAGGGCGTGATCAGGCCCGATGCCCTGTTGCCTCTACCCGTGTTGCCGTCGTCTCCGTGCTCCGCTGACGTCCCGGTCACCGTGAGGTATACTGTGCTCCTGTCGGGCTGCCCCGGAAAGATCCTGTCGGCCGTGTTCACGTCGACCGTCACGTCGTACTCGGGAACGACCTTGGCCGCTATGTCCCTGACCGCCTCCGCTATCTCCTCCTTGACCGAGACGTAGTGGTCGAGGTCGTAGGTCAGATGGGAGACGATGCCGTTGGCGACGGTGAGCCTGACGCTGTTGTTGGTCCTCAGGCCCATCACCTTGCAGTCCTCGCCGCTCTCCTTGATCCTCGACTTGAACTGGGGGGAGTTGATGGTGGTCTCCACCTCGTAGACGAGCCTCTCGAGCGGGGAGAAGGGGGCGAAGCCGACGCCGAAGGATGTATCGTTGGCGAGTGGCACCTCCTCCTCGGCCTCCACCACGCTGACCAGGTCAGCACTTCCCGGCTTTACCTTGTAATCGAAGACGACGTGCTTGTCAGGGTCCAAGAACCTGAACCTCTCCCTGATGAACCTCTTGCCCGCTTCGAGGATCAGCTCCCCGACCGGTACCTCCTCCCTAACGCCTCCGCGCTCCACGTGAGTGGTCGCCCTTCCTGCAACGATGATCTGGATCGGCTCGAGCAGCTCGCCTCCTCCGAATCTGGGAGCGGCCCTACCTCCCACCAGCAGGCCCTTGTCGAGGTTGTGGTGGAGGATCTTCCCGAAGCGCTGGAGGTAGTACTTCGAGAGGTTGACGCTCGCCAGCTCGCAGATCGAGTCTATGATGTAGTCCGGGTGGCCGAGCCCCTTCCTCTCGACGATCTCGACGTCCCTCTTCGCGACGGGGACCTGCTTGAACTCCTCGAGGATCACGTTGCTCTGGCGGTGGACCATCTCGCTCGCCTGAACCCCCCACCCCCTCTATTTCGCCCTT
>Ga0272447_1001513_pt1 | contig 14366 bp, 11 predicted proteins | sample YNPCB0133_FD_194589 | JGI IMG/M metagenome (GOLD analysis project Ga0272447, IMG submission 194589) | Hot spring microbial mat communities from Yellowstone National Park, WY, United States - YNP-CB-013-3 | ecosystem: Environmental > Aquatic > Thermal springs > Hot (42-90C) > Sediment | place... | reverse complement strand
TAATGCTTGAGTGCGCCGACTGCGCCAGCAGCGAGCGTCCGACCGTCCATGACGCTGGCATCGAGTTCGACTTCGCCGAGGATATTCGGGATACCACCAGTTCCGACTCCCTGGTCGCAAAGGTCGTCCTCGACGGCTTTCACCGCAGCGATCGCTGCCTCGAGGGCACTGCCGCCGCCCCGCAAAATCTCGATAGCTCGCGGGAACCCGATCGCAGCGTTGCGGCTGCCGACGACGATACCGCGGATCTCCTTCGGCATCTTACCCCCTCAGCGTTCCGTTCCGGTTGCCCCGTGGGCTGCGCGCTCGAACTCGTCACGCCACCAGCGGAGATACAGCACACCGTCGTCAGCGCTGCTCACGGCATCGACCGGGATATCGAGATCGTGCGGTGGAAGGCCGTACCGGACGCGGACGTGGAGGAGCCTGCCGCCGGGAATCTCGGCACAGAGGTCGTGCAGGTGTGCGACTCGTTCTCCCTCAGCCGTGATGACCGTGGCGCCACGGTGGAGCACCGCGTTGGCCTGGTCGATGATGGTCCGCACAATCTCGCCGAGTTCGATCACCTCGGGAGATGGCGGCGGTGGCTCATAGAGGGAGGCTGGTGGCAGCCAACCGGGAATGAAGAAGGGGCTCGCACGTTCTCCGGTCAGCTGCCAGGCTGCTTGGCCCGTGTAGAGTTCGCGGTGAAACTCCGGGAGCTGATCGAGTTCGCGGCTTGTGTAGCGAAGGATCAGGCGCGTGCCGGTTTCCTCCCGTGCGATCGCATCGAGCGGTACGACGAGACTATGCCGGAGAATCAGCCCGCGCCGGATAACCAGCGCGTTGACCCGCAGTCGCTGCGGATCGATGAGGAACCACTCGACTGTGCCAGCTTCCTGTCCGTCACGAGTCCAGAGCCGATCACCGAAGCAGACGCGCATGCTCTCCCTCCCCGCTCCGCCGATGTGCTGCCCATTCTAGCGGGGATCACGCTGGCGGAGAAGTGGGACGCACGCGGAGAGCGCCCGCGAGCATCGCTGAGGCGAGACAGCGCGCGTGCATCTGAGGAGTCCAGCGAGTCACCGGATCGCTTGTTCGCGGAGAAGATCCCTTGAGAAGACCGATCCGGGCGAGGCGGCCGTCACGGGGATGCCGTCAGCGTCTCCTTTTTGGGCATGACTCGAGAGGAGCGGAGGCCGCTGGAGGGCATGGTGAGCCGGATGCATGCCGGACGAGGCTCCGCGAGTTCGTGGCGTGCTGATCGCTGCGGGACAGGCGTGGAAAGTGTACGATTGGAGCGCAGCACGTGAGGTCAAGCGAGCAGGTGACAGGTGAAAACCCATGCAGCGGTTGCGACGGTTCGCTCCGTGGTTGTACGAGGGTGGCATGGCCGCCTTGGCGATCATCGCCGTCTGGCTGCTGACGCTTCCATCGACGCCGGCAGTGGAAAGGGCGAGCCAGGCGATCTGGGTGGTCTTCGTTGCTGATTACGCCTGGCGTCTCGCTCGAGCGCGCGATCGGCGACGTTTCGTGCGGGAGCACGTGATCGAGCTGGTCGCGATCCTGCCGTGGGACTGGTTCCGGATCGCGCGCGTTCTGCGGTTGGTGCGGCTGCTCCGGGCGGGCATCTGGTTCTGGCGCGCGACCCAGGAGCTGCGCGCCATTGCCCGCCAGAACGGGCTCGGCTACGTCCTCGTGACGGCGAGCGCGTTGGTGGTGCTGGGTGGCCTCGTCCTGCGTCTGGTCGAGCCTGGTATCCAGAGTTATGGAGAGGCGCTTTGGTGGGCGATCGTGACGGTCACGACGGTCGGCTACGGGGACATCGCGCCCCGCACGCCGGCTGGTCGAGTGGTCGCCGTCGTGCTGATGCTGGTCGGGATCGGTGTGATCGGGATGTTGACGAGCAGTCTCGCCAGTTACTTTCTCGGGGCGCACCAGCGAGCTGGACATCCCACGATCGAGCATATCCGCGAGTGGCTGGCTGACTGGGAGAAGATGAGTCGAACCGAGCGTCGCCAGCTCGCTGCGTTGCTGTGGATTTTGGCTGACGAGAACGACCTGCCGCCCGAGCTCGCACGGTCAGCGGAAATCGTGCGAGAGGGTGCGGACGCGAGTCGGTTGCCCGCTGAGCGGCCGGCCGAGCGGGCGCACTTCCTCAGCGACCAGGCTCGCTAATGCTCCCTCGCGTTCGACGCGCCCGTCGATCACCAGCACCGGTTGCCGACGAAGCAGTGCGCGGTGCTGTTCGCGCACGGGGGGTGGGACGATCACGTTGACGAGCCCTGTCTCGTCCTCGAGCGTGAGGAAGAGAACGCCGCGTGCGGTCGGTGGTGCTTGCCGGCAGACGACCAGGCCGGCGACTCGTGCGGTCGCTCCTGGTGGCAGCGTGCGGAGTCGTGCGGCTGGGGTGACGCGGAGAATTCGCCGTTGGGCACGATAGAGCTCCATGAGATGCCGGTCGAGGCAGAAGCCGAGAATGGCGTAGTCGAGGAAGGTCTGCTCGACTGTGTCGAGTTCGGGCAGCCTGACCGCAGGTTCCGAAACGTCGAGGAGGCGAGGACGCTCCGGGCGCTCGGTCGCGACGGCGAGCAGATCCCACAAGAGTTCGCGCCGGCTGCGATCAGGTGCCAGCCGATCGAACGCGCCGACGAGGACGAGTGCCTCGACTTGCTCCGGGGTGAGTTGCGCCCGGCGGACGACGTCCGCGGTATCCCGGAAGGGTTCCTCGCTCCTCGCGGCGACGATCCGCTCGGCGGCAGCTCGACCGACTCCGCGCACCGCGGTGAGCCCGAGGCGCACCGGACCGTGGACGGGATCACCGGTGAGGGTCGAGCGTGCCGCGCTGGCGAGCACGTCCGGTGGGAGCACGTGGATACCGCGTCGCAGCGCGTCCCAGATCAGGACTTCCGGTGCATAGAAACCCATCGGCTGGTTATTCAAGAGTGCACAGAGCAGTGCAGCCGGGTAGTGAGCCCGCAGCCAGAGTGTCTCGTAGGCCGTGCGGGCGAGTGCAGCGGCATGGCTCTTGCAAAAGCCGTATTCGGCAAAGGCGGCGATCTGCTCGAAGATCCGCTCGGCCACTGGCCGCGCTACCCCGTTCCGCTCGGCACCGGCCAGGAAATCGCCGCGCAGCGCCTCCATCGCGGCGCGCGAGCGCTTGCTCCCCATCGCCCGGCGGAAGGCATCGGCCTGCCCAGCCGTCATCCCGGCGATCGCCATGGCGACCTCGAGGACCTGTTCCTGGTAGAGAATGACGCCGAGCGTCTCGCGCAGGATCGGCTCGAGCTTGGGGTGGAGATAGCGGACCGGCTCCAGACCGCGTCTTCGCCGGATGTAGGGATGGACCATCCCGCCCTGGATCGGGCCTGGCCGGATGATGGCGACCTGGGCGATCAGGTCTTCGAACCGTTCGGGATGCGTTCGCGGCAAACTCTGTTGCTGAGCGCGACTTTCGACCTGATAGGTACCGATCGTATCGGCAGTCTGCAGCAGACGATAAACGGCCGGATCATCGAGCGGTAACTGCTCGAGATCGATGCGGAGCCCGCTCGCCTGCTCGATGAGCTCGATCGCCTGATGGACGACCGAAATCGCCCGGACGCAAAGCACGTCGGTCTTGATGAGCCCAGCCTCCTCGATGTCCCGCTTGTCCCAGCCGAGCACGACACGACCAGGCATGCGCGATGGCTCGACGGTGGTGAACTCGACGACTGGACGGCCGGCGATCACCATCCCCCCGACGTGGACCGAGAGGTGACGAGGGATGTCCTCCAGTTGCGGCACCAGGCGAACCAGCCAGGCAAGCCGGCGACGGAGGTCGGGCGAGAGGCGGGGCGCCAGCGCGCGGGCGAGTACCGGAAGCGGCTCGCCGAGTCGCCCCTGGCTCTTAGCCAACTCATCGATGATCTCGGGCGGCAAGCCGAGCACCCGACCGAGGTCACGGATCGCGCTCCGCGCCCGGAACGTGACGTAATTACAGACCATCGCGGCATGCTCGACCCCGTAGGTGGCGTAGACGTAGGCGATCGCTCGCTCGCGATCTTCGAGGCCGAAATCGATATCGATATCCGGCATCGATGGGCGTTCCTCATTGAGGAAGCGCTCGAAGAGCAAGCGATGGGCCAGTGGATCGACTTGTGTGATGCCGAGGCAATAGGCGACGAGCGAATCGGCTGCCGAGCCGCGACCTCGGCCGCGGAAGCGATTGGCGAGATCAGCGCAGATGAGAAAGAACTCGGCGACACCGAGCCGCTCGATGACGCCGAGCTCGTGCTCGAGCTGGCGCACGACCGGCTCGCTGAGCTGGCCGTAGCGGCGCTGTGCTCCCTCGTACGCCTGGCGTCGTAAGACCTGCATCGGTGTCTCGCCGGGTGGCACGAGGTGAGGCAGGGGTGGAAAACGAACCTGCCGGAAATTGAGCGAGACCTGGCAGCGCTCGGCGATCCGCCGCGTGTTGGCCACAGCGTCGGGGAACGAGCGGAACCGGTGTGCCATCGATGCTGGAGCGACGAGCCGGTACGCTGCCGATGTCTTGCGCGCGGGATGTGGCGTCTCGATCGTGATCCCTTCCCGGATGCAGACGAGGACGTCTTGGAGCCGCCAGCCGGCTGCGTCCAGGTAGTGCACGTTTCCGGTCGCGACCAGCGGTAAACCCGCAGTGCGAGCGAGCGCAGCCAGTTCGGTGCAGCGCTCGCGATCGCCGCGCTCCCCGTGGTCCTGGAGTTCGACGAAGCAACGCTCCGAGCCGAAGACGCGAGCGAGCCAGTGGGCACGAGCGAGCGCGTCCGCTCGATTCCCCTCTGTCAGGGCGCGTGCGAGTGGGCCCTGACGGCAACCGGTCAGAACGATGAGGCCATCGTGGTGGTCGACGAGCCAGCGCCAGGGGAGCGCGACCGCTCGCCGCGCGGGCGAGCCCGCGAGCGCGGTGTCCTCGCTTCCCGGCCCCTCGGGCGTCGGCCAACCGAGTCGTGCCGCCGAGAGGAGGCGCGCCAGCGTCGCATACCCGCGTTCGTCCTCCGCCAGGAGCGTGAGATGACTCCCGTCCTCCATCGTCACTTCAGCACCGATAACCGGGTGGAGACCAGCGCGCTCGGCAGCGCGGACGAAGCGCACGACACCGTGCAGCGCATCGTGGTCCGTGAGCGCCAGGTGCTCGTAGCCGAGCGCGGCTGCCTGCTGGACCAGCTGTTCGGGATGACAGGGTGCGTCGAGGAGCGAGAAGCAGGAGTGAGCATGGAGTTCGGCGTACGGTGCGCCCATCCTGCGCCCTCACCTCAATCGAGTCGTCCGACGAGTCGCCAGGTCGGACGTTCGGACGCGCCATCGCGTGCGAGGTGGTCGCGGGCGAGCAGCAGCCGCTGGCCATCGGCCAGCTCGACCCACACCGTCCGACGATGGCGTTCCACCGGCCACCAGAGATCGAGCCGCTCGTAGAGGCCACCCCGCACGATGGGTATCCAGCGCTCACCGAGCCAGAGCCACCAGCCGCTCGGGCGACGCGCCAGTTGCACCGGCTCGCCGTGGAATGGATGCGCGGCGAGGCGGGTCATACCTTGGACACGCCAACGGAGTTCCGGAAGCGGAGCCACGGGCACATGCTCGAGGATGCGAACGACTCGCCCACGAGCGAACCGCTGCGCGGCCTGCCAGAGACGCTCGCGTTCGGCGGTTCGTGCTGGTGTCTCGTCGAAGAGTGCTGGCTGGCTCGCGTGCACGGGCGCATGTTCCTCGACCGTGAGACGGAGCAGCACGATCGGATGAACGACGGTCATACCGGCGAGCAGCGACCAGGCGACGGCAAACAGCTCAGGCGTTGTCCGGAGCGGCTGGGGTAGACGACGGAAGCGCGCGACCGTCCGATCGGCTTCCTCGACCAGTTCGAGCTGGATACTGCGAGCAGCGTGAGCGAGCGCAGCGAGCCCATCAGCGATCTCTCGGCAGAGCGAACGGAGTACCGGCTCCAGAGCATCGTGCGTTGCGATCGGCGGCTCGAGCGCTCGCTCAGCGCGAAGCGGAACGAGCGGCGTCCAGCCGCGGAACGGAGTCGGATCGTCTCCATGGGCCAGGCGATGGGCGAGCACGATGTCGGCTCCAAAACGCCGACGGAGGCTCTGGAGTGGGAGATCAGCGAACTGGCCGATGGTCACGATGCCGAGCGCGCGGAGCCGATCCTGGACGCGAGACGGCAACGGAAGCCACTCGAGCGGCAAGGGGCGGAGGAAGGCTCGTGTCTCCAGTTCCGGGACCACGATCACCTCGTCCGGGGCCGCGAGCCGGGCAGCCAGCCGAGCGACCCAGGGAGTCGCGGCGATCCCGATCCGGCCAGTTCCGGCAGCATGCGCGACCGTGGCGAGGACCGCTCGTCCGTACCGCTCCTCGTCACCGTGCTGGAGCCGGATACCACTCGCATCGAACCAGACTCCCCGCTCTTCCTCGTCTTTCTGGATCGCCGGCGTGAGCGGAGCGAGGAGTTCATCGAGCGGTCGGTGCGGCCAGCGATCGATCGCCAGATAGCCAACGGACACGGATCTCCTCCTCCAACTGTGACCAGAGCGACGGATCACTCTGGAGGCGCACAGCTGCCCGCTCACGAGTTCGCCCGAGGACGGTTTCAGCGAAAATCAGGCCGAGCGAATGCAAGCGGATGACGCCGAGCGCCAGGCCGAGATCGATCCGCTCGAGAGCCACACGCACTCCTTCGCGTAGGCACAACTCGATCGGTACCGGTGGATCGCGCGGTGGCCACAGCGGGCCACGTTCGATACGGACATGGACGCGCAAGCCCTCGGGTAACGCTTGCGCTGCGAGCGGCCCAGGTCGGACGAGCTGCGTGAGCGGCTCGAGCCGGAGTCGTACCTGCGCAGTGGCGAGCGCGGGTGTGTCCACTCGATCGCGGACGACGACGAACGCCGTCGGCAGACCGCGCAGGAGCGGACGGAGCTGGCGGAGGCCGCGGTCGAGTGCCGACCGCAGCGCGAGATGCGGTGGGAGATCGAGCACGACGAGGTCGAGCGCTCCGGACAGCACGAGAAGACGAGCGAGTTCGAGGGCCTCGGTGACGGATTGCGGGAGCGCGACGAGGAGATCGAGGACAGCAACACCCCAGTGGTGCAGGCGATCGAAGTCGACGCTGTGTGCCGCATCGAGGTAGGCGACCCAGCCACCAGCACGCTGGACGGACCGAACGAACCAGCCCGCGAGCGTCCGCTTGCCGGAGTAGGTTGGGCCAGCCAGCTCGATCAACCGGCCGCGAGGAAGCCCACCGCCGAGTGCGAGATCGAGACCGAGGAGATCGGTCGAGAGGAACCGCGGGCTCGTGGTCGAGCTGGGCGGCATCGCCGATCGAACCGGGGCAGCGCTGAACGCCAGGCATGCCGGATCGAGCAACACGTGCGAGCCGAAGCGCTCGGCGATGAGCTGGCGAAGCCAGGCAATCCGCTCGCGCCGGGGATCGTCCGCGCCGCCCGCGTGCGCAACCTCCGGAACGGAGCTTGCCTCGCTTCGGCGGGTGCTCACTCCTTGGCCAGCGCTTCGCGATACCGGCACGTGTCCCCCTTTCCGTGCCGAAAGTCGAACATGCGTTCGTATGCATCATAGTCGAACGCCTGTTCGCAGTCAAGAGTTGTCTCGTTGGCACAAGGAGAAGAAACCGGTCGCGTTTGCTTTGGGCTTCGTCAGGGGACTGCTGGTCAGCACTCGGTCGCTCGGTGGGCTCGCTTCTCTCCGGCGCGTCGCAGCGCGTGATCAGGCGGGAAGCGGTGGGTCAGCACGCGCGTCCGCTTCATGAACTCGCAACACCGCGAGCTCGTCTCGCGCCGATCATGAGCGAGACAACCATGGTTCATGCTGCGGTCGACACCAACGCCTGACAATAGTCTCGTGCCGATCATGATGGCAACAGCCCAGTGTCGCTCTTCTGACGTATCCTGGCACCTTGACGCCGGTATCGGTCGATCGTCGGGAGACGAGCGTGAGCGAGACTCCGCCGGTGCGCAGCAGTCTCTCTGAAAGAGACCGCGAGCAGGGTAGCCATCTCGCTGACGTCGCGCTCGTGGCGCTCGAACGCGGCTGCCTCGCCTTCGGGGGGCCAGCTGCCCATATCGCGATGTTGCGCGAAGAGGTCGTCGTTCGGCGGAACTGGCTCAGCGAGCAGGAGTTCCTCGACCTTCTCGGAATCACCAACCTCATCTCGGGTCCGAACTCGACCGAGATGGTCATCCTTTGCAGCTATCGACGAGCCGGTTGGCCGGGTCTCCTCGTCGGTGGGATACTCTTCATCTTCCCGGCCGCCGCGCTCGTTCTCGCCCTCGCCTGACTCTACGTCCGTTGGGGGACTGTACCGGCAGCGAACAGGCTCCTCGAGGGGGTGAAGCCGGTTCTCCTCGCCATCATCGGCCAGGCGATCTGGAGCTTGGGGAAGCTCGCCATCCGGCGAACGAGCCGGATCGTGCTGGCTTTGCTGGTCTTCCTCCTCTACCTCGCTGGCGTCCACGAACTCCTGCTGCTCGCGCGTGCGACACTCGCCATGCTGGTATTCCATATTGGGCGACGTCGCGCCGAGTCGTTCGCTCTCGCGCCTGTGGGAGCCCCCGCGACCAATGCGTTTCCGGTCATCGGTGCGAGCGCACCGGTCAGTCTGCTCGAACTGTTCCTCACCTTCCTCAAGATCGGCTCGGTCCTCTACGGGAGTGGGTACGAGCTCCTGGCCTTCTTGCGGCGCGACTTCGTCGAACGACTCGGCTGGTTGACCGACCAGCAACTCCCGGACACGATCGCGGTCGGGCAGGTGACGCCGGAACCGGTCTTCACGACGGCGACCTTCATCGGGTATCTGGTGGCGGGCCTACCGGGAGCATTGCTCGCCACGCTCGCGATCTTTCTGCCAGCTTTCGCCTTCGTCGCAGTGGTCCGGCCAGTGGCACCGCGGTTGGGCTGCTCTTCTCGGCTCGCATCGCTCCTCGACGGTCTGAACATGGCGGCAGTCGCGCTCATGGCCGGTGTGCTGTGGGAACTCGGACGCACGGCGATCGGCGATCCGCTGAGCGGGTTCCTGGCGCTCGGAGCGCTCGTCGCGCTCCTCCGCTTCGAGGTGAATTCGGCCTGGCTCATCGTCGTCGGTGGGGCGATCAAGGTCGCGACCTGTCTCGTCTGACGGCGCACCCAGCGGTCACCACCCATCACCCGTCCCACCGCCCGCCGAGCAGACCCCAGCCAGCAGGCCACACCCGCCGGTCACTCATGACAGAAAACCGATCACTGCAAAAGGGTAGGGGAGCAGTGAGCAGCGTCTCTCCTCCGGGCGGACAGGGTGCTCAGCGTCGCGGTGAGCGGGCTGCTCGCTGCTCCAGCGTTCCAGCCGCGAGGCTACAGCACGAGCCGATCGCTAGGGCGCGCTCGCTAGACGTGCGCGCACATGTCACCGCGCGACGACAGCTTCGAAGCCGTGGACCTCACGGTCAGGCGCGAGCCGAAAGTCGCCGACCGGTCGTCACACTGCTGGACCACGCAGCTGGCACCGCCTGCACCGGCGTGCAGAGACCAATGCCGTGTGCGGATCGCTGCGTGTCCAGCTCCATGTTCACCTCGTGAGGCAGGCTGACCCAGTATCAGCGCATAAGGACACTTATACGCATAGCAGACGGGCAGCATTGCCTCTCGCGGAACCGGCGCGCCCTGGCCCGTCCGACGACGTCCCCCGCTGTGCGAGAAACCCGCGACACGACTCGGCTTCGGTTCCGGCTCCTGGATCGTCGCTCCTCGCTCGAGTCGTCAACTCGCTGCCGCTCCATCGGTGCCACCAGCCACCGGCGCCTCCGCGTCGGCTGAACGCGTGCGCCCCAAGCGTTCCAGCAGTGCTGCCAGCCCGATCCGCTCATCTCCCGCGAATGCCGCGACACGCGCCCGATTGCACCGTACCTCGACGCGCTCCCCGATCGCCAACTCGACGGAAGGCGGTTGGCTCGTCTCGACCGTGATGCCGCAACGCAGCAGGACGCGGTAGATCGTCTCCGCACCGACGAAGCGTCGGTCGACGACGACCCCGAGCCCCTCCGGATGGCGTTCGAGCACGACGTCGCGTGGCCGCAGGAGCAACTCGACCTGCTCGGTCGGCTCCTCCGCCCCTTCGAGTGCGAACGACCCGATGTCGCTGCGCCCGAGCCGACCGAGCACTCTCGCTGGGACGAAGCTGGCTTGGCCGAGCAAACGAGCCACCTCACGCGTCCGTGGCTCGTGGTACACCCGTTCTGGGGTATCCACTTGCACCACGGTCCCTTCCAGCATCACTGCCACGCGGTCGGCCAAGGCGAGCGCTTCATCGCGGTCATGGGTCACCAGGATCACGGTCACGCCGACATCGCGCAGCAGCCGTCGCAGTTCCTCGCGCATGCGCAGGCGCAGTTCGGCGTCCAAGTTCGCGAACGGTTCGTCCAGGAGGAGTACTGCTGGGTGTGGAGCCAGTGCCCGGGCGATCGCGACCCGCTGCTGCTGTCCCCCCGAGAGCTGATGCGGATAGCGTGTTCGAAAAGCCTCCAACCCGGTCAGGGCCAGAAGTTCCTGAACGCGCCTGGCGCGCTCCTGCCGCGCGAACCCGCGGAGCCCGAATGCGATATTCTCTTCGACCGTCAGATGAGGAAACAACGCGTAATCTTGGAAAACGAGCCCGACTCCCCGTTCTTCCGGTGGAACGAAACGGCCGCCCCCGGCTACCACTCGCCCGCCGATCTCGATCGCCCCCGTGTCCGGCCGCTCTAGACCGGCAATGAGGCGCAGGGTCGTCGTTTTACCGCATCCGCTCGGCCCCAGGATGGCGAGCAGTTCTCCGGCGCGCACGTCCAGCCAGAGATCCCGCACAGCGGGAACGGCTGTCCCTCGGTACCACTTCCAGACTCCCGCCAAGCGTACCGCGCACGTTTCGCTCACCCGTTGCTCCTCCCCGCCCCGCGCTCTTGCCACCAGCTGAAGAGTGCCATCGGTACCACACCGATGCCCAGCAGCAGGAGTGTCGGCAGTGCCGCGTGCGACCAAAAGGCATCGGCGGTCGCGTTCCAGACTGCCGTCGCCAAGGTCGTAAAACCGATCGGACTTAACAGCAACGTCACCGGCAGTTCCTTGATGGTCGTCAGGAAAACCAACGCGAAGGCACTCCCGATACCCGGGAGAGTCAGCGGGAACTGCACCGTCAGCCACGCTCGCCAGGGACGAAGGCCCAGTGTCCGCGCTGCTTCTTCGAGTCGCGGATTCTGTTGTGCCAGCGTAGCGCGCAGTATCCCCGTTGCTTCCGGCAGGAAGCGCAACGCGTATCCGACGATCAAGAGCGGGAGCGTCTGATAGAGCCACGGGAGAAAGCGGACACTGAACGACACCAACGCCAACGCCAGCACGATGCCCGGGAGGCCATAGGCGATCCAGAGAGGCAAATCGATGAGCGAGACGTATCGTCCGTTCCCGCGCACCACCGCCCAGGCGACAGGAAGCGCGAGTGCGACGGTCACGAGTCCGGCTGCGCTTCCGACCAGCAAGGAGTTCGCGAGTGGTTCCCCGATCCCGGGCAGCTGTTCCCCCAACGACCGCGCGCGAAGGAACCAGAACGCCGCCATGCCAGCGGGCAAGCCGATGGCAAAACTGCCCCAAAGCAGTGCCAGGCTCAGTCCCAGCCAACTCCCCCAGCCTGGCCTATGCAAGACTGGTGGACGGCGAGTCCCCACGGTGCGATAGAAAGCAGCGCGACGCTGCCAGTGCCGCTCGGCGATCACCAGGATCGCTGAGAGGACGACCAGGAGCACCGCCAGTGCCGCCGCAGCCGAGCGGTCGAACGAGAGACGGTACTGGTTATAGATGCTGTAGGTCAGGGTCGGGTAACGGAGAATCGCGATTGCGCCGAAGTCGCTGAGCACATAGAGCGTCGTGAGCAGCATGCCGGAGAGCAAGGCTGGCCCCAGCAACGGAACGGTGACGCGCCAAAACGTTACCCAGCGTCCCGCGTGGAGTGTGCGCGCGACTTCCTCGAAGGCCGGATCCAGTCCGCGCAACGCCGCGCGCAGTGCCAGGAACGTGTAGGGATAGGTCACCAGGGTCAAGGTGAGCCACGCCCCGAAGAACCCGTACACTTCCGGTAGCCGAGTGAGTCCGATGCTCCGCTCGAGCAGCGAAGCGAGCGTTCCTCGCGGACCCAGCGCAGCCACGACCGCATAGGCCATGACATAGCTCGGCACGGCGAGCGGTACGGCGAGCAGGATCGCCAGCCACCGCCGGCCAGGAAAAGCGACTCGTTCGGTGAGGACAGCCAAGGGGAAGGCGACCAACGCACTGCTCGCCGCGACCGCGACAGCGAGTCCGAGACTGCGCAATACGAGCCAGGCAGTACGGGGATGGGTGAGGGAGGCGAGCGCACGCTCGCCTCCCTCCAGAGCGCGCCAGACCAAGTAAAGAACAGGCACGAGGGCGATCGACGCGACGACCAGCGCCACGACTTCGCTGGGGCGGATCACCACGAGGCTCCTGCGCTGCCGTAGCGAGTGCGCGATGGTCGTTCGCCCTGCTGACGCCGTCACAGGAGCCCGACCTCCTGAAGGAGAGCCAGTGTTCCCTTGAGATCGTCCAGATCGGAGAGCTCGAGTGCCGGCGGATTGAGCGACGCCAGCGGCGGCAGATCCGGATGAGCCGGTACACCTTCGAGGAGCGGATACTCGAACGTCTGCTCGGCGAAGTAACGCTGAGCTGGCTCACTGAGCAAATAATCGACAAGCGCAAGAGCGGCATCGCTGGCGCGGCTGGTAACCAACACGCCGACGCCTGCCACGTTGACTAACCCGCCGGGATCACCATTGGTATAGAAATAGTTTTCCGCTGGCAGCGGCTGACCAGCCTGCGCACGCTCGCGCATGAGATAGTAATGGTTGACGAACCCGGCTTCGATCTCTCCCTTGATCGTCGCTTGGACGATGCTCGAATTGTTGGGGAAGACGCGTGCGTCGAGCGCTTTGACACCCTGGAGCCAGGAGCGCGCGACATCCTCCCCGCGCAACCGACGGAGAGCCGTCACGAATGCTTGAAAAGATCCATTCGTCGGAGCCCAGCCGAGTCGGGCACGCCAGCGCTCGTTCCCCGCAAAGTCGAGGATCGAGGCAGGGATCTCCTCCGGCTTCACCTGCTCGGTGTTGTAGACGACGGTGCGGACTCGTCCACTGATGCCGACCCAGAGTCCCTTGGGAGAGCGGTAGGGTTGCGGCACTCGTTGCAGGAGTTCGCTCGGGAGCGGCGCCAAGCGACCTTCCTTAGCGAGTGCGCCCAAGGCACCAGCATCTTGTCCGAAGAAGAGGTCTGCTGGCGAACGGTCCCCTTCCTCCAGGATCGCGGTCGCCAATTCGGCGGTGTCGCCGTAGCGCACCCGCACATCCAGTCCGAGTTCCTGACCGATCCGGTCGAGCAACGGCCCGATCAGCGACTTGGAGCGACCAGAATAAATAGTCACGACTGCACTCTGGGAGCGTGTCATCACGGTCGGTGTTGCGCCGGCCGTTCGTGTCGCAGCAGCCGCTGGGGTGGGCGAAGCCGTCGGAGCCATGCCTGCCCCGGCTGCTGTTGGTGTCGGAGGTGCGGGGGTCGCAGTCGGCTCGGTACTCCGGCAGGCGGCGAGGAGTGTCCATCCAGCGGCGAGCCCGAGTCCGCCGAAGCGGAGAAGATCGCGGCGACGCATCGTCTCTCCTTTCAGTCGTCAGTCGTCGAGTCTCTCCGTCTCCCTTCGTCCCGCATCGGGGGACCGACTGTTCGGGCTCGGTGGCCACCGGAGAATCCCGACTGCGTCAGTCGGGATTCATTCTGCGCGATCGGATGGCCGTCTGTCAAGGGGTGCGCCGTCTTTCCTCCTACTGGCGGTCAGGATGAGCGACAGGCGCGGTCGCTCCTGCCTGGGTGGATGGATACCGAACCGGTCTCGCCAATCGCTTCGCGACTCGTTCATCGTGGAGCAGTGTGGGGAAGGTCGCGATGGGGTCGAGAGCGGCGCGGACCACCCGGCTTGCGGATAGCGCGCACCGCTCTAGCGTGGGGACGGGGTGCGGTCGTGGCGGGAACTCCTGTCTGCTGGCCGATCCGGTACGACTTTGCCGCTCCTTTTCTTTTTCGCCATCCCATCTCCTCGACCTGCGGGCTCACGATAACGCGGGAAATCATGGCTGGTGCTCCAGAATGCGGATCCCATCCTCTTGACGTGCGGGCCCGCGATGCGTTAAGATGAGCATGTCACCACCCGGTCGAGGTCGGCGAGAAAGGGGCTCGTGTCAGTGGCGCGGCCTGCGCGCACGCTCACTACGGGAGAACGAGTTCTCCAGGTTTTACAGCTCGTCGTCGAGCGTCAGCCCGGGCTTTCTGTCAAAGAGCTAGCG
>Ga0272447_1001512_pt1 | contig 14378 bp, 15 predicted proteins | sample YNPCB0133_FD_194589 | JGI IMG/M metagenome (GOLD analysis project Ga0272447, IMG submission 194589) | Hot spring microbial mat communities from Yellowstone National Park, WY, United States - YNP-CB-013-3 | ecosystem: Environmental > Aquatic > Thermal springs > Hot (42-90C) > Sediment | place... | reverse complement strand
CCTGTACCCTATTTTAAATTAAAAGGCTGTATCTACATTGGCGAGTCGGATCACTGACAAAATAAGCTTCTCTACCTGGCTCTGCTGGAGCTGGCCCGTCGGCGGGGCATGGCGGGCGGTACCATGGTGAGAGCCATTGCCAGCTTTGGCCACAACAGTCACATTCGCAGCAGCAACCTTCTCGAGCTTTACACAGATCTGCCCATTTTGGTAACGTTTATCGACACGCCGGAGAAAATCAAGGCCTTTCTGCCGGATGTCAAAAACCTGGTGCGCGACGGTCTAGTTACTTGCCACAGCGTCCAAGTATTCCATCACGCTCCTCAGCCCCAGCCATAGTCCCGATCCCCAGTTGGATTGCCCGTCCTCAGGAGCTGGCTATGTCCGATTCTGCTTGGCGCTTTATCTTCCTCCTCGGGATCGTCAGCCTCTGCGCTGACGCCACCTACGAGGGGGCCCGCAGCATCTCCGGAGCTTTTTTGGGATCCCTGGGGGCCAGCGGCACGGTGGTGGGGCTGGTGGCCGGCGGGGGAGAATTGTTGGCCTATGGGCTGCGCCTGGGCGTGGGCTACTGGAGCGACCGGCTCAGTAGGGATCCCTCTCGGCCCAGTCGAGGGCACTGGCAGCTCACCACCCTGGGCTATGTTGTCAACACGGCGGCGATCCCCGCTTTGGCCTGGGTGGACAGTTGGCCTTGGGCCGCTTTGCTTTTGCTGGCCGAGCGCCTGGGCAAAGGGATCCGCACCCCGCCGCGGGATGTGTTGCTCTCCCATGCGGCTCTGCAGGTGGGCCAGGGCATTGGGTTTGGCCTGCACGAGACCTTGGATCAAATCGGGGCGGTGGGGGGGCCGCTGCTGGTGGCAGGGATGGTTGCCGCCGGCTACGGGTTCCGGGGTGGATTCTTGGCCTTGGGGATCCCGGCGGCCCTGGGGCTGGGGGTGCTGGGGCTGGCCCGATGGCTCTATCCCACCCCGCGCGACTTTGAGCCGGAGCCGGAAACCGCTCCAGCACAAGGCTTTTCCAGGGTCTTTTGGCTCTATCTCATAGCAGCGGCCTGTGTGGCCGTGGGGTTTGCCGACTTTCCCCTCATTGCTTTCCATCTGCAACGACAGTCGGGGAGCGAGGAGGCAGGGATCCCCTTGCTCTACGCCCTGGCCATGGGGGTGGATGCCTTGGCGGCCTTGGGCTGTGGCTGGCTGTTTGACCGCATCCGGCTGGGGAGCCTGCTGGGGGCGGTGGTCCTGTCTGCCGGTTTTGCGCCGCTGGCCTTTTCCGGCAGCTACGGGCTGGCGGTGGTGGGCATAGTGCTCTGGGGGATTGGCTTGGGGGCTCAGGAATCGGTCATGAAGGCGGCAGTAGCCGGCATGGTGGCTCCCCAGGCGAGGGGCTTTGCCTTTGGGCTGTTTACCAGCCTCTACGGCCTGGCCTGGTTTTTGGGCAGCGCCCTGATGGGGGTGCTCTACGATCTCTTCCTCCCAGCTTTGGTCATCTTCTCAGTAGCCGCTCAAGCCGTGGGGGCAGCTATCCTATGGATCCTAATCCTGGGGGAACAGGCTGGGGCCGGGCGATGAAAAAGCCCTGCACCAGGTCCACCCCGTGGTCGCGCACCCACTGCAGCTCCTCTGCCGTCTCGATCCCTTCGGCCAGGGTGACGATCCCCAGCTCTTGGGCCAGCTCCAGCACCTTTTGGGCAATCACCGCCTTGTAGGGATCCCCATCTACGCCGCGAATGAGCTCCCTATCCAGCTTGATGACATCTGGCTGCAACCGGTGCAACAGGTTTAGGGATCCGTAGCCGGCGCCCAGGTCATCCAGCGCCACCCGAAAGCCCGCCTGCCGGTAAAACCGCAAAATCCGCTGCAAATGATCCAAATCGGGGCTGCGGTCGGATTCATTGACCTCAAACACCACCCGTTCTGGCGGGATCCCGGCGCGGCTGATGGCCCAGACAGTAGAGCGCAGGCAAAAGGCTGGGTCGTAAATGGCCGTGGGGCTGAAGTTGATGAACAGATCCCCCTCGAGGCGGTGCTGGGTGGCGGCAGCAATGGCCGTGCGGCGGGCAGCCAAGTCCAGGTGATAGAGCAACCCGGCTTCGCGGGCCGTGGCAAAAAGCAAGTCCGGGCCAATGACCTTGCCCTCTCTGTCCAACCCCCGCACCAGCGCTTCGTGGCCCACCACCCAAGCGGGATCCCGCGCCCGGACAATGGGCTGGAAATAGGTGGTGAGGCGGTTTTCCTTCAACAATTCCAACAACAGCTCGGCTTGGGTGCGGTGGAACAACTGCAGCAACGACTCCACCCGGGCGCAATCTTGCCAGCAGGGATCCCTATCCCCAGGCAAAAACAAGGCGCGGCTGGCCTGCATCTCTTCTTGGGAGAGAACCTCGGCCATTGTCTCCAGGGTCTTCTTGAGGGCCCCCTGGGCAATGGCAACAACTAGGCCAAGGTCTTCCAAAAGTTGAACGGGAACCTCTGTCTTGGCCTCCAGGGCCTGCCAGATTTTCCGGTGGGTATGAGGAGTGGGCAGCCAGAGAAACAAACGCCCTGCCTCCTGCAAAAAGGTGGGCAGAGCTGGGCAGTCAAGACAAGACATGGGGGCTTAGGGAGTAGCCATGCAGGCCCACCGAGGTTACCTATCTTACTTAGCAGTATGTCCCGCCTTCCCGAAAAAAGAAGCCAATCTTACGGAAAGCAAACTGGGAATCCCCAGCGTCAGGACAGGATCCCAATCACAACTCGGCCCCGTTCGCGTTCCGGCCAGCCTTAGAATTGATCCTTCATACCCCGCAGCCGGGCAAAAACCCGCACCGGATCTTGAGCGCCCGTAGCCGCCCGCAAAGCCGGCTGATCCCAGCGCAAAAAAGGATTGGTGCGGCGCTCTTCGCCGATGGTGCTGGGGACAGTTGGGGATCCCGCCTGGCGCAGGGCCACCACCTGTTGGTAGCGCGCCTGCAAGTCGGGGTTGTCCCCATCCACCGTCAGGGCAAACTTGAGATTGTTCAAGGTGTATTCGTGGGCACACCAGACCCGCGTGGCTTCCGGCAACTGCCGCAGTTGATCCAGGGATCCCAGCATCTGCTCCGGGGTGCCCTCAAAGAGGCGCCCGCATCCCCCGGCAAACAGGGTATCGCCGCAGAAGAGATCCCCGCTTTCGGGAAAGTAGTAGGCAACATGTCCCCGCGTATGGCCGGGCACAAACAGCACCTTCGCCTGCCGGCCCGCAAATGCCACCGTCTCTCCCGCCTGCAGCTCCACCGTCTGGCCCGGGATCCGTCCCCGATCCGCCTGGCTGCCGTAGACGACGGCACGGGGGTAGCGGGCCAAAAGTTGCAGGTTGCCCCCCACATGGTCGTGGTGGTGGTGGGTGTTGAAGATGGCCACCAGCTCCGCCCCTAGCTCAGCCAGTTTATCCAGCACCGGCTCGGCCACTGTCGGATCCACCACCGCTGCCGTGGCCGTCTCGGGATCGTGCAGCAGATAGATGTAGTTGTCGCGCAGGGCAGGCAGTTGCAGAATGCGCATAGCCGGCTAGTCCTCAAAAATGGCCTGCTCTACATCCTGGCGGCTTAGCGAATAGGGAAAAGACAGAGTTTTGGTGTTGCCATCAGGATAGGTATAGCGCACCCAAATGCTGGTCTCCTCCAGGCGCAGGCAGGCTTTCCAGCCGGGCCGCTCGCAAAACCACTGCTCCACATCCTGCGGGTCACGGGTGCAGCCCTGATCCTCCAGCCAGCGTTCGATGGCGTGGAGCGGGTGATTGTAGAGAGGCGTAGTTGCAGGAGGCAAAGGCATGGCGAGATGGCGCGCAGAGAAGCCGTCGAACAAAACAAAAGTTAACAACCTATTCCATTCAAGCACCTTATCAATGGGAAGCCCTGAGCGCTTTGTCTTAACCTCATCCACAAGCAACCGGAGTTGGTCAGCCCACCCCACCCTCCCGTAGCCAGGCCAAAGCAACCGCCAACACCAAACACGCCACGAAGGTGGAGCCCATCAGCAGCAGGGCGCAGAGCTCGCCCGCCGAGAGAGGCCGGGTTTCCATGCGCAGCTCCAGAGAATCAGCACCGGGGGATCCCATGTTGGCCGTCACCGCCCGCAGGCTGGCATCGTAGATGGCCCGTTTTGCCGGGTTGCTGAGGACAAGGTAGGCTTCCTGGAGTTCTTGGAAGCAACGAATCGCCACCTCTGGCGCCAGAGGAGAAGTGTCGGGATGGTAGCGTTTGCTCAACTGCCGGTAGGCCCGCCGAATGTCCTCAGGAGAGGCCCCTGGAGACAAGCCCAGCCGCTGGTAGTAGGTAAGAGAGGTCAACGAGCGCATGCAAGTCGCTGAACAGCCAAGACTGGGAGGTAGCAGAACAGCTCTCAAGAGAGCCTGACCCCAATGTAAACCACTCTTCCGGCTATGGAGATCCCTATTCTTCTCCCTCCTCTTCTTCCGACTTGGCTTTGGGGTAGTAGAAGCCGGTGTTGCGACCGCTGAGGATGGCGCGCCCAATGGTCATCGCCCGCTGGGCCTGAAGCTTGGCTTTGCCCAGCCAAACCGCATACCGCCTGCGACTGCGGGCTTTGGAGGTTTTCTTCTTAGGAACAGGCATAGCTTGTACAAAAACACAGCTTTACTAGGCTAACACTGAGTTTGCACGCTCGATCCCAATCTAAACCCGGCCCAATAAAGCGGGTCAAGCTTTTTCCGGCAACTCACAAAGGGCGAGCATCTCTGCTCAGTCTTAACTGTTGAGATCTGTCAACTCCTCTGTGCCAACCTTCTCAATCCCTTCTCCCAATGGCCTTGGAATCGGTAGAGTATAGGACATCTTCTGGGAACAGGCGCCCAGGTGATGCCGGTCACCGCCCCGCTTTTGGGTGCAAGCTGAGAATGGACTGTGGCCACCTCTTCGATCTAGGAGATCGCTCAACCATGCGCAGCCTCTCTTCCATTCTGCTGTTCGGGATCCCGCTGCTGAGCTTGCCACCAATCCGGAGCTGTGCCAGAAGTTTCCCCAAGACCTTCGCTGCAATCTCTCTGCCCCCAGCCAGGTAGGACAAGCGCCTCAACCCACCACTCGCCCGCGCGTTGCGGTTTTGGATTTTGATTTCAGCAGCCTCAGCAATTCCTAAAGCCTGCGCGAGGCATCCCGGGGGGTGAGCGATCTGCTGGTGGATCGGCTGGTGAGAGATGGCACCTTTTCGGTTATCGAGCCCTCGCGGCTGGACGCGATCTTGGCCGAGCAGAACTTGGGGCTATCGGGGCGCTTAGATGCCAACACCGCCGCTCAGGTGGGCCGGATCCTCGGGGTCGATGCTGTGATCCTCGGCAGTGTTACCCAGTTCGATGTGTCGGTGCGCCGTTCTGGGGGTGAGGCGCGGGTCTTGACCCCCTTCGGCAGCTTCCCGCTGGCGGTGGGGGCCGAGGTGGTGGATGCTGATGCCAACGTGCAGCTCAATGCCCGCCTGGTGAGCACCAGCACGGCGGAGATCTTGGCCGTGGTCGAGGGCCGGGGCAACGTCAGCCAGTCGGATAGCACCGTCACGGTTGCCGACTTTGGCGGGGGATCGGCCACCAGCAACGAAGAAAAGCTGCTGGTTTTGGCCAGCCAACAGGCGGTGGAGCAAATTGCCCAGCAGTTGGCCGGTTTTGCCAGTCGCTTAGCGGCCCAGCCCCGCTCTTTGCCGACCGTCGATGCCTTGGTGGCGGATGTCTATGGTAACCAGGTGATCTTGAACAAGGGCAGCAGCGACGGCTACCGCGTGGGATTGATCCTGTCTGTGGAGCGCGTCGTTCGCGAGGTTAAAGATCCGGCCACGGGGGCAGTCCTGCGCAAATTGACTGAGCCCGCTGGCCAGATCCAACTGACAGAGGTGGATCAGGGATCCAGTGTGGGCCGCATTCTCAGCAGCTCTGGCTTTAAGGTGGGGGATGTGGCCAAACCTATTCAATAAAGCTTCAAGACTTTCAAGATCCCTTCCCTTTGAACCGCAGGTCTACCCGGCGGTGGAGCGGAGGATGTTTTGGAGCTGGCCGGCTGCCGGGATCGAAGCTGGCGCCCGCGGTTGCCGCGACTACCCCTGTCGCATGGACAGGATCCCTGCCTGGGCGGATTTTGGGAAGATAATGGTCTTAGCAAGGCCAGCATGGAACCTGGAACCGCCACCGTCACATTAAGCAGTTTGGCAGGGGGAGAGGATGAAGGCTTTTGTTGCAGGGGCTACAGGAGAAACAGGGCGGCGCATTGTCCAAGAGTTGGTGGGCCGCGGCATCCCGGTACGGGCGCTGGTGCGCAGCCGCGAGTTGGCCGCTCGGGTTCTGCCCCCCGAAGCAGAAGTGGTGGTGGGAGATGTGCTGGATCCGGCCACGCTGGAAGCCGGCATGGAAGGATGCACGGTGGTGCTCTGCGCTACTGGCGCTAGGCCCAGTTGGGATCCCTTTCTGCCCTACCGAGTGGACTACCAAGGCACCAAGAACTTAGTGGATGTAGCCAAGGCCAAAGGGATCCAACACTTTGTTTTGATTTCTTCTCTGTGCGTGTCTCAGTTGTTCCATCCTCTCAACTTGTTTTGGCTGATCTTGGTGTGGAAAAAGCAAGCCGAAGAATACTTGCAAAAAAGCGGCCTCACCTACACCATCATTCGGCCAGGGGGCCTGAAAAACCAGGACAACGAAGATGGCATTGTCCTCTCCAAGGCCGATACCCTCTTTGAGGGCAGCGTCCCTCGCATCAAAGTTGCCCAGGTAGCTGTCGAAAGCTTGTTTCAACCGGCAGCGAAAAACCGCATCTTCGAGATCATCGCCAAGCCCGGCGTTCCCAACCGCGAGTGGAGCGACCTCTTTGCCCTGGCAAGCTAGGTTCTGTGCTGTTAGCCATCAAAGGGTGCCTTATCTGAAGAAAAGTAGCATGAGAACTAGGGCTGAGGGCGTTATAATCTCCCCAGCCCTAGCGGAGATCCCTGAGATGGCTGTGCAACTCTTGCCTCAGTGCGAAAACTTACGGGAGCACGTTGAAACGATTCTAAACCTCTGGCAGCAGGATCCCACCCTTTCAGGAAAGCAAGATACAACCCGAATTCAAGCTTCGCTGAGCAAGGCTATTTCCCCAACCTTTGAGATTGTCTTCGCCGGTGCTTTTAGCGCCGGCAAGTCGATGTTGATCAACGCTTTGCTAGAAAGGGAGCTTCTCTACAGCGCCGAAGGACACGCCACAGGGACAGAGTGCTACATCTCCTATGCAGAGCCTGCCGCCGAGAGGGTAGTACTCACCTTCCTCAGCGAGCACCAGGTACAGGAACAGATGGCTGCCTTCTGCACTCGCTTGGGCTTAGCCCTGCCCAGTGGCAACAACCTAGAGGAAGCCACACTCAATCGCCTAAAAGAGCAGGCTGAGGCCATTGTTCACCAAGAGGGCGGCAAAAGCAAGTCGGAACGGGCAAAGCAAGCAGATGCGCTGCGCTTGTTAATTGAAGGTTTCCAGCAAAACCGCGCCAGAATTCACCCAACCGAAAACAGAGTCTTCTCGATGGAACAGCTTAACCTTGGCAACCTAAGAGAAGCGGCCAGTTTTGCCCGGCGCGGTGCCAATAGTGCAGTTCTGCGGAAGATCGAGTACTACTGCCATCATCCTCTATTAGAAGACGGAAACGTTATTGTCGATACCCCTGGAATCGATGCTCCGGTTAAAGCGGACGCCGAGCGCACCTATCAAAAAATTGCCGATCCAAACACTTCCGCAGTTGTCTGCGTCCTCAAGTGTGCTACTACGGGTGAGCTGACTAAAGAAGAAACAGAACTCATTGAGCACATCCAGAGCAGCGACAGCATTCGGGATCGAGTTTTTTACGTGTTCAACCGCATTGATGAAACTTGGTACAACTCCCAGCTAAGGCAGAGATTAGAGGCTATCATTGACCAACAGTTTCGCCAAGCCCGCCTATTTAAAACCAGCGCCCTGCTGGGCTTCTACGGCTCGCAGATCAAGGCAACGACTCGAGAAACGAGGTTTGGCCTCGATACCATCTTTTCGGAAAGTATAAAGGAGCTGGGTGGCAGAGAGCAAACACCTCAGTTTATTAGCGAGTTTGTTAAGTACTGCAGCTCTTCAGGAAGACTTGTTGGATCCCCCTTCCGCCCTTCCGTGCATGGCTATGAGACTCCTATCGATAACTACATTCGAATTCTAAACGAGTGGGGCATGCCCCTAGTTGAGTACATGATCAAGGATAGCGGCATAGAAGAATTCCGCAGTGGGATTACTCGCTATCTGACGGAAGAAAAGCGACCGCAGTTGTTTATAGCTCTTGCCGATGACCTGCAGCCTCTGTGTATTGAGCTCAGAAAGTCCTATATAGATCTTTATGGAGACTTGGATAGCCAGCCGAGAGAAGTTGACAGCATGATTGCCCATGAGTTAATGCTCATTAACCAGCAGTTGAATAAAATTGGTCAAGAGTTCGACGAACATATTCAAACTATGGTCAACCAGATTATTGACGGAACAGATAAAGAGTTTGAGTCTGACTTTCGAAAGCTGCAGGCCAAGATGGTGCGCAGGCTGGATGAGCTTCTGGACACATTTTCAGTAGACAATGCCTATAGCCAAGCTGTCTGCATCCACCACCGTAACTCCACAGCTCCCTTTTTGGCTGTCCTGGTTGAAGCCCTTTACTACCTGTCAAACCATCTAGAGGATATACTGGTCGAGTCTGCCACCACAGTTGTAGAGAACTCCTTTCGCCGGCTTATCGATCGTGTACGCAGTGCAGACTACTACAAGCAGTTGTTTCGCCTACTGGGATCCGACGGTGACCTAGAGAAGAAACTACTAGAGGTTAGGGAAAAAGTTCGCACTGCATTAGTCAGCGGTGCTCGCAAGGAGTGCGATCGGTATCTAAGAGAAAGTCCTCGTTTCTATGATGAGGGTACTTTCTCAATCTATCAGTTCCGGGAAGTTCTGAAGCAAACGTCTCAGTCCTACGATATTTCGGCTATTCGAGATGCCGAGCCCGGGATCCGGCAATTGCTCAAGCTTGACTTTGAGCCCAAAGTCGTCCAGACAATACGCTCTAACTTCCGGCAAGAAACCAACAATACCCTCAAGACTCAGCTCTTGCCCGTTGCTAAGGAAGTGGCTAACGAAATTCTGCAAAAGTATCCCGAAGCAAAGCAATTTATGGAGGCGACGCTTAGGAAAGAAGCAGAAGAAAGAATTGCCTTAAATCAACAGCGTCTAAGGGATCTAGAAGCAAAGATCGATAGCTACAACCAAGCTGTTTCTGGGATCAACCTATGCTTACAGGCTATGGGCTTAGGTCGCGAACTTTTGCCCTTGATTTCTCTACCTAAGCCTTCTTTGACCGGCGAATCAGCCGACACCTCAGCAAGTTCTCCCGAGCAGCCAGCCAGCAAAAGCGGGCCAAGTGATGAGGTCTCTGACTTAGGCAAGATTTTCCCTGAGCTGGACAGCATACTTGACGACCTAAAGTAGAGCGGCTTGTTTCTCCTTACTATTTGAAGGGGGGTGAGGTTTTCTTGTCTAAGTCCATGCCCTTGCAGCAACACTCAGAAGGGATCCTCTCTATAGGGGAGAAAACTTTCAAGGTTGCCAGCCTGGTCAAAGCAGCCCAAGAGGATTTACCTAAAAAAGAAGAGCTCAATCGCCTGTTTATTGCGGCCTTGAGATCCTCAGGGATCCTTCCACCCGAAAACTTGCTTAATATTGCTAGCAGCCTTCTTGCTCCCCGGCCTGAAGAAAAGCTACTGCAAGAAGCGAAGTGGTTTGATCAGGGCCTTGCCTGTCAGCTCCTGGTGCCGGGTAAGAAGGAGTGGGAGAAGGGCAGGGTAAGGTTGCGGATCACCGTAGAGTTTGAGCCAGAGTATACGGGCTCAGAGAGTAGCGATGGATCTCTTCTGGACGATCTTCGCACAGACGAGGAATAGCTTAAGCTGGCGGAATGCATTAGGAGGCCGGGGCAGTGTCAGGCGAGGAGCAACCTCAAGAGCGCTTTGTCCAGATAGATACTTTTCCAAATACTGTTATTGATGTAGGAGGACGCCTGATCTACTCACAAGAATTTACCAAAGCTTGCTTGGAAAGTGCTTATGATGACTTTGGATCTCGTTTATATAATAAACTTAGAGCCAGAAACATTTCAGTTGACTATAGCTCGGTCAATTTGGGCAAAATAACTGATGCGAGAGGGGTTCCTGCTAAACTTTTACGTCCTGGCTTGCCATGGGTTGATGGCAGAGTTAGGGTAAAGCTGGTAGCAGCAGTTGAGTTTGAGCCAGAAGATCCAGGATCAGCAAGCAGTGAATCTCCTCTGGATCCCTTTCGAGAAGATACTGGCTAGCGAAGTCTGTGAGCAATGGGAAACAAGGCTGTGTTCGACTCGATACTTCTCAAAGCAGATGACAAAGAAACTGCCGTTGCGATTGGCAACCAAATCTATCTTCCCAGCGTTTTGCACAGTGCAATTATTGATTACTTTCTTGCAGATATCGCACGAACAAGGGAGTAAAATCCCGAATCTTACAGCCTAGAAAGGATTGGGCTGAGGGCAAGATATCCCTTAAAGTTTGTCTCGAGTTTACTCCCGATAGCCCATCTCGAGACTCCGAACTAGATAGTTTTCGCAATACAGGTGAGTAGTGGATGAAAGAGAAAAAACCTGGCGAGAGGATCCCGATCCCACCATCTGTGCGGGAGTATGTCTTCCAAAGGGATGGCTTCCGCTGCCGCAGTTGTGGCAAATCGCCCCCCGAGGTGCAGCTTCAGGTTGATCACATCATCCCCCTTGCCCAGGGCGGCAGCAACGACATCAGCAACTTGCAAACCCTGTGCAAAGTCTGTAATCAGCGCAAAAAGGACAGGTGGGATCCCCGCTTTCGCCGCCATTTCGATCTCTAGGGAGCTGAGATCTCCTCAAACAACGGGCGGAAAGCTCAAAAAGGGCGGGCGGGTGAGGAGGCCGGTTGTTGAACCAACCTCCACCTCCCATCCTTCGGCGGGCGCGAATTTGGTGCGCACATAGCCCAGGCCCACGTGGCCCTGGGAGGTGAGGCCAGCGCTGGTTAACACGCCGATCTTCTCCCCTTGCCGCACGATGTCGGCACCGGGCTGGGCCTCGCCCTGGAGGCAGATCCCCCAGAGGGTTTGGCGGATGCGCCGGTAGGTTACCTGCTTGGCCAAGACTTCCTGGCCGATGTAGCACCCTTTGGAGAGGGAAATGGCATGCCACAGGCCGGCTTCCAAAGGGTTGTAGTCGGGGGTCAGCTCGCGGTCGGCGGCAGGGCGACCGGCCTCTAGGCGCAGGGCTTCCCAAAGTTCAGGTGAGGCCAGCTCTGCTCCAGCTTGGATCAGATAGTCGATAAGGGCAGCTTTGTGTTCGCTAGCCCCCCAGAGGGTAAATCCTGGCTGGGCGAGGCCGCTGCCGCAGGCCAAATGGACGGGGATCCCCTGGATCTCTACCTGGCGGTGCTCATACAGTTTTGTCGGGATCCCTTCTGCAGCCACCCCCTTCTCCAAAAGGGCCTGGCTCTGGGGGCCAATTAGCCCAAAGGCAAAGGTCTGCCCGGTCACATCGGCTAGCTGGGCCCCGCGCACAAAGGGCAACATACGCCCCAGGCTCCGCATCAGCAGGCTGCGCCGCTGCGGCGAAGTCCAAATCCAGCAGGCCTCCTCTTCCACGTAGACCGTGGCCAGATCTAGGATCCCTGCTGTGGGGGTGACAAATACCGTATCTGCCCCCTGGCCGGGCTTGAGAGCCTTGAGATCCTGAGTACTCTGGCTGTGCAAGTAGTCCAAGCCAGGGGATCCCTGCAGGCGCAGGCGGCCCCACTCGGAGCGATCCAAGAGCAGGGATCCCCTCTGCGCGGCTTGCTCTTGCGCGGTCAAGGTGGTGTGAACAGCAGAAATAGCAGACATCGCTCACCCCAGGGGTGCTCTTTGGTTTTCTTCCCTACCCTAGAATAGGCTAGTTCACCCTAGCGCCTGTGGCAGATCCTTGGCGTACTGACTGTGATCGAGGTTGAGGTTCACCAACAGTTGCGACAGCTTTTGCGGCAGTCTCCCGAAGCCGTGTGGCCCCATCAGTTGACAATGGCCCGCATGGTGGCACGGGGATTGCGGTTGGGTCGCAGCACCTTGATTCAGGTGCCCGCCGGGGGCCAGCACCGCCTCAGCTATCTGCTGCCGGCGTTGATGTGGCCGAGTGCCACGTTGCTCTGTGCCACAGTGTCCGTGCAGGCGCAAATCTTGGGAGAAGAGATCCCTTGGCTCCGGCAGACCCTGCAGTTGCACAAGCCCGTCCTGCAAAAAGACCGTTGGCCGGATCCCGATTTTCAGGGGTTGCTGCTGGTGGATCCCCTGGACTGGCTGCGGGCTCGCTTGAGGGGAGCAGAGATGCCGACTGGGATCCCTCTCATCCTGGACGGAGCCGAAGACCTGGAAGAGTGGGCCTACCAGGCGCTGACGGTCACCCTGGAAGCCAGTCACTGGCAGCAACTGCGGCAGATCTTCCCTGCCGAGGCGGAGCGGCTTTCCCAGGCCCAGGTGAATTTAGCCCTGCAGCTTTTGCGGCGACCGCTTTCTCGCTGCCTCCTGCAGGCAGATGAACAGGCTCACCTGGAGGCAGCGCTGTCTTTGGTGGTGAGCTACGCCGGCTGGCTGCCGGATCCTTGGGATCAGCTCCGCCAGCGGCTCTGCGCCGAGGGGGATCCCGCTTCCCGCTGGGTTTGGTGGGCGGAAACTGACCGCGAGACCGGTCGCCTCACCCTTTACCACAGCCCGGCGGCTCTACACGAGTGGCTGGCGCCCATCTGGGCCACTCAGCCGGTAGTGATCATCGGCGAGGCCCTGGACCTGGATCGGCAGGCGGAGGCCTATCGTTGGCGCCTGGGCTTGCCAGATCTGACGCCCTTGCGCTTCAGCTCAGGCGAGGATTGGATCCGTTCCGGCGGGGAGCCCTTGCCGAGCCTTTCCCTCTACTTGCCGCGGCTGCCCTTGCCCAACAGCCCCCTCTTCCGGGAGCACCTGTTGCAGGAGCTAAGGAGCCTGATCCCGCAGGTGCAGGGCTTTGTGGTGGTGCTGGTGTCGGATCAACCTCTGCAGGTACAGGTGGGGGCTGCTTTGGCTGCCGAATTTGGCTCGCGGGTGCGGGTAAACAGCCTATTTCCCGGAGAAAAGGGCATTTTGGTCTGCGACTGGCCCTACTGGCTGCAGCACAAGGCCAGCCTGCCCTGTCCGGAACTGCTGGCCATTGCCACCTTGCCCTTTCCCTCGATGGAGGATCCAAGGGTGGCCGGACGGGTGCAGTATCTGCAGCGCACCCAACAGGACTGGTTCCGCCAATACCTCTTGCCAGTGGCGGCCAGCCAATTGCAGCGGGCTGTTGCACCTCTGCGACAAGGCGCAGAAGCAGGTGAAGCCTCCGGCTTGCCCACCCGCTGGGTGGCGATTTTGGATAGCCGCATCGTTGCCCGCAGCTATGGCGTTGCCCTCCTCAATGCCTTGGGGCCAGCCCTGCGCATCCAGCAGCGCAGCCAATTGTTCGTTTAGGGATCCCCTTGCCCCCAGCCCCTCTCCCTCAGGGAGAGAGATAGGCAGATTTGTATCCTAGAGAGCTAAAGCCAACAGGGATCCGGGCTATCCTGAGTTCAGTCTGCTCTCAGCTTCCTCTTCAGAAACCATGACCAGTCCTGCTCTCAGCCCCGATACAGAACGGCGCGCCCAAGCGGTTTGGAAGCCGTTGCGCCAGGCCATCGTGGAAAGCTCGGGCTTCCGCGGATGGCTCCAAGGACGGGAACTGCCCAGCCAGGAGGCTGACCTGGATCGTCTGGTACATCGCTACCTGGAGCAAACCCTCTCTCACCTGGCCTACTAGGTTCCCCACAGCAGCAACCAGAAAGGTAGGGTCAGCAGGGCCGCCACGTAGCCTAGGGCCAAGGCTGTTGCTGTTAGCTCCCGATCCAAGTCGTATTCCTCCGCCAGCACCAGGGTGGCAATAGCAGGAGGCATGCCGGTCTGCAAGACCAGCACCAGCTTGGCCAAGGGGGGATAGGGGGTCAAGGCTAACCCCAGGCCCACCAAAAGGGGCAGGACAACAATTTTGATGAAGAGGGCCGCGGCGGCGGGGCGAAAGCATCCCCAGTGCGGCACTTGGGCCAGCCGTATGCCCAAGAGGAGCAAACTCAAGGGAATCGTGCTCCAGGCAAAGGCAGTCAGCCCTTGGGCCAGCCATTCTGGGAGAGGGGAGCGAGCGGTGGCCAGGCCGACAAAGAAAGACCAGAGAGTGGGACTGCTTAGGACGCGGAGCGTGGCCTGCCAGGGAGGGGTGAAGGAAGCGCTGTAGCGGCTGGCAACCCAGACTCCCAGACCGTAGGCGGTCAAG
>Ga0272447_1001508_pt1 | contig 14400 bp, 16 predicted proteins | sample YNPCB0133_FD_194589 | JGI IMG/M metagenome (GOLD analysis project Ga0272447, IMG submission 194589) | Hot spring microbial mat communities from Yellowstone National Park, WY, United States - YNP-CB-013-3 | ecosystem: Environmental > Aquatic > Thermal springs > Hot (42-90C) > Sediment | place... | reverse complement strand
TCGTCGTCCAGCCGCACAAAGATGCGGCCGGTGGGCACGAACATCACCCCGCCGCTGCCCATATAGACGGCGCCGGCGTCGGCCGTCGGCGCCGGCTCGCCGCGCATCACCAGATATGTCACGCCGTCATCTTCCAGGGTCAGGGCGACGTTCCTCTGCTGGGTCTGGCTTGTGCTCTTGACCACATAGAGCTTGTCGGCCCGCTGATAGGTCTGCTCTGGATGGCTGCTGCTCGCGCACAGGCGCGGCGGATAGTGCGTCAGGCAACTCATGGTGCGCGCTCCCGATCGGTTGACAAGGCGCCGTGACCCTTCTATTATCGCATCATACCCAAATATTGCTCGCCCGCGCGAGCGCTGGACAAACGAAGAGGCAATCGCAATGAACACCTACGTCGTGCACTATGGGGGGAAGGGCGTCAGGCCCTATGCGCTGGTGGAGAGCGCGGGCCTGCTCGCCGTGCGCACGCACAGCCGCAACCCGATCGAGATGCAGCTCATCGGCAGCGCGTCGCTCTCCGATCAAGCGCTGTCGATCCTCCAACAGTTCGAGTTGGTGGAAGAATACTTCGACGCCGGTGTCACGGTCTGGCAAGCGCAGGTGGAAGGCGATCCCGCCGCCCTGCGCGACGACGCCCGCGCTGTCCTCAAACGCGAAGCCGACGTGCGCTTCGCCGGTCGGGTCTTAATGGATCCAAACTCGCAGCTACCGGTGCTCTATACGGAGAACCTCTTCGTCAAGTTCCGCGACGACGCAGGACAGGCCACCTGCCGGCGACTGATCAAGCAATACGGACTTGAGATCAAAGCCGTCTTGGAGTACGCACAGAATGCCTACTTTTTGGCCGCGCCGGAGGGCATCGGGCGCGAGGTGTTCGGCCTGGCCGAGCGCCTTTTGGACGAAGAAGCGGTGGAGCTGTGCCATCCGGAGCTAGTGCGCCGCCCGCGCGAGCGGGTTGCCTTTCCCCAACAATGGCACCTGCGCAAGACCAAGATCGGCAATCAGGTCATTGATCAAAGCGCCAACGTCGAGGCGGCCTGGGCGCTTTCAGAAGGAGAAGGCGTGACGATTGCGATCATTGACGACGGGGTGGATATTGACCACGAGGAGTTCCGCTCCGCCGGCAAGATCGTCGCCCCGCGCGACGTCACCCGCAAGACCGACGATCCGCGGCCAGGCAACTTGAACAACCACGGCACGGCCTGCGCCGGCGTGGCCTGCGCGAATGGCGCCTTCGGCGCTTCGGGCGTGGCGCCCAAGGCGCGCCTGATGCCGATCCGGTTGGTCTCTGGTCTGGGTTCGCAAAGCGAGGCCGAGGCGTTCGTCTGGGCTGCCCAGCATGGCGCGGATGTGATCTCTTGTAGCTGGGGGCCGCCCGATGGCCGCTGGTGGGATCCAAGCGATCCTGTGCACAACCAGGTCGTGCCCTTGCCCGATTCCACCCGGCTGGCGATTGACTATGCGATCCGCAACGGGCGCAATGGCAAGGGCTGCGTGATCCTCTTCGCCGCCGGCAACGGCAATGAGAGCGTGGACAACGACGGCTACGCGAGCTACGAAAAGGTGATCGCGGTGGCCGCCTGCAATGACCGAGGCACCCGCGCCGCCTACAGCGACTACGGCAAGGCGATCTGGTGCGCCTTCCCCAGCAGCGATGGCCGTCCCTCGCTCACGCCCGGCATCTGGACCACCGATCGCAGCGGCGCGGCCGGCTACAACCCCGGCTGGGTGAGCCGCGGTGACGCGGCGGGCAATTACACGAATAGCTTCGGCGGCACGTCCAGCGCCTGTCCGGGCGTGGCCGGCGTCGCCGCGCTCATCCTAGCTCGCAACCCCGACCTGCGCTGGGACGAAGTGCGCGAGGTGATCAAAAATGCCTGTGACAAGATCGATCCACAAGGCGGCAACTACGATGCCAACGGTCACAGCCACTGGTACGGCTATGGGCGGGTGAACGCGCGCAGGGCAGTGGAGCTGGCCGTGCCGGCCCAGAAGCAACCGGTCGTCACCGTCGCCGTTCGCCGCGATGTGACCATCCCCGATCGGAAGTCGGCTCAACTCAGCGTGATGGTGGCCGAGGAGCGCCCGCTGAAGGCGCTCAAGGTGAGCGTGGACATAGAACACAGCCACTGCGGTGACCTGGTGGTGACGCTCAAGCCCCCGCCGGCCTCCGGCATCGAGGACATCGTGTTGCACAATCGCCAGGGCGGGGCGGCCCGACACCTCAAGCAGACATACGACGCGGTCAATACGCCGGCGCTGGCGGCGGTGGCCGGCAAGTCGCCGCAGGGCAAGTGGACGCTGCTGGTGGAGGACAAGGCCCGTTATCACAAGGGCAAAATTCGCGAGCTGAGGCTTGAGATGAGCTTCGCTTGAGTGAGAAGCTGCGGATTCCCTTGTATGCTCCCTGCTCTTCTTGATTGCCTCTCGCTGTTCATCGGTGGGGCGTGCTTCACGGGCGCGCAGCCGCCGGCTGACCTAGAGTTAGGCGCGGCGCGTGCAGTCGGCGCGCTGCTGGACGCCTATCATGCCAGTGGGACAGACTGGGTGCTCGTCAGCAACGAGGTGGGCATGGGGATCGTGCCGGAGAACGCCTGGGCGCGGGCGTAGCACGATGCACTGGGCCACGCCAATCAAATCGTGGCCGAGGCAGCGGATGAAGTCGTCTTCATCGTGGCTGGCCTGCTGCTGCGCTTAAAAGGATGACGCGCTACACGCCTATCATGATCATGGGCTGCACCAGCGACGCCGGCAAGTCGTCCATTTGCACGGCGCTGTGCCGGCACTTCGCCAACTGCGAGGTGCGCGTCGCGCCCTTCAAAGCCCATGTAGTCTCCCTCTTGATTAACAGGGAGACTATCGCAGTCGAAGCGCAGACCGTTGGGTGACAATTGACTAATTTCAGAAAGTGCAGATGAGTTATGCAAGCCATAGAGTTCCAAGCCGTGATCAAGAACGGTGTCATTGAGATTCCTCGCCGCTATCTGAGAAATCTCTCCAACCGTGTACGGGTCATCTTGCTGATCGAGCAGACACCCGAAACCACAGCGAATTTCATTGACCAACTTCTTGCTCAGCCTGTGCGCGTGCAGGGGTTTCGCCCCTTAACTCGTGAAGAAATTTATGCCAGATAATCAAGTCACCAACTGCTTCATTGATACTAAATCTGGCTATACGCTTTTATCGAGACAGACGATACGACCAAGTCTGTGACAGCACGCGCGCTGATCCGTGAGAGCGAGGCTGTCGTCAGTGTTCAACGAAGTGTGCGTCAATTTATTGCGACGTGCGAACTTCACTGAAGCGCAAATCACCCAACTGATCGAATCGTTTTACGACAGGTGCTGCGTGGTCGAGTTGACCAAGTCAGACTTGCTGATGGCGTCCCAGTTGCGCCAGAAGGTACTCATTATCTTTCTGGGACAGCACAATTGTGGCAGCAGTCTTAAGTGCTGATGTGCCTATTTTATATTCTGAAGACATGCAACATGGACTGATAATTGAAGGAAAGGTTCAGATACGCAATCCGTTTATCTAGTAGCGTCATCCAACAATCGCTTCTAGCCAACTGCTTCGCTCGCTCCGCGTGTGGTCAAATCGTGTGCTGTTGGGTGGCTCACCACTTTGCGCTCACCAGCGCCAAGACACCTTGTCTTCGATCGGCGAGCGCTGGGCCGGCGGTGAAGCGCCATCGGCCGGCCAGCCCAAAAAGAAGAACCCCAGCAGCTTTGACGGCGGGGTGAGGCCGACGAAGTCGCGCACGCAGTCATGGCGCACGATCTCGCCGCTCACCCATTTGCCGGCATAGCCCAGGCTGTGTGCCACCAAGTGGATGTGCTGGACGGCGATCGCCACCGAGGCCAGGTCCTCCCACTCCGGCATCTTGTCCTGGCCGGTGCGCAACATGCCGATGCTAATCCAGACCGAGGCGCCCAGGGGCCGGCGGCGCTGGGCTTCCTCAGCCGCGGGGTCGTATTTCTCCGACGGCGTGAGCAGGCGATAAGCCTCGGCGAAGCGCTCGCCGAGCGCCGCGCGGTGCTCGCCGGCGAATACCGTGAAGCGCCATGGCTCGGTTAGGCCGTGCGAGGGCGACCAGTTGGCGGCCTCCAACATCAGCCTGACGTGTTCCTGCGGAATCGGGTCGGGCCGTAGCGCCGGCAGAGCATACGATCTGCGGGTGCGGATCAACTCAAGCAGCACCTGTGCTTGCGCGTTCATGGCGCGAATTGTAACGACGGGAGCGTTCAACTTTGCCGCCATGCGCGAGCGCTGCGCTGAGCGCGTAGATCAATCGCCAACCTAAGACAAAGGGGGCACTGGATGCCAGCGCCGGCCCGACGAAGGCCATCAGGACGGTGGGCTGGCCGAGCAGCCAGGCGCGCAGGAACAACCCGGCCGGCACAGCGAACAGCCAAGCCAACAGCGAACGCCAAAGGAACAGCCCAACATCGGCCCGCATCACCAGCGCGCGCGCCGGATAAGCGCCCAACGCCCAGGCCAGCAGCGCAAACGGCGCGCCGATGCTGGCGATTTGGAGAATCGCGCGCAGCGCTGCGTCCGGCGCCGCCAGCGTGTTGTGAAAGATCTGGCCGACGACGACAAAAGCGGCGGCCGCCAGCACGTCCCCGATGAGGAGCTGCCGAGGGAAGGCGCGCATCTTAAGCCCCCCTCTGCGCCGCCAGCTTGAGCTGGACAGCCATCGGTGCCTCGCGCACCGCCAGTTGGAAGCCGATGAACAGCAGCACCACCCCCAACAGGATGCCGGCGAACTTGAGCGTCGAGCCAAACGCGGTCAGCTCTGGCGTGGTCTCGGCCAGTTTGACCAGCGACCCGCCGAAGGCCGGGATGATGCCGCCGATGGCGATGAAGACGTTGCCCACCACCCGGTTGGGCATGATCTGCTTGCGGAAGAAGAGGATGGCCGAGTAAATCGCCCCGCCCACCAACAGCACTGTGCCGTAGCCGTTCATAAACGGCGGCAGGACGCGCCGCACCGCGCTCTGCGGCAGGATCTCGCGGTAGCGCTCGGTGAGGAAGGCGCCGACGTCGTCGCCGGGGTTGAAGGCCGCCGCGTTCAGCGACAGGCTGAACATCCACACCAGTGAGGCGACAACCAGGACACCGATCAGGACATCGGTCACCAGGCGCACCTCCCGCCGACGCACGAGCAGATGCAGCGTGCCTTGGCCGAGGATGGGCGGGATGACCAATGCACCCGTCCAATACCACAGCCGAAAGGCAGGGTCGCTCCAACCGAAGGCCAGGATCGCCTCGCAGACGCCGGCCAGCGCCCATAGCACCAACCCAATGCCCCACAAGAGCAAGTGGGTCTTATCCCATCCCTTGCGCACATAGCGCTGCAAGACCAGAAATGCCAACACTGCCGATACAACTGCCGTCGCCACGCCAAGATAAAAGCTGATGCCCATGCTTACACTCCTCTTGTTTTATGGTAGCCTGAACCTGCGATCAGCGCACCTGAAGAAATTCACAGGCCAGCGCTGCACATCCTCACCTTCGAGTGTAGCCATCCCGAATTCAACGCGCTAGCCGCGCGGTCAACCTGGCGACTTGACACAGGTTAAGTCGGCTGCACGTGAATAAATGAAGCGACCTCGGGGCTGATCACCACCTCGCGCTCGCCGCGACCGGGCGCGTCGAAGACGTGGAGGTGCAGCGGTCCGTTGAACGGCGCGCGGCATCGTAGGCAGATCGCCCTCCCCGGCAGAAGGCCCAGCGCGTCGAGGTAGCGCAGGATGCCTGGATCGTGGGTGAAGATGCGGCTGAGCGCGCCCGTCGTCCCTTCGCTTAGGCTGAGCAGCGGGCGATCCAGGACTGCCTCAATGCGGCCTTCGGGGCTGGGAATTGGGTGTCCATGCGGACAGCAGCGCGGGTGGCCGGCGCGCGCGAACATGCGCTCGATGACCTCATCGGGCAGATAAGCGGCGCTGCGCCAGGCGGCGGTGAACACCTCATACCACGGATAGCCCATCACGCTCACGAGGAACGCCTCGAAGACCTCGTGCTTGCGAACTGCGCGCAGCGCGACGCGCTCGCCTTTCGGCGTGAGCGCCAGCCCGCACGCACCATCGCGCACCAAATAGCCGCGGCGGATGTAACGCGCCGCGCGCCGCGACACCGCCGGCGCCGTGACGCCCAGGGCCTTACCCAAGACGTTTAAGGTGACGCGCGGATGCTCTAACTCAGCAAGATATACGGTCTTGAGGAACTGCGCGCTCAGCGCTGATGACTCTTGTGCCGCCATGCAAATAGCAGACGGGCAGTCTAAGATGCGCCGGTGCGCTTGTGAGAGTGTGCTTGTTAAGCACGGGCGTTAATGAAATGCAACGCAGGGGATTAAGCCTGGTTAACGACCGCAGCCCAACCAGCGCAGCCGCGCGCGAGCCGGGCGAAGCGCCTTAGCGGCTGCGTCCGCCGAAGCGATGCCGGCATCGGTGGCCCTGTGCTGTTACCCTGTTGCGCTGCGCGGTGAGGGTTTGAGCGTTTTGGCGAGGTGATCCCTTACCGGCGCTCAGGATGACGAGGGGAGGGCCGATGCGCTGGAATCCAGCACCACCTCGTGCATCTCGAGCTGATTGGGTGCCGTGAATGCCTCTTTGGGCAGGCTGCCGCTGCGGGCGTGGCCCTGGGCGAACTCCGGCGAACGCACCCAGGCCTCGAAGTGCTCGCGGCTCTCCCAGAACGTCAGCACGATGTACGGCGCGCCGGGCGTCGCCGGCCGCAACAGCAGGTTGCGGACGAAGCCGGGCATTTGGTCCACCAGGCGCGCGCGTTGGCTGAAGTTCGCCTCGAATTGCGCAGCGAACTGCGGGTCAACGAAGATGCGGTTTGCGGTCGTAAACATCCTTCGCTCAGGAGGGCTGGCTCAGCAACAGATTGATGTCCTGATAGAGCATAAAGGCGATGAAGGCCACCATCGCAGCAGCCAGGCCAAGGTAGCGCCAACGCCATGAGGTGTTCCATAGGCGCCTGACGTTGTAGGCGATCGTCGCCAGCGCGATCAGGTCAATCACGGCGCTGATGCCAAACGAGAGGTCGTTCCGCAGCCCGAAGAGGGGCAAGACAAATGGCAGGACGATGTATTGAAGCGTGCAGCGCACCGAGACGAAGATCAGCGAGCCGGTCATCAGCCGGTCGCCGCGCCTGACCACCTCCGCAGGTGGCGTTGACGGTTGAACAGGTGTCTCCATAGTTTGATTCGCGTATGTTAGCCCGCCTTGGCCACGGCCACCGACCGGCGCAGCCCCGGGCTAAACCAGACCACCCCGAGCATCAACCCCAGCGTCACGATCCCCAGCAGATAGGGGAAGGATTGGTTGACCTGATACAGGCCCGTTCCCAACAGCGGCCCAATCATCGAGGACAGCCCGACGACCGAGGCAGTCAGGCCGCTCACTGCCCCATACTCCGTCGCGTTCACCGCCAGGGTCATCGCCGAGGTGAAGCCCGGCTCGTTAAAGCCGATCCCGATCGCCAGCAGGACAAAGGCCAGCACGAACATCAGGAACGAATTCGCGTTGAGCAGCATCGCGTAGCTCAGCAGCGAGGCCAGCAGCCCGATCCGCAACAGCATCACCGGCGGCAGCTTGATTCGGCGGACGATCCCCAGTTGCACAGCGACCACGGTCAAGCCGGAGATTACCAGCGCAACGCCGATCGTCTGGGCTACCTGCTGTGGCGGCAGCGCCAGCCGGTCGGCCACGAGGAAGCCGCCGGTGATCTGGGCCATGACCAGCACCACGTTTGCGATCAACCCGACCAGCAGGAACTGGCGAATGCGGGCATCGAACGGGCTAAGGCGCGGCGGTTGCTCGCGTTGAGCTGCCGTCTTCGGGTTCGGCAACCGCCAAGCCGCGATGAGGCCGCTGGCGATCGGCAGCAGCGCAGCAGCCGCGAGCGGCACGATCAGCCCCAAGTTGGCGAGCGCCGCGCTCACCGCCGGGCCGATCACAAAGCCCATGCCGGTGGCCGCGCCGAGGCTGGCCATCGCGCGGGTGCGCTGGTCGGGCGTCGTCACGTCGGCGATATAGGCTTGCGCAGCAGCCGGCGAGCCAGAGAACAGCGCGCCGGCGATGATCCGCCCGACGAACAGCAGCGCGAACAGCGCGCCACCGGCCAATAAGCCGCTCAGGCCGGCCTGCGCCACCAGCGTGAAGATGCCCAGGCCCAATCCCAGGCCAAACAGGCCGGTGATGAAGACCGGCTTGCGCCCGACCAAATCGCTGCGCCGCCCCCAAAACGGACCTGCCAGAAACCAAGCAAACGCCGAGACACTTTGGATCAAACCGGCCTGCACTTCCGTCAAGCCCAGCGTGCGCACCAGCGGGGCGAGCAGCGGGCTGAGCATCGCAAAGCCCATGTAAGCGCCAAACAAGCCGATTAACAGGATGCGAATATGGCTCACGGAAGGTCAACATACGATGCCCAGATTACAGCCGGCTGAGGACGGCCTTAAGAGAGCCGACTTAGAAACGCAAGCAGGTCGTGCGCAAACGCTTCTGGGAGGTCGCGCCAGGGTTGGTGACCGGCTCTAGGGTAGATGATCAACGCGCTGGTCGGCAGGGCTTTCTGTAGTTGACGTCCCTGGCCTACGGGGATAAACGCATCAGCTTCGCCCCACATAATCAGTATCGGGATGCGTGGCATCGCGGATAGCGCGCCGGCTCGTAGCGGCGCGCGATCAGCCAGCACAGCCTGACCAAATGCGCGCAAGCCAGCCTCCCAGCCGCGCACGCGGGTAAAGCGCGCTTCAGCAGAAGCCATTGCATCGCTCACGTCGGCAATCCTCAACTGGGCCTGCAGGAAGTCACGCAGCCGAGTGTCTTTAAAGTAAGCCCGCAACTCTGCTTCTGCCCAGATCGAGATGGGATTCAACGATTGTAGGAAGATGGTCGCCAGCGCAGGCAGAGCTGGATTGGCCAGCGGATTGCCAGCGTCTTCTTCATTGGCAACACCGCCGATCTGTGGCGCAACCAGCACCAGCCCCGCGACGCGCGCAGGATGGCGGAGCGCCACCTGCGCGACCACTGCGCCGCCTGCGCTGTGACCCAGCCAAACTGCGCGCTCAAGGCCAAGCTCAGCCAGCCATTCGGCCAGCAAGTCCGCCTGACTTGCTGCCGTCATCGGCGCACTGGCGCGTTTGTCTGAAAGGCCAAAAGGTGGCCGGTCAATGGCCAAGACGCGGTATCCTGCGCTGGCCAGAACGGGGATCAATTCGGCGAAGTCCTGCGTGCTGCCCAACAAACCATGCACGAGGACGATCGGTTGACCTTCTGGCGGGCCTGCCTCGACCATGTAAAGCGTGATATCCCGCACTGTGACGAATCGGCCATCGGGATCTGCCAGCGCTGTTGCCGACAGCGCCGCCGCCGGGGGCGCTGTCGTGATTGCCCAAATCATGCGGCCAACGCCGAGTGCGAACATTACGAGCACCAGCACGACCAGCAGACGAGCGAGGGACAGAATACCTTTTCGCATCGGCTAGCTTTATAAACTATTCAGGCTGTCCTTCCGCCTCTGATTGAACCATTTGCAGCAGCAGAACTGCTGCGGTGAGGAAACGCACGCGGCCGGTACTATCGACTTTACTGGCAAGACTGTTGCCATGTTCACGCTGGGCGCTCAAGGTGGGCTACTCCGATAGGGTAGGGGAACTTGGCGGTCAGATCGTCGGGCTTTGGCCAACTGAAGGCTGTGAGTTCACCCACTCCGACGCAGTCGTGGATGAGGGCTGCTTTGAGGGCTTGGCCATTTCAATCAGCCACGCTGAACTGATGAGCGAGTGGCGCTTGCTGCGCCTTTATTGGTGGGCAATACACCGACAATCTTCAGCCAAGCAACTCATCAATGCGCCAGAAACGCGCTCCCAGGTGAGCGAAGGCACTGCCTTCGCCCACCTTTTATGTGTATTGTGTTCAGCTCACCGCCGCCAGCAGCGCTTCGACGCGGTTGGTGTGTTCCCAGGGCAAATCCACGTCGGTGCGCCCGAAGTGGCCGTAGGCCGCCGTTTGGCGGTAGATCGGCCGGCGCAGATTGAGGTCACGGATGATCGCCCCGGGGCGCAAGTCGAATACCTGCTTGATCGCCTCGATCAGTCGCTCATCGCTCACCTTGCCGGTGCCGAAGGTCTCGACGCTGATCGAGAGCGGGCGGGCCATGCCGATGGCGTAGGCCACCTGCACCTCGCAGCGATCGGCCAAGCCCGCAGCGACGATGTTCTTGGCCACCCAGCGGCAGGCGTAGGCGGCTGAGCGATCCACCTTGGTGGGGTCTTTGCCGCTGAAAGCGCCGCCGCCGTGCCGGCCCATGCCGCCGTAGGTATCCACGATGATCTTGCGGCCGGTGAGGCCGGCGTCGCCCATCGGCCCGCCCACGACGAAGCGACCGGTGGGGTTGGTGTAGATCTTCATCGTCCCGTTCACCATGTCCGGCGGCAGCGTGGGCTTGATCACGTGCTCGATCAGCGCCTCGCGGATCGTCTCTTGGCTCACCTCGGGCGCGTGCTGGGTGCTGATCAGGACGGTGTCTATGCGGGCGGGCCGGCCGTAGCGATATTCCACGGTCACCTGCGTTTTGCCGTCGGGGCGCAGCCAGGGCAGCTCGCCGCGCTTGCGGACTTCGCTCAGCCGGCGGGCCAGCCGATGTGCCATGGCGATCGGCATCGGCATCATCTCCGGCGTCTCGTTACAGGCAAAGCCGAACATCATGCCCTGGTCGCCGGCGCCCAGCCGCTCGACCTCATCCTCCGATGCGCCGCCGCCCTCGCGCACCTCCAGCGCTGCGTCTACCCCTTGCGCGATGTCGGGCGACTGGCTGGCGATGGCCACTTGCACCGCGCAGGTGTTGGCGTCGAAGCCCTTCTCGGAGCTGTCGAAGCCGATCTCGCGCACCACCTGACGCACCAGTTGGTCAAAGTTGATGTGGGCGCGCGTGGTGATCTCGCCCAGGCAAAGCACGAAGCCGGTCTTCACCGCCGTCTCGCACGCCACGCGGCTGCATGGATCCTGCGCCAGACAAGCATCCAGCACCGCATCCGAGATCTGATCGCACATCTTGTCAGGATGCCCTTCCGTCACCGACTCTGAGGTGAAGAAGAGCTGGGGTGAGTTCATGAAGCTGTTCACGGTGTCGCTCGCTTTTGCATGGTTTGGAACGTCCTGCCTCCTTTAGATAGGGGCAGCAGATCACAGACGTCGTACGCGATTGCGCCCTCTTGCCGGCAGGGGACAAGAGGGCGTATTGATCTCTCACACTGCGCCTGCTCTCATCTTCCAGTTTGCCTGCCGGACTTGGCACCATTGCGCGCATCGCGCGAAGGTTGCCGAGGCTTCATCGGGCCGGTCCCTCCACCTCTCTGGATAAGAGTGCGCGGCTCGCGTTATTCAGTTATTCACCTAAAGAATACCGAGTAATCGCGCGGATGTCAAGGGTGGGTTTGCCATCGCAGGAAGTCTGATCAAGTGCCGCTGCTGATACGCGGGAGAAGCCTTCTAGGTGCGTTCATGGGTTGGGGCGGTGTATGCGTGTGGCGCGACCAGGGATGAGCGCACGGGAATCACCGCTCTTGTGCTAGCGATGATGTCACACAGCATGCGCTTGCCTGGGCCAAGAATGGGACACAGGCCAGCGAGCAAGCTGCCAGCAGGCAGGGTGACCCTGGCGTGCTCAGTCCGCCAAGCATCACCAACCTGCGCGAGGCTTCGCAGCGACGACGTGAGCGATGCACTTGCGGATGACCAACACGTGCGCTCAATAACGTAGCCTTTCATTCCGAATTTGGAACACTCCCGAATATGAGGAGTGATCCGCTTCATAATGCGAGTTCGGATGGACCATGATGCTGCCGAGAAGCGCTATACGAATTTGTTCTCGCTCGCCGCGTCGGCGTGTCATGCTAGCGAAGCAACTAAACTCGCGCCGGACTGAAGCGCTCGGGCAGGGTGTTTGGCGGTTGCACAGGGCCTTTAGGCGGGCTGGGGTTAGATGCTTCTGTGCGCGCAGCACAACATGTTTGCCATGGGCCACTCCCAAGAACAGGGTGGATTCATGGACAAGGGCACAACGCCGGATGGGCGACGGCATCGCCATCGCCCATCCTTTGCTGTCTCTGGCCTAGTTACCTGCTGCTCAGAATGTTGCCGCGCGTTCATGCGGGCGTGCAAAGGCCGCCCGCGGGTTGAGGTCAGGTAAAAAGAGATGCCTCTGCTGGACTTTATATCGCGGCTTTCACGGCATCCTCGAAAGCTTCCAATGTCTGATCCACGTCGGCCTCGCTGAGTGCATAGCACAGGAACCACGGCTCTTCGTAGTCCGGGTCAGGCAAAATCCCGCGCGCGTATAGCCCTTGCCAAATCGCCGCCCAAAGCGCGTCGTCCACGTAGCGGCTGGCCGACCGGTAGTCAAGCAATGGCGCCGCGCTGTCCTTCTTCCCGATGAAGATGCCGAACATGGCCGGCGTGCCGCTCAAGCGATGGGGGACGCCGTAGCGGTCCAGGATTTGGTGAATGCCCGCCATCAGGCGTGTGCCGCGCGCGTTGATAGTCTCGAAGACCGGCTCTTCCTCCATCACGCGCAGGGTTGCGTCGCAGGCGACCGCAGCCAGCACATTGCCGCAGTAGGTGCCGCCGTGGCTCACCGCGCCGGGTTCAATCGTCATCATGAACTCCTCTTTCCCGGCGATCGCGCCGACGGGGAAGCCGTTGCCGATCGCTTTGGCGTATGTCACCAGGTCGGCCCGCACGCCGAAGAACTGCTGGGCGCCGCCGGGCGCGATGCGAAAGCCGGTCTTCACTTCGTCCATGATCATGACGATGCCGTGCTCGTCACACAATTGGCGGATGAACTCCAGCCAGCCCGGCGCCGGCATCAGCGCGCCCAGGTTGCCCATGATTGGTTCTACCAGGATTGCAGCTATCTCGTGCCCGCGGTCGCGCACCGTGCGCGCCAGCATGTCAAAATCGTTGAAGGGCAGCGTGATCACCAGCTTGCGCAAGTCAGCGGGGATGCCGCTGGTGGCTGCCACGGGGATCGGGCTGCGCCGCGAACCAAGCGTCTCCACCGGGCTGTCGGACGTGCTCCACATCACGTGATCGTGCGAACCGTGGTAGGCGCCTTCAAACTTGATGAATCGCTCGCGATTGGTATAAGCGCGCGCGATGCGCAGCGCGTGCATGGTGCTCTCGCTGCCGCTGTTGGTGAAGCGCACCTTGTCCACGCCGGTCAGCCGGCGGATGCGCTCCGCCGCGCGGATCTCGTATACGTTTGTAAAAGCAAACGTATTGCCGTCGTCTAGCGCTTCGCGAACCGCCTGGTTCACTGCCTCATAGGCATGCCCTAGGATGACCGGCCCAAAGCCCAGACGATAGTCCAGGTAACGCTTGCCGTCAACGTCCCAGATGTATGCGCCTTTGCCACGCGCGATGATCATCGTCTCGTCGTCGCCCCAGTAACGGAAGTTAGAGGAGACGCCCCACGGCATCGCGGCGCGCGCGCGCGCGAACCATCTGTCCCGCTGTCGGATAGCAAGGGGGGATTCGCCTGCTGGTGCCATAGCGACCGGCGAGGTCGCCAGAGAGCCCATGGCAGGCTTGGCTAAAGATTCCATCGGTAGTTCGTTCGGATATTCTTCCTTAAACATAAGACTCTCCTTTTTCTGGTTGCTCTTTCTAGGGAAAACAAAACGCGCCATCTCGCCACGCGAGATGGCGCGTTACCAAACACTCACACCAAGAGCCGATCGAAGCTCGACTTTTCAATCAAGCGTCCATTAGCATCAGCACCTAGCGCGGCGTTTCGGACAAAGCCATCGTCCGCGGGCAGGCTGAGGGTCTGGACGCCTCGCTAGGCCTCGCCCGATGACGGCACAGCGCGTTCCACTGCCGACTTCGCGTCGCGCGCGGCTTGCTCTGCTGCGCCGCGCGCTTCTTTGATGATGTGCTCGGCGCGTTCGCGCGCTTCCTCTATGATGCGCTCAGCGCGCCGGCGTGCGTCTGCAATCGTCGCCTCGGCTCGCTCGCGGGCATCCTCGAGCGTGTCATGCGCGCGGTCGCGCAGGTCATGGCTGGCTCGCCCGAGTTGTTGGCGAGTCTCCACGCCGCTTTGCGGCGCCATGAGCAGGGCGATCGCAGCACCGACCAAGCCGCCGACGAGCACCCCGGCAAAGAACGCACCTACTTCAGCGCTGGAGTTAGTATTAGCCATAAGTTTCCTCACCCTTATTCTACCATTTCTGCCTACAGGGGTGCGTTCAGGGCGCATTCACAGCTAGGGGCAGAGCCCTGGGTGGGCGACGGCAGTGCCGTCGCCCACCCTCTATAGATTCGCCTTCGCTGGCAGCATAGCTTGGTAGAAGATTGCCCCTATTGGTGAATGCACCCTGCG
>Ga0272447_1001507_pt1 | contig 14402 bp, 12 predicted proteins | sample YNPCB0133_FD_194589 | JGI IMG/M metagenome (GOLD analysis project Ga0272447, IMG submission 194589) | Hot spring microbial mat communities from Yellowstone National Park, WY, United States - YNP-CB-013-3 | ecosystem: Environmental > Aquatic > Thermal springs > Hot (42-90C) > Sediment | place... | reverse complement strand
CTCTTCCAGGGCATCCCAGACGCCCCAGCTCTCGGTGAGGTTGCCCGTGATGAGGTGGTATGCTTTCACTAAGTTGGGAAGGAGGGGGGGAGCGTTTTCCACAGGCACGAAGGCGTTGGGCAAAAAGCGAGACCACGCTAAGGGAAACAGACCCGCATAGGCGTATTCGGCTAAGTTATAGCCTGCAGGCCGAGCCCCCTTTGCCACCCACCACACCAGGTACCTCGTCCAGCGGCTGCGCAGCTGATAGGCAGGGTCATGCCGAAGGTTAGCGCCGTAGTCTTCCCGCACATCCCATACCCACTTCCGATGCCCCCTCAGCCGCATAAAGGCCGCCGTAAGGGTTTCTGTAACCACCACCCATCCCCGCTGTGCTGAGATTGCCCTCAGGTAGGAGCATGCCCACGGCTCCTCCATAATCGAAACTCGCATAGACAAAGGCCCCTCGGGTGGGGATAAAAGCTGCCGTAGAGAAGCATCGTCTATCTCCCCGGCGAGGGGACCTTCTATGGTGAGAGGGGGCATGGGCCGCCCCAGTAGATGCACGGGCCAGCGCCTTGCCAGGCTACGGGAGAGCTGGTAGTAGCCCCGCGGATGCCATACGACATCCCGCCCTAAAAGAACCGTGACATAGTTTTGCATCATGGGCAAAGTAGAGGTTATTCGGGGAGATATCACTCAGATGGGGGTGGATGCAATTGTCAATGCGGCAAATGAGGCGCTTTTGCCTGGGGGTGGGGTTTCGGGGGCGATTCATCGGGCGGCGGGTCCCGAGCTGGCCGAAGCCTGTAAAGCTGTAGCCCCTTGTCCCACAGGCGAAGCCCGAATCACTCCCGGCTTTCGCCTGCCAGCAAAATGGGTCATCCACACGGTGGGCCCTATCTGGCATGGCGGCACCCAGAATGAACCCCACCTTTTAGAAAGCGCCTACCGTTCCTCCCTCGCCCTGGCTAAGCAGTACCGCCTCCGCACCGTGGCCTTCCCTTCTATCAGCACTGGCATCTACGGCTATCCCCTGGAAAAAGCCGCCCCCATCGCCCTCAAAGTCCTCTTAGACGAAGCCCCGAACTTCGACGCCCTCTACCTCGTCGCCTTTGACGAAAAAACCTACGAAGCCTACCAGAAAGCCTACAAGTCCCTCACCGCCTCCTAATCCAGCCTCCACTCCCACTCCTCTCCCTCAAAGGAGACTTCCATCCGAGTTTTTTCGGCGGGAAGGGCCTCCCCAATCACCTGCGCCGCAACGCCATACTCTTTACTTATGGCTATCACCTCCTGCGCTACACTCGGCTCTACATAAATCTCCATCCGATGCCCCATGTTCAAGACCTCAAAAAGCTCCCTCCAGATACGCCGCCCCCTTAGCAGAGCAAATACCGGCGGCAAAGGTAAAAACTGCTCCTTCCGAATGTAGGTGCCTGGAAAATACTTGAGCGCTTTTCGCTGTCCACCCCCTGTGCAATGAACCACCCCATAGATTGCCTTCCGGTGCGTCCGATAGATATCGCGTAGAATGGGCAGATAGGTCCGCGTAGGACTGAGCAAAAGCTGTCCCAGCGGCTCGCCTTCTACGAGGGAGGTAAGGGTATAAGAGCCCCGGTACGGCTGAGAAAGGTGCGGTTCTATCGTCTCAGGATATTTCTCCTCGTACGTCGCAGAAAGTAGCAGGTGCCGAGCCGCTGTCAGTCCATTGCATCCAATTCCGCTATTAGGAAACTTCTCATAGGTGGCTTGGCCGTAGCTGGCTAAGCCTACTATGAGAATACGTTTTTCGGGGCGGCGGAAGGGGATAAGCGCCTTTTCGGGCAGCCGAACCGCAGCTACGGCTTCCAGCCCTATCGTCCGAACCACATCCGTCATGTCAGCTGTCTCTCCCCCGCCTATCTCCGCCCTAATGCCTATCTCATTGAGCCAGGCCACAGTCTGGTGTACCCCCCGGATCACTCGCTGTACCACCTCATCCGAAATCCGCAAAGCATTCCGCGTAATCACCGTAGAAAATACAAACCCCTCTACGGCGCCTATGCAAGCCAGATCGTCTGTATTCATGATGAGGGCATCTTGGGCCAGACCTTCCCACACGGAAATATCACCTGTTTCTTTCCACCAGAGGTAGGCTAAAACCCCCTTAGTCCCCACCCCATCGGCATGAAGCGCAAACCGATAGGCCTCATCCCCTGCTAAGTCCGGCAACACCTTCGCAAAAAAGTTCCCCCGCTCTTGCTCTACGTCTTTCAAGAAAGTCTTATGCGCAGAGACCCCCATATGCCGATACCAGTCGCTCACTCTTCGTCTTTGTTTTTTCGCCGGCCAAAGATAGAAAAATGCACAAAGCGCTCGGGGTGAGTTCGGAGTTCATCCAGGAGTTTTCGGAGGCTGACGGTCGTAGCGTCTAAGTTTTTATACAGGGAGGGGTCTCGGGCCAGGTGGCCGAGCGTACCTTCGCCTTTGTTGATGGCTATGAGGAGGGAGTCTAATTCATGGGTGGCATTTTGAAGGTTTTTGAGGAGGGTGGGGAGATTTTGCGCTAGGGAATCCGACAGGCGATGGGTGCCGGCCAAGGTACCCTGAAGAGCAGGACGCAGAGCCTGGATCGTGGTGTCAAGGTTATAGAGGGTGGAACGAAGGCCCGCCGTAATGGGAGAGACTTCCCCCTCCACGGTATGCGCCAGGCCTTGAATACTCCTCACGGTTTGGGGGATAACCCCGGTGTCGGCAATGAGTTTATTGAGGTGGGAGGCGGTCTCATTGAGCTGAGCTAAAAGCTGGTCTAACTTATCCCGAACGGGCCGAAGCTCTTGAATGGTTTTATCTATCGTTCCTGTCGCCAAGCTATCTTGGAGGGTATCTCCATCGGCGGCGAGCTTTTCTGCTTGGCCGGGCACCAGCCACAGCCCCTTCGTCCCCAAAAGGTCCAGATTCGTAATCGTAGCCCGGGAGTCAATAGGTAAGGGTATCTCCCGCAGCACCTCAAACTCAATCAGAACCTCCCCCGTCTGAGGATTGAAGCGCAAATCCGTTACTTGGCCTACCTTATAGCCCCGATATAGAACCTTGTCGCTGGTAGAAAGGTTGTCCGCATTCTCAAAGACGGCGTAGTAAGTATTGTACCGCTGGAAGATGGAGTGCCCCTTCAGGTAGTTGAATCCAAAGAAGAGCGCTACAGCCGCCACGATAAAGAGGAGACCTATCTGGGCTTCTCGGGAAAGGCGCATTCGGGGCAAAAATAAGGTCTCTGCTTTGTCAGCTGGGGTTCCACCCCATTCCCTCAACTACGCCCATGCCCCACCTATTCCCACAAATAGGCCCTTCCTGCGCTCCCTATTCCTGAGGATGCCCCCCCATGAGTAGATACACCCTTAATGCGAGCCACGAAGTGCCATCGGCATGATCATGATCGCGAGAAAAAGTCGCAAGGTTAGCTTTCGTGGTCCAGTGTGAAAAGAACATCTAACGAGTTCAGCAGGCTATTGCGAATTCTTACCGATGAACTTACTGCGAAAGACCACTGCAAGAAAACTTGCGATTTTTTGTGTGGCCTCCGAAGAGACTTTGCCTGTGGAATAGGGACGCCTTCTTAGTGCCCTGCCTATTACTTTAAGAAAATGATCAAGAATGCCACGACCTCTGCAATCAGGGCTACCCCCTCTACCAGGGCCGCCGTAAGGATCATGTTATTTCGGATGTTGTCAGCCGCCGAAGGCTGACGAGCAATTCCTTGCAAAGCAGAAGAGGCCAAGGTGCCAATCCCAATGCCAGCTCCAATTGCCGCTAAACCCGCGCCTACTGCAGCGCCCATGTAATGGACAGTACTTGCTTCTAACCACATATCGGCCGCAAAGGTATAAAGAGTTTCTCAATGGGACTCTTCCATGGCCACGCCTAAGAAAACCGCCGACAACATCGTAAAGATGTACGCCTGAAGGGCAGCCACGAGCGTCTCCAAAGCCATCACAAAAAGCCCCAAAAGCACCGAAAACACCGAAATCCCAAGCCCCGCCGCCATACTTTTGAGCACCGCTGCTAAAATAAATATCAGCCCCACCATAGAGAGCATCATCAAGTGCCCCGCTAAAATATTTGCAAAAAGCCGCATCATCAGCGCAAAAGGCTTTGAAAACATGCCTATCACCTCTATAGGCATCATAAAGAGCTTGAGCCACACAGGCACCCCCGGGTACCAGAAAATATGCGACCAGTAAGCCTTAGATGCATGAATGTGAATCACCAAAAACGCCACCAGTGCCAAGAAGAACGTAAGCGTGATATTGCCCATGATGTTGGAGTTGAGCGGGGTCAGCCCCAGGAGATTACTTAGCCAGATAAAGAAAAATATCGTCAGCAAGAGGGGCATGAACTTATCTGCATGGTGATGTAGGTTGGGCACGGCCACTTCGTCTCGGATGAAGACAATCACAGGCTCTAAGAATCGTGCGATGCCCGTGGGCATGCCATTTTGGCTTTTCTGATATGCGCGAGCGGCGGCACTGCCTATCCACAAAAGTAGTAACCCCACTAAAAGAAACTGAAAGGCCGTCTTAGTCAAAGACAAATCCACGATTGGCTGGCAGTCCGTCGCAGCAATTTTCCCATCTGCACCCAGGGTGTAGCCCCGCTTTTCTAACTCCGCTTTGATCTCCGCTTCGGAATGCCCATGCACGAAAAAGACCGAGAGCCCCCGTTGAGGGTGATATAAAATGCGCGGCAGCGGAATAGCTATCGGCACATAATGCCGGGAGCCGTCGGGATTCCACCCCCAGGGAATATCCGTGATATGCCAGTCATAACTGTCTTTCACATGCTCCAAAATAAAGCTCGTGGGAACCTCTTCTTTTTCTGTGCGGCCCCATAGAAGGGCCAGCGGTAATGCGACAACGAGCCACCGTCTCATGCGGGGCGCAAGTTACGAAGAACTGCGGGGAGCCTGAGCCCCATACACCAGAAGCAGCTCCAAACCCATGAAGAAAACAACTCCCACCACAAAAAGCCCTATAAAAGTCATCACATGCGGCTCAAAAGCCTTCGCCAGACCTAAAAGCAGCCCAGGCAAAACTATCAGCCGAATCATGGCAGGAATCACGACCACTTTCGCTGTCGTCTTTTCGCTCCCTCTTTGGAGGGCATAAATGAAAATATGCGCTATGCCCAGCGTCACCCACATAAAGAGGGCGGCCCAGGCGGTTCTCGCATCGGGGAAGGCCCCCCATAAAAGCCCATGCCCCAGCATCCCCGCCGCCATCGCCCCAATCAGAATCCAATAGCCTCTCTTCATTTCACAAACGCATAATCCGCCACAGGACATGCCCCACCCCTATCAGAAGCCCCCCTAAAAATCCCCAGGGACCCGTGCCGCCGTACTTATCCAAAAAATACCCCACAACACCCCATATTCCCAGGATAGCCACCAGCTCGGTGGAAAAAGCCAGATACGCCATCCAGTTTTTAGCTGGCGGGGCTTTTTTCGGCTTCGGCATAAAGGGCCTCTATCGCATCCTTATACCGCTCTAAAAGAACCCGGCGCTTGAGTTTGAGGGTGGGCGTCAGTTCTCCTCCCTCTATGCTCCACTCCTTCGTCAGCAAGATAAACTTTTTCACTCGCTCGTACTGAGAAAAATCCTCATTGACCTTATCCACTTCGCTTTGAATCAGAGCTATGACCTGGGGATGGTGCACGAGGGCTTCCCGGCTTGTAACAGGAATCCCCCGCTCCCGGGCCCATCTCTCTAAGTTAGGGAAGTTGGGCACCAGCAGCGCTGCGGGAAACTTCCGATACTCTCCAATAACCATGGCCTGTTCTATATAGAGGGAGCTTTTGAGCTTATTCTCAATAGGCTGAGGAGCAATATACTTGCCTCCGGCGGTTTTGAACATTTCTTTCTTACGGTCGGTAATAGATAAAAAGCCGTCTTTATCCAGGCGGCCGATGTCTCCCGTGTAAAACCACCCGTCTTTGAGGACTTCGGCGGTGGCCTCGGGGTTTTTATAATAGCCTACCATGACATTGGGGCCTTTGACGACGATTTCGCCCTCGCCCTCAGGATAACCTTCTAGGGGTTCTATCCGCACCTCTACGCCGGGGATAGACCGTCCTACGGTTCCCACCCGAAAGGCGTCAAAGGTATTGACCGAGATCACGGGGGAAGTTTCGGTTAGGCCGTATCCTTCCATAATGGGGATACCGGCCCCCCAGAATATCCGAGCCAAATGCTTAGGCAAAGCTGAGGCCCCTGTTACGATCACGCCCACATTCCCCCCGAGCGCTTCCCGCCATTTACTAAATACCAGCTTGCGGGCCAGCCCTAACTGAAGCTTATAAGTCCAGGGGTAACTTTCGGCCTTTTCGGGATCGTAGTCTTTGACCAGGTCCATAGCCCAGAAAAAGAGCTTTCGTTTGAGGCCTGTGAGCGTCTGTCCCGTAGCCATGATGCGCTCATAGACCTTCTCTAAAAGCCGCGGAACCGAAGTAAAGACATGCGGTCGCACTTCCCGTAGATTCGCCGCAATAGTATCCAGGCTCTCCGCATAATACACGCCAATATCCATCGCCAGATAAGTGTAAAACACCATGCGTTCAAAGCTGTGATTGAGCGGCAAAAACGATAAGGCCCGCAGACGTTCCGCCCCTCTACTACGGGGAATGAGGTTGAGGGAGCGCACGGTCAAAACATTAGAGACGATGTTGTGATGGGTCAGAATGACGCCCTTAGGGGTGCCCGTGGTGCCAGAAGTGTAAAGAAAAGTAGCCCAGTCTTCTGGTTTGAGGCTCTGGGTGTGGGGGGTGATATCTACGGGGTGGGCTTCTCCTAAAGCGAGAAAGCTCTCAAAGGTTTCGGCTCCCTCCTCGGGATCAAAGACATAGACTTTTTCTACGGAAGGGCAGTTGGGCAGGATACTTTGTATTTTCTGGTAGATTTCGCCGCCAGAGCAGAAGACGAGTCTGCATTCGGCGTGGTTGATGATATACTCGTAGTCTTTGGCGATGGAGTTTGCGTAGAGGGGCACGGTGATGACGCCAATGGAGACGGCGCCCAGGTCTACGAAGTTCCATTCGGGGCGATTAGGGGAGACGAGGGCGATGCGATCGCCTTTTTTGAGGCCTAAGTGAAGTAGGGCCCGGGCTACGGTCTGAGCTTTGCGGAAAACGTCCTCGGTACTGTAAGTAACCCACTTGCCATGCTGCTTACCCGCGATGCAGTCTGGTCGCGGGTGCTTTTCCAGGGCTTCTTTCAGGAGGTCTGGAAGTATTTGAATAGCCATGAGGCAAAAATACAATGAAGCCGGAAAAAACGGGCGGGCCGTGGGGAGCGGGTGGTAAGCCGGGTTCTGTGTCTACTTCTGCATTTATCTGAGCGGCCTACCCGCCGGCTGTGGGGGTGGTCATTGCCGGCTGTTTGGCCTTGCACCGGCGGGGGGTTACCCCAGCGGAGGCTCTTACCCTCCGGTTTCACCCTTACCCTGATGGGGCGGTATGGTTTCTGTGGCCCTATCCGTCAGGCCACCTTGCGGTAGCCTGCTCCCCCTTGCGGAGGACCGCCTACCCCCTGGTGCCCGGACTTTCCTCTGGCCAATGCCAGCGCAGAAGCCCCCACTCCCTCACTTCTCCGCCCGCGCCAAATCTATACTCAAAATCCGAAACTCCGCCCGCCGATTCGCCTGCTCATCCTCATCCGACAGCTCCGGATAAATCAGCGGCTGCGACTCCCCATATCCCACCCAAGTAAGACGCCGCGGGTCTATCCCCTTCTGCTTGAGATACTCTACCACCGCCTTAGCCCGATTATTAGAGAGCTTGATGTTGTAAGCCTCCGTGCCATTCGTATCGGTGTGCGCACCAATCAAAATCCGCAAGGTGGGATTCCGCTCCAAAATCACCGCTAACCGATCCAATTCCACCGCTGCATCAGGCCGAATGTCGTACTTATCATAGTCAAAGTAGATGTTTTGCAAAACAATCGGCCGAGCAATCTCAATCCGATCCAGATAAATATCTATATCGGCCTCTAAGTCTGCGGATTTGGTTGCATCACGCGTGGAAACTTGGACTTCATTGGCTAAGTACTCGGGGGCATTGCCAATAAGCTTGTAATCTTTGCCGGGTTTGAGGGAGAAGCGATACTGCGCACTTTGATCAGTATTAAAGGTATCCAGCGGGATCAGCTGGCCTTCCTTCATTTCGTAAAGGGTTACCGTTGCGAAGGGAATGGGCAATTTCGTAGAGGCATCCCGGACGGTGCCATGCACAGCCAATTCTATGATCGGCCGAATAATCCGCTTGACAAAGTAGATATCATCCCGGCCTCGCCCCCCAGGCCGGTTAGAGGCTAAATAACCTATCGTATCCTGCTTCACCCAGAAAAGGGAAAAGTCATCGTACGAGGAGTTGATGGGGCTGCCGAGGTTTTGGGGGGGAGACCAGCTGCCTAAGCGCCCTTCCGACCGGAAAATATCATACCCCCCCATCCCCGGATGCCCATCCGAAGCAAAATAAAGCGTTTTCCCATCTCGCCCCACATGGGGATAAATCTCATTGAAGGGAGTGTTGATGATCTTCCCGGCGTGAACAGGGGCACTCCACTCCTTGCCTACCTTTTGCGAGTACCAAATGTCCGTGCCCCCCAACCCTCCTTCCCGATCAGAAACAAAATACATGATATTCCCATCAGGCGAAAGGGTCGGCTGCGCATCATAAGTGGGCACCAGCTTTTTCTTACCCTTAGTATTGACAGTTACTTCTCGTTTCCCCGCCAGGGCTTCTATTTTTTCAAAAGGCCCCCACTCTTTTTTCTGAGGGTCAAAGGTGCTCTGATAGATAGCACACCCCCATTTTTTCTGATACTGCCCCTCGCCACAAATTGTATAATACATTGTCAGCCCATCAGGGGCGATGACGGCCGAACCGTCGTTGGCAGGCGTGTTTATCTTTTTACCTAAGTTTTGCGGCTTGCCGGTCTTTCCTGTAAAGAGGGTGTCATTTTTGACCTGGACAACCCAGAGGTCTGAGTACATGGGCTCGCCATATTCGGGATAGCGCGCCTTACCTTGGTTCCCCATGCGATGGCTGGTAAAAATTAAAAAACTGTCCGTCTTGACCACAAAGAGCGTAGGGGCATAATCGGAAGCGGGCGAATTGATGCTTAGCACGACCAGCTCATATTCCGGCTGCTGGGCTAAAAGCTTTTGCGCTAAGGTGCACCCTTCCAGTTCTATTTCCGCCTGCTTGCGCAGAATATCCTGCGTTTTATGTCGCTTCAAAAACTCCTGAAAGGAAGTTTTGGCCTCCTCGTACCGCCCAAGCTTCTTTTGCGCAATCCCTAAATCCAGGTAGATAGTATCATTGGCGTCGGCATTGATTTCAAGGGCCTTCTGATAGTGCTCTACGGCGCGCTCCGTCTCGTTTGTGTACCAATAGCAGCGGGCAAGCCGGTAAGCGGCATATTGATTTTTCGGGTCCTGTCGGAGAACCTCCTTGTAAAGCTCGGCCGCTGATTCGGGATTGCGGAAATAATAATACTCCTTATCGGCTTGAGCTAAGAGCTTTTTCACTTTACCTGATTGCGCCCAGCCCAACGTAACTAAGAGAAGCAGACGAAAACCCTCTCGCATTTCAGCGGCAAATATAAGGATAATCCACCTCATGCAACTTCCATAAGCCTTTTGTTACCTTTGCTCTGATGACTACGGCCGAAGCTCGTCAAGCATTTTTGGATTTCTTTGCCGCGCGGGGACACCTGATCGTTCCCTCGGCTCCCCTCGTAAACCGCACCGATCCGACCCTCTTTTTCGTCAATGCGGGGATGAACCCCTTCAAAGACATCTTCATGGGGCTTCGGCAGCCCCCCGCCCCCCGCATCGCCGACACCCAAAAGTGCCTACGCGTCTCCGGCAAACACAACGACCTGGAAGAAGTCGGCCACGACACCTACCACCACACCTTCTTTGAAATGCTGGGCAACTGGTCCTTCGGAGATTATTTCAAGCGAGAAGCCATCCAATGGGCCTGGGAACTCCTGACACAAGGGTACAAACTGCCCCCCGAGCGGCTCTACATTACTATTTTCGGAGGGGATGAGGCTTGGGGCCTCCCCAAAGACACCGAAACTTACGAGCTATGGCGCTCCTATGTGCCCCCTGAGCGCATCCGATTCTTTGGCCGAAAAGAGAACTTCTGGGAAATGGGCGACACCGGCCCCTGCGGCCCCTGCACCGAAATCCACATAGACCTACGCCCCAACCCCACCGACCTCGCCACCCCCCTCCTCAATACCGGAAACCCCCTCGTGATTGAACTGTGGAACCTCGTCTTCATCCAATACAACCGCCGCGCTGACGGCTCTTTAGAACCCCTCCCCTTCCCCAGCGTAGATACCGGCATGGGCTTAGAACGGCTCGCCATGGTCCTCCAAGGTAAAATCTCCACCTACGACATAGATATCTTCCAGTCTTTGCGAGCCACGTTACAAAGTATCACGGGAGTTCCTTATGGGGCTTCTTCGCAGGGAGATGTGGCAATCCGAGTGGTATGCGACCATATTCGGGCGATAGCGTTTGCCATAGCTGATGGGCAGCTTCCTTCTAATACGGGGGCAGGCTATGTGATTCGGCGCCTTTTGCGGAGGGCCCTGCGCTATGGGCACCAGCACCTGCACCAGCGAAAACCCTTCCTACACCGTTTAGTAGAACCCCTCGGACAGCTGTATCAAGATATTTTCCCCGAAGTACTCCAAAATGCCCCCTCCATCGCCCGCATCATAGAAGGGGAAGAAGAGTCTTTTCTCCATACCCTGGAGCGGGGCCTAAGTCGCTTAGAAACCTTCCTTCAAAATCACCCCAACCTAAACGTTATCCCGGGCGAAATAGCCTTTGAGCTATATGATACCTATGGCTTTCCCATAGACCTTACCAGTCTCATCGCCCGAGAAAAGGGCCTTTCCGTAGACCTCCCAGGCTTTGAACAGGCCCTCCAGGCCCAAAAAGCTCGCAGCCGCCAAGCCACGCAGAAACAATTTGGCGACTGGTTAGAACTTTCAGAAGGCATCCACTCTCACTTCGTGGGATACGACCTGTACGAAGTGCGCACCTCCATCGTCCGAATGCGCGAAGTCAAAGAAGGCGGCAAAACCCGCTATCATGTAGTCTTACGGGAGACGCCCTTTTATCCAGAGGGCGGCGGACAAGTAAGCGACACCGGTTATCTCCGAAAAGGCCACCAAAAAATCACCGTCACCCACGTTTATAAAGAGTTGGATACCATCATTCATGTAGTGGAAGCCCTTCCACGGGACCCCGAAGGCGAGTGGCAAGCAGTTATTGACATCCCTCGTCGAGAAGTGGTCTCTATTCATCACACAGCGACCCACCTTCTCCACGCCGCTCTTAGAGAAACGTTAGGGCCCCATGCCCGCCAAAACGGCTCCCTTGTGGCCCCAGAAAAACTCCGCTTTGATTTCACCCATCCCACTAAACTCTCCAACGAAGAGCTCTCCCAAATAGAAACCATCGTCAATACCCGCATTTCCGCCGCCTTGCGCCGAAAAGAGTATCGCGACATTCCCTACGAAGAAGCTATCAAAATGGGCGCAATCGCCCTCTTCGGAGAAAAATACGGGGATAAAGTGCGGGTAGTGGAGTTTGGTGGGAAGTTCTCACGCGAGCTATGTGGCGGCACCCATGTAGATAATACTCTCCAATTGCGCTACTTCCGTATTCTTTCAGAGAGTGCGGTGGCCTCTGGCGTACGTCGCATTGAGGCGGTAGCAGGCCCGGCCTTCCTCCAATGGGTAGATGCCCAGCTCTCCGAGCTCCAAGCCCTCCGCCACCGCCTCAAAAACACCCCCAACCCCATCGCCACCCTGGATAAGCTCCTGACCGAAAAAGAAACCTACGAAAAAGCCCTATCCGACTGGGTACTCACTTATGCCCGCACGCTGGTAGAGACATGGTCTCTACCTCAGCCCAATACCCCCCTCCTCAAGCCTATCCAGCTACCCCCCAGCACAGGTCTCAAAGATTTCCTAGCGGCCCTTCGCAAAGTAGCCCCCGCCCATACCTTTATTATTTATCAAACCGACGAGCAGCAGAGCCTCATAGGCGTAGCCGCCCCCCAGAATGCTCAGATTACCTTAAAGACGCTCATTGAACCCTTAGGCGGCAAAGGCGGCGGTCACACAGAAATCGCCGTCGGCAAAGTCGCCTCCCGCCCCGACCTACACGAGCAGCTCTCCCAAGCCCTCTCTAACGTTATAAGCGCTTAGATAGGCCCGCCCACCACATTTACGCCGTCCTACCCCTCTGAAGGCCAGCCTAATACACACCCTCAGCTAACCCCTCACCTTCAGCCCTCTAAGCAAGGGGCTCCCTCCCATCAGCCTGTATGGACTCAATCAGGGCCCCCGAGTTCCCAAAATGCTTTTTGTATTCACCTAAGTAATCCATTTTCCCCTTACCTTTGCTCCATGCGAAACCTAAGGATGTCCATTGGGGCGCTATTAGCGGTTTTGGGAGCATCGCTCCTGTGGAATTGCCGAGGTAAGGAAGGGCCGCAAGGGCCAGCCGGCCCGCAGGGCCCCGCAGGCCCACAAGGTCCCGCTGGCCCACAAGGCCCCGCAGGCCAAAACCTGACTCGCTCGCAAGAAGGCTACATCCGCGGCACCGTCAAAGGCCGGGATATTACCAGAAACCAAGACTTCCAACTGAGCTTCAACTATACCTATGTCCCTATATGGATTTCTATACCTGGCGCATGGACGCCCCAATCTAACGACGCCGATACTATTGAGATATCCATATTTCGAGAGGGAGAAAGAGGCGGCTACATGAGTATAGATCTGCAACACAGGAAAAGCACGAATACTACCCGGATTAGCTCCCTTGAGGGTACCCTGCTTGACATTTCGAGCAACTCTGCCTCCCTTTACTCCTTGAGCTATTATTCCTCCTCACAGGATACCGCTTATGTAACGAGCCTGACTCTTACAGGAGATACTCTGGTGCGTGGGCAGCTGGTTTATGTCAAACGTAGCAAGACTCCTGCCGACACGGCCACGGTGGGATTTTCCTCCCGGATTTATCGCCTCATCCCTTATCAGCGTCAAGGACAAGCACAGAAGCTCCTCCTACAACAAGCTCAATAAGGTATGAAACAGGGTTTAGTGCAGCTTTTTGTGGTCCTCACGCTAACGCTCTTAGCGTGTAAGCGCGGGCCAGAAGGGCCGGCTGGCCCGCAGGGTCCCGCAGGTCCGCAGGGTCCCGCCGGTCCGCAGGGTCCCGCCGGTCCCGATTATGTCGCTCCCTATCAGCAAGGCTATATCAAAGGCATCATCATCGCCCAGGACACCTTTAATAATCAGCGCGTCCGGGAAAGCTACAACTATGTTTATTATGATTATAGCCGAAGCCCGTGTTATGTCTATACCACCGGTAGTACCCTGACGCTGTCTATAGCGCGATGGGGCGACCCTACCTTAAGCTTCTTACGATATGCCAGCATTTCCTTGAATATAGACATTACTGGCAGCACGCCAACACTTGTCAGCGGCTCCGCCCAAATCTCCAATCTAAAATCAGTAGGGAGCAACATCGTAACGGGCTACTACGATCGCTCGTATGCCACCTTCGATCCTACCGATACACTCATTGTCGAGAGCCTCACCTTCTCTCCCCAGTTTACGCAGATCGGCGGGCGGCTGCGGGGTATCCGGCGTAACGTCACGCCCCCCGATACGGTTACTTTTGAGTTTGAGTCCATCATCCCCCGAATCCACCAGTAAGAGAGGTTCCTCAATTTCGTCAGGCGGCGGCCTTATAGTCGCCGCTTTTTTATTATTTTTGCCACATGCCTTATTATGTGCGACGGGGCCAAGTCCCCCCCAAAAGACACATCCAATTCCGAGAAAACGGCCACCTCTACGCCGAAGAGCTGGTAAGCACCGAAGGCTTCTCGGACTTGTATAGCTTGATATATCATGTGCATCCCCCCACCATCGTAAAAGCCATCTCCGACAAGACGCTGGACCTACGTCCAACGGCCGCTATCGACAATAACATGCAGCACCGAGCTTTTCGGGGGTTCCAAATCCAGCCGGCGGACGATTACCTGCAAAGTCGGGTAATCGTGCTCTTCAATGACGATGTGCATCTCTCCTTAGCCGCTCCCACTCGCGGCTTTTCGGACTACTTCTACAAAAATGCCTCGGCCGACGAGCTGATCTTCGTACATGAAGGCACGGGCGAACTTCGGACAGGCTATGGAAAGGTCCCTTTCCGGCCGGGGGATTACCTCCACGTTCCTCGCGGGACCATCTATCAGCTTCACTTTGATACGCCGCAGAATCGGCTCTTCATCATAGAGTCTTACTGCGGGGCTATTCGCTTCCCGAAGCGGTACATGAATGAGTACGGTCAGC
>Ga0272447_1001504_pt1 | contig 14414 bp, 17 predicted proteins | sample YNPCB0133_FD_194589 | JGI IMG/M metagenome (GOLD analysis project Ga0272447, IMG submission 194589) | Hot spring microbial mat communities from Yellowstone National Park, WY, United States - YNP-CB-013-3 | ecosystem: Environmental > Aquatic > Thermal springs > Hot (42-90C) > Sediment | place... | reverse complement strand
TGGTCGTCACCGTTGGGGTTGGCACCTCCTGGGTGGTCGTGAGGGTAGCTGTCAAGACCACCAGGGTAGCCGGCTGCTGCGTGGGAGTTGGCGGCTGCGGAGGCTGGGGCGGCTCCGGTGGGCCGTATTGGCTGAGACCGTAGGCGGCCAACACCACCAGCAGCCCCGCGATGATAAGCCCCATCTGCTGTGTTCTCTTCTTCATGCAGATTCACCTCCTTCTGTGTCAGGGCTTGACGATCAGCTCGCCCTTCATGCCCAGCTCTTCGTGGCCGGGGACTTGACAGTAGACTTCATACGTCCCTGGAGCCAGATCGAGCTCGAGAGTGCGAGTCCGCCCCGGTGGGAACGGGTCTATCTCCTCTTCGAGGCCGGGGCCTTCCACTTCAAAGCCGTGATCTATTGTCCCTTCGTTCTTGACGACAAAGCGTACCTTGCCGGCCTTGACCGTCAGCCGCGCCGGGATGATCTTGCCACTCCTTCAGCACGACCGAGACCTCTTGGACAGCAGGCCCATAGGGCTGCTGCCCCTTGAAGAGATCGCAGCCGCTGAGCACGATGACGGCCAATACCGCGACCACGCCGACAAGACTCTTGTTCATGAGTTCAGCTCCTTTCTACTCTTTGACGACGAGCTTGGTCACGATGTTGTGTCCGTGCGGCCTATGAGTGATGAAGAACGTCCCGGCCTTGTCGGGCGTAAACTCCACGGTCGTCAGCTTTCCCGGCTCCACCGCGAAGGGCTTGACGCCAAAGACGGGATTCTTGCCGTCTTCATCGCTGCTGATGACCACCGAGGGATGCACCCCGTCCAAAGCGATGTTGAAGAGCCGCACGGTGATGCCCTTGCTCACGGTGATCACTTCTGGGAAGGTCTTGCTCTGCGCAAGACTATGAATGAGCGCGACCTCTTGCACCTCTTCTTTCTGTTGCTCGACGATGACCGTCCCGGTCATGGACGGGTGGATATTACAGCGATAGGGGAACTGCCCTGCGGTCGTGAACGTATGTTGGAACGTATCTCCAGAGTTGAGTGTTCCCGAATCAAACGCTTTCGGGCTGCTGGTGCTGGTCACGGTATGCGGGGCGTTGCCGTTGTTGATCCAACGCACAGTCGTGCCCACGGGAACGGTGATCGTCTTGGGAGTGAACGCGAAGTCAACAATACTGACGGAAACGACATTCCCTTGACCGAAGAGATCACCGTTCTTGCCCAACCCCAGCGCAAGCCCGACGACGACTATCGTGAACGCTGTGAGCTTCATCACTCTGCTCATGGTGTGTACCTCCTTTGAGATCTGACCGGATGCTGAAGCATCCGGCTACCTCACCCGTTCCCTCTCCGTTTACGGAGAGGGCTAGGGTGAGGTAAAGCCCCTTGAAGGGGCTTGCACGTGCTGAGCCGGCGTCCGCCGGTAGCTGCTCAGTAAAAGCGTCTTGCCGTCTCACCTCCATTACAACCCCCAGCCCCTCTCCCTGCCCCTCTCCGTTTACGGAGAGGGCTAGGGTGAGAGGTGAGGGGTATCTTAACGTCGTTTCTTGAGGTACTCTTGGATGGCGCGAGCCCCGCCGATGGAGAGCGGGTCGTCGGCGCAGCCCAGAGCCGCTTTCAGGAACCCCAAGCCCAATTGCACCTGGGCGCGAATCTGCGCGATGTTGTTGCTCGCGCGCCCACTGACGATCCGCTCGTCAGCAGCGCTGAGAAAGACAGTTAAGTGATTGCCCGCTGCCTCCAAGTCCATAGCAAATTCGGACTGCTTGAGGCGCTCGACAAGATCTTTGGCGAGAGGGACCGCCCCAGCAGTAGCCGTCTGGGCGCCATACTTGGGATCGTACCGCGGGGATGAGGGGCCCTCTAAGAGATTGATGGCGCTCTGGGCGTGCCACTGCGCGTCCCGAACCGTCAACGCAAAGAACGCAAACGATGCATGCTGCAACGCAAGCTGTATCAGCTCGACCGTCTGATTCGCGAGGGGGAGCAACTCCGCCGCTGCCGACGACTGCGAGAAGCTCCCTATCCCAAGAACACACAACAGTAAAGCGCAAGCAAGAAGAGATCGGACTGCCCTCACCTGAAGAGTCACCTCAGGGGGTAGTGTAGCAGCAGCCCCTCGGCCAAGAGAATAGAAGGCCGGTGCCGGCGCGATGCCCCGCCGGTGCCGGGCGGGTTCTCTCAAGGTCAAACGCTGATCAGAACGCTAAGACGGGGGCACGAACTTGTACCCAAACCCACGCACGGTGAGAATGATCTGGGGTTTTTGGGGGTCGCGCTCGATCTTCTTCCGCACAAGATAGATATATTTCTTGACGTCTTCGCTCGAGACGAACTTCTCTGTGGCCCACGCCCGCTCGATGATCTCCTGCGCGGAGAAGACCCGCCCCGGCTCCGCAGCCAAGAGCCTGAGGAGCGCGTACTCACGCGGGGTCAACGGGAGCACCGTGCCGTTGAGGCGAACCTCCTTGGCGTGATCGTCAATGACGAGCTGCCCGAAGGAGAGCGTCCGGGACCTCTCCCCCGACCCCTCTACCTCACCCTGGCCCTCTCCGCTTGCGGAGAGGGTTAGGGTGAGGTCTCCCCTCTCCGTATCGGGGAGGGGTCTTCCCTTCACCCACCACGGCCACGACAAATACGCTACCCCGCCCATCACCAGAGCAAACCCCACCGCCCACAGCAGCACCATCTGATACAGACCCCAGATCGCCTCGTGCAACGGCGTCAGCGAGATTCCCAGCCGCACATAGCTAGTAGATTCGTCTGTCCGCCCAGGCTCAATGGCTCGCCAGATATCTAAATATTCGCGCCCGCCCTCGAGGCGCTTGCGCTCCGTGTGACGGGCGGGCACCGCCCCCTCCGGCAAGGCCAGCACCCGCTCCACCGGCGCATCCCCCAGATGCTGATGCTGCGCGATCAGCTCGCCGTCGAGGACGATCTGGGCGTAGATCACCGGGTCCATGACGACGAACTCGTTCACCATCGTGTTGAAGACGGAGCGAAGCCGGGAAGGATCTTCGATAGTACGCAGCTGGAGCCAGACTTGATCGGCAAAATTCCGCGCCAGCCACTCGCTGCGCTGGAGAAATTCGCGCTCGTACTCTTGCGCTATGCGGGAGCTGAACCAGAGCGCCCCAAGCACGCTCACGCCCAGGGCAACCCCCAGGACGATCGCTGTGAAGGCCCGCCGCGAACTCATATCTTGAATCTTAAGCCAGGGGCTTTCGCGCGTCAACCGCGTCTGCTATAATACCAAAGCCGGAGGGATGGCCGAGCGGACGAAGGCGACGGTCTTGAAAACCGTAGCGCGATGAGCGCCGGGGGTTCGAATCCCTCTCCCTCCGCCAGGCTTCGCCTGGACAAGCTTCGCTTGACGTGCATCTTCGCCGGCCAATGGCCGGCGAAGGCGTACAGTCCAGACGAAGTCTGGCCAGGCGAAGCCTGGACAAGTCCGCTGAAGTTTGATAAAATCCGTCCATGAAGGAATGTTGGAGGGGTACTCAAGTGGTCGAAGAGGACGGATTGCTAATCCGTTGTAGGGGCTAAAACCTCTACCGTGGGTTCGAATCCCACCCCCTCCGCCAGCAGGCTCCGCCTGCACCGTGCACGCAGCGCTTTGTGCTGCGAAATCTTTCATAGGAGTGCTACAACTGTGCAGGGCAACCTCCGAATATTTGCTCTTATAGGGTTTATCGCTGTTGGCGCTTTCGTACTCACTGGTTGTGAGCTCCTGTCGCCACCGCAGCCGCCGGCGCAGCCCAAGCCGCGCACCGACACGGTGGAGAACGATCTAATACAATACAGCCGCACGGTGCTCACGCCCCTTCGGCCCGGCCAAGAGTTCACGGTCTCTGTGAAAGTCACAGCGAAAGCCGATCTGAGAGTCGTTCTCATCAGCGAGAGCCTGCCCGAAGGGTTCGAGCTTGCCGAGGGGTCGCAGCTCAAAGCAGCGCACCTGGGGCTTGCTGCCGGGGCGACGTTCGAGCACAGCTACACCGTGCGAGCCAGCGCCAAGGCGGGATCGTTCACCATCACGGGCAACGCCATCGTAGCGACAAGTGCGGGAACGCAAGAGCCCTTGGTGTTGGAATCGCCCGTGCGGGTCCAGGCCCGCTAGGGCACTTGCAAGCTCGCCCACTACGCCATAAAATTTTCTTGCCAGACTTCGTCTGGACTGTTCGCCTTCGCCAGCCATTGGCCGGCGAAGATGAAGGTCAAGCGAAGCTTGCGCCCGTAGCTCAGTGGATGAGAGCGCTGGCCTCCGGAGCCAGAGGTCGCTGGTTCAAATCCAGCCGGGCGTACCAGCTCTGGAGGGATGACCGAATTGGCTAAGGAGCCGGTCTCGAAAACCGGTACGGCCCACAAGGCCCTGGGGGTTCGAGTCCCCCTCCCTCCGCCAGACTTCGTCTGGACTGTTCGCCGTGCCGCCGCAAGCGGCACGATGACCAGACTTCGTCTGGACTATTCGCCTTCGCCGACCGTTGGCCGGCGAAGATGCACGTCAAGCGAAGCTTGTTCCAGGCGAAGCCTGGCGATGCCCTAACCAGAGCATCTGCGCCAGCCCTCCAAGCGTGAACGCCGCTTGCGCGACATATAGCCCTGTGACTTGCCCCCACAGGACTCCCGCCCCTAAGATCGCGCTGCTGATGACAAGCGAAAGGGCCATCGCTTCGGTGACCCCGCGCGTCCTTCGAAAATAGACTAACGACCCTTGATACCAACTCTGAAAGACGCTGAACGCCGGCAAAAGCAGCGCGAACCACAAGCTCGTCTGCGCCAGCTTGGCTAACGCTGGGGGCAGCCCGGACAATCCCTCAAACCACAAGCTCGCGAGAGGCGTCGCCGCGATGAGCGAGAGGATCGCCGTCAGGACAAGCGCGAGAATCTGGGCGAAGCGCCGCAGGCTCTCTTCTGCCCTTGGCTCGCCCAGCAGCGCCACGACGACTTCGTTGTAGGCAATCCCGGTGCTGCGCAGCAGAAAGAGCAGCCCCGACACCACCGGCCAGACGGCTAAAGACTCCAACGCCCCCGGCATCCGGCTGAGGGCCGCGCTCCCGATGGGCTGCACCAACAGCGTCAAGAGAGACGTCAGCGCCAACGGAATATAAAAGCGCAAGAACGAGCGCAGCGTGAGCGGGTCCCCCTCAGGCGCGATCTGTCGCAGTCTCTGTAAGAGCGGGCGCACGCGCAGCCCAACAAAGAGCGCCTCGCTCATCACGCCCGTCGAGACCGCTGCAGTCGCCACGACGATCCCCGGCACTGTTCCCATCAGATACCCAATCGCAAGCACAGCAATATTCGCACTCAGTCGCACCACCGTGCCCACTCCTACGGCGTTGGAGTGCCCGAAGCGAATCAAAACCCCTTGATGAAATCTTCTATACGCGATGGACCACGTCCAGGGGGTCATAATCATCAAGCCCCAGCGGGCCGGCTCGATGATCTCCTTGGGAGCGCCGATGAGCGTACCGAAGACAAAGTCATAGAACGGTGTAAAAGCGATCGCGACGTGCAGCGCCGTGAGCGAAGCCCCGGCCTGCATCATGAAGCGCCGCACTTTGAGATACGAGTCCCAGTCTCTGCTGAGGGCCGTCGAAGCCGCCAACAGCATAATAATGGGCGACTCGATGATCATCGAGAGCGCGAAGACCACACCATACGCAGCCAAGTTAATCTGGGGATCGGCGAGCCGAGAGACGACGGCGCTCACCGCGGGAAGCTCTAACCCCATGAGCATCCAGCTTGCGGCTAACGGCCACCACGCGCGAAAGATCCGACGCAACGACAGCGGAGCTTGGCTGACCGCCGGTGCCGTTGCGACTCCCGTGTCTTGCATAGCGTTATATTAACCCACAGAGAGTCGAGAGAGCAATGTTGACGACGGTTCACGGTGTTGCTACAATTAAGTTGTCACTGATCTTGTTCTAGGCTGTTCGCCTTCGCCAACCGCAGGTTGGCGAAGATGAATGTCGAGCGAAGCTCGCGCCCGTAGCTCAGGGGATCAGAGCGCTGGCCTGCGGAGCCAGAGGTCGGAGGTTCAAGTCCTCCCGGGCGTACCAATTCCTATGAATTTTTATATTCGCGAGTTTGCTCCTCACGACTACGTTTCCATTGCTGATATTGGCAACGCGATCTACCCCGACTATCGCTACAGCCCCGAAGAGATCCGCTACGACGACGAGCACTTCGACAAAACAAAATATCTCTTCAAGCGCTACGTCGCCGAAGTCAGCGGGCGCGTCGCGGGCTACGCCGAATATCACCACATGCCCAATATGTTCCATCCCCAAAAGTTTTGGCTCTACGTCGGCGTGCACCCAGAGTTTCAAAAGCAAGGCATTGGACGAGCACTCTATGAGAAGATCATAAGCGACCTACGCGCCCTCAACGCCGTGCGCGCCCTCACCAGCGCCCGCGAAGATTACCCCCGCAGCATAGCTTTCTTACAGAAGAACGGCTTCGTCGAGACGATGCGCACCTGGGAGTCACGCCTGCCTGTGGCGACGCTCGACCTCAAGAAATTTGCGCACTATCTCGAGAGATTTTCAGCCCACGGCTTCACGATCACTACGCTTGCCGACGAGCTCAAGCGCGACCCCACCTGCCTCAAGAAACTCTACGAGCTTTATGAGCTCATCATGGAGGACGTCCCACACCCCGATCAGCACACGCCCGTGGATTTTGAACACTTCTTGCGCTACAGCATCGAGCATCCCGACGCCATCGCCGAGGGGTACTTCATCGCCAAGGACGGCGAAAAATACATCGGGCTGAGCAACTTGCGCAAGAGCAAAGACGAGCCCAAAGACTTATATCAAGGGCTGACGGGAGTGCGCCGCGAATATCGCGGGAAGGGCGTGGCGATGGCGCTCAAGCTCAAGACGATCGAATACGCCCAGCGGCACGGCTACGCAGTCATCAAAACTTGGAACGAGAGCAACAACGTAGGGATGCTTGCGATCAACGAGAAGCTGGGCTTTGTGCGCCAGCCGGCGTGGGTGACGTTCGCCAAGGAGTTCTCATGACGCTCAAGGAGACGACGCTGCCGGTGTTGGAGCTAGAGGGCTCGCCCTACGAGCAAGGGCTGGCCCACGGCCGCTTCGCTCGCGAGCTGATCGCGCAGAACTTAAAGATCTATTTTTATCGCTTCGAGCGCGAGACCAAGCTTCCCAAGGCCGAAGTCTTGCGTCGTGCCGGGCTCTACCTGCGCGTGATCGAACAGTGTGCTCCCCAGTACGCCGAGGCGATGCGCGGCGTTGCCGAGGGCGCTCGTATAGAACTTCTAGAGATCGCGGCGCTCAACGCGCGCTACGAGCTGATCTACAGCGAGGAGACCCGCAAGGCCCTCGAGCACTCCGACGGCTGCACCAGCTTCGTCGTGCTACCCCAGAAATCTAGCAATGGGCACTTGCTCTTAGCGGAGAACTGGGACTGGATCCCCGATATTCAATGTCTGATCTTAAAGATCCGCGAGCCGGGAGTGCCCGAAATTCTGTGCTTCACCGAGGCGGGGATTGTGGGGGGCAAGATTGGGCTTAACGCCGCGGGCTTGGGGCTCGCTATTAACGGCCTGAACTCGGAGAAAGACAATTGGGCGCTGCTTGCTAAGCCCTTCCACGTGCGGTGCTGGGAGATCCTGCGCTGCCCGGATTTCGAGCAAGCCCTTCGAGTCGTCACCGAAGGCGAGCGCAGCGTCTCCGCGAATTTTCTCATCGCCCAAGCGCCCGATAGGGCTCTCGACCTCGAAACTGCTCCCACGGGGGTGAGCAGACTGCTCCCGCGCGACGGCTGGTTGGCGCACACCAATCACTTTATAGATTTGCGTTCCGCGGGGCTGACCCGAAATATTCATACTTCTAAGCGCCCAAGCACCGAGCAGCGGCTGGCCCGCGCTCAGCATTTGCTTCGCACAAATTCTCAGCTCAGCTTGGAAAAAGCCTCAGAAATCTTGCGCGACCACGACGACTACCCCTACTCGATCTGTCGCCATCCCGACGAAAGTTTCCCGCCCGAAGAACGCTATCAGAGCGTCGTCTCGGTCGTGATGGATCTCACAGAGAAGAGTCTTGCTATCGCGAGTGGGCCACCGTGCCAGCATGAGTATCGCGCGTTGAAACTCTCATAAGATTAGTATACACTAACGCAAGCATGAAGCGCATCGAACTTGAGCTTGATGAAGAGACGCTGGAGCGCGCGCGACAGCTGGCAGCAGCGCGCCAGTGCTCTCTTGAAGAGTTGATTAAAGACCTCCTCAAGCAGACAGAAGCTCACAAGCCTCTGCAGGACCCGTACTTGGGTATGCTGGCCGACGAGCCGGAGCTCATAGATCGAGTGACAGAATCAGCGATGAAAGCCCGCGAAGAGCATCCTCTGAGATCACCCTGTGGATAAATCCTTACTCGACACAGATATCTTCTCTGAGATTCTCAAGGGAATCAATCCCTCTGTTGTTGCCAAGGCCACGGCCTATCGCTCCGTTTTTGGCCGGTATACGATCTCAGTGATCACAGTTATGGAGATCGTCAAGGGATTCCACAAATTGCAACGCGAGGATCGCATCCAACAATTCTTAGCAGGGCTGACGACTGTGGAGTTGCTCTCGCTTGATGCGCAGAGCGCCGAGCTTGCAGGGCGAATCTATGCTGATTTAGAACGCTCAGGGCAACCGATCGGAAGAGCCGATCCCATGGTAGCAGCGATTGCTCTGCGCCATGGCTTGGTCCTTGTGACGGGTAACCTCTCTCATTATCAGCGCATTCAAAACTTAGGCTACGCTTTGAAGCTGGAAAATTGGAAAGCGTGAACGACGCTCATTTCTGCAGCCCGCTCAGCAGCGCGTGAATATTCTTCCCTAAATCTTCGACGCAGTAGCCGCCTTCAAGCACCCCAAACATCGGAAGACCAAGCTTCCTCAAGCGCTCCCCAACTCTGAAATACCCTTCTGTCGTCAGCCCTAGTGACGCTAACGGGTCTTTGTAGTACGTGTCGAACCCCGCTGAGATAGCGATCTGTTCTACCCCGCTCAGATCTATCGCTTTGAGCGCATCGTCGAGCGTCTGGAGATAGACTTTGTCCCCGCAATCGAAGGGCAACGGGTAGTTATAACAATTCTGCTCGGATCTCAAGCCCGTCCCCGGATAGTTGGGGAAGCTGTGCAGCGAGAGATAAATCACCTGAGGATCGCCGAGAAAGATCGCCTGCGTGCCGTCGCCGTGATGGCCGTCTATGTCGACGATCAGAGTCTTCTTGCCCGACGCCCGCACCGCGATCGCAATGTTGTTGAAGTAGCAGAACCCGGCGACGCGCTCGCGCGCCGCGTGATGCCCCGGCGGGCGCATGAGCGCAAAGCCGTTCACTCTCATGGCTTGGATCGCCGCGCCTGCCGAGAGCGCCGCGTACTCAAATATATTGGGATATCTTGGGGAATCGGGATCATAGAAGCGCAGCTTCTTCACGTCTTCGAGATGACGCTCGGAATGCACCCGCAAGAGATCTTCTTCAGCAGCGGGCTCAGCTAATACAAATTCATACCCTTGGGCACTCAAGAACTCATACGCTCGCTTGAGTCGTTCGGGGCTTTCGGGATGCCCTGGGGCTCCGTACTTCAAGCACTTAGGGTGCCAAATGATCTTCATTGCCCGCTATTATACCCGTTCTCCCATCACGCTTGCAGGTCGGAAGTGCAATAGGGGCAGCGCGTCGCCCGCAGCGAGATGACCGAAAGACAATACGGGCACTCTTTCGTTGTTGGAGCTGCGGGCGCCGGCTCAGGCTGACGCCTCAGCCGATTGACTTGTCGAACGAGCAAGAAGACCGCGAAGGCGACGATCACAAAGTCGAGCACGGTATTGAGAAAGACGCCATAGTTGATCGTCGCCGCACCGGCGGCCTTGGCCTCGGCCAACGACGCATAGGGCTTCCCCGAGAGATTGATGAACAAATCCGAGAAGTCTACCCCTCCTAGGAGCAAGCCGATGGGCGGCATGAGAATATCGTTGACAAAAGAACTAACGATCTTGCCGAAGGCCGCACCGATGATGATCCCGATGGCCATGTCCAAGACGTTGCCGCGCATCGCAAACTCTTTGAACTCTCTCCACATAAAGCTTGCCTCCTTCATCCTTTGAGTGTAGAACAAGCGCGAAATGTCTGTCAAATAGCAAATCCATTGACAGGGAGCAGATTTTGCGATAGACTTTAGTCGTCGAAGTTCGGAGAGGTGTCCGAGCGGACTAAGGGGCGTGCCTGGAGAGCACGTACCGGCGAAAGTCGGTCGTGGGTTCGAATCCCACCCTCTCCGCCAGGCTTCGCCTGGACCGTACATCTTCGCCGGCCAATGGCCGGCCAGGCTTCGCCTGGACCGTTCGCCGTGCCGCCTGCGGCGGCACGATGCACGTCAAGCGAAGCTTGTCCAGGCGAAGCCTGGGTCGGCCCGCTGCGGAGCGGCGGCGCAGGCCGTCGAACCCCGCCAGGCCCGGAAGGGAGCAACGGTAAGACGATCCCTGCGGGTGCCGCCTCTGGGGCGGGCCGATCCAAGCTCACTCGCAAAAGGAGGACCTATGCCGTCCATCAGTTGGCGAGCCCAAACCGTCCAAGCCTCGCCCATCCGCAAGCTCAAACCCCTCGCCGACCAAGCCAAACGCGCCGGAAAGAAAGTCTATCAATTAAATATCGGGCAACCCGACATCCCTACACCTAAAGAATACTTTGACGGTATTCGCCAAGCTGCTCAGGGCGTCCTCGCCTACAGCCCCTCCCAGGGGCTCGATGAAGCCCTCGACGCGCTTGCCGAATACTATCAGACGTTCGGGATTCCGCTCAGTCGAGACCAGCTCATCGTCACCACCGGCGGCAGCGAAGCGATCACGTTCGCCATGCTCGCCGTTACTGACGTGGGCGACGCTATCTTAGTCCCAGAGCCGTACTACACGAACTATAACTCCTATGCCCAGATCACGGGAATTCGGATCGTGCCCATCGAGACGCGCGCCGAGGATGGCTTCCGCCTCCCCGATAGAAAATCCATCGAGAGCAAGATCACCCCGAAGACAAAAGCGATCTTGTTCTGCAATCCCGGCAACCCCACCGGCGTCGTCTACACCAAGGCTGAGCTTGAGATGCTCGCGGAGCTCGCGCGGAAATACAATCTCTATCTTATCGCCGACGAAGTCTATCGCGAGTTCACGTATGATGGAGCGCAAGCGATCAGCGTGCTGCAGCTTCCGGGGATAGAAGATCGCGCGATCTTAGTTGACAGTATTTCGAAGAGATTTTCGGCGTGCGGGGCACGGCTGGGAGTGATCGCCAGTAAGAACGCTTCGGTGATGGAATCGGCGCTCAAATTCGCGCAGGCGCGGCTGTCGCCGCCGACCCTCGAGCAGTACGGGCTTATTTATCTGTTAAAGTCTTCGCGGTATCAAGATTTTGTGCGCCAGATGATCGCCGAGTTTCAGCAGCGCAGAGACGTAGTCTACGCAGAGCTTCAGAAGATTCCGGGGGTGAGCTGTCCCAAGCCCAACGGGGCGTTCTATATCATTGCGAAGCTCCCCGTTGAGGACGCGGAGCACTTTGCCCGATGGCTTCTGACGGATTTTGCTCTGGACAACGAGACGGTGATGCTCGCGCCAGCTGCTGAATTTTATGCAACGCCGGGGAAGGGCCGCGACGAGGTGCGCATCGCTTATGTGCTCAACGTGGACGCCCTCAAGCGAGCGATGAGCATCTTAAGAGAGGGCCTGCGAGCGTATACAAAAGTACGATGACAAATCTAAAGTTTTAACTGGTCTAAGAAATCCTTCAGTCGTTCGTAAGCCATCTTTGGTATGATATTAGGAGGCATGCGGCCAGTGCGCCCATGCGCAATCCAATTGCGATACTGTAGAACTTGCTTGACATCGCCCACGAGTTGTGGGTCGATAATTTCTTTATAGAGATCCAAAACCTCTTCGAAAGGCCAGTATCTTGGCTTTGCAAGGCGTTCTTGTAAAATCCTTTGTTGCAAACGATCCCTTCTTTTTTGCTTAAGGGCTCTTTGAACGGCTTGCTCCAAATGATCAAGGACTTGTTGTTCGAAACTTGCCCAAAGTGCTACTACGGCGAGATCATCCAGCAGCTTATGTTCTGCTTGTTGAAGCTTCCGCGTTACTTCATCAAGAGGATCTGATTGAAAACTTTGTGGAATGAGCTTGAGGATAACATCAGAAGAAAGGGGGGCAGAAATAGAAATACTTTTTATTAGCCGGAGAGCTAGACGCAAACTATCCCGCGTTACTTCATACCACTCCCAGATCTCATCAAGAGGGCTCATGCAAATATCTCCTTGATAAGCTCCTCAAACACCTCCTGGTTAAAAGATTTAGCATCATCGAACCAGCCAGTTCTGCTCAAAAACCATTCTTTCGCACCTGGGCGGCGTATCAGGTAAAAGGTGCCTTGGGGGGATTCAATATCTACTCTCCCATCCATCCCTATAAAAGCTAGAGCTTTTGGTTTAATCTGCACTGTTATAGGGCCGAAATTGAGCTCCAACGCCGGCGCTTTGTATGTACCGAATACTTGTTCTGTGATGTTCACTTCATAAGGCCGAATTTTCAATCCCAGCTTCGTTACTGGTTGCAACCAAGCCTGGAGCTGTCGCATCAATTGGCTCAAATCTTGACGCCACTCTTTGAGTTGCTTGGCTTTGCTCTCTTCCCACCTATCATAGTACTCCCTTCTGGCCTTGAAAAATTCCACTAGATCTGCCATAGTGACTCCTTTCTCTCTTACTAGTTTATCGCGGTAACTTCTACACATCAACCCAACAGTAACGTTTGTTGTAACAGTGCTGCGTATGTGCTATAAAATCAACAATGAATAACAAGAAGAAGCAGCGTCTCGATCTTCTGCTTGTGGCGCGCGGGCTCTTTCAGTCGCGCGCTCAGGCCCAACGCGCCATCTCCGCTGGGCTCGTGCTCGTCAACGGACAGGTCATAGACAAAGCCGGAGCCCAAATCCCCAGCGACGCCCACATCGAACTCAAAGAGAAGCCACGCTACGTCAGCCAGGGCGGCCTCAAGCTCGAAAGAGCCCTGCACGTCTTTCAGATAGATGTCGCAGACAAAGTCTGCCTCGACGTGGGCGCCTCGACCGGAGGATTCACAGACTGCCTCCTCCAGCACGGAGCAAAAAGAGTCTATGCTGTAGACGTGGGCAAGGGACAGCTAGATTGGAAGCTGCGCGCCGACCCCAGGGTCGTCGTCCTCGAAGGGCTCAACGCGCGGTACTTAAAGCCCGAACAGATCGGCGAACCCGTGGATATCGCCACAGTAGACGTCTCGTTCATCTCGCTGAAACTGATCCTGCCCCCGCTCAAAGAGATCGTCAAGCCCAAGGGTGATTTGATCTGTCTGGTCAAGCCCCAGTTTGAAGCCGGCCGAGAGCACGTCACGCGCGGCGTCGTCAAAGATTCTTCAGTGCACCAGCGCGTTCTGGAAGAGCTTGCAAGCTTTGTGCAGACCCAGCTTGAGCTCTCGGTCGTCAACGCGACGCACTCCCCCATTAAGGGCCCTGCAGGGAATATCGAATTTCTTATGCACATCCGCAACGAACACGGACAGAGCGCGCCCATTGACTGGGCCCGACTGGTCGAACACGCCCACAAAGAATTATAATAGCTTCATGGCCCAGCTTGTCTTCGATATCGAGACCGTGGGAATGCCCTTGGAATCCTTCGACGAAGCCCAACAGCAATATCTTCTGAAGTGGGCTGAGCGCGAGGAGACGCCTGAGCTTCAACAACGCAAGCGCGAAGAACTCATCAGTCAATTCAATCTTTACCCGTTCACAGCGCAGGTCGTCGCCATCGGGATGCTCAACGTTGAGAGCCGCAAGGGGCGCGTCTACTACCAAGCTCCAGCGAAAGAGTCCTGGCGCTCCGAAGACAATCTCATCGAATACGAGTCGGGCAGTGAGATCGAGATTCTAAAAAAATTCTGGGAGGACGTGCGGCTCTATAAGCAGCTCATCACCTTCAACGGCCGGAGCTTCGATTGTCCGTTTCTGATGCTGCGCTCGGCCGTCTTGGGCATCAAGCCCAGCCGGAATTTAATGCCATCGCGTTTCGACCCAGAACACATAGATCTCTTGGAGCAATTGACGTTCCACGGCGTGACGCGACGGTTCAATCTTGACTTTTATTGTCGAGCGTTTGGAATAGAGAGCCCCAAGGAGCGCCTCTCCGGCCCGCAGGTCAACCAGCTCTTTGCTGAGGGGAAATACCGCGAGATCGCGCAATACTGCGCGGATGACGTGCGGGCGACGGCCGAGCTCTATCGGCGCTGGCGCGAGCTTTTAAGCTTCGAAGAATGAGAAGATGCTCATCGTTGGTCTAGCCGGAGGCATCGCCACGGGCAAGAGCCTCATCGCCCAAGAGATCGCCAAA
>Ga0272447_1001503_pt1 | contig 14428 bp, 8 predicted proteins | sample YNPCB0133_FD_194589 | JGI IMG/M metagenome (GOLD analysis project Ga0272447, IMG submission 194589) | Hot spring microbial mat communities from Yellowstone National Park, WY, United States - YNP-CB-013-3 | ecosystem: Environmental > Aquatic > Thermal springs > Hot (42-90C) > Sediment | place... | reverse complement strand
ATTGTAGCCGCTGCCGGCAATGACGCAACCAGCAATGACCGCCTGCCTTTTGGACCGGCCAGCCACCCCCGCGTCCTTTCGGTAGGCGCTACCCAAAAAAACAACGACCTCAAAGCCAGCTTTTCAAACTATGGACTTAGCGTCAACGTCTTTGCACCGGGCGTAAGCTTAAACACTACACTCCCCGGCAACCGCTACACCGGCGCTGCCAGTGGAACCTCATTTGCCACGCCCTTGGCAGCCGGTATCGCAGCCCTGGTGCGCACCCGCTTTCCAAACTACACGCCCGACCAAGCCCGCGAGCAACTACGCCAGACTGCCGACCCCATCGATGCTGTCAATCCAGGCTTTGCTGGCCTTCTGGGACGCGGCCGCATTAATGCCTATCGGGCCGTCACCCAAAGCGGTTTCCCGGCGATTCGCCTGGTGCGGCTTGAGGTGTCTGACGAAGACGGCGACGGCTACCTCGAAAGCGGCGAAATTGTTCAACTTACAGCCTATTTTACAAACTTTTTGGCCCTTGCTACAGGGGTCCGCGTCGAGCTGCAGAGCAATGACTCCTACCTAAGCCTTCAGCAGCGCAGCCAGACGCTGGGCACGCTCAACCCAGGTGATACGGCAACGGCAACCTTCTCGCTTACCATTGCCTCCAATGCCCCCAATAACCATCTGGCACTTCTCCAGACGCGCACCTTGGCCGATGGGGGTTATGTCGATGCCGATCTTATTCGCCTCACGGTTAATCCTGAGCAAGTAGCGCGCCTTACTACCAGCCGTATTGAAACTGCAATCACAACAACCGGCAACATTGGCTGGACTGGCTTTGCCGACGAGTCACCGGGCGTTGGCTTTCGGCTTGACGGCCACAACCTGTTGTTCGAGGGTGGATTGGTTACGGGTAGCTCCAGCCTTACGGTCTCCGATGCCGTTCGGGGCGCCGATGGCTCTACGCAACAGCGGGATTTCGAGCTGGCTCCCGGGAGCAGCCTGGAGGTAAGCGTACCTGGAGCATTTGCCTACCAGCAAGGCTCCGTCGAGCTCGTCGATAGCCGTGCTCCGCGTCCGCTGCCTATTCGCGTTATTCAGGAAACGTATGCCGACTCAGCTCAAGACAACCAGCTTTTTGTGCTTTTCCGGTACGACTTTGTGAACATCGGCAACGCTCCGATTGCGCCGTTCTACGGTGGCGTGTTTTTGGACTGGGACCTGAATTTAGATGCGCGTGACTTTGCACGCTTCGATGCAGCGCGCCAGATGGGCATTGTGCAGAACCGTAGCCTGCTCCCCGATACGCTGGCTGCCATTCGCCTGCTTACACCAGCACCGTTTTCTTACCGGGCTATCAACAACGAAGAAGAGATCTACGATGGTTTTACAGAAGAAGAAAAATGGACCTGGCTAAGCGGGGGAATGCAACGTCAGGAGCTTGACCGGGTCGATGTCTCGCAGTTAATGGCAATTGGCCCGTTCCGGATCGGCCCAGGCTGCCAAGTGTCTGCCGCGTTTGCCCTATTAGCAGCCAGTAGTGAAGCAGCCCTGACGCAGGCAGCCGATGCGGCGCAACGCTTTTGGCGTGAGCGCATTGCGCCAAGCATACCGAATCGTCCACCTCAATGGACCCATCTACCCGATACCCTTCGTGTTCTGCAAAACAGGAGCCACACGGTTCGTCTTACTGCGACCGATCCGGATGCTTGTGCCAGCCTAAACTACCGTCTTTTGACTGCACCGCCCGGGGTTACGCTCGACCCGCTGGAAGGCACGCTGACCATCGTAGCGGCAATTCCGCCCGGGAGCTACCCTATACAGGCCATGGTGAGCGACGGCCTGGCGGCCGACACTGCCCGCCTAACGCTTATCTTCGAAAAGCTTCCCACGTTTCTCACCCTGCTGCCCGACACCACGATCCTAGTCGGTCAAACGCTAACGTTCCACTTTCAGGCCAATAACGCCGAAAGTGCCGTCACCTTTGAATTGGTTGAAGGACCTACAGGAGCCCAGCTAGATCCCAATACTGGCCTTTTCACCTACACGGCCACTACGCCGGGACGTTTTGGCCTAGTTGTAGCGCTTCAGGTTGATACGTTCCGCGTCGAAAGTCCGCGTATCACGATTGAAGTGGTTCCCGGCACCTTACAGCTGCAGGTTTATCCGCAACCGGGACGCGCACCCCTTACGGTCCTTTTCGACATACCCGAAGCACAACCGGTGCGCCTGATCCTCTACGATCTGCTGGGCCGACAGCTACGGCGCCTGATAGAGGGCTCCTGGAATATTGGACGCTACCGCTTAACCTGGGACGGCCGCAGCGAGGATGGGGCAGAAGTAGCTCCTGGCCTCTATTTTCTCCGCCTGGAGATGGGCGACCGAAGCGTAACCCGTCCACTGGTTTACATGCGCTGAGCAGCCAGGGGTACCTCGGTCGGTTCCAATGCCGGCTGTTCGCTACGCCGCAACAGGTAGTAGCGGATGCCATCGGCCAGAGCTTGCCAACTTGCTTCCAAAATGTTGGTCGATACGCCCACGGTGTGCCAACGGCGCTCCCCATCTCGGTGCTCGACCAGCACACGCACGGCTGCTGCGGTACCGTCGTCGGAGTTAAGCACGCGCACTTTGTAGTCGCTTAGGTGCACCTGGTCGAAATCAGGATAGAACCGGCGTAGAGCTTTGCGAAGCGCATTGGAAAGGGCATCAACTGGTCCGTTACCCTCGGCCACTACGAGTTCGCGTTCCGATCCTACCTGCAGCGCAAGGGTTGCTTCCGAATAGCAATAGCCGCCTTCTTTGTCGATCTCGGTGCGCACGCGCAACCGTTCGAGCCTAAAAAAGCGCGTATCTTCCCCTTTAATGGTGCGCAACAGCAACTCAAAGGAAGCTTCAGCGCCCTGAAATTCGTATCCCAGATGTTCCAGCTCTTTAATGCGCTGTACCGCTTGACGGGCTTCGTCGTTTTCCGTGAGTTCGATGCCCAGCTCGGCGGCTTTATACTGGATATTGCTTTTGCCGGAGAGGTCTGAAACCAGCACGCGGCGACGATTACCGACCTTTTCAGGCAGAATGTGCTCGTAGGCGCGGGGGTCTTTCAGGACAGCCGAAACGTGCACCCCACCCTTGTGGGCAAAGGCGCTGCGTCCCACGTATGGGGCGCGATCAATCGGTGTCAGGTTGGCTACTTCGTTGACAAAACGCGACAGGTCAGTTAACTGGGCCAGCTGCGCTTCCAAAACGCATGTAAAGCCCATCTTGAGCTGCAAGTTCGGAATCACGGCGCACAAGTCGGCATTGCCGCAGCGCTCTCCGATGCCGTTAATGGTGCCTTGCACGTGGCGTGCGCCTGCCGCTACTGCCATAATAGTGTTAGCTACGGCGCATCCGGCATCGTTATGCGTATGGATACCAATGGGCAAGTCGAATTGGCGGCGCACCTCACCCACAATGCGGTAGATATCGCTGGGCAGGGTGCCGCCGTTGGTATCGCAGAGTACAAGTACATCGGCGCCTGCTTCGGCTGCTGCACGCAGCGTTTCCAGAGCATAAACTGGGTCGTCCTGGTAGCCGTCGAAAAAGTGTTCGGCGTCGTAGATTACCCTCCGGCCGTGTGCTTTAAGGTAGGCCACCGAGGAGGCGATCAGCTCCAGGTTTTCTTCAAGCGACACGCCGAGCGCTACACGGGCATGGAGCGTCCAGCTCTTGCCAAAAATCGAGACAACCGGCGTCTGGGCTTCAAGCAGTGCCTGCAAGTTCGGGTCGTCTTCGGGAGCCAAGCCAGCACGGCGCGTGGAGCCAAAAGCACAGATTTGCGCGTGTTTCCATTCGATGTCGCGTGCCCGCTCAAAGAAAGCTTTGTCCTTCGGATTAGAGCCCGGCCATCCCCCCTCGATCACGTCGATGCCGAAGGCGTCCAGGCGCTGGGCAATGCGAATTTTGTCATCGGCTGTTAGGGTAACGTGCTCGCCCTGGGTTCCGTCGCGCAGCGTCGTGTCGAAGAGTTCGATTTTCATGGCCTTCACGGGGTTGTGGAGATGAGGCCGGCGCGACGGGCATATTCAAACAGATTGCCTGCCCGCAGGATGTCGGCCACGTCTCCCAGTGGATGAAGCAAAAATTCCTCACCTGTTGTCAGATTGGTCAGCTTGGCCAGGCGCGTATCGATCTCAAGCTCATCGCCCGTACGAATCTTATCGATCAGGCGTATCGGCGTCTCAAACGGTACAACAAAGCCCCCGTCGACCGCATTACGGTAAAAAATGCGCGCGTAGCTTTCGGCTACAACAGCCTCACAGCCGGCTTCTTGCAGGGCAAACGGGGCGTGCTCACGCGAAGAGCCGCAGCCAAAGTTTTTGCCAGCTACAATGATCTTAAAGCGGCTTTTGTAGGCATCGGGTTCGGTAAAGGGGATATTGCCATAGGGCAATCCTTGGCCTTCGGCTGGTACCCCACTCAGGGCATAGCGACCGTAGAGACGGCGCTCTTCAGGCCGCGTTAGGCTATAGACCAGGTGCTGGGCCGGGATGATCTGATCGGTATCGATTGCGTCGCCTACCACGTAGGCCAATCCACGAATGATCTCTTTCATAGCTGCTAAAAGATTGGGGTTGGGGTCAACATTATAGCGTCGACCCCAACCGCAGTGCGCCTTACACAAGGACTTCGCGGGGATCCGTAATGACGCCAGTCAGCGCCGAAGCGGCCACAGTTAACGGCGAAGCCAGGTAGATCGAAGCCTGCTTGGAACCCATGCGACCTGGGAAGTTGCGGTTGGTCGTTGAGATCACCACTTCGGTGCCGTGCGTGCGGCCAAATGTGTCGGGTGGCCCACCCAGACAGGCGCCACAGCTGGCATGGCCGATCTTACAGCCAGCATTTACAAAGATATCGTAGAGCGTGACGCCATCGATCGTATAGGTATGGAGCTGTTGCTCGACATAGGTCGAAGCGGGCACTACAAACGTATCGATGCGCACCTCTTGGCCTTTAAGAATGCGTGCCGCAGCGATAAAGTCTTCTAACTTGCCTCCAGTACAGCTGCCAATGTAAGCCCGATCGAGCTTGGTGCCTGCTACTTCAGTGACCGTGGCTTTGTTGTCAGGCCGGTGCGGCTTAGCCACAATAGGCTCCAGCTTCGAGACGTCGTAAACGTACTCGGCATAGTACCGGGCATCCGGATCACTGTAAAAGAGCTCAAAAGGTGCACTAGTCCGCTCCCGAACGTAGGCTATGGTCTTTTCGTCGGCAGCAATGATGCCATTTTTGCCTCCAGCCTCAATGGCCATGTTCGTGAGCGTCATGCGCTCTTCGATGGACAGGTCGTAGACCGCCTCCCCATCGAACTCCATCGCCCGATAGGTTGCACCATCGACTCCAATGTCGCCAATAATGGCCAAAATCAGATCTTTGGCCATGAGGTAAGGCGGAAGGCTGCCTTCAAAGATAAAGCGCATGGTTTCGGGCACCTTAAGCCAGATTTTGCCCGTACCCATAATAAAGGCTGCATCGGTGTTTCCTACGCCGGTCGAAAACAGCCCAAAAGCGCCTGAGGTGCACGTGTGGCTGTCGGTACCGATAAGCACGATACCAGGCCGGTTGAAGCCTTCTTCAGCCAACGCTACGTGGCAGACGCCTTTGTAGCGGGCGGTGCCGACATCGTAGTAATAGGGCAGGTCCTGCTCTTGAGCAAAGGCACGCAGGATTTCGATGTTGCGTCGCGCGTGCGGATCGGCCGTAAAAATGTAGTGGTCGGGCAAAATTACAACCTTCTCCCGATCCCAAACGCGCGCACTTGAGCCAAACTCCCGCTTGAAGATTTCGATGGTTGGCGGCCCGCACACGTCGTGCGTCATGAGAATGTCGACGTGTACCCAGACGTTTTCGCCTGGCGAGACCCGGTCGCGTCCGGCATGGCGAGCTAAGATCTTTTCGGTGATGGTCATGCCCATAGGCACTCGCAGCGTTTAGGGTTTAGGCAGCGGCATCGCCAAAAGAGTGTAAGATGCCGTTGCGCACAAAGGAGAGATTTTCGTGTTCGATACGAAATTGCTCTAACTGGTTAATGGCTTCCAGATAAGCCTCGGCTGAGGCGCGCAGCACATCAGTATGCTGCGCCACACCCCGAAAGCAGGCCCCGTTAAAGCCAATCAGCACAGTAACCTCTCCCACCGCATCAGCGCCTTCGGTAACCGAGCGCAGTTCATAGCTAATCAGCTCATGGGCTGCGCCTATGGCGCGATCAATAGCCTTATAGATGGCATTGACCGGGCCATCGCCTGTAGCCCGTTCGACCCGCAGCGTGTGCGTGCTGCGGTGGTACACCTGCACTTCGGCCTCCGGTGCGCGATGCGTGCCTGTAGCCACATGCATTTCGATTAATTGGAAAGGGACTGCAGCGTTAGCGGTTTCCCTTTCTTCGACCAGCCGGCGCAGGTCTTCATCATAGATCTCTTTTTTCAGATCAGCTAGGGCTAAAAAGCGACGGTAGATTTCCTCACGACGCTCTTCAGGAACGCTGATACCCAGCTTCTCCAACCGGCTAAAAAGTCCGTGCCGGCCCGAGTGACGTCCCAGCCGGATTTGTTCAGGCTGCTGGCCTACATCTTCAGCACGCATGATTTCGTAGGTATCGCGCCGCCGCAGCACACCGTGCTGATGGATACCTGCCTCGTGGCTAAAGGCATTGCGTCCGACAATCGCTTTATTCGGCGGCACAGGGAAGCCGGTAGCCAGCGAAACCATCCGGCTAGTTTCTGTTAGATATTGGGTTACAATCCCTACTTTAAGCCCCCCAAAGCGCTCACTGCGGACTTTGAGCGCCATGACTACTTCTTCGAGGGCTGCGTTACCGGCTCGTTCACCAATGCCGTTGATCGTGCACTCAATTTGACGCACTCCAGCTTGCACTGCAGCCAGAGAGTTCGCTACGGCTAGCCCTAGATCGTCATGGCAGTGCGCCGAAAAAACGATATGCGGTGGCGGCTCAACCCGCTCGATGACCGAACGAAACATGGCGGCGTATTCATCCGGTACGCAGTAGCCGGTCGTATCCGGCAGGTTAATGGTGGTAGCTCCGGCCGCAATAGCTACCTGTACCACCTCAGCCAGATAGCCTACATCAGTGCGTCCCGCATCTTCGGCGCTGAACTCGACGTCTTCGGTGAACGTGCGCGCCAGGCGCACAGCCTCTTCGGTTAGACGCAAAATGGTTTTGCGCTTCTCGGCCAGCGTACGACCAAAACGCACGTCCCCAAACTTGGCATCGATATGAATGTCGCTGGTAGCAATAAACGTATGGATGCGCACCCGCTTGCCAGGGGCCAGGGCATTGGCTGCAGCTCGAATATCCTCTTCACGTGCTCGCGCCAGAGCACAAATAATCGGCCCCTGGACTTCTTCGGCAATGCGGCGTACCGCTTCAAACTGTGCAGGAGATGAGATCGGAAAGCCTGCCTCAATAACGTCTACATTGAGACGCGCCAGCTGATGCGCAATGCGCAGTTTCTCTTCGATGGTCATTGAGGCGCCTGGCGCTTGCTCGCCATCGCGCAATGTGGTATCAAAGATGATGATGCGATCATTCATAGCTGGGCAAAGTTTTAGTGAATACCGTTAGCACTCGCCGCAACAGTAGCAACAGTAGCTATGCGCGCCCGGCCTCCTATCGACCTGCGGCATTTCGGCCGATAGGTCATCCCATCTCAATGGCCGAGCGCCGGCTAAGTCGGCCTCCTGCCCAGCACAAGATTACCGGTACGACTCCGTCGTCCATGATCGCTTCCATAGGCTTTTTAGGAAGAAACCGCAGCATGCTGCCGTACAAAGTCGGCCACGTAGCGTCCTACGGCCTCTGTCGTTGCCGGCGTTTCGCCGACACGACACACGTCGGCCGTTTTGATACCTTCAGCCAGGGCCGCTTCGACGCCCTGACGAATCAAGCGGGCTGCTGCCTCTTGCCCGAGCGCTCCCAGCAGCATAGCAACCGTTAGGATAGCAGCCATAGGGTTTGCTTTGCCCTCGCCGGCAATATCAGGAGCGCTGCCGTGCACCGGCTCAAACAATCCTACGCGTCCACCCAAACTGGCTGAAGGCAACAGCCCCAGCGACCCCGGAAGCGTCGCTGCCAGATCCGAGAGGATATCCCCAAACAGGTTGCCCGTCACGATAACATCAAAGTGGCGTGGATTGCGCACCAGTTGCATGGCCGCGTTATCCACGTACAGGTGCTCAAGCTCCAGCTCAGGGAACTCTTCTCGGTGCACGCGGCTGACTACCTCGCGCCAGAACTGAGACACTTCAAGTACATTGGCTTTGTCCACCGAAGTGACGCGGCCACGACGGCGAGCAGCCCACTGAAACGCTACGCGGGCGATGCGCTCAATTTCCTCACGGCTATAGCGCATGGTATTCCACGCCATTTGGCCGTTGCGGCCACGCGGCTCGCCAAAATAAATACCGCCCGTTAGCTCGCGCACAATCAGCAGGTCTGTACCCGCCACAATCTCAGGGCGCAAAGGAGAGGCCTCGGCCAGCGCTTTGGGAACTTCGACAGGTCGCAAGTTGGCATAAGCTTCCAGCGCCTTACGTAACCGAAGCAGTCCAGCTTCTGGGCGCTGCGGACGATCCAGATTATCCCACTTAGGCCCGCCTACAGCGCCCAGCAAGACAGCATCCGCCTTAAGGCAAGCAGCCAGCACGGGCTCGGGTAAAGGCTCGCCAAAAGCGTCAATCGCGGCACCGCCTACCGGATGCGTTTCGGTATGCACCCGAAACCCAAATGCCTCTGCCGCTGCTTCGAGCACCCGCACGGCCTCTTGGGTGACCTCGGGTCCAATGCCGTCTCCCGGCAGCACTACAATATGGTAAAACGCCTTACTCATGCGGTTGTCGGTTCTGGAGCCTCTTTAGCCTTAAGCCAGCTCATCATCTGGCGCAGCTTGCGCCCGATAAGCTCGATCGGATGCTGACGCGTCTTCGCCCGTTCAGCCCGTAGGTGCTGCTCGCCCGACTCGTATTCCTGAATCCATTCCTGGGCAAACTTACCCGATTGGATTTCCGCCAAAATGCGTCTCATTTCCTCCTTGACCTGCGGTCCGATAACGCGCGGTCCACGCGTATAGCCCCCGTACTCAGCCGTATCGCTAACCGAATAGTACATGTAGGAAATGCCCTCTTCGTAGTAAAGGTCAACGATCAGCTTAAGCTCGTGCAAGCATTCAAAGTAGGCCAGCTCGGGCGGATAGCCCGCTTCGACAAGCGTCTCAAAGCCTGCTTTAATGAGTTCGGCAGAACCGCCACAGAGTACGGCCTGCTCACCAAACAGGTCGGTTTCTGTTTCGTCCTTAAAGGTGGTCTCAATTACCCCGGCACGCGTGCCTCCGATCGCCGCGGCATAACTCAGGGCCAGCGCGCGGGCTTGGCCTGTCGCATCTTGGGCTACCGCGATCAAGCAGGGGACCCCGTTACCCTCTTGAAAGGTGCGACGCACTAGGTGGCCTGGCGACTTAGGAGCCACCATAAAAACATCCACCTCAGCAGGCGGCTGAATCCGGCCATAATGAATGTTAAACCCGTGGGCAAAGGCCAGCGCTTTGCCTGCCTTAAGGTAAGGGGCAATATCAGCCTCGTAGATCCGCTTTTGGTGCTGATCCGGAATAAGCAGCATGATCACATCGGCCCAGTCTGCGGCTTCGGCTATCGTACGCACTGCAAGGCCCTGCGCCTGTGCCTGGGCTGCTGAATTTGAGCCTGGCCGAAGCCCCACAACCACATCGACGCCGCTATCATGGAGGTTCAGGGCATGAGCATGGCCTTGACTACCAAAACCAATAATGGCGACCTTTTTGCTGCGAATAAGCGATAGATCCGCGTCGTAGATGACGTTCATGGTTAGGGCAAGATTTAGCGTGCTGCAGGAAGGTTCAATGAGGGATCTTCATGCGTAAGCCAGCTTCCGGAAGCCCGCCGCATTGCTACACGGCTGCTGCGGGCCACTTCAAGAATGCCATGCGGCTTCATGAGCTTGATGAAAGCCTCAATCTTCGAGGTGGGGCCGGTAAGCTCGAAGGTCATCGTGTCGGGCGTGATGTCGACCACTTTGCCTCGAAAGATTTCGACCGTATCCATGATGGCAGCCCGGCTTTCAGCGGTGTAGCGCACCTTAAGGAGGCAAAGCTCACGCTCGACAAAGGAGCTGCCCGTCAGGTCTTCAACGTGAAGCGTATCGATCAACCGTTCTAGTTGCCGCAGCACCTGACCGATGATGCGATCGTTGCCCGTGGTTACGATCGTCATGCGCGATACGGTCGGATCATCGGTCTCCCCGACGGTGACGCTTTCCAGGTTGAAGCCGCGGGCAGAAAACAGGTTTACCACCCGGATAAGCGCTCCGATGGTGTTTTCCACCAAAACGGCAATCGTGTGTCGGTGCGCCTGTTCCGGTTCGCCCGGCAGCAACGGCTCGCCTGTTTTGCGTTTGCGAACGATTTGCTGGGGCGTTAGCGTAGAAGCTTCGGTAGCCATAGCTATTTTTAGACGAATGCGTTAGGGGTCAGACGTTTTGTGATCATCTCGCTGGTTGAAGCACCGGCTGGTACCATCGGGAACACCAGCTCCTCCTTGACCACCTGAAAGTCGATTACCACGGGCCGATCGGTGACCTTCCAGGCCTCTTCAAGGACAGCATCGACCTCTTCAGGACGCGAGGCCCGCAAGCCCACGCAGTGATAGGCTTCGGCCAGCTTGACAAAATCCGGATTGGTGTCGCTAAGGTCGGTGTGGCTAAAGCGGTTTTCGTGGAACAGCTCCTGCCACTGCCGCACCATGCCTAAGAAATTGTTGTTGATCACCGCCACCTTGATCGGCAGCCGATGGGCTGCCGCAACTCCCAGTTCTTGGGCATTCATCACAAACCCGCCATCGCCACTGATGCAGATGATGGGCACGTCCTTACGGCCGCGAAGGCCAAAAGCGGCACCGATTGAGGCAGGCAAGGCAAAGCCCATTGTGCCCAGACCTCCTGAAGTAATATGAGAGCGCGGATGCAAGAAGCGGAAGTACTGGGCTGTCCACATCTGATGCTGGCCCACGTCCGAGACGACTACGGCATGGCCGCCGGTTTTGGCCCGCAAGCGCTCAATGACGTATTGCGCACGCAGCTTCCCATCGCCTTGCTCATAGATAAGCGGGCATTCCGCGCGCCAGGTCTCAATCTTGGCTAGCCACTCTTTCGTGTCTTTAGGTTCTACAAGCGGCAACAGCTCTGCGAGCACTTCCCGCACATCGCCCACGATGGCACAATCGGCCGGGACATTCTTCGAGATGCAGGACGGATCGATATCAATATGGATGATTTTGGCGTACGGCGCCCAGCTATCAAGCTTGCCAGTTACCCGATCATCAAAGCGCGCTCCTACGGCAATAATCAGGTCGGCATGTTGCACTGCCTGGTTTGCATACCAGGTGCCATGCATTCCCAGCATGCCTAGTGCCAAAGGATCATCCTCGGGGAAAGCCCCTAAGCCGTGCAGCGTAGTGGTTAAAGGGATGCGCGCTCTGCGGGCAAGCTGCGTCAGCAGCTCAGCGGCATTGGCGGTAATTGTTCCCCCACCCACGTAGAGCAGCGGGCGTCGCGATGCCGCAATCATGGCCGCTGCTTCGCGAATCAGTGCTGCATCGGGCGGCCCAGGCAGCCGATAACCCCGCAGGTGAACCTCTTCGGGATAGGAAAAAGGCGCCTTAGCCAGCAGAATATCCTTAGGCAAATCGACCACAACGGGTCCAGGTCGACCCGTACGGGCAATGTAATAGGCGGCCTTGATCGTCCAGGCCAGGTCGCGCACATCACGCACCAAAAAGCTATGCTTGGTAATCGAACGCGTGATCCCGATGGTGTCGGTTTCAATTTGGTAGGGACCTGGCCCGTGAACACCACAATCGGCACCGAATCCATATAGGCATCGGCAATGCCCGTAACGGTGTTCGTAGCACCTGGTCCGCTGGTAACGAGTACTGTGCCCACGCGGCCTGTGGCCTTGGCATAGCCCTCGGCCATGTGCGTGCCGCCTTGTTCGTGGCGCACAAGCACATGCTTAAAGCGCGGTTTGAGACGGGCGATTTCATCATAGATATGAATAACGGCACCGCCTGGGTGCCCGAAGACAATTTCTACGCCCTCAGCTTCTAAGGCGCGCACAAAGATTTCAGCGCCAGAAACAGGTTCTCGAGACGTGGCAGTTTCGGTTTGCTCGGTGCCCACGGCTGGGCGGGCCGATCGAACCAGCGGAATGGTGTCGGTGCGCATGGCTACCTCACAGGCTTAGATCTCAGTTTGTGTTGGGTTTGGCTTTCGGGGTCAATCCCCCGGCCTCAAGCTCATCGGTTTATCGCGCCTGTGAAGTGCCAAGGGATTGACCGCCGCGCAATTAAGCAATAATTACGAGCAAGCCAATAAGGAGCAGGGCCAGCCCCCGAAGTCGAAGGCAGCCGACACCAAGGATCCTGCTTGCTCGTGCGGTCATCCCTTTGCAGTCGGGATGTGTAGCAGACGCCACCGCCCGCGCGCTGCCCCAAGCAGCTTGACGCGTTTTCTCAGGACGCCTGCTCTCCATAATAGAATACTCCAACGTGAACTCGTTTCTCGTGGAACGCAATTGTAGCGCCTAATTACGCAATTTTTGCTTCCGAGATCAATTCTCCCTTTATTCCGAAAAAACAATAAGATCAATCCAATTATACAGGATCGGTAGCGCTTCTTGTATAAAAAGAATAAACAGAACGCGATTAATACAAAAATTTTTTTATATCTGGATGCGCTTTTATACTAAAAGAAAGGCAATCAAGATGTTTTGCCTGTAAAAGGCAAGGGGAAGATTTCTTTGTATTTTTTTCACAATTTACTGAGTGGTATTTCCCGCCTTAGGCGTCGTGCTCGAGGAGCTTCAAGGGTAAACGAAGCCAGAATGTTGTGCCTTTCCCTTCTTCGGTTTCAAAACCTACACTCCCCTGCAGATCTTGTATGCTCTGTTTAACAATGGCCAGACCGAGTCCGCTACCGCCCGTTTTGGTTGAAAAGTTGGGTTCAAAGATTCGGGGACGCAGCGCTTTGGGAATGCCGCGTCCATTGTCTTCAACCGTACTGTAGGCAACGGGCTGTCCGTCGGTAAGCTCCAGGCGCGTCGTAACCCGCACGTGACCAGGGCGTTCAGGAACCAAGGCTTGCAGGGCATTTTTGATCAAATTAATGTACACGCGGCGCAGCTCTTCACGATCGGCCTCTACCACTAACGGCTCAGGATGCAATGCCAGCTCAATGGCACAGCCGGCCTCAGCCTCCATCAGACGGACCGCCTCGCGGATCACCTCGTTCAGGTCGACTAGCTCTGGTCGCCGGCGAGGCATGCGGGCAAGGGTCGAAAAGTCGTCGGCTATTCGAGCCAGCGTATCGATCTGTTCGATCAGCGTAGTGGTTACCCTCGCAAAGAGCTCGGCAAAGCGATCAGGGTCCCGGCGCTGCGTAAAAGCCCGTTGCAGGTGCTGAATGGAAAGCTTCATTGGGGTAAGGGGGTTTTTAATTTCATGGGCCACTTGCCGGGCCATTTCACGCCAGGCCAGCTCACGCTCTTGCTGGGCCAAGCGTCGGCGGTTTTCAGCCAGTTGCTCCAGCATCCAGTTGAAGGTGCGCGCCAAGGCTCCTAGTTCATCCCGCGACTCAATCGGCAATGGACGATTCAGCTCACCACGGGCCACGGCCTGCAACCCTTCCTCAAGGCGTGCTAGGGGTCGCCCCAAAGCCCGGGCAGCCAGCCAGGCCGCATTGAGCACAAGAAACACCAGCAGCAGAAGCGCTCCAAAAAGATAGGCGATTGTCCGTGATCGCTCTTCTTCAAGCCGTTCCTGCTCAGGCAAGGCTGGCACAGCCACAACGTAACGCAGCCTTCCTTGCGCATCAAGCAAGGCGCGGAAGCCGGTCCAATACGTAAACTTGCCCAGTCGCTCCGTCACAAAAGCAGAGCGTTGGGCTGTGCAGTAGAGCGCCACATAAGCTGAAATCGGCATATGCGTTTCGAGTAGGCGTTCCCGTACCAGACGGGGTCGCGTCGTAGCTACAAGTTGGCCCTCCCGATAAACCTGTAAATCGAGGCCAACTTGGCCGGCCAGTGCGTCCAGAGACAAGCGATCCAGTACCTGATAGGGCAATTCGCCCTCGCGTGCCCCCATTACCAGCATGCGTTCTACCCGATCAAGATACTGGGCCAGCCAGGCCTGAACGGCACGATGGCTTTCGCCTTCGATGACCTCGACGCCTACCCAACCTACAACCACCACAGCGATCAGTCCTACAGCAAGCAGAGCGTTCAGTACCTGGTCTTGAAACCGAACTTCTGGCAACGGTAGCCATCCCCGACGCCAACGATAAGCCAACCCTAAAGCATAAAAAATG
>Ga0272447_1001500_pt1 | contig 14436 bp, 11 predicted proteins | sample YNPCB0133_FD_194589 | JGI IMG/M metagenome (GOLD analysis project Ga0272447, IMG submission 194589) | Hot spring microbial mat communities from Yellowstone National Park, WY, United States - YNP-CB-013-3 | ecosystem: Environmental > Aquatic > Thermal springs > Hot (42-90C) > Sediment | place... | reverse complement strand
TAAAAAATTTGCATCCAATTGACAAGTCAAATCTTCTCCCAGGCAGTAGACTTAGGACTCGTTTGATTTGAATTTTTGAAGTAGTACTTCTTCGTATCAAAGAAGTCTCTCGTCTTTTAGAAATAGGCGTGGGTGAAAACTTAATCATGCAATACATAACCGTCTTATGAGTTCCGGTTCTGCATTTTTAATGAGGACGCAGCGTTTCTCTAAATGCTTATAAATCTTCAGAATGATATGTTATTAATGTTTACTGATCCTAAGGAGATGTGGGCGTACTTCAGTAGCGTTGGAGGTGTAACGCTCGGTTTTAAAACTTAAGAATATTTAAGAGGATTGCGAGTTTGAGGAGGATATCAAGTCTGCATCCAAATAGATCGCCGTGGAGCTGTGTAATGTTCTCGATAAGAGAACTGGTAAAATCTACATCAATTTGCATCTTTTCCAACCCGCATCTATTTGGATGCAGGCTTGAGTTCCTTTGAAACAGCTAACTCGATGTTGGGTCCTAATGTCTAGGGACAATATCATGGATTTGGAAGAGCTTGCAAGCGGGATTGTTGAGGCGGCGAGCATAACAATCTCTGAAAAGGATACGGGAGACTAAAAGAAGCATACCTTGAAAGGATTCAAGGAATGGGATGATATGGATGGTAAAAAATGGAAAAAAGGTAGAATATAAAGAATGAAAACTCCGACAGCTACTTAAAATAAATATGGCCAAAGAGGAACAATGCCTTTTTAGAATTATTATTATCTATATTTTTCTCTAAACTCTAACTCTCTCTACACGTGCGAGCCGCCCTTCCAGATTTGCAATTTTTTGATCAACCTTTGCGGATAGAATGAGAATTATTTCCATAATTTGTATTTGCTGAATGAGGAGATTTCCTATGGTAATCCAGAGAGGATCGGTTCGTAGGTCTATAGCACCCGTTAAATAAATCCTCATCTCAGTTAAAATTTTAAGGGCATCATCAACATTGTTAGTAAATTTTAATCTCTCCACATATTACAAGATAGTGTCCAAATAAGGTGTTATATTTAAAGGCCGCTTGTTGTGTTTTGTTCGTATGGATGTTGTGACCTTTGTTTCCAGCTGTTAGACATAATAAAAAGGTAGGGAGGTTAAGGTCTTATCTGTCGTGGATTATATGTTCTTTGAAAGCTGTAGGAGGGTTCTAGGACTCTCAGCCTAGTTTAAAATCACTGGAAAACAAGTTTGACGGTGGTGTCAGGATCAGCATTTAATCCACCTATGTCCCGGTAGAATTCACTATTTTATCTCTCCCCAAAATGTCACGTAGTAGCCCCCCTCGCAGCTTGCAACCCATCTCCCAAAGGGGGCCCAATGTACTTCATAATCGCAGATCAATGTGTATACTTTTGACCCGTCAGGCTGTGTAAGCCAGCCCATAGTCCCATCTATATGGGCCCTCTCCCGGAGAACTCTGTCATGTATTTCCTCATCATCTATCCAAGGCGCCCAGGCTAAAATCAGAATAACAACGATCAAAAACCCTAAAGCAACCATCACAACAACACGAACCAACTTAGGAATCATGGTACCATACATTGAAGAAAACAAAATTTAGCTTTTAATACATAGCGCCACCTTAACCACAGCCTGCCTAAAGCCTCGCACAGGAATCCCAACTTACCCTCATCTTTCTTCTCAAAGACGGGAGGGGATGTCGTTAAAGCATCCCCTAGAATTCGTGAGTCAAACTCCGCCCTAACAATCATCTGGCTCATTCTAGCCACGAGTTCCAGAAAAATGTCTACGGCATCGGCTATGCCAGCCGCCTTCAAAATGGGGCCCGGCTTTCTGCTAGCTATTTATGCCGCTAGTTTACCACCAAGAGGGGTTGCAACACCTAGCAGGTCTAACAGGTTCTTAACATCTGCCTCTAACCCCTTTCGCTCTTCAGAGGAAATCTCCCTGTGACGCGCCTTAATTACCAGCGGAAGAACCCGGTTAAGAAGTGAAGCTAGCCCCAACAGCTCTTCATCAGACAAATGCGAGAACGTAGAGGGATCATTATGATGCCAGCCTATAAATAATTCGGCAGTAGATGGGGTCGTCTGATCGATTGTTGAACTAGCTGGAAGCATTGATGTAAAATCGAGAAACCTTGTCTAAACGCTTATAACTTTTCAGAGTGTTCTGCTTATGTTGAGAAGGTGTCGGGCTGGTGGTGTAGGGGGTGTTAGCGTTTGGTCGTAGCTCTTAAGAACATTTGGGAGGTCTATGAGTTTGAAAATAATACAACCAACTATGTGGAGCTTAAGTCGGCATTCCCTGTCGTTGGGCTACACTATAAACCTGATGGAAAAGAAGATAAAATCTACACCAACCCGTCCCTTTTACAATTTCAAATCTATTTGGATGCGACCTTGAGTTACGTTAAATCAGCTAATGCGATGGTGGGTCCTAATGTCTGAGGGTAACATTATAGATTTGGAAGAGCTTGCAAGCAGGATCGCTGAGGCTGCTAGAGAATCCATCTCTGAGGAGGATTTGAGGATCAGGGTTGAGCATATCCTTCAGGAATTGGTCGTTAGAAGGGTTGGAGGTGCTGGGAAGGGGGAAATACCGCTGGCTTCATGGAGACCGCCTAGAGCCAGGTATGAGGTGACCCTTGTATCGGGGGTTAGATTAGACGCGTTATATGGCCACTTGATAATAGAGTATGAGAAGCCTGGTGCTTTCGGATCTAGGGCTGGTTTTGAGAGGGCTGTGGAACAGGTTAAGCAGTATATCCGGGACCATGCCCAGACAGAGGCAAGGTATCCAAGATACTTTGGTGTTGTGATGGACGGGTATAAAGTAGGGTTTGTCCGATACAGAGAGGCTTTAAGAGGGTTCGAGGGGAAGGGCCCCTTCGAGATAAACAAGAACACAGTCGCAAAGCTTGTAGAGGCTATTATAGGGCTCAGGAGGAAGGCGCTCAGCCCTGAAGAGCTGTTGAAAGATTTTGGGCCCGATAGCGTTACAGCTAGGGAGGCGGTGAAAGTCTTTTACTCCAAGTTAATGAGGGCTTCGCCTAAGACCAAGGTATTGTTTGATGACTGGAGGAGGGTCTTCTCACAGGTCTGTGCGTACAGCCCTGATAAGATAAAGGGTTTGGGAGATTTCTATGGGTTTGGAAAGAATAGGTTGGATCCTGAGAAGCTGTTGTTCGCTTTGCAGACCTACTATGCGTTGATTATGAAGCTTTTGGCTGCCGAGGTGGCGTCATTGTATCTTGCGCCAAGGATCTGGTCATATCTAAGAATGCTTGAAGAGGCATATTACAGAGGCCATGAGGAGCTGCGGGAAAGGCTTAGGGAGCTTGAGGAGGGGGGTGTATTCGCATCGCTAGGGATCACAAACTTCATGGAGGCTGATTACTTCGCATGGTACTTAGACGACTGGGATGCGGATATTGCTAAATCGGTTATGAGGGTAGTTAACACGCTGTCAGACTATGACCCGACTATTGCTGAGCTGGAGCCAGAAAGGGTTAGAGACCTGTTTAAGAGACTATACCAAAACCTTGTTCCGAAAAAGATTAGACATGACCTAGGCGAATACTATACTCCCGATTGGCTCGCAGAGCTTGTATTAGATGAGGTGGGATGGACTTTAGAGTTATTTGAAAAAGTCAGAGACGAAAACAACGATGCCCTATCTCCTCTTAACCTTAGGCTGCTAGACCCCGCATGTGGAAGCGGAACATTCCTAGTATTAGCCATAGGGAGGCTCAGGCAATATATTGAGGAACATTGGGTCGATAAGGGGGCTGCTTTAAGAAGAATTACAAAAAACATCGTAGGTTTTGATCTTAACCCATTAGCCGTGATCGCGTCTAGGACAAACTACCTCATCGCGTTAGGTGATATGCTGAGGGAGAGAGGGGCAGAACCAATAGAAATACCAGTTTATCTTGCAGATTCCATACTAGTCGAGAGGAAGGGAACTTTAACTGGAAACGCTTATGTAAACACCTACGCTTTAACAACAGCTGTAGGGATTTTTGAAGTCCCAACTAGAGTTATCGAGAGCGGCATTCTCATCAAAGTCTTAAAAATTCTGGAAGACTGTGTGAAGGGAGGTTATACATCAAGTGAATTTAAGGGAAGACTGCTAAGGGAGGTTAGCCTAGATGAAGCAGAGGTCTCCGTTCTCGTAGACCTCTTCAATGTTTTGTCGAAGCTTGAGAGGGAGGGCAAAAACAGAATATGGACACGTATATTGAAGAACTCGTTCGCACCCTTCTTTACCGGAATGTTTGATTACGTTGTGGGCAATCCGCCTTGGATTGCTTGGGAAAACTTACCGGATGATTATAGAGATGCAACCGAAAACTTGTGGAGCACATACGGCTTATCTTTAACCCTTGGCACAGGCGCCTTCAAGAAAGATATGGCAATGCTATTTGTGGCAAGATGTATGGATAGATATGTTAAGGATTGTGGAGTATTTTCATTCCTCATACCCTTTACTCTATTCAAAACCCGCGCCGGGGCAGGGTTTAGACAACACATAGCTCGTCGGTATACAGTTGCAAAGGTAATTGATCTGGTAACGCTTTATCCATTCGAAGGTGCGACCAATCGAACTTCTCTCATAGTCTTGAAGAAAAGCGGAAAAACAGTCTTCCCGATCCCCTGCGAGATCTGGCATAATCCAAGAAGCGGGGGGATAGATACAAGAGCAGAGCTTAAACAAGTAAAAGAGCTAACAAGACAGTTTAAACTGGGTCATATTCCAATAGAGTTCAATAAACCGGAAAGTCCTTGGATGCAAATAACCGAAAAAGCTTATGAGGCAATCAAAAAGGTGACCGGTAAAAGTCCATGGTATGAAGCGCATGCAGGTGTATACACATCTCTAAACAATGTATACTGGATAAAGGTGTTGGAGAAAAGATCTGATGGATATTTAATCACAAATGAGCCTGTTCCTGGGCAGAAAAAGACGGTTCGTCAGGTAACAGTCGAAGTTGAGGACGATGTAATTTACCCTCTTATTAGAGGGAGAGATGTAAAGAGGTATTACGTAGTTGGAGAGTTTGGGAATATTATTATCACGCATGACTCAACTACAGGTGAGCCGCTGCAGGAGAGCAAAATGAAAATAGAGTATCCCAAGCTGTATAGCTACCTTAAGAATTTCAAAGCAGAGTTAGAGAAAAGAACTATTAAACCTTTTCTGGGCAAAAAACACAAGACTCCATTCTATAGGTTAGATAACATTGGGCGTTACACGTTTGCACCTTATAAGGTTGTTTGGAAGAGAATAGCGGGAGCAATAACGGGAAAGGCGGTCAGCTTCGCGGCCGCAGTTGTAAAAGGAGCAGAAGAAGGCAAACCTATAATTCCTGACGATTCTTTGATAATGATTGATTTCAATGAGTTAGAGGAAGCATACTACGTTTCAGCAGTTTTAAACTCATCGATAATACGATTAATAATAGCCTCCTATACCTACGAACTTAGACAGGAGACACATATAACACGGTATGTCAGGATACCTAAATTTGACACTAGTAATTCATTGCATCGAAACATTTCGGCTCTTTCCTCGAAAGCGCATCTGCTGGCTAGTAGATATTATGGTGAGGGAGATATGAAAGCCTATGAGGAATTAAGTAAGGTTGAAGATGAAATAGATAAGCATGTCGCACAACTCTATAATATAAACGATGAAGAGCTAAAAGAAATTAAAAGATGTTTGGCGATGCTTGAAGGTGAGGAGATGGAGGTTGAAGAGGCTATAGAAGCATCTCGCCCTATGCCTGAAATCTCCATTGATAACCCAGTGTTATATAAGGACTCACCACAGGAGTTAGAGTTGACTTTGGCTAACCCATATGAAAAGCCTCTTGAAAACGTTAAAATTAAGTTTGAACTCGACGGCATTACATACGACGAAGTGCTCGACAAAGTATTAGGAACACATCAGCTAAAGATCAAAATCCCACTAGACAGACTTGATGCAGGAGAGTATAGAGCTAAGGTTTCGATGGAATACCTATTGGAAGGGTCTGCTTCTAAGATCGAAAAGGAAATCCCGGTGTATGTGAAGGAATCGGCTGAATCTTTAGTAAAGCGTGGTGGACTCGATGATCTATTGGGTGATCTTGAGTGAGTAGCGTTGATGCGGTTAGCTCTAAGCTTAAAAATGTTTTCGGCGATGCCGTGGTTAAAAAGGACTTAACACTATACGGGCATATCGGTAGGCTTCCTAGGTTCATAGCCGAGTACCTTATAGCTAATGTGTGTGGTGATAGGATGACGGAGGACTGTTTGAAGAAGGTCTCTGAGGTTGTTGAGAGATACTATAGAGAGCCGCAGGAGAAGGATGTTGTTAAACATGAATTGGTCAAGAATGGGAGGGTGAAGATAATAGGGGAGATGAAGGTTGGGAAGGATGTAGAGACGGGGCAGAATTATGTAGAGCTGATCAACATACCGTTAAATGAGGACATAACTGTTTCAGACGATATTGTTGAAAAGAATCCACGATTGCTAGAGATGGGTCTATGGGGCATGGTGACGCTCGAATACCACCCCGCCGAGCCAATAAAGCTCAGCGTAGTGGACTTTAAACCATTCCAGATAGCGGAGGTTGACCTTAACAGGTTCGTAGAAGGCAGGAAAGAGTTCACATTCACTGAGTGGGTTGACGCGTTGATATCCACCATAGGCTACAACCCGAACCAGCTACCACAGAGGAAGAAGCTACTCATACTCACGAGGCTTCTACCACTTATTGAGGAAAACCTTAACATGATAGAGCTTGGGCCTAGGGGTACGGGCAAGACATACGTATTCAGCAACATGTCCTTCTACAGCAGGATATTCTCAGGCGGTAGGATCAGCCCCGCTGTACTTGTCTGGAACCTTGGGAGGGATGCGCCGGGCGAAATACCTACAAGGGATTGCGTCGTATTCGACGAGGTGGCTAAGATAAACTTTTTGGAGGCAGCTGAGATGATGGGTAAGCTGAAACACTTCATGGAGAGCGGGGAGTATGAGAGGGGGAGGAGAAAGGGGAGCAGCGGATGCTCCCTAGCATTTCTAGGTAACGTAGAGGTTGAGCATGAAAGGCCCGTGGAGGAGTTCACCTATGTCATGCCCGACGTGATGAAAGACCCTGCTTTCATAGACAGGCTCCACGGCTTCATACCCGGCTGGGAGATACCGAAGGTGGGCAAGGCAAAAGTCTACCTCTCTAGGTACTATGGATTCGCAGTCGACTACTTCTCAGAGATAATGCACCAGCTAAGGAAGAAAGTGGAATTCATAGCAGCTGTCAACGATCACGTAGAGGTTATAGGGACGGATAGGATTAGGGATGAGAAGGCTGTAAAGAGGCTGGCCAGCGGCCTACTCAAACTACTCTGTCCACATGGGGAGTTTGGCAGGGAGGAACTTAGACAGCTTATGGATGTTGCAGTGGAGTATCGCCAGAAGATATCTGACTGGCTACATCACATGGCGCCGGGGGAATATGATTTGATAAAGCTCTCATATGAGTTTAGAGGGGTCTAAAGATGCCTGCACACAACGTAAGAATGTACGAGGTTGGCAAGCCAGCAATAGAACATAGTAGCCTACTGGAAATAGCCTCTCGAATAGGCAGGCTTTTGGGCCCCGCTTTACCGGACGGGCAGGCATGGGGGTTGGAGAGGCCGGGTATATTGGGGCCGGTGCTAGTCAACACAGCCTACAGGTCTTGGCGCATACCAAAACCTAGTTTTGACGTTCCCGGAAGACCATCAATAATGGGTTCATGGATTGTATTCGACTACCTCTTCTCCAAGACAGCTAAGGCAAACCCTCTCATAACATGTTTAGCAGCGCTTGGTGTTACGAAGTATGGGAGAGTCGATTTAAAGAACACCTACCTTGTGACCGTAGGTCTTAACATCGAGAGGGGGAGAATGTTCTTCCTATACAAGGGAGGTAGGGGCGTGGAGAGAGATTTAGACAGCCTCGCTTACGTAATATCGCATATATTGGGACCTGCGGAGATCAGGAGAGCGGTAATAGATCTGGAGCTGCTTGCGAAGGCCGCATACGAGCTAAACAGGTCCATTATGTGGAAGTGGGTTACGTGGGAGACTTTGGACGGCAGCAGCATCCCCGCAGAGACTGTGAAGAGTAGGTGGAAGGAAGAGTACGAGGATAAGCTGCGGAGAGGCGAGTGGAGAATGCTGGAGTTCAAGAGTAAGCTGGGAAAAATAAGGCTCAAATCAACAGAGAAGACTAAGGCAATAAGCATCAGTATAAGGAAGAGCATCTATGCTATCGGCTCAAAAAGAGACCTTAAACCCGTATTCGACGAACTCTCCAAAATAGTAAACCCTGACAGGTTTACGGAGCTGAACTATGACCACGAAGATTCGTCATGGATATTGAGATCATATACCGAAAGACGTGGCATACTGGCATCCGAGCATGTTGCCAGAGACGAATATAAAATCGAACCCCGTGATGTATCTTATGAGTTTAGGGGATATGACATTGAAGTGGGGGATTACAAGATTGAGGTCAAGGCTTTCAGGGATGGTCTGTATAAACCAATAGAATTGACGGAAAACGAGTTTAGGGCGATGAACGAGCTAGAATCATATAGGTTGTTTGTGGTTGAAGACTCCTGGGACAAAAACCCGAAGGTAAACATAATAGGAAACCCAAGAGAACTAACCCTAAACAAGATGGAGAGATATGTACCACAGATAACTACCAAAACCGAGACCTACTACGAATGCGATGAGGAAAGATGGAAACAAAAAGTAGACACATACAGGTATGGAAGAGTGTAAGAAATACGCCCAATGGGATATCTCAGTCGACCACACTAAGACGCAACCAAAACCCTTGTGGGTGTTAAACGAGAGAGTTTTTAACGAGATAGTTATATTACAGTTAAGATTTCTTTCAGCAGAGATATATGGATGACGTGCACAATGTTATTGAAGAAGCATGCCAGAGATTTCACTTAAACCATGCGCAGAAGGAGGCACTTGAAAAGCTTCTCGGCAAGTTTAGGGGTATTGTGCAGATGCCTACTGGTTCAGGTAAGACTAAGCTAGCCGCAACCTATACATGGATTCTACACCGCCTGGGCTACATCAAAGAAGGTGATGTGGTTCTTTATTTTACACCTCGGCAGGTTATACGTATACATGCACTTAAAGAGTTTTCAGAAACATTGGAAGATATCCAGACCAAATCTCCCTTTATGGTTCTCGAGGTAGACCTCCATTCCGACAAGACCAAGCAGATCATAAACAAGTATTACATTAGGGGCAGTCCAGGATCGGAGATTAAACTACTTGACTGGTTAGTTAGAGGTTTTGTTATCGGGCTTAACAAAGTATGCATATATATACTAACCCCTCAGCTGTACAATGAATTTATCCAACATGGTGTGAGTCCTTTACCATTGGATAGGGAATTTAACTATGTTAAGGTGGTCATATTAGATGAAGTACATCATACCTATTGGGGTAGTGAGATCGCCAATAGGATAAGGAACTTATTAAGTCTCCAAAGTTTGGTTTCCGTCATAGGGCTTACCGCCACACCTGTAAAGGAGGCTGTTGATTACGTGGGAGAAATACTGTATTCGCTAAGCTCTAGGAAAGCAATGGAAATGGAAATACTTAGCCCGCGGTTAAAGATCTACTCTACCGAAACAAAGACCATTCTTCATGAACCCACCCCAGTTATGTGGGGAGGATATACGTCAAATGAGTGGAGTGTAGCTGTGGAGGAAAGGGCGCAGAAATACGCTCATGAAGTTGTTGAAAAGCTCTGGGATGAAGCCAATCAGGCAGGGTTTCATAAAGTTTTGAAAACCTTGGTGGTAGCGGCTAACACCCTGGAGGCCGACCTTCTCAAGAAATACCTTGTGGAAAAGCTTAGCGAGAAGGTGGGCGGTGAAGCAGAGCAGCTTGTTGATGTGGTTCACTATCGCTTTGGTGATACTGAGGTTAAGCGTGTAATCTCCCAGTTTAAAAAGATGAACGAAGGGATACTTGTAACCGTAAATATGGCCGATATTGGTTTTGATGATCCGAACCTAGAAGCCTTAGTTATAGCTAGGCCGGTAGGGTCACCAACAGCCTACGTACATATAAGGGGGCGTGTATTAAGGAAGCCGAAAAATGAAAACAATTTTAAATCTAGCAGGTATGCGTTAATAATCGACCTTACTGGGGCAGCGAAACACGAACAGAAAGTCGAAAAGGTTGAGACTGGAAAATATCTCTTACAATATGAAAGATTGGTACAAGAATTAGACGAATTAGAGAAGGTCGTCGAAAGTGATAAAATCGTACACGGAATAGTAGAGATAGACCGGTATGAGGTTATAGAGTTACATGGTGGACGCTATATTGTCATAGGGAAGGAGGAATATGCAGAGTTAGCTAAACTAAGGAATAGAGAGATTTGTATATCTATAAGCGAACATAAAGAGAAACGCAAAGTCGAGCGCAAAATGAAATGCAAAGTTGCGGAGTTGACAGAGATACTACATCAGTTAATTAAAGAGTACGGGAACATTGTAGAATTCGAAATACTGTGTGTCCCCTCTTTTGATCCCGGCCTTATCTCACTGGTTGAAAGAATTGTAAACCCAAATTTTCCAGACTGGGTAACTATAAGAGACAACACAACGAATGGGATTGTAGTTAGGAGAAAAATAAGACCGGCCGGGCAATAATCTACACATACAGATTTTTTTGTTATTTATAGCAGTCGGATAAAGCCAATAACGCTATAAGATTGACAGCAGGAGGACAAAGAATAGACCATATATCCAAAGACCGTCTAAAATTATCTAAACAAGCATTTAGAGTCCAGCTCAAACAAGGCAGAGACATAAAATGTAACTATTAATCTAGCAGAATCAACCCTTTTCGATAGATGGGGCTTGGAACACCATTTACTTGGCGAGAGTTTCTTGGTCAAGCTTCTCCACGGCAACCGTATAACCTCCCATCCCTTAGGACACTCCTCCATAAATCAACCCCAAAGCCTATCAAGTCCAGCAAATACAAACAAAATTTAAGCGGCTAACCGGCCTTTTGCCTGTTCGCCCCCTATACGATTGCCCGCCCTAAATAGTCGCCGACGCCGACCACATAATAAACTATTTACCGCTACAAGTGGTGCTATTGTTGCGTTCTACGTCTCCTGTGCAGTATTGCTCCCTCAATTCCTCCGATTAGCGCTAGGACAAGGCATATTCCGCCTATTATTATAACGCCTACCCCTGCTATCCCGGCTATTACTGCCCCGGCTATTAAATCACCTGTTGGCGGTTTTGATTGGGGCCATAGTATGATTCCGGTAAAGGCTGCCGCAGAGTAGATTATGGCTATCGCTATTGACATGGCTAGGCCTTTCCAGCCCCATACGCGTACGTAGAGCAGGCCGGCCGCTAGACTGCCAACAACCGTCACCAACACAGCCTCCCAACCACCACTCACCGACAGCCCAAGGAGTAAAGCCAACAAAACCAAGACCAAAGTCGCTATCTTTGCCGCCATATCAAAGACGTAAACACAACTACCTATATTTCTTTATAGCTTAAAGCCCTCCAACAGACGTGAAACAGATTTTAGCTGCCTATGATTTGTGTCGTTTGGGTTTTGAGGAGCTGGAGGGTTCCAAGCCATTCTAGGCCAGGCATAGAGTATACTGTTTCAGTGGATGACGCCGGTGTATGGAGCTGTACATGCCCACACTACACATACAGACACACAATATGCAAGCACATAGTAATGGTTCAAACTGAGCTATCAACACCGAAACCAAAGTATGTAGTTCATCCTATGGTTAAGGATGGTGTTATAGAGGATAGGGATTATCAGAGGAGGTTTGTTGATAGGGCCTTAGAAGCTAACACGTTAGCAGTCCTGCCTACAGCTCTCGGGAAGACTGTTATAGCTGAGCTTGTGGCCGCGGAGCTACTGCACAGACATCCGGGGTGTAGGATACTCTTCATGGCTCCTACAAAGCCCCTAGCCCTCCAGCATAGAGAATCGGTGTTAAAGCATCTCAAGCTCAGGGAAGGTGAGGTGGCTGTCGTTACAGGAGAGACCGCTGCGAGACCTGATGTGTGGAATAGTCCGAGGGTTAGGTTTGTGACTGCGACGCCTCAGGCTGTCTGGAATGATTACAGGAGAGGGTTGGTTAGGCTTGAAGAGTTCGCCCTACTCGTGTTCGATGAGTGCCACAGGTCTAGGAGCAGGTATGCGTATACTAGGCTTGCGGAAGAATATATCAGAAGATGTCCTTATCCATTGATTTTGGCTCTTACTGCTTCTCCTGGTTCTGAGGAGGATAAGGTTGTGGAGGTTGTTAGGAACCTGTGGATAGAGCAGGTTGTATGGATGTCTGAGGAAGATGAGGAGGTTTCAAAGTATATTCCAGGTATTAGGGTTGGATGGATTAGAGTTAAGCTACCACCTGAATATGAAAAGATAAGGGACGAGATAAAGAGGATGATTGAGTCTGTTATTGCTAGGCTTCGTGAGAGCGGATTATTGAGGATGCCTTTAGAGGCTGTTAATAGGAAGGTTTTAGTGGGTTTGATGAGTAGGATTAGGGCTGAGATAGACTCAGGTGTTAAGGGGCCTAACATACACTATATGACTCTTTTATCTGCCGCATTAAGCCTATACCATGCTCAGGAGCTTATAGAGAGCCAGCATGCATACAGCCTGAAACACTACCTAGAAGAAATATCCAAGTCAGAGCTTAGAAGCCATAAGATAATAGTCTCTACACCGGATTTCAGAAACCTAGTAAGAATGGTTAACCAGTGTACAATAGACCACAGCAAGGTAGATGCCCTGGCTTCAACGCTAGAAGCACATTTTACGGAGAAGCCGGATGACAGGGTTCTGGTCTTTGCAAATATTAGGGCTACTGCTGAGGTCTTGGTTGATAGGCTTAGGGGTAGGGGTTACAGGGCCGCATTGTTCATAGGTAGGGCTGAGGGTAAGCATGGCCCTAGGATGTCTCAGGATGAGCAGATGAAGACATTAAGGGCCTTCAGAGAGGGTGTATACGATGTATTGGTTGCTACAAGTGTTGGTGAGGAGGGCCTAGACATACCTGAATGCGGCCTAGTAGTATTCTACGAACCAGCAGTATCAGGAATAAGATACATACAGAGAAGAGGAAGAACAGGGAGAAAGCTACCGGGGAAAGCAGTAATACTAGTAACAGACAAGACAGTAGACGAATACTACTTCAGAGAAGGATACAGAAGAGCAAGAAGAATGGACAAAATACTACAGCAAGCATCACAGAAGACAGTTAAGATAGAGAGGAAAGCACCAAGACCATCACCGGGAACACCTTGGCCGTGGACAAAGGCTGTCGGAGAACCTGAACCAGTAATTGAGATTGATGTTGAACCTAAACAGGTGTCAGAACGGGGGATAGTGAATGTTGAGCCTAGTGAGGAGGTTTTTTATGTTGAGGGCCCTTCAAGCAGGGAGCTATACTACTGCCGCAAAAACATATACGAGATGCTACTGAAGGCAGGGGATAAAGGACTAACACTACACGAGATAATGGAGAACATCTCATACAGTCCCGAAGCTATTAGGAAAAGCCTTAACAGGCTTGAGAGGGAAGGACTCATAAAGAAGGTAGGAGATAGATACGTCACAACAGCAATAATAAGGTCAAAACCACTAACAGTAAAACCACAAGGAAAGATACACACAATAGCTGTTGAGAAGATATATCCCGGCTTTGCTGTTGTGATGGTTGATGATAGCTTTAGGGCTAGGCTTGAGCCATCAGCATACAACGGCCCAAGAGACCTAATTAAGAAGGGGAGGAGATTCAAGGCAAGAGCAACAATAACAAAGATGGAGGGGACAACAACAGTACTAATACACGACGTAGTGGAGGCATAGCATAGAAGATTCTTCAGAGCCTTATTAGCTCCTGTAGCTTGAGGAGCTCTATAATCCTATCGGCCAGACCATCAACATACATCATCTCTGCCGCAACCCTGAGAACATAGCAGATGTACAGGTAGGATTGTAGAGTGTTTGCGAACCGGGAGGCTATCCTCAAGATTACCCCCTCAGGCCCGGCCTCAAAGCCGTCTATGTCAAAGACTGCTGGAGCTGCGGGTGATATTCTATTTAAAGCCTTCAATAGATAGATCGAGATTATGTCTTTTTGCGACTGTGTACATGGCTTCTCTACAGACACTTTGGCTGTCATCTTCTTTACGATTTACTTCACCTTTAGTGTTTCGGCCTCACTTAGCTTCGCGGGCTCGCTGTATACATCTCTCTCACTACCAGGCCTTGTCAGCATCCTCGCTATGTTATCAGCTATATCCATGAATCCTCCCACCCTTCTTACTAGGTAGCTGGCAAAAGGCTTCTTCCTACCCCT
>Ga0272447_1001499_pt1 | contig 14457 bp, 6 predicted proteins | sample YNPCB0133_FD_194589 | JGI IMG/M metagenome (GOLD analysis project Ga0272447, IMG submission 194589) | Hot spring microbial mat communities from Yellowstone National Park, WY, United States - YNP-CB-013-3 | ecosystem: Environmental > Aquatic > Thermal springs > Hot (42-90C) > Sediment | place... | reverse complement strand
CGTTGCTGCCCTTGGTTGGGATACGGCCCGGGATGGGACAGATCAGGAGGGAACGGGACACGGTGTCCCTGCCTCTCCCGAGGGCCGGGTCCCGTTGCCTGATCCGAAGCAGGGCCAAAACGTCAGCCCGCTGACCACCCGCACGACAGCGTTGGCGGATCCCCCGGCTCCACTCAACGGCTCCGCAGAGCCTAAAGCACGGGGGCAAACGCAGCAGGAGGGGAACCCCGAAGTAATCCTGGCCCACCGGGACGGCCGTGCATCGCGGAACGACTCACCCTGACAGGAACGACTCACCCTGAGGCTTGCAGCGAAAAGTCGGATGTTACAAAAAACTGACGAAGATCTTTCTTCACCGGCGTACTTATGGGGTAAAATAGGCATACGTTGGTGTTCCCGCCTGAGATGAGGATCGACATGCCTTCGGATTCCATCGTCGGTTTTCTGCAACAAGTGCGGTCGCAGCGGTTGTTGTTTCCGGAACAGATCGAGCAACTGGCCCAGGAGCCGGGCTGGCCGGAGCAAGGCCTGGAACGGCTGTGCCAGTATTTGCTGGAGCGTGGGGTGCTCACGCGTTATCAAGCGGAAGCGTTGCTTGAGGGACGGGGCCAGGAGCTGAACCTGGGCGGCTATCCGGTGCTGGAACAGCTGGGTTCGTACCGGGGGGGCATGGTCTATAAGGTTCTGCACCCGACACTCCGCATCCCGTTGATCCTGCGGCGGTGGAAAGCGGAGGAAGCCACGCTGGGGGAACCTGTGGACCGCTTTTTCCAGCGTGCCCGGCAGTGGGGGATGTGGAAGCACCCCCATGTGGTGCCCGCCGTGGATGTCACCCGGAGCGATGAGGATATTTTCATCGTCTTGGATCCACTCCATGACCACGCCGATGTCGAGACTTTGACGGCAGAACTGGGGGGGCCGATGCCGGTGCCCGTGTTCCAGGAGGTGGCGTATGCTCTCGCTGCCGTCCTGCGGGAGCTGCACGAACAGGGGGGAGTTCACGGGGGCATTTGTCCCCGCCATGTCGTTCTGGGTCCGCTGCGTGAGAAGGTTCAACCCGATGGCAGCCGGCGCCGTCGGCCGGCGAGCGATGCGACGGCCAAATGGACCGAGGTGGGCACTCTTCCCCGATTGCCTCCGATCCGGCAGCAGCCCCCCGAACAACACCTGCTGGCTTACCTGCCGCCGGAGTTCCTCGAAGACACCACACCCACCCCAGCGGCGGACATTTACGGCTTGGGGGCCACACTCTACTTCCTGCTAACCGCCCGCGCTCCCGTCAAAGGGGAGGACCCGACGGCACTGCTCGAGGCGCTCGCCCACGCCAGCCCCAAACCGTTGACCCGCTTACGCCCCGATCTTCCCGCGGAAGTGGCTGCACTGGTGGAACGCATGCTGGCACGCGAGCCGGCCCAACGACCCACCGCCGTGGAAGTCGAGCGCAGTCTGCGTCCGGCAGCCACCGCTTCCCGACAAGCTGCTGCTACCGCACCGCTGGCCGAGGAGTTGCCTCAGTCCGCCCCAGCAGCCCCACAAGCCGGGTCGCACCATCTGCCGGTTGCGATCCCGGTGAGCTCCTCCACCGGGCATTCAGAACCTGCGGTGGATTGGAGTGAAGCCTGGTCCGTCTCGGTAAACAGCAGTGCGACTCCGGCGGCCTCTCCCCGACGGGCATGCTCGATCACTCCTGAGGAACGAGCTTACGCCCGACGCATGCTGCTGCTGGGTGGATTGCTCCATCTCACCGCGGTTACCCTCCTTTTGCTCTGGATTTTCGGAGCCTTTACCAGCAGTCCGGAGCCGGAACCTTCCCCGCCCCCGAAAAAGGAAAACAAGATGCCTCCCAAAAACCGCCCCCGCAACATGCAAGTCGGTTAGACCAGAGCCTATGCTACCTTGCCTGTCGCAATTGACCACGCTCCCCCAGTCCTTCGCTGAGGACATCGAACAGGCCGCTGCCCTGGGATGCCCCGCTTTGGAAGTCTGGTTGACCAAACTGGAACAGCATCTGGAGGGGCACACACTGGCCGAGACCCGGAAGCTGGTCCACGACAGCGGTGTCCGCCTGGTGGCAGCGGCCGGTCAAGGTGGACTTTTTCTCCGGGATGAAACCGCGCGTCGGAGCCATTGGGAACATTTCCGTCGCCGCTTGGAACTGTGCCAGGCCCTGGATATTCCCCTGATGATTGTCGCCGTGGACCTGCCGGCTCCCTGGCAGCGGACCGACTGGCCCCATTTCCGCGACCAGTTGCTGCGTGCTGCCGAGTGGGCCGATGCCTTCCAGATCCGCCTGGCCCTGGAGTTTCAAGCGGATGCCCCCTTCTGCAATTGCCTGGATACAGCCCTGGCCGTGCTCGCCTCCTGCGGCCAGCCGAACCTTGGTCTGTGCCTGGACCTGTTCCACTTCTACAAGGGGCCCAGTAAAACGGAAGACCTGCTACGGCTCTCCCCCGAACAGCTCTACCATGTTCAGATTTGCGATGTGGCGGGAGTGCCCCGGGAACTCTGCTCCGATTCGGAACGGATTCTTCCTGCGGAAGGGGATATCCCCCTGGCGTCTGTGTTGCCCCATCTGCAACGGCTCCCCTACCGTGGTGCCCTTAGTGTCGAAGTGGCCAATCCGGAACTCTGGCGTGGGCCTCCGGCCCAACTCATGCGTCTGGCCTGGTCCTCCCTGACGCAATGCTGGCAAAGATTCGGCCTGCCGCCTTGGAATTCTTCCGTCTCGGATTCGTCCCCCTCCGGTTCTTCGGTCTCGGATTCTTCGGTCTCGGATTCGTCCCCCTCCGGTTCTTCCAGGCCCAACCAGCGTTGACTCCGGCTCATACGCAGCACCCGTACTCAGCATCAGCAAAGGTGGGAAGCGAAAACGAGCCGGTGATCCCCGCCGCGGTGATGGAGTGGGGAGGGAAGGCGACCTGTTGACCTTTGCCATGCTCCGGTGGGAAGCGGGGAAGAGGACGCGGAGATGAGGAAGCGGAGAGGAATGCAGGAGCTTAGCGGGAAGTCGAGAGGGGGTGACGGGTGGATGGGGTCGGGGCGTGGGCCGTCGCCGGGGACCCAGTGATCCTTTCGTAGAGCACCCGAAGCAGGTCGAACACCGCCGTGGTTTCCAGATGTTCCTGGGCGGAGAGAGCCAGGCGTAACGTCGTCATCTTTTGTGAAGGAGAAGGAGCAGGGCCGGACGGCGTCACCTTGTGTGGAGCAACAGGGCCGGTGGTTGACGCGGGATGGGCGAAGGACTGCCAGCGGCGGAAAGCGGCGTTACGGAGCCAGGAAGCGGGCAGGTCGCACTCCACCACGAGCGCCTCGGGTTGTTTCGTAAGGATTCGGCACCAGGGTGCGCAGGCATCCTGGGATAGAGACAGGGACACGAGGATCGCGGTCTGTTGTGATTCCAGGTGCAGGAGTTCGCCGCCGAGTAGGCGGAGGTGTTCGAGTAAGGTGGTGAGCAATGCGCCGGGCCAGCGGCGGGATTGACCCGCAGGAAAGCCTTTGGGGCCGCTATGCCAGGCTTCGGCATTCCGGACCCAGGGCATATGGCGTTCGATGGAGTAGGAACGGCTGGGCTTGTCCCCAGGTTGGGGCGTGGTGTTCGCCGTGATCGCCTCGGGTTCATCGAGGGCAACGGAGAAGGAGGGCGGGGTTTTCCTGCTGCGTGCGCTGCGCGGTGGAGACGGTGAGGCGGACTGAGGTGACTGCGGCGCAGGGGAATGGACTTCCTTAGGTGTGGTCCCCGCGGAGGACTGGGGGGAACAACTGTTGAGATATTCGGCGAGGAAGCGGCCGGTGTGAGTAGGTGATCCGCTCTGGAACAGGCGAACGATTTCCTCCGGCGGACCATAGGCGACCACTTGCCCACCCCCATCGCCTGCTTCGGGACCCAGATCGATGATCCAATCCGCTGTCTGGATCACGTCCAGGTTGTGTTCGATCACGAGAACCGTATGGCCGGCATCCACCAGGCGGTGCAACACCTCCAGCAAGCGACGGATGTCCTCGAAATGCAAGCCGGTGGTCGGTTCGTCCAGAATGTAGAGGGTTCGGCCTGGAGCAGGACGGGCGAGTTCCGCCGCGAGTTTGACCCGCTGGGCTTCACCTCCCGAGAGAGTATGGGCCGGTTGTCCCAAGGACAGATACCCCAAACCCACCTCATCCAGGACGCGGAGAATGCGCGTGATCTTGGGGTGGTCCGCGAACAGGTGCAGGGCATCGCGGATCGGCATATCCAGCACATCCGCTATGCTCTTTCCGCGATAAGTCACGGCGAGGGTTTCCGGATTGTACCGCTTCCCGTGACAGACCTCACAGGGGATCCAGACGTCGGGCAGGAAGTGCATTTCGATCCGCTTCTGTCCCAAGCCTTCGCAGGCGTCGCAGCGGCCGCCGGGAATGTGTAAGCTGAACCGTCCTGCCGTGTAACCGCGCACCTTGGCTTCGGGCAGTCGGGCGAACAACGCCCGGATGTGCTCCAGAACGCCTGTGTAGGTGGCTGGGCTCGAGTGGGCCGATTTGCCTAGCGGGTTCTGGTCCACGCAGATGATTTTGTCGAGATGCTCGACGCCTATAAGCTCGCGGCAGGGAGCATCCGCCGGCAGGGTTTTGTAACCCGATAGGCGGAGCGAAACGGCCGGATAGAGGACATCATGAACCAGGGTGGACTTGCCCGAGCCGCTTACCCCGGTGATGGCCACGAACAGACCCAGCGGGATGGCCACGTCCAGATTCTTGAGGTTGTGGCGGTGGATGCCGTGCAGATGAAGCCAGGCGGCCTGAGGGACACGGCGTTGCGTTCGCCGGGGAATCGCGGTGCGACCGGAAAGGTACCTTCCGGTGAGCGAATGTTCCTGCTGAGCCAGTTGCTGGGGTGCAGCAGCGGCCAGGATTTGCCCCCCTTCGCGTCCTGCCCCAGGTCCGAAATCCAGAACATAATCCGCGGAACGGATGATTTCGCGGTCGTGTTCCACGACGATGAGGGTATTGCCCAGGTCGCGGAGTCGCTGCAGGGCCTGGAGGAGGCGGCGATTGTCCCGGGGGTGCAGGCCGATGGTCGGTTCGTCGAGCACATAGAGCACCCCGGTGAGGCCACTTCCCACTTGGGCGGCCAGACGGATGCGTTGGGCTTCACCTCCGGAGAGCGTGGGGCCGGGACGGTCTAAGCTCAGATAGTCCAGGCCGACTTCGACCAAAAACCGCAGACGCTGGCGGATCTCGCGGAGGACCTCGCCGGCGATCTGCTGCTGTTGGGGACTGAGCGTGAGCTGGCGGAAATGCTCTTCCGCTTCCGCGATCGTTTTGTGGCATAGTTCGCCCAGGGTCAGGCCGGCAAAGCGGGTGGCGGCGGCTTCGGGACGCAGCCGGCTGCCCCGGCAACTCAGGCACGGCACCTCCCGCAACAACGGTTGCAGTTGCTGGCGGTAAGGCCAGGCCAGGCGGGCCGCCTCCTCCAGCATCGGAATGATCCCCTTGTACTGGAAACGCTGCAGCGGGGGGGAAGAGCTTCGGGAAGCCGCCGGTTTGCGGCGGGATGAGCGACGCGCTGGTTCGGGAGCCACGCTGCCAACCAGCGGAATCCAGTCCTGGCCGCTGCCGTAGAGAATGAGGTGTTGTTGTGCGGGTGTGAGCTGCTCCCAGGGGGTGTCCAGATCGAAGCCGCCGTGGCGGGCCAGGGCTTCGGCAAAGGGGGTCCAGGGGTCTTGCGGGCTTCGGCAGGAAGGCCAGGCCGGAATGGCCCCGTCTCGCAAACTCCGCGGCGGCACAATCCCCAGCAGTTCCGCAGCCACCCCACGCTGCACGCCCAAACCTTCACAACTGGGGCACCAACCCAGCGGGCTGTTGAACGAGTAATGATGAGGTTCCAAAGGTTCAAAACTCAGTTGACACCGCTCACAAGCCAGGTGCTGGGAGAACGGCTGCACCGGCCAGTGAGGCTCCGGCTGATCCGGATCCACGCGGGCAATCCGCAGGACACCGCCCCCTAAGGCTAAGGCACGTTCCACCGCTTCCGCCAGGCGGCTTCGCATTGCGGATCGAATCACCAGACGATCGACCACCACTTCCACCTCATGCTTGCGGCGGTGATCGAGAGCGGGAACTTCCTCCAAACTGTAGGTCACTCCATCGATCCGCACCCGGGTGTAGCCGCTGCGGCGGATCTCATCCCACAACACCGAATATGTCTCCAGGCCGTTCCGCTCCAGAGGTGCCAGAAGGTAGATTTTCGTACCAGCGGGCAGCGCGAGAATCTTGTCCACGATCTCGTCGGCCGTTTGCGTGCCGATGACCTGACCACACTGGGGGCAATGCCGGGTGCCCAGCCGGGCATAGAGAACCCGCAAGTAATCGTAAATCTCCGTGATCGTACCAACCGTGGAACGTGGACTTTTGCTGGTGGTCTTCTGCTCGATACTGATCGCTGGGGACAGGCCGGTGATACGCTCCACCTTCGGCTTCTGCAGGGGACCGAGGAACTGGCGGGCATAACTGGAGAGCGATTCCACATAGCGGCGCTGTCCTTCCGCGTAGATGGTGTCCAGAGCCAGCGAGGATTTTCCGGAACCGGAGGGGCCGCAGAAGACGGTCATCTGTCGGTGAGGAATGGAGGCTGAGATGTTTTTGAGATTGTGCTGGCACGCCCCGAGGATGTCAATATGCGTGATACGCCGGTCCGCCGCAGGGGTTTCGTCTGCGAGCGCAGAACCTGCCGGGCTTGACGCGGGAGAGAGCCAACCCTTCGAGGCGCCCTCGGCAGAGGAGCCTGCCGCCGCAGAAGCAGATGCCGGTGCGGGAACGGAGGTCGGGGATGTGGATACCCGGCAAGGAATGGATGTCGTCGAAGCAGCGGACGCCGTCGAAGCAGCGAGCGCCGGGGAAGGGGAAGCGAAGAGTCGGGCCAGGGCCTGACCGGTGTAGGAATGGGGGCAACGGGCCAGCTGTTCCGGGGTTCCAGTTGCGACGATCTGCCCGCCTTCGTCGCCGCCTTCCGGGCCCAGGTCGATGATCCAATCGGCGGTTTTGATGACGTCGAGGTGATGCTCGATGACAATCACGGTATTCCCCGCGGCGACGAACTGGTGCAGGACCTCGAGCAGCTTACGCACATCTTCGAAGTGCAGTCCGGTGGTGGGTTCATCCAGAATGTAAAGGGTGCGTCCGGTACTGCGGCGGGTGAGTTCCCGGGCCAGTTTGATCCGCTGAGCTTCGCCCCCGGAGAGGGTTGGGGAGGGTTGACCGAGTTTGAGATAGTCCAGGCCGACGTCGTGCAGGGTTTGCAGCATGGCCCGGATTTTGGGAACATGTTCGAAGTGCTCCAGGGCTTCGGCCACTTCCATTTCCAGGACATCCTGGATCGATCGGCCACGGTAGCGAACCTGGAGGGTCTCGCGGTTGAAGCGGCGACCTTCGCACACCGGGCAGGTGACCCAGACATCGGCGAGGAAGTCCATGTTGAGCCGGCGGGCTCCGTGGCCTTCGCAGGCCTCACAGCGACCTCCCGGCTTGTTGAAGCTGAAGCGTCCGGGTTGATATCCCCGGACCTTCGCCTCGGGCATCTGGGCGTATAAAGCCCGAATTTCATCCCAGAGTTTGATGTAGGTCGCCGGATTCGATCGGGGTGTTCGACCAATCGGGGATTGATCGATGGCGATGACTTTGTCGATCTGTTCCACCCCCTCGATACGTTCGTGTGTGCCGGCAAGAGGCCTCGCGGTCAACAGGGGGTCATCCTCCTCTTGCGGGACACCGTTCTCATCCTCGGGAGAGGGACGATCCTCCTCGGAGGTGCGGAGTCGTTCCCGCAGGGCGGCCAGGAGCACATCGTTGATCAGGGAGCTTTTCCCGGACCCGCTCACCCCAGTGACGCAGACGAAACAGCCCAGCGGAATGTCCACCGTGATGTTTTTGAGATTGTTGTGTCGTGCGCCGACAATCCGCAGGACCTGTCCGTTTCCCTGCCTACGTTGGGCGGGGATGGGGATCTGCTTGCGTCCGGAGAGGTACTGGGCGGTCAGGGATTGGTCCTGCTTCAGGAAGTGCTGGGGTGGTCCCAGAGCGACGATCCGGCCGCCGCGGTGGCCCGGACCGGGTCCGAAATCCACAAGCAGGTCGGCATGCCGCATCGTGTCCTCATCGTGTTCGACCACGATGACCGTGTTGCCCATGTCCCGCAACTGTTGCAGACTGGCCAGCAGCCGGGCATTGTCGCGGGGATGCAGCCCGATGCTCGGCTCATCCAGAACGTAAAGGACGCCCACCAGACCACTGCCGATCTGGGCGGCCAGGCGGATCCGCTGGGCTTCTCCGCCGGACAGTGTTGGCGCGGGACGGTCCAAGGTCAGATAGTGCAAACCGACGTGCACGAGAAAGTTCAACCGGTTGATGATTTCTCGGAGGAGGTCCTCGGCGATGAGGCGTTGCACAGGCGTCAGAGTCGCGCGAAACTGCTCGAACCATGCGACCAGGGAACCGATGGGCATCGCTCCCAATTCCGCTAGGGTTTTGCCCCCCACCCGGACGGCTCGAGCCTGGGCGTTGAGTCGATGGCCCTGGCATTCGGGGCAACGAACCACACGCATGTACTTTTCCATCTGCCGTCGGCGGGGACCGTTCCCCGACTTTTTGAACTGCGACATCAGTTGGGGGATGATTCCCTTCCAGACGCCGGTGTGCTCGGAGATCTGACCGTTGCTGTGACGCCAGCGCCAGGTGATCCGATGCTGGGAGCTGCCGTAGAGGAGCCATGTGCGTTCCCGGGCTTTGAGTTTCGACCAAGGCTTTTTCAGATCGATCCCTAAGCTGCGGGCGACCCCTTCGTAGATGTGCCGCCGCCAACGTCCCATGCTCCGCACCGCACCGATGAGGGGAATCGCCCCATCGTAAAGGCTCCGTGACGGATCCGGCACCAGCAGTTCCGGGTCGAACGTGTAGGAAGTGCCTAGCCCATCGCACTGCGGGCACATCCCCTGAGGACTGTTGAAACTGAACATTTGCGGCGTGGGAGGCTCATAACTGATCTGGCAATAACTGCAGGCATAATGGGCCGAGAGTAACAGATCGACCCCTCCGCTGCCCGTGGCGATGGCATGATCCGCCCGGATCCCCTCCGCCGGGTCGTCCGGGTGAGGCCCGGAAAGCGTGTCCCGGGATGCTTCCTGATGGACGATCAACGTCCCTTTGCCTAGGGCTAGGGCCTGTTCCACCGCTTCGGCGATCCGAACGCGCAGGGCCGCGTTGTCGGCAGGATGCGGGCGCAGTAGGAGGCGATCGACCACGATCTCGATGGTGTGTTTCAAGCGTCGGTCTAGCTGAAAGTCTTCATCCAGTCGGACCCATTGGCCGTTGATCCGGGCGCGGGTGTATCCCCGCTTGACCATCTCGGCGCAGAGGTCCTTGTACTCCCCCTTCTGCCCGCGAATAAGGGGAGCGAGAATCTGCACCCGCTGCCCGGGGGGCAAGCTCAAAATCTGCCCGATGATCTGCTCGCGGGACTGGGCTGTGATTGGACGACCGCACCGCGGACAATGCCCCTGACCCAGGCGGGCAAACAGAACCCGCAGATAGTCGGATATCTCCGTGATGGTGCCCACGGTCGAACGGGGATTGCGGCCGGTGGTCTTCTGCTGAATGCTAATCGCTGGAGATAAGCCGCCGATGTAATCCACCTCCGGCTTGGGAAGCTGATCCAGAAACTGACGGGCATAACTGGAGAGACTTTCCAGGTAACGCCGCTGACCTTCCGCATAGAGAGTGTCGAAAGCCAGAGAAGATTTGCCCGAACCGCTCACCCCCGTGAAGACGATCAGGCGATCCCGCGGCAACTCCAGGTTCACGTTTTGCAGATTATGTTCCCGTGCCCCCCGGATGACCAATCGGCTTATGTCCATCACTGCGTCCCTTTCCGCCTCCTGTCGGATCTTCCTTCCTCCATTGTTATCACCAACCCATCGGGATGTTTCCAGCTTCGGGGAGTGTCCCGTTTTGGCCCCAGAAGCCTGTCGTTAGCGTCCTGAATATTCGGGAATAACGGGTCACTCCTCAGCCGTGGGCGAAGCGGCCTATCATGATGTCACGCAACAACCCTGATGCGCTGCACTGTTGCGATGTTACGTAACCACCGTGCGCCACCGGATAGGCGTGGCAACCGGTTATTTTTCTTCTCCCGGAGTTATGGTATGCTAAATCCAGGATGTGCAGGATTGCGCCCAGGAACCCACCGGCTGCCAACAGACCCAGGGGGGTAGCGCTGGCCTCGGGCGAACCCAGGAGGTACAGCTCGGCAGATGGAGCCGGTCCGATGAGCTTTCTCGGATCAGCTTCCGCAGGCGGGCAGAATGGGCTTTTGTTACAAACGGGGCGGAACAGGCCTTTACCACGCATGGGGTGGAACGGGCTCGGTGAAACTGCGGCGGGAACTTTTCAGCACACACTTACGTCCAACGGGTAGTTGCACGTGAACAGGTTGGAGCAGTGGGATGACCGGCGCTTGATCCAGCTGTCCCAACACGGGAACACGGCAGCATTTGCGGAGCTGTATCGTCGTTACTCCCGGCGGATTTACCATACGATTTACCGCCTGTTGCGGAATCGGGATGATGCCGACGACGTTTTACAAAATACCTTCCTGAACGCCTGGCGCTCCATAGGGTGTTTCAAAGGGGATGCGGAGTTTTTCACCTGGCTGTACCGGATTGCGACGAACCTGGCGATCAGCCACCAGAGGCGTCGGGGAAGCAGGCGGGAAAAAGCAATCCCCGAAGATGAAGGCAGCGGAGTCCGTTATGAACTCCCCGGGCCAGCTTCTCATCCTGGGGAAAACATCGAAGTCCAGGAGGATATTGCCGAGCTGCGGCAGGCCATCCAGAAGCTGTCCGAAGATCACCGCATCATTATTTGTATGAAGGATATCCAGGAGATGAGTTATGAAGAGATTGCCCAAGCTCTGAGGATCCCGATCGGAACGGTGCGCAGCCGGCTGCACCGGGCACGCCTGGAGCTGGCGCAGTTGCTCGGCGTGCTCACGTTCGAAGCAGATACGTCCGAGGGAAATAATGGACATACTTCTGTTCGATCCGGAGGGAACCGCAAAAGATCAGGTTCTGAGGAATCCCGAGTAGCGGATGCGGATTCACACTGAGAGTGCCATGAAACTGTCCGAAGAAGAATTGGCTCTGATCCACGCCGCTCTGGACGGCGAGTTGATGGTGGAGCAGCACCAGCGCTTGGCGGATCTGCTGTCGCAGTCGTCGGCGGCCCGCAAATATTACAGTGTGTGGCGGAAATTCCAGAAATTGCTCCGGGGTGTGGACCCTCCGGCACCGCCGGCAGAACTTCCCAGATGCTTCGAGGAGTTCATCCCAACACGCCTGGCAACCGCTTCAGCATCCCGGGATGATTCGCCCAGCGACGCTTCAGCCGAGACGGCTGCGCCGAGTCGTTCCCCCAGCCGAGTTACTCCTGCTTCCGCCTCGGAGGTGTCCGCTACCCCGATTCCCCAGGATAGGGGCCGGAATTCGGATGGGATTCCTGTGGTTCCTTCCTCGCGGGCCTCGGCCTTCTCTAGGGAGACGGTTGCTGCCGCTGAGGGATTCGCGGGCCAGCGGTATGGCCGCCGCCGTTCACGGTTCGTGTCCAACGTGTTGGTGGCGTCCGTCGCCTTCAGCGTGCTAGTCGCCGGCGTCTGGCTGTTCACAAGCGTACTGGTCCAGACTCCCCCGAATGATCCTCCCGAGGTCACCGTGGCCAGTCCGTCGGAAAAAACTTCTCCGCCAGGACGGGATGGTCCGAATCGTCCTTCCTGGCCCTCACGCTCGGGCGTTCCAGACCGCAACGTGGACCCCGGCTCGGCCACAAGGCCTTCCTCACCAGAAGAAGGGCCGCCGCAGCCCTCCCTGCCTCGGGTCTCCCCGGAAGGAGGAATCGCCCAAGCACCGCCGCCCCGGGAAGCGCCCCTGGACATCTTCACAGCTCCTGTGCCACCCCCGGTCCGCCTGGACATGGCGGAGATACGCTTGCCCTTCTTGCGGATGCTCGGAGAATTCGAGCGGGAGGATGTTCAACTGTTATTCCTGCGGCAGATTCAACAGGAACCGGCGGTGCGGATCGACCTGTTCACCCGAGACCTGACCCGTGCGGTGCAGTGGTGCCAGAAGGCGGCAGCTCAGGCTGGGTTGCACCTGCTGGTCGATGCGACTACCGCCGACCGCTTGAAGAAAGGTGTGCCCATCACCGCGATTCTGCTCTACTGCGACAACCTGACTCCCGCTGAGTTGACCCGCTTCTTCATCCTGCTCAACGGGGAAGACGCCAAAATATCCCCCCGCCTGTTCGACATGGTGCACCTGGTGCCCTTGGTTCCTCAGGATGAGCGTGAGCTGCGTGACGTGCTCGGGGCGGATCCCGCATGGAACGTCAAACTCCGGCCGGAAAGAAGTGACAAAGGGACGATTCCTCAGCGTCCTTTGAGTGCCACTACGGCGGATGAAATTATCCAAAGTTTGCTAGGCAAGAAGGGGATGGATAAGACGGGGTTGGTGACGACGTGGTCACCACCGGCGGCACGCACCCCGCCGTTCCTCTCCGCGGAAATCAAATCTTTCCTGTCCCTGAAGACTCCTCGATCCCCCCAAGCCGTGCCGGCGATGATCATCCTTCGCCTTCCCAACAATCCGTAGTGGGAAACAAGAAAGGCCCGTCAGTCTTGACGATCATCGTGAGGGTCGGTGAATACTTTCCCCACTTCCTGGTCGGAAACAGAAAGGCCAGTCAGTCTTGGACTGAGGAATCATCCATCATCCTGATGATCGGTGCGGCTCTTTCATCCCTTCGTAGTCGCAAACAGAAAGGTCGGTCAGGCCGCCAGACCCGCCGGATTCCATCCCCGCCGTTTTATTGCAAAATGGCGTTCGAGTCACAAAGTTGAAGAGTATCCGATAGGGACAACCTCCCGGTGGGATTGCCACCGCATCACGTCGATTGGTCCCCATCAGGTGATGGGATTGCGTCGTCAGGGTTGGCACAGGCAGGATTTATCCGTGGCGGGTCACACTGGGAAACGCTTCTCTGGGTGATTCTAATGCAAGATGTGCCGGCCATTTTGAGATGAAGCCCTACTATTCAGCCTCGAGGTGTGTCGCGAGCCATCGAGAATGCCATTGCAACTTTTATTCAACTACGAGGGTTGACTAATGATCTATCTTGAGGTATTCTAAGCGTAAGCAGAAAGCAACAGGCAGTAAGACAATTTGACACACTCAAAACTATCAGAATGAACAGACTGCTCAGGAGGTCCATCATGCGACTAGTTGTGCTGCTCATGGTGATGGGATGGTCTGTTTGTTATCTATCCTCTGTCGATGCTCAGCCGAAGGGGAAGGGTGATACCGAGTCGGCCATCGACAAGTTGGCCAAGGACCTTCGCAATCCGAATCCCAATGTGCGTCTTAAAGCCGTGCAAAAGTTAGGGCAATTGGAAGGGGCAGATAAGGATCGGGTTAGTATGCTGCTTTGCGATGCCATTTTGGACCCGGTGCCCACCATTTCAAAAACTGCCATGCGATTTTTGGAGAATGTGTATCCTGAACTTTATAAGTATATTGTCGTGATTGTACTTGATGACAACATTATAAATAAAATACAGGCCACAAGGGAATTATCAAAGATGGGAACAAAGGCAAGACCTGCAACAAGGCTAATGCATAAAGTGATTAGTTCAAATATACCAAAATATAGCGATCTTCCAGTTCCAGGGAGTGGAGAGTTTATATTAATTAGTGCAAGTTTTGATGCATTACGTCAGATGGAGGCGTATGATTTGGAAACCCTCAATTTGATGAAAAATATCATTTTCACGGTCGAGATACCATATAGAAGCAAAAAAGTTTATATTCATGATACGGTTAAGATTTTAGCACTCAAATATCTTGTTGAATGGGCAGGTACTGATCAGTTGAAACGCAAAGAATTGATTCCACTTCTGAAAGTAGGACTAGGGCGCAGTGGGGGAGAATTATTGATGAAAAGTATTGAAATTAGTGGTTCCTATGGCGAATTGGCAGCAGATTTGTTGCCACTCCTAAAAGAACATAAACTCAGCTCTAATGCAGAGATTCGAGAGGCGGCTAGCAAAGCGGTGGAGAAAATCGAAAAACGCTGATCCTCTCACATTGGCAAATCATCCGTTAGCTTGCCTGTATCCATCCCTTTTACCGGCGATGACGCCCTTTGTGCTGACCGGTGCAACCCCTCGCAAGGTTGATACATCCCCACAGTACGCAGTTGTCTCATCTCTTTCGCTCGAGCAATAACACTCCCAAGACCGGTGCAATCAGGCAAGCACGGACGTTTTGGGGCAGGTGCCGCAGAGCGGTGGTGAATCAAAGGGCCGGAGTTTTCCACAGCGTGGGGATGGAACTGTATAGGAGGCTGCCAGCCAGTGTTAGGAGGCTGTCAGCCAATGCTAGG
>Ga0272447_1001498_pt1 | contig 14468 bp, 8 predicted proteins | sample YNPCB0133_FD_194589 | JGI IMG/M metagenome (GOLD analysis project Ga0272447, IMG submission 194589) | Hot spring microbial mat communities from Yellowstone National Park, WY, United States - YNP-CB-013-3 | ecosystem: Environmental > Aquatic > Thermal springs > Hot (42-90C) > Sediment | place... | reverse complement strand
AGGCTCTACGATTTAGAAATAGGTAGGTGATTTTAGATGATAACCCCGCTTTCCCAAGGAGCCATAACAACCCTAGGCGTTTTCGGAATGGCAGGAAACAGCCCCTTTAGGGAGGCTGTTGACCAGGTTCTTTCCATAAAGAACTTCAAGAACAGGTCTGAGTGGGAGGCCGCCGTACAGGACCTCTTTGGCGGCAAAAGGTCCCCATTTGTTTCTATGTACGAACTCTTCTTGTCCCGCACGGAGTACGGCTCCACCGACTACGAAGAGGTAGAGGACGAGGACCCCCACCTCAAGAAGTTCATTGAGACCGAGGATAGGTGTAAGTATAGGAACGTCTACCCCTTCTTAGAAGACCAAGAGACAGCGTATGACCACTTTTCCTACTCCAGACCACTAGTTCTTAGGAGATACCTGAACCAACTCAAAACTAGACTCGGTCAACGCCGCAGGGGCTACACCCTTGTATTTCTCCCAGAAACTTATGATCTAGTCCTTCCTACTGTAGTCAGAAGGTCTTACTACCAAAGACTCCGTACTGCCATTGCCCCCTTCCTGTCCTCTGGAAGTTTCCAGGTAGTTCTTCCTAACCAGCTTCCCTTTATCCAAAGAGAGATAGATCAAGTGCTGGAGAAAGGGGGGAAAATTTCTGAGGCTAACTCTGGGGATACGAGGGAAGAGGGGACGGAGGACTGGCCCTCGGAACTGGCCTCGGACAAGCTCATAACGGGGACCCTCCAGCTAAACTACAGGTTCGCTACGAGGTTTGCTATAGTTGCAGTAAGAAGACTATCTTCTCTTTCAAAGCAGTTGTTTGAGTTACTTGCCGAGAGGCATAAGAACGATCCCAGGAGGTTTATCCTTGCGGTTCATTCTTTAATGGAGTCCATCGTCTACTCTTCGATCATGAATCCTTCAGTTGTCCCCGTTTTTGTGGTTGAAAAACAGCCCGGGGAGACCAAAGACAAGTATCGTGCTAAGGCCGTAGCCACCTTGCTGGCCTTCAAGCACTATGTAATGTCTGTTGATCCTTTTTACATCGGGCTTTCTTCTATAGTTACGATTAAGAGCGCTTTATCTGGGACCTCGTCTGTTCCTTACCTTTCCTCGCCTGGGGTTTCTCGGATGGTTAATAAGGACCTTGAAAGTTTGGTCAGAGAAGTTGTTTATAAGGTAGTATCGAAGGAGCTTGGTTCTGCAACAGATTTCACTCTGTCCTTGGAGTCGGAGGCCCCTTTCGTTTCCCGCATCCCGTCTTCCTCCGTTTTTGACAAGGGGGTGGTCTCTGTTCTCTCCGGCCCAAGGCTAGGTGGCGGGGCCATAACTATCCAAACTATTCCCATAAACATTGACTCTTCCTCACTTGACAGCAAGGTGGTCAAGGTTATACTTGATTACGGGGAAAAGGCTCTTGACCAACAGAACATGTCTGGTATTGAAAATATCGCCATAGGAAGTTTCAACCGGGGGTTGAGCCAGAAGATTTAGCGGGGGAGAACTTAAATTCTCCCAATAGGTTTTCTAAACCTTCAAATGCAGAGACGAAAGAATAGGCGCAATAGGATTTTGACCGAAGCCCTGGAGACATCTTTCAAGTTACAAGACATCTACGAGCACGTCTCTGACCGTGAGAGCGTGTTCGTTGAAATACCGTCTAAGGAACTCTTTGTTCCCCAAATGACGGACAAGGAAATAAAGGATTTTGAGAAGACCGGTCTTCATAAGTTCTACCGTGGGGTCTACCCCAATGTGATATACGTTGATAACAAAATAGCTTTCCCCGTAAACTCCTCCCTCCTCCAGCCCTACTACCAGTACCTGAGGTACCTTGCCTCTACCCAGGTGTCGGTCTGGGCCTACGCCATCCCCTTGACAAGTCAAGAGCTTAGTGATATATATAAGGCTGTGTTCGGGGAGTCTATAGACCTCTCCGATATTGGAGAGGTTCTGGAAACCCTAGACCTGGATGAGTCTCTTGGTGAGGAAAGTCCAATATCAGAGTTAGAGCTTGGACTTTTTGAAATGGGAGAATGGATGAACGAAGGGGTGGAGGAAGATTTTGACAGGGAGATAATGAAGCTCTTTGAGGACAAAAAGAACGTAAAGTCTATCTACTTTTCCCAGATTCTCTCTCCCCCAAAGAAGTTCTTCCAGTCTTACTTCGAAAAGTACCCCGCCGGGAAGTTCTTCCGTAAGGGGGACGAGTCCTTGTATGGCCGGGTTCCCGTCCTGTCCGGCCACACGGGTATAGCTAAGTCTGCCTTTGTAAAGAAGCTTGAGGACCACACTACCAATGAAAACCTGGTCTCCGTTAACTTTGGGGATAGAGTCAGCCTCCAGATGCGCCCAGAAGTCGTCATATTTAAGACGGGTTCTGTTGCATACAGGGAGCTTGAGGAGGCGGTCTTCGCCATATCTAAGGTTGGTGGAGGAGGAGCCGAGTACCTGGTTTATCAGACCCCGTTCTTTGAGAAGTTCTTTAGGGCCTCGGACCAGTTCAGATTCTTCGCTAGAAAGGCCCTTCTCTCTTTAATCAAGGGTAAGACAGAAAGCGGAAAGGAGATTCCTCCTGAGTTTAGGGTGGTTATAGACGAAAAGGGGATGGCTATTCACGAGAAAACTGGAGTTGCCCTAGAAGACAAAGACTTGGTCAAGAGGCTGGTTAAGGAGGGGGATAAAGACCTTAAGGTAGTAAGCCTCATTTACGATTCGGCGAGGCCCGCCGTCCTCTTTTTGGACGAGCTTGACCGGAACCACGCCCTAATGGTGAGAAACCTTACTACCTCTTTCATATTCAACCGGTCCTTCCAAGACGAGTTGACTTTCTACTCCACTTACATCATCGCCGCCTGGAACCGGGCGGCTCCTTCCGAGAGGGAAACTTTATCCTCTTTCTACATAACCGCTAAGACGGCCTCTAGCGCTTCAGCCGATCTTGAAGAAAAAGCCTTTATGGCCCGTTTTGAGGAAGTTTACCTAGACCCTTCCTCAGAGGAGGTTTACCGCCCCGTTATTGACTACCTCGTTAGCCGGTTCGAGGGACCTTGTGAAGATAGAGAGAAACTTTGTGGTGTTAAGGAGTTTCTTGAGAAATTGGCCAACACGGAGATTGTCCATCCCTCTAGGTCTAGATACAACCTCCTCTATTACATTCCCGGTATTCTCAATGATGGTGGTGACGAACCCCTGTCCGATGAAAGCGGTTATACTAAGCAGTTACTCAGCGGCTTCGCCACTTTCCGTTCTTATGAGAGGCTTCTGAAGTACTTATCTAAGAAGAAGTCTGAAAAGGATGAGAAGGACAGGATTATAAATATGACCTTTGTGAAGACCCTTTTGGGGTACCTATTCCCAGCTACTAGAGAAGAACTAGAAAGCCCAACTTATTCTGGCCTCCGTAGCCAGATAAAAGCTTTTGGAAAAGCCTTTGCCAAGCTTGTTAAGGATAACCTGGGATATGACCCCTACAGTCCAGACAACCTGAAGAGCGAGTATAAGGAGTTACTTTACGAAAGGTCCTCGGATGCAGTTCTTAGGGAATCTGTTTACTCTGGCACTCCGGTAGCCCTTTATGGTCCTCCTGGGCTGGCTAAAACTTCTAAAGCTGAGGCCCTAGTTTGGAAGCTAAACGAGCCTCTTTTTGATAAGATTCGTAGAAATGAGGACTTCAGGAGAGAGGTTACTCAGTTCCTAAGGGCCAACGGCTACCAAGTTTCCGAGGACCCCGAGGAAGTGATTTCTATCCTCGCCACCAAGGTACTGGTAATGCGGGTGGGGTCTGAGCTTATGTCCAACCCCAACGTCATTTCCGGGTCCAATGCCCCCATGCCTTTGGCCACGCACCCCATCATCAAGGGGGTAATGGACCTTCTTTCCGATGCGAACGGGGATAACGTTGAGCTTGACGCTCTGAGGTCCCTCGTAGAGGAGTCCGTCTCCTCCATAGCCTCTGGTGGCGAAGAGGCTCTGGTGAAGCACCGTGTTCCCAGGGCCAAGGTGGTTGTTACGGAGAAGTTCCTTTCTACCTTTAAGGAGTCTAAGGCCGTTCTAATACTTGACGAGTTCACCCGTGCCAACTTCGTCACTCAGGGCTCGTTCTTTGATGCCCTCTCTGAACGGATCATCGGTGGCCACATCTTCCCGGAAGACGCTTTTGAGAGGGTTCAGGTAGTTGCCACGGGTAACTATAGCTCCTCCCTCTTTGGCACTTCGGTTTCCGAAATAGACGGCGCTCTTGTTGCCAGGTTCGCCAACTTCTTCCAGGAGGAGCCGTCTATAGATGATATAGACTCCTACTTAAAGCATCTCGTGGATGCGATTTTGAAGACCGTCAACCAAGAGGTGGCAGACCCAAAGTCCATTGAAGAGTTCCGCTCCTATGTTTTGGGAGAGAAAAAGGAGGGAGAAACCGATTTGAGGAATCTCCTTTACTCCATGTTCGCCGTCTCTGGCCGTGCCAAACAGCTCAGAGAGTTTATGGAGGAGTTGAAAGCAGAGTGGGCCAGTAGCATGAAACCCGAAGAGGCCGATCTCATGATCAACGCCCCCTTCCCCTCTCCACGTGAGGTGAGCCACTTCTTCCTAAACCGCCTCCTTCCCCTCTGGCTACCACAATCTGCAAAACTTAGTGAACAGGATTCTGGTGTTACTTACGATTTTCTCGTTAAAAATATTGGAGAAATTAGCAATGTTCGGGCTATTGAGTTAGATAAGAACATAGAAAATAACAAGGCCTTGAGGAACCCACATGGGTTAGCCAAGCGCATTTTCCAGGCCAGCCTTGGAGTCATCCCTAGATACCCAGTTCCTGGAATCTCTAAGTCCCTCTTCCACCCCTTCTCTGGAGTGGTCTTTGTCCCAGAACCTACCAAGGAAGTTTTCCCCAAGCTTTACGAAGTTCTTAGTAAGACCAAGAAGGCAAAAGAACTCTTTGACCTTGATTACCAACCGTATTCCGAATACTTCGGGGGAAGCCCCATCTTTAATATTGGAGATAGGAACTACAACGATTACCCCTTTTACTTGGCTGACAACTACGTAGACATAGACCGCACCCTGGGTAGCGTTCCCTGGGACGAGCTTACTAGAGAAAAGGAAGTTGAAAAAGAAGTAGTCCTTTATTCCAAGCTCATGGTGCTTGCGGCGGCCTTCGCCTCGGAGGATGTATACAGTTCCCTCTTTGAACTAGTTAATGCGGTTAAGGAAGGAAAGGTGATGTTCTTCCCCGGGCTCTTGGAGGCTTACGACACCGAAGAGGGTGATAAAAGGGGTGGTGGTTACAGTAGTGAACAAAACTTTGAGATCATGAAGAAAAGCTCTGAACGGCAAGCAGAAAAATTCATCAATGAGGCTCTTGAAATATACCGTAGGTACTGCAACATAAAGCTTAGCGAGGCTCTTTCTACAAAGACTAAGAAGGTGATTACTGGGGATAAGGTTTACGATGCTCTTCTTAGGGACTTGGCAACCGTTAGGGATTCTTTGAAAATATACGATCTCGAGTCTTTGTATGAGCTTATTTCTTCTGACTATGCAAAGACATACGGAGAAATAAACAATTTGGAGGTCTACTCCAAGATCGCTTCGGAAATCTTTTCCGAGCTAAACCATTTGTTTGTTAATAGATACAAAATATCCATAGAAAACGCCAGAATAATCCTTAACAACATTGATCCTGGTGAGGAAGTAGACTTTGATCCTGAAATACAACCGGCTCTTGAGTACGTTAGGCTGATAACCGGCCCTGAAGGTCTGGCCAACCTTATTAAGGGTCTGGGTACAAATCCTGACAGCGATGTGGTTAGGGGAATATTGGGCTTCGTTGCCTTGACCTTTGGCCCAGATGCGAAGAGTACGTATTACGTAAGTCTCTCTAAAGACGAGCTTGAGGAAAAGATAAGAGACCATCTAGGAGACCCGAGTAAAGTGGGATACGTTGAGTCCGCCCTTTCCAGGTATGTATCGGAAAAGTTGGATCCTATTAGAAGGTCTCTTGGGATTACCCTTTCATTTGACCAGGTCTACTCCCAGAAGCTTGATCCCAACATTCCGTTCATCCCAAAGATGGGCATCGTTGCGCCCGGTAACGCCACTCTCTACGGCGGGGTTCCCCTAGTTCCTTCTCTCGACTACCAGGATGACCCCTATGCAGAGAAGCTAGGGACCATACCAAGCTTCCTGAGGTCTTCTCTTCTCAATGTGTACTACTACGACAAGGATACAAAGATTCTGTACCTCGTGGGTATAAACATCCCCTATTTGGTCAAGGACATGTCCTTCACCAAGGATTCGGAACGTGTGGTAAAAAACAAGGAGGCGTTCCTCATACATAAATCTAAGATGAGTGTGGTTTTCGCCAACGGGCTGTCGCTTGAAATAAGAACCGTCTCCGAGGACCCGGTAGAGCCCTTTGCCGTTAAGGCGGCGGAAGAGGTGGTCCAGTCTGAGGAATTTGCAGAGCTGATGGAGCAGGGCAAGTCTGATCCCTACGCCGCATCTCTGCTAAACGAGGTCTTGGTTCTCGCCGGAAAGGTGGAAAGCTTGAGGATATTTTCCTCCAGCAATCCCAAAGAGTCTGTTGACCGCCCCTCTGGGAAAGGCGTTCTCTTAGAACTCCCTAGTGAGTCCGTAGAATACTGGATAAAGGCCAACAACTATCTCCTTTCTTCTGAGGGGAAGATAAAAGACACAACTCTTCAGGCTGTAAGAAACTTCGTTCGTTCCCAGGAGTATCTAGATAGGTACCTATCTGAACTTCCCCTACTTTCTATTTCTGACTCAATGTTTGTTAGACCAGACAAAGATGAGGAGGTTGCCGGTAAAGGAGCCGATCTTGGCTCTGACGATGAGGACTTTGACTTGAGGAAGATGGTAGATCTTGATAATATAGATTTTGGTGATGAAGAAGTGGAAGACACCAAGGACCTGCAAAAGACGAAGACGGCAACGCCCCAAAAAGAAAGGGGTGTAAAGGGTAAGAGCATGCCCGCAGGAAAAGATTATGAGGACCTTCCCGAGGAGCCCTCTTATGAGAAGGAGCCTGGGGTAGAGGGCGCTGAGGCAGAAGGAGACAGCCTCGGGGACTCTGGCAAGGCACCTGGTGCTTCTAGGAGGAACACTTTCACCTACATCACTCTCCTCAGAAGGGCCATTAACCTTGCCCGCCAGTCCATAAGTCGGTCCGTCTAAACCCGCCCTCTCTGCTCCACGGAGGGGTCTTGACAAGTCAACCCCGATTCTTTATCCTATAGGTATGAGGAGCTTGGTGAACGAATTGTCTGTTGAAGATCGCAACCCTTCCTCTGTCAAAGACTGGGACTTGGGTCATCAGCCCCTTTCCGAGTCCATTGACAGGGGGGATGGGTATGTAATCTTTTCCCCTAAAGACCCGGAGGTTGGAGGTACGAATATCGTTCTAAAGTGGGGAGGCAGTCCTCCTGATAAGAATAAGCAACAACAAAAGGATGGAGAAAAGGGGAAAGACCAAAATAGGGATAAGGAAAAAGAAGATAAGGGAGATGCAGGAGAAGGGGCAGGCGAGGATGGGGGTGAACAGGATCAAGGTGAGCGGGAAGGTGCCGATTCTGGGGGAACCGGAGGAACCGAGAGAAGCAAGGGGGGCGGTAAGGAAAAAGGGTCACAGTCAGACCAGAAGGGTGGAAGTGGTAAAGGAAAAGACGAGGGAGAGGAAAAAGGCGGAGAAACTGAGGGTGATGGGAAAGGGGGCGAAAAAGAGGGGAAAGAAAAGGATGGAGAGAAGGGAAGGGGTCGGGGTGGTAAAGAAGAAGGTGGACAAGGTAGAGACGTTGGAGATAAAGACGAAGGCGATAGAGGTGATGAAGGTGATGGGAGGGGAGGCCTAGACCCTGAAAAAATTAGAGGGCAAGACATCCTAGGCCGTGGAAGGAACCGTGGGGAGGAACCCGATGACGGTGGTGACGGTGAACCTAGAAGACCCCCTCACGGACCCCGTAAAAAGGGTAAGGGGAAAGATAAAGACAGGTCCTCTGATAAATCCAAGAGGCCAGGGGAACCTGGTGAGCCAGTTGATCCCGAAGATGACGACACAGTTGTAGAGGTTTCTAGCGATATTACCGATGTCCCCCCGGTAAGCGAGGAGGAGGACCCGAGGGTCCTGGACGTTATCTTTGATAAAGATAAAAAGGAGGTTAGTGACAAGGAGAACAAAGTAATACACAAGTCCTTTGTCTTTAGGTCTGGCAAAGAAAGTGTTGAGGTTTTCCAAATAACCCCGAAAGGTAAGTTTTCCGTTGGTGATAGGACCTACATAAAGAAGTTGGCCAACTTGGTCTATTACCTCTACGAGCCTTACCTCAAGGCCCCGGACGTAGACTTGGACCCCGGCGTGCCCGTCATCTCCTCCCCCATTTCCTCCAGAGGCCTTCGTTCTGGTCAGCCCCACGAGCGTCCAAAGATTTCCTATGGAGCGCTATCAACGCTAGATAAAGTAGACTTTTCCAAGCTTATTGTCTTTATAGACGTTTCTGGTTCAATGGATATGGTCATGGTGTCCAGGGCTATAAACTCCTACTTCCAGTCTGTATTTACCGCTCTTAGGAAGAACCAAGGGAAGCTTGTCAAAGTGGTTGTAATTCTCCATGGGACAAACGCCGGAGTGTTCGGAATAACTTCTCCGTGGGTTACAGCCGCCCAGACCATCGCTGGGGTGGCTGAGTCCTCCAGGGACCTGGTGGGGACAGGTAACGGTTCTGAAAGCACTCTTACCCATAGGATTGTTGACATACTTATGACAGTTTCTCCAATACAGGGGATCAACGACTTTATCAATGGCCCGGTTCCTTTGATATGGATAACCGACTTTTACTGGGTTATAAACCCCGGAAACCAGCTTACCCAGTTTTTGAGACAGAAACCGGCCCTTCTTATCTCTACGGTAGGAGAACCGGAAGACGTGGCAAGAGGTCTAGGGGATAAGTCAGACACAGCCTTCTCTAACCTTGCCTTTGGTACCGCACGTACTATAATGAATAAAGTCCCTTACGGGGCCTTAATATACTTCCCCTCGTTTGTCGGGGCCTCTTCCGGTTCGTTTACCCCAGGCTCCTCCTCCGGCGGTTCAACGGTCCGTGTTTACGCCAAGGGAGGGGCCTATGACCAACTTTCGTCAAGGAAGGATAAGTTGGGTCAGATTTCTATAGTGCGCATAAGGTAAACTTTAATAGGTACTTGTCTTTAGGTTTCCTTTTGCTATGAGAAAAAGAAAGACCGGGGAGTCAGCCGAAATTCTTCTACTGCTCAAAAACATGGTGAAGTCCGACAGGTATGTTCATGACCCTGACAGGAGGGTAGCTATCTTCTTCTTTGAGCCGAACTCGGAATGGAGGGAGTATTGGTCTAAGATGCTTGACAACGAAAGCTATTCATTTGTCTCTCTCACCTACGAAGGGGTGGGAACTAAGGTTGGCCTTCGTCTCCTCGCCGAGGGGGTAGTAGAGGCTGTGTACTAGGCTTTTCTAAAGCCTCTTTGTACCACTTTTCGTACTTTTCAACCTCTTTCTCAATCTTTCTTCTGTTTTCCCCCCTCTCTATGAAAACCCTTACCGCTTTTCTGAAGCGGTCTATAACTTCGTCAACGTTTTTCTTAACACCTTTGTACTGCCACCTCTTCAATGTTTTTGGGTCCACGCCTATTTCTTTGGCTAGGGCCTTTCTTATTTCTCCTTGGGAGGTGTTTAAGGCGAGAGAAAGACCGAAAATCACCGTGTGTATGGGCCATTCCTCGGGGAGATAACCGCAACTGGGGCACGGACGAAAGAGGTACCCAGAGCCCGGGTCATACTCGTACTCACAGATAGGACATGGGTACCTTTTTCCGAGTATCCCGTAATCATGTCCGCACAGCACTCCTCCCACGCTATGTCCTCCTTCTTTTCCCAGTATAGCCTTTCGCTGTGCACTTGTCAATCCCACTCTTTCTGTACGCTACCGTCCTCCATCTCCTATAATGTTTATTGAAAGGGTCGGTAACGGGCATGTACATATTTATCTTTGACCAACTACCTAAAAAGTACACGAAGAAACCTCCTAGATTTGAGATTTATCTTCCCGATGGGGGGATAGCCGTGGTAGACCCCAGCCCTAAAAGACACAGGCTGGCGGAGGTTCACCGGTTCTTCCTCCCTAGAGGAAACTTTTCCCTGATTACCCAATCAGACCTCCTGGCTTACGGGAAGCCAAATGTAAAGCCTGGTAGAGCCTCTTTTTTGGTTAAGACAAAAAACCTCCTTTCCCTGGCACAAGCGGCCTTTAATGCCGCCTCTTCCGGTTCCGTTTATTCCGTCTACGGCCAAAGGGTGGTGGAGCTTGAAACATCTCAAGAGTCTAGGTGGAGGGTTATCATTTTTTCTATGTCTCCTGGGGATGTTCAAAAGTTTTTCTCTCATCTATCTCCTTTTGATGTCAAGTTTTACTCCTATTCTTTAACCAAGGTCTCAGGAAATAAGTCAGATAAAGGAAAGTCTTCACGAGAGCGGGGTTAGCGGCTACACCCCACACACCGACCCACTTGACAAATCAGTCCCCGGGTAGTATAGTGGGACCATGAAGAGGAACGGGGGTGAGAATGAGGAGGATCAAGAGGATATGGTAATAGAGGGCAAGGGGAGGAAAGGGGGTGAGAATGAGGAGAAGGAGGTTAATAACCCTCATAACATAACCCGCATAATCCCAGCACCGACAAAAAGCAAGACCACAAGACCAAGAGACTACGCGAGACAAGAACACGAAGCAAGAGACCAGAACAGGCACAGAAACACTAAAGGCAGGTACACAGGCACACACAGGAACATAGGAACTAATATCGGTCAAGACGCACACGGAAGGAGAGAGAGAGCATGTTCGACATAAACAGGCTCAGGAACAGCATCGAGAAGATAAAGGCCCTAAAATCTGAGGAGCGGCTTCCCCTCCTATTTGCCAGGGAGTCTTCCCTCCTTGGCAAGATTCTTCTTGACAAGGAAGGCAACATTGTTTCCAATGTTGCCTCCTACTACAGGGTCCCGTACAATGCCCCGGATGGGGGCATTGCTTACAGATACGTCCGCAAGTACCCCGGTTCTCCGATTGAGAGGGTCTACAACGAGATGGTGAACGCCGGGGTATTGGGAGGTCAAGCCTGGAAGTACGCAGACTTCTCCCTGGCTAAATTCTTCTTCTATGTCTACTCCATAAATCCAAAGCCGGAGGAGGAGAAGCACGGTCTTCACGTTTTCGTCCTTAAAAACAGGACCCAGATCGAATCTTTCAGAGTCGCCATCTCATCTCTTATCCCTAACGATGAAGAGAACATCGATCTGGATCAGGTGTACAGGGATGTGTCCAGGGCCTTTGACCCCGCTCACCCAAACTCTGGGTTCTCCATCGCTATAAGCCGGGCGGCCAACAACAAGGGGTTGGTCTTGACAGTCACGCAGACAAACTCGATCAGAGGAAAGAATGTTGAGCTACCAGAATGGTACCACGAAACGCCCCTGGACTCCGCCTGGCTTGACACCTCTCCAGACTGGAGGCCGACCCCTGAGGAAATAGCGGAGCACGAGGAGTTGTCAGAGCAGTTTAGGATCCTGGCCCTTTCTGGAAGGCTTAATCCTGCCGCCGCAGAAAGGGCATACTCCCAGAGTGCCCCCGTGAACGAGCCCCCCAGCAGGGCTGTACCGGTTCGACCCACCGCTTCTGTTCCCAACACCGTCAACGCCGTTCCCAACACTCCATCTCAGTCGGTTCCTCCTACTTCTCCTACCCGACTGAAGACCGCTAAAAACCTTACGGTACGCCACGCCGCCCCTGAAGAAGTTCCTCCCTTTTCTCTTTCCCCCGATGATCCCAGGGCCGGAGGACCGGATGAGCTAGTCATTGGTCCTGACGGTGTTCCGGTATGCTTCGGCAACATCAAGCCTGAGCTTCCGAAATGCATGAGGTGCACCTACCTTACGGAATGCCTCAACGCATCTGAGTAGGTCCGAACTCTCTAGGACGACCGCCGGGTTTTCCTGGCGGCTTTTTTTCTTTTGGAGATGTTGGTATTGACTAGTCAGCTATCCTCGTGTTAACCTAGTTCCTAGGAGGTGGGTATGCGCTACCTGGCAACGGCGGATGTACACGTGGAATCCTGGTCCAGGTATGAGGTTTTTCCCGGTTTTAGGTTGTCTCAGTACGACAAGCTTGCTGATTGGTGGAGAGACATTATAGATGAATACGGGGTGGATGCTATTCTTATATCTGGAGACTATTTTCACAAACCTGTTAATCAACCCAAGGTTCTTTTGGCCGGGGTTGATCTGATAAAGAAGGTATCAGAAAAAGTTCCCGTCTTTATTACGCATGGGCAACACGACTTAGATACTAGAGAGAAGACGGGGAACTTTCTCTCAAACTCCCTAGTTTCTCTTATAAACGAGGTTGGCGGAGAGAGGGTAGTATACCTTCACAACAAGAGCTACCTTTTCAACGGAGAGAAAATATTCGGGTATGGCTGGGAACCCAACTTCGAGCCTGATATGGAGGAAGCCCGTGGCGCTAGGGTAGTCCTTCTCCACGGCCAGGTTAGGGGGACCGGGGCCAAGGGTAAGCACGTCTTTGAGGACGGCTTTGATCCGGAAGACCTTCTCTATCGCTTTCCCGAGGCCTACATAGTTGTCGGAGATATCCACAAGTACCAGGTGGTAAAGGGCCGAATCATCATTCCAGGTCCTCCTATCTACCACACTTTTAGCGATGGTTCTGCTGGAGTGGTGGTATTGGACACAGACTCTGGTCAGATAGAGTACCTGCCTCAGGGGTATGTGAGAAATAAGAGGGTTTACACCTTCCTCTCCCTGGTCTCCGAGGGTAGCGGAAATACCTTCGCCGAGGAGGTAGACCCAGATTCCCTCGTGGTTAAGAGGAAGATGGAAAAGACTCAGGACAGAGAGGAGGTCATCTCCAACCGCCATAGCCCGATGGAAGTTCTCAAGGAAGTGGCGGATAGGGAGGGGTTACTCGATACCCTCATGGCGGTTTACCAGAGGAGGACGGGCCACGAGGACAGCCCCTACGACCACCCTCAGTTTTGGACTCCTATCTCCATGGAGGTATATAACTTTCGCTCCATAAAGGAGGCCAAGTTTGACTTTGAGGACATGGGTAAACTTGTCTTTGTTTCTGGTTTAAACGGATCGGGCAAATCCTCTTTCCTACTTGCTCTGAGATTCGCTCTAACTGGAGAAGGAGACAAGAGCCTGATCCGTGCCGGGGAGAGGGAGACTAGGGTCCTACTCTGCCTCTCCTATATGGGAAAGGAGGTGGAGATTGAACGAGGTTTTTCCCCTTCCCAGTATCTCCGTGTCACTATAGACGGGGAACTCCTCGAAGCCCCGTCTCTCAGGGAAAAGCAGGCTAGGCTTGAAGAGGTTCTTCCTTTTGTGAAAACTTTTGACTCTATCGCCTACTTTGACCAGTTTAGGCCTGGAATACTTTCCCATCTTACTCCTAGTCAGAGGGTAGAGTTGGTTTCCGAGATTTTTGGCCTTTCCCTTATTTCCGACTTACAAGAACAAGCCAAAGACATGGCCAACGCCTTGAAGTCGGAGATAAACTCCCTAAACTCCTCCCTTGAGGAATACACCCGGACGCTAAAGTCCTTCAAATCCGTAGAGGAAGAGCTTAGGCTTGCTCAAGTTTCTCCAGAAGACGAGGAGGTTTACGAAAACCTCTCTGCCGTTTACCAAGAGCTTCAGGACAGGATACGGGAGTATGAGAAAGAAGAGAGGGAGATCCTTGCCAACATTCGGGAGGCCTCCAGGTCTATATCAGAGATAGAGAGAAAGATGCAGGAGTCCTCAAGGACGGGTAGATGCTACGCCTGTGGGACGCTTTTGGGAGGGGAAAAACTCTCTTTGGTTATTCGTTTCCTCGAAGAAGAGCGCCAAAAGCTGGTGCAGAGGAACGAGCAGTATCAGGTACAGCTTGAATCCCTTAGAAAGGCTACCGATAAGCTTAGGAGTAACCTGGAAAAGATTTCTCAAAGATACCAGGAGCTAAACGAGGCGATATCGAAGCGCTCCCACCTGCAGTCTTACTATGAACGCCTTTTCGCCACCATCGTAGAGGTAGAGAAGAAGATGGAGGACATCTCTGCTCAACTCAACTCCAAAGTCAAGGAACACGAGAACTTGGTTCGGTTATCTAAGCTCCTCTCCGGGAAGGGGTACGCCGAGGTCCTTCGTAGCGTCTCCGAATCCCTCTCTTCTCCGGGGCTAAGGGTGGAAACTTATCATGAACACAAGAACGGTAGCGTCAAGCCCACGGTGGAGCTTTACTTCCATTCCCGTTCAGGTTCAGAGTTCCCCTTTGACCTTCTTTCTGGTGGTCAAAAGACTCTGGCCGATCTCAAGTTCCTGTTTAAGTTGGTTTCTTACCTAGATGGGTTAGGTGTAATGATATTCGATGAG
>Ga0272447_1001496_pt1 | contig 14494 bp, 15 predicted proteins | sample YNPCB0133_FD_194589 | JGI IMG/M metagenome (GOLD analysis project Ga0272447, IMG submission 194589) | Hot spring microbial mat communities from Yellowstone National Park, WY, United States - YNP-CB-013-3 | ecosystem: Environmental > Aquatic > Thermal springs > Hot (42-90C) > Sediment | place... | reverse complement strand
CGCTAACAAAGCTGTTAGGGGTGCGCTCAGTTCCGGGTCATCTTCTACTAGCAGTAGCGACATTTGGGGTCTAAACGGTGGGATGGGTAGGGGGTTGATGGGGATAATGCCGCACTCCCGGCAAACGCTGGCGACGCCGTTCCGCTAAAAGAGTATGCAGTTGTTGGTACAATTGCTCCGCTACCCGGGCATTCATGGCAACCCGTACCACTGGCTGCACCATCACCCCACTGGGTTCTGAACCATTCGCAGCAGACACAGGCGGCAGGCAAAAGGGGTCAAGAAACCCAAAATCCAGCACTACATCATCATTAATGTGATTGGCCAGTGTAATGTTAACGTACTGGGGTACCCGTTCAGGGGTCACTGGAAATTGAAACCGAATGGTGCGTTTAGGTTCCGCCATAGTCGCCCCGCTATTGGGAATATATTCATGCTACATTAAAAAAGAGATTTTACGAAATGTTGATCATGGCCACTGCCACGCTGACGGTCAGCAAGGAAAAATTGCCAACGCCGCCTTTGCAGGTTGAAGTTTTGGGTAGTAAGGTGTTGCGGCAGGTGGCCAAACGGGTCACCCAGATCAACCAGGAATTGCGGGAATTGGTTATTCAGATGCTCCAGACAATGTACAGCAAAGATGGCATTGGTCTGGCTGCACCGCAGGTGGGTATTTTGAAGCAGATGTTGGTTGTGGATACGGAACCGGACAATCCGGCGACGCCACCTTTGGTTTTGATTAATCCGGTTTTGGAAGCCCAGAGTGATACCTGGGAGACAGGCGAAGAGGGATGCTTGAGCATTCCGGGGGTCTTTTTGCCGGTGAAACGTCCGACCCAGATAACCGTGAGTTTCAAGGATGAAGCGGGGAAATTGCACCGACGGGAATTTACGGGGCTGACGGCACGGGTCATTTTGCACGAAATGGATCACCTGCAAGGGGTGATGTTTGTTGATCGGGTCGAAAACTCCCTGGCGCTGGCACAGGCATTGAGCAAACACCGGTTTTCCCTTGCGGATGTACGGCGGGTGCGGTCATGATGAGTCCATTGACCCCTGTCAGCGGTCTCTTTTTGGTGGGTGCGTGCGTGTTCGCTATCGCGGGCGTAGGATGCGTATTTGAGTTAGGTTATGGCCATCCCCCCTTGGGCGCACCCTTGACCTGGTTCATTTTGGTTGTGAGTGTTCCGGCAGGAGTCGGTTGCTTTTGGGCAGCAGTACGGTCGGCACGACGTGAGTAAATTGATTCGTGCTATCGGGCTGCCGGTGAACGGAAGGCAAAATTATCTCTGGAAGAGCAAACAATGCTACTACGCCGTTGAACTACATTTCAGCATTACTGGTGCAGGTTTTAACTGAATATGAGTTAACCATCAATACTATAGAGAACCAAAGGATGATGAAGAAATATGCTTTAGGTAAGCAAGCAGACCCTACCAGAAAAAGCCGATTAACTGTTTTGCCAAGCAGCTTTGTTAGATTTCGACTTGCTAATTTTTTCGTTAGATAGTAACGCTTATCCTCTGAAAGCGATGATTCTCCGAGATGTCTCGTGATTATGAGAGGAATCTTACGCTGGCGCAGCGTTGGACAGATGAAATGTTGGACAGACAAGCGCAAGAAAATGCCTGCGTTTCTGAGAATTGTGAGAAATCATTGGTCGCATAGAGGCCTAAATTGCTGCCAATACTCAAGCTACTAGTGAACTGCACGAAGAACAGGCCATGATGAGGCCAATTATCGCGCAACAACAAACCAACATCGAGGAACTGCGCCAGGATACCCGTCGGATTCTTGATGCCTGACTCAGCCCACCCCCAATGAGTGGACATCGCTAAATCCATTCTCTGCGATGTTGATATGAATAATATCCATCGCACACAGCACTTAGGCTCTGGAACGAAGGGGATTCAATTCCTTGAAAGACCTATTCCATAGGCACTGGGAAAGACCATTCAATCTATTACTAAAAGTTCTCACTGGAGTTCTCATTACCCTGAATGGAGCATCACCCAGATCGCATGCTCAGGAGTGGTTCTCATCCCCCAACCGAGATAAACTGTGGGCTGCTGCTGCCCGCACTTGTGGATGGTTATCCTTAGCGAGATACTGCAAGGCTGCCCGGGTCTTGGGACCGGGTAAATTCCCCAGCGCTTCCGCCAATCTCTGCCGCACCAGCCAGTCCTCTGATTGCACAAAAGTTAACAATCGATCCACCGCTGCCACTGCACCGATTTCCCCCAAAGCTGCAATCACCGCTTGCTGAACGACCGGTTCCGGGGCATCCAATGCTTGCATCAGTGCATCGTAGGCACGCTTATCCCCCAAATTCCCCAAGGAGACAGCAGCACTAAACCGCACCAACCATTCCGTGTCCTCATAAAGGGCATGGATGAGGGGTTCTACCGCCCGTTCGTCCTGCAAATAGCCCAATGCCCCCGCCGCATCGGCGCGAATTCCATAGTCCGGGTCGCTTTGCAATAAATTCACCAACAACGGCAAACATTCGGGCGTCGGCTTCACCCCTAACCCAAACACCGCCATCGAACGGATTTGCAGGCTTTCGTCTGCTAACGCCTTTTTCAACAAAGGAAATGCCTCTGCCGGAGCCACATCCCGCAACGCCACCAGCGCTAACAACCGATCCTTCAATTGCGGACTTTCCAACTGCTTGGACAACTGCGCTAGGTTCACCATAAGCGGTTTGACTCCCTACTTGTAACATTTCTTAATGATTACTATAGCGTAGGGGGGGTGGGGGCTGACCAGGGGTATGCCTTGCAGAAACGAACGGGGGAGTTCATCATAAGGGGTAGAGATACGCCATCGAGAGAGTCATTATGTTCAAATTTCTCACCAAAGTAGCAGCCTACGGACGGGATGCGGTGCAAGCAGCGCGTTATATCGGTCAGGGTTTGTCGGTTACGTTTGACCACATGCGGCGGCGACCGGTGACCGTGCAATATCCCTACGAAAAACTCATCCCTTCGGAGCGGTTTCGGGGGCGGATTCACTTTGAATTTGATAAATGTATTGCCTGCGAGGTGTGCGTGCGGGTCTGCCCCATTAATCTACCGGTGGTGGACTGGGAATTCAACAAGGAAATGAAGAAAAAAGAACTCAAGCACTACAGTATTGATTTTGGGGTGTGTATTTTCTGTGGAAATTGTGTGGAATACTGTCCCACCAATTGCCTTTCCATGACGGAGGAATACGAATTGTCCACCTACGACCGGCACGAGTTAAATTACGACAGCCATGCGCTAGGGCGTCTGCCGCTGAATGTGACCCAGGACCCGATGGTGCAACCGATTCGAGGTTTGGCCTATTTGCCCAAAGGGGTGATGGAAGGCCACGAAGTACCCCACACGGAGCGGCGAGCGGGTCTGCGTCCAGAGGAAATCCTCGAACAGACAGAACGCTAGGGCGTACAATACATCGCAGGTCATTAGGGAGGGGCAAACGTGACATTGGCCGATGGGGTACAACTGGTGAGTTTTGTCATTTTGAGTGGGATGATGCTGTCGGCGGCCTTGGGGGTCGTTTTGCTGAATAACATTGTTTATTCGGCGTTTCTCCTGGGGGTAGTCTTTATCAGTCTGTCCGGGCTTTATGTGTTGCTCAATGCGGATTTTGTGGCCGCTGCCCAAATTTTGATTTACGTCGGGGCGGTGAATGTACTGATTTTGTTTGCCATTATGTTGGTCAATAAGCGGGAAGTGTTGGCGCCCCTGCCCCGCACGGGCCTGCGCAATGTGTTAACTACGTTGGTCTGTTTTGGGCTGTTGACCCTGTTGGGTACGATGATCCTGACAACTCCCTGGGCGGTACGTTTGGGCAGCCATCCAGCCAGTTCCACTGTCCGCATTGGTCAACATTTCTTCAATCAGTTCCTCCTGCCTTTTGAATTGGCGTCGGTACTGTTGTTGATGGCGTTAATTGGGGCGGTGGTGATTGCTCGTCGGGAGTTGGTGCCCGAACCGGAATTTGCTGAGGGACCTGCTTTGACGTTGGCAGAACGTCCTCGCCCGGAGGTACTGACGCTGGCCGGCCGTACCGAGAAATAGGGTTGCCTCATGGGAAAACGCTTGGGGGAATCCCTCGACGCACAGCCATATTTTGCATTCAGGCGATAATGAGCCACTGTGCTGCCCGTGAATGTCTCTACGGAGTCGGTGCCTTTGCCCGCTAATCAGGGAGTCAGCCGTCCCCTAGCCGCTTTGCTGCGCTGGTGGTTGCAACGGCAGGTGACCCAAGCCCAAGCACTCCAGGTCTCGCTCCAGGACGCATCCCAGGTCTGGCGGTCGGGCTGTTTGCCCTACGTGCAGGTCCGTGCCCAAAACATCATCTACCAAAACCTACATCTGCATCAGGTGGCGATCACGGCAGAACATATCCAGTTTCATTGGCCGTTTTTACAGCGCCAAGGACAGCCATTGGTAGAACCCATTACGGTACACATTCAGGCCACCATTACCGATCACAACATCAATCATTCCCTGCCCTATCTCCAAGCAACCCTACGTCCCTATCTACAGGAACTACATGCAGAAATGACAGACATTCAAGGTGTCAGAATTTACCCTGATGGCATTGATTGGCTGTTGCCTGAGCAAAAACAACTCCTTACCCAGGTTCATCTGGTGGCTCCCAATGAACTCATGCTATGCGCTGGCCCTACCAGGCAGGTGAGGATTGGTCTGGGTACAGATGTGCAGATTCGGGAGTGCCAATTGCAACCCGGTTCCGTGTATTTAGCCGGGGATGTCCTCATCCGACCAGGGGCACCAACAGGGTGACGAAATAGTAGGCCAAAGGTGCGGTAAAGACATAGCTATCTGCCCGGTCTAGGATGCCCCCGTGTCCCGGAATCAAATGCCCAGAATCTTTGACCCCCGCATCCCGTTTCATCATGGATTCCGTTAAATCACCCAATAAACCGGTAATGCCGGTCATCAATCCCAATCCTATCCCCAGCCAAAAGGGCCAAGATAAATGCCAAGCACCCATGGCCCCTACAACCACACTCGCACCTACGCCGAATACCGCCCCTTCTACGGTTTTTTTCGGGCTAATTTCGGACAACTTGGTTTTGCCAAAGGCACGTCCAAAAAAATAGGCCCCAATATCCGCTGCCCAAATACACCCAAAGGTGAGTAAGGTGACTTTGAGTCCCAGCGGCCACGCCCCCCCTTGCGGCCAAAATCCCAACAGGGGTAGATTGCTGAAATTGGCTTGTTCTAACCCCCGCAACCGCACCCAAAAACTGGGCAAATAGCCCCCATAAAAAAGCCCCAGAATAGAAGTGGCAATATCGGCAATCGTTGCCAATTTCGGTTGGAACAAGAGATAAAAACAAATCCAACTGCCGCCTAAAGCCAGCACCGGGTCCGTGAGGTGGGGGGCAACCGTGGCCACAATCACAAGAATTTGACTGACGACGAGGGTGGTTTTGGTCGCCGGTAGGATGCCCTTGAGGTGTGCCAAGGCAAAATATTCCCGCTGCCCTAAAAACACCATCAGGGATACGCCTGCTGTAAACACCCACCCCCCCACCATGACCCAGCCCAGTGCCACCACCAAAGCTACGGCACCGCTGACAATCCGCACCCAGGGCATAGCCCCTCCCTACGTCACCCTGACTAATCTAGGCGATTTGCAGTACCGGCTGCTAGCGCACCTTGAACTGGGCCACGTTTTCCTGCAACTCGGCAGCCACCCCCAACAGATGGGTAAAGGAGTCCGCCACTGCCACCGACTGCTGGGATGTTTGGTTGGCAATTCCCGCCACCTCCTGCATGGTACGGCTTACGGCTGCCGAAGTTTGGGACTGGGCTTGGGCGGCCTGGGCAATTTCTCCCACCAGGGTACTGATCTGGCTGGTCACGGCGGCAATTTGACTCAACCGCTGGCGTGCCTCGGCCACCAACTGGGTCCCCACCACCACCTGATCGGTGCCCGCTTCCATTGCCGCCACCACCTCGTTGGTCTCCGCCTGGATTTCCTCCACCAACTGTTCGATTTCCTCGGTAGCGCTGGCCGATTGTTGGGCCAAGGAGCGCACTTCTTCCGCCACCACCGCAAACCCCCGGCCTTCTTCCCCCGCCCGGGCCGCTTCAATGGCCGCATTCAAAGCCAGCAGGTTGGTTTGGGCAGCAAAGTTGCTGATGAGACTCACCACCCGGGAGATTTTTTGCGAGGCCTCCCCCAGGCGTTTGACCTTTTTGGCGGTTGCGGCCACCGTGTCCCGAATGGCGGAAATCCCGGCTACGGTGCGGTTCATGGCCTCATCCCCTTCCTGCACCGTTTGGTTGGCCTGCTGGACTTGCAGTTCCGCACTGTGGGCATTGGCCGCCACCTGCTGGATGGACCGCACCATCTCCTGGATTTGATCCAGGGCCGCCCCAATCGCCTGGGCTTGCCGTGCTGCTTCCGAAGACAGGGCATTGACTGGTGGGGCACTCCGCTGCGCCGTATCCGCCACCGCCTGCGCCGCCGTCTGCACCTGTTGCACCAACTGTTGCAAACTCTCCACGATGGCATTGAAAAAGTCCGCTACCGTACCGATTTCCCCCGCAGTCACCCGGGCACGCACCGTCAAATCCCCTTTGAAGGCCCCTTCAATATCCCCTAAAAATTGCGCCAATTGCGCCTGAAGGGCTTCCCGTTGCCGCTTTTGTTCTTCCGAAACCGCTTCCGCTTGCTGTCGCGCCTGCTCTACCTGTTCCAGCAAAATCGCCTGGTCCAGGGCAAACCCGACTTGCAAAGCCACCTGTTTCATCAGCTCAATCTCGCCAGGCTGCCACTGACGGGGACCGCTGCACTGATGAGCAATGAGTAACCCCAGCAGTTTACCTTCCGCCAGAATCGGGGCAACCAAATTGGCCTTCACCGCAAAGGGTTCCAACTGTTGCAAATGGCATTCCGTCAGCCCTGCTTGGTAAATATCTGGCGTAGCTTGCACCCGTCCCCGCTGGTATTTCTCTACATATTCCTTAGCAAAACAGGGGTCGGCAATCTGGGCACCCAACGCCCGTGGCCATGCCCCTGCCACCGCTTCTGCGACCACCGTCCCCTGCCATTTTTCGTCAAACAGGTACACCACACACCGATCCGCTTGCAGGGCCTTGCGCACCTCTTGCACTGCCGTGCTGTAAATGGCCGTGCGTTGCAACGTCTGGCGAATTTTCGAGGTAATGTCATTGACCAATTGCGCCTGCTTGGTCGCTAATTCCTGTTGCCGCCGGAGTGTTTCTTGCTCTGCCAAAGCCACGGCCTGATCCAGGGCAAACCCCACCTGCACCGCAATTTGCCGCATGAGGTCAATTTCCAAATCGGTCCATTGGCGGGGGGCATCGCACTGGTGGGCAATCAGTAACCCAAACAGTTTATTGCCTAAGAGAATGGGGGCGACCAAATTGGCCTTCACCGCAAAGGGTTCCAACTGTTGTAAGTGGCAGGGCGTTAATCCCGCCTGGTAAATATCCGGCGTGGCTTGCACCCGTCCCCGTTGGTATTTCTCTACATATTCCTTGGCAAAACAGGGGTCGGCAATCTGGGCACCCAACGCTCGTGGATACCCTGGGGTCACGGCTTCTGCGACCACCGTCCCCTGCCATTTTTCATCAAACAAATACACCACACAACGGTCGCATTTCAGGGCTGAGCGCACTTCCCAAACCGTTGTTTCATAAATGGTTTGCAGTTGCAAGGATTCCCGAATTTTTGAGGTAATCCGGTTCAGCAATTGTTCTTGTTCGGCTTTGGCTTTTTGTTGGGCAAGCAAATTCGCCTGGTCGAGGGCAAATCCCACCTGAATCGCCACCTGTTGCATCAATTCAATTTCCCCGGTTTGCCACTGCCGCGGGCCGCTACATTGGTGCGCAATCAGTAACCCAAACAGTTTATTGCCTAACAAGATGGGGGCGACCAAATTGGCCTTCACCGCAAAGGGTTCCAACTGTTGTAAGTGGCAGGGCGTTAATCCCGCCTGGTAAATATCCGGCGTGGCTTGCACCCGTCCCCGTTGGTATTTCTCTACATATTGTTCGGCGAAACAGGGGTCAGCAATTTTGGCCCCCAATGCCCGTGGCCAACCGGGAGCTACCGATTCCGCCACGATGGTTCCCTGCCATTTTTCGTCAAACAAATACACCACACAGCGGTCGCTTTCTAGGGCTTCCCGCATCTGTTGCACGGTGGTTTGGAAAATGGCTTCCCGGTCCAAAGACTGGCGAATGCGCAACGTGATGTCATTCAACAACTGGGCCAGATTGGCCTTGGTTTCCTGTTCCCGCCGCAGTTCTTCTTGTCGTTCCAGGGCAATTGCCTGATCCAGTGCAAACCCCATTTGCAAGGCTACTTGCCGTACTAACTCTATCTCACCGGGCTGCCATGGACGGGGGCCACTGCATTGGTGGGCAATCAACAACCCCAAAAGTTTACCTTCGGCCAGAATGGGGGCAACCAAATTGGCCTTCACCGCAAAGGGTTCCAGTTGTTGTAGATGGCATTCCGTCAGCCCTGCCTGGTAAATGTCCGCCGTCGCCTGCACCCGCCCCCGTTGGTATTTCTCTACATATTCCTCGGCAAAACAGGGGTCAGCAATTTGCGCCCCCAACGCCTTGGGAAAGCCCGGCAGCACCGATTCCGCCACAATGGTTCCCTGCCACTTTTCGTCAAATAAATACACCACACAACGGTCCGCTTGCAGAGCCTGGCGCAACTCCCGCACGGTGGTCTGGTAGATCGTTTGGCGGTTGAGGGATTCCCGCATTTTGGCAATGATGTGATTCAACACTTGCGCCTGGGTCATCTGGGTTTGTTGCGCCTGCCACAACTGCGCCTGATCCAGGGCAAATCCGACTTGCACGGCCACTTGCGCCAAAAATTCCTGCTCCCCGGCACTCCACTCCCTGGGCTCACTGCACTGGTGGGCAATCAGTAACCCCAAGAGTTTGCCTTCCGCCAAAATGGGCGCTACCAGATTGGCCTTGACCTGGAACCGCTCCAGGATGCGTATGTGGCACTCTTTCAACCCGGCCCGGTAAATATCCGCCGTTGCCTGCACCCGCCCTGCCTGGTACTGGGTCACGTACTGCTCCCGGAAACAGGGGTCGTCAATTTGTTCCCGCAAAGCGGCCACCCAGCCCCGACCCACCGATTCTGCTACCACCGTCCCCACCCACTGGGGGTCAAACCGATAGACCAGCACCCGGTCACAGGCCAACACCTGCCGCACTTCCCGCACCGCCATATCCATAATGGTTTGGGGGTTCTGGGTCTGGCGCAACTGCCGTACCAATTCCCGGAATTTCTGACTGCGCTCCTGTTCCGCCTCTTGTTGCTCCTGAAGCGCTTGCAGGGTCGTCGCCAAAGCATTCAATTCCTGCCCCACCCAGGTCAACTCGTCTTCGCCCGGCAAGGACACCCGTGCCTGCCAGTCGCCCCGCCGCAACCGCTGGGCCATCTGCATCAGTAACAGAGCCGGTCTGGTCACCCCCTGCCCCACCAAAGCTGCCGCTGCCGCACCAATGATCAGTCCCACCACTGCTGCTGCTCCACCCGCTAGGGTCCTTTGCTGCATCGTTGGGGTTTGCGGCGCTAGGGTCGCATAGGTTGCCACCCCGGCTACTGCCCCACATAAACCGGTCAACATCGCCAATAGGGCCAGGCGGTTGCCCAATGAACGAACAGGACGGACTGTTTCGCTGGCTACAGCAGGAACCGTAGGGGAGACACCATCGGCAGCTAGCACCTGGGAACGCTCAACAATCTTCGGTTGGGTGCGGGTCATGGTACACCTGGATCAAAAAATGGAACCTCATGGGAATTTTGGCCGAAACCCATCTTTATCATGCCGTGTTACCAAATCAAACCGGAGTGAATTGTGAATTTTTGTGACGGTCAGGGGGCCCAAGGCATGGCATTTCCGTCTGTTTATTGATGCGGTTGTGGCCTCGGGCTGTGGTATGTGGATGCTTCGGGGGGCAGGGGTGCCGTATCTGCGGTTAATGCGTGGATCATGCCTTTGCCATCCAACAGGAGAAACCATTGGTTGGGGTTCATGAGCCAATAGCCCCGCAGACATCGGGCTAAAGTGGGTGTCATTTCCGTTCCCGGCGGCGATTGCAATTGCTGGAGTGGGCACCAAAACATTTGCCCCACCTGAGCCACCACCAAACCCAACGGGTGTTTGTGCTCTGAGCTGATAATAATTACATTGTAATTCAATTGCTGGGGGTAGAGTTCCAGTAGAGCACCAAACCCCAACCAGTAGGCCACATCCAGTAACCACAGCACTTCTCCCCGCCAGTTGGCAACGCCCATGACTGCTGGGGGCATGTTGGGAATGGCCACCACTTGAGCGATTGGAATAGTCAGCACTTCCAAACATTCATGGGCTGAGATCAGGGCTTGGGTCGTAGGTGTCAGGTGAAAACTCAAGCAGAGTAATTCTTGGTTGTGGGGGGTGGGCATGGGTGGCAGGTGGAATGAAGTTATGTTTCATTTTAGGTCGAACAGTCGCAAAACTCGGTAATTGTTGGTGTTTGTCCGGGCAGGGAACGGATAGGCCGGTTGTTGCTTCTTCAAAGTACGGTAGGCTGAAGTGCGAAACCAAGGGGCAATAGGGCATGAAACGACGGGCATTGTTGGTAGGAGCAGGGGTGTTGCTGGCAACGGGGCGGGTTTTGGCTCAAGGGTCGCCTCCGGGGGTCACCATTCAGTTTTTGGGGCACACCTGTTTTCTACTGACTGGTGGCGGTTTGCGGATTTTGGTCAATCCCTTTTTGCCCAGGGGCTGTACCCAAGGCTACCGACAACCCCGAGTGCCAGCGAATTTGGTACTGGTAAGCAGTCTGCTATTGGATGAGGGGTATGTGGTGGATTTGCCGGGTGACCCAAGGGTGTTGGCTGTTTCTGGGGATTACGAGCTAGCCAATGGGTTCAAAATATCGGGGTTTCAGACCCACCACGACCGTTTGGGTGGCCGTCGGTTTGGTGCCAATATTTGTTGGCGGTGGACGCAGGCGGGTATCCGGTTTTTGCACCTGGGGGGGACAGCAACGCCGATCAACGTAGAGCAGCAAATTTTGTTTGGCACCCCGGATGTAGTGTTTATTCCCGTTGGTGGCCGTGACAAGGCGTTTAATCCCCAGGAGGCAGCAGCAGCGGTACAGGTTCTCACACCTAAGGTCATCGTTCCAACCCATTACCGTACCCAGGCAGCGGATGCCACCTGTGATTTGTTTCCCTTGGAGGACTTTTTGTCATTGATGGGCAATACGCCTGTGCGGCGGGTGGGGGAGCAGGTGACCCTACGCCCCAGCGATTTACCGACTCAGGGGTCAATCATCTACGTCTTTAGCTACAATTTTCCTACCCCGGCCAAACCCAGTTCTAGGGCGCAGCCGACGCCTACTCCCAAACCCAGAGTTGCTCCTGGTTCCATGCCCCGCTAAGCGATGGTGACAACTCCCTTGGAACTGCATCCCCCGCTTCCTGCTAGCGAATATGCCGAGCGGCGACGGCGATTTATGGCCGCTTTGGGGCAGGGAACGGCGATTTTGACCAGCGCGCCCCAAGCCTATTTGCACGGAGATGTGGAGGCAGGCTATCGGCAGGACGGTAATTTTTTCTATCTCACCGGATTGAATGAACCGGAGGCGGTGGCGGTCTTTGCGCCTCATCACGGGGAACATCAATTTGTGTTGTTTGTCCTGCCCAAGGATTTAGAAAAAGAAGTATGGACGGGGTATCGGGTCGGGCCAGAAGCAGCTAAAGAACTCTATGGTTGTGATGCGGCTTTTCCTATAGATGAATTGGACCAAAGGCTCCCCGAATACGTGCAAGGGGCAACCCACATTTACTATCACCCGGGCCGGGATGAAGCGATGAATGAAAAAATCTTTCGGCTCTGGCGCAAAATGTTACAGTTGCGGCAACGCAAGGGCTATGGGCCAACCGTTCTTGCCGATGTCAATCCCATTTTGCATCCCCTGCGCATGGTGAAAAGTCCGGTGGAATTAGAACGGATTCGCCAAGCGGTAGCCATTGCTGCCAAAGCCCATAGACACGCTCAAGAAACTACCCGCCCAGGTATGTTTGAATACGAGATTCAAGCGGGAATGGAAGCTATTTTTCGTCAGCACGGGGGCGCACCTGCCTATCCGTCCATTGTGGCTTCCGGGCCGAATGCGTGTATTTTGCATTACGGGGATAATATTCGTCAGACGCAAGCAGGGGATTTGGTTCTTATTGATGCCGGGTGTGCCTGGGGGTGTTACAACTCGGATATTACCCGCACCTTTCCTGTTAATGGCACCATGACCAGGCCCCAACAATTGATTTATGAGGTGGTTTTGCGGGCGCAATTGGCAGCGATTGAGGTGGTCAAACCGGGGGTGCCCTACGATCAGATTCACAAAACAGCCGTGCGGGTTCTAGTAGAAGGTTTAATTGACCTGGGGTTACTCACCGGAGATGCGGTAGAAATAGCCAACGAAAAGGACGAAAAACAGCAAAAGTATCGGCCCTACTATATGCACCGTACCGGTCATTGGTTGGGATTGGATGTGCATGATGCCGGAATTTATTACCAAGACAAGGATGCAGCAACCGTTCTGGCTCCCGGTCAAGTTTTTACGATTGAACCCGGTTTATACATTGGCCCTTACACAGAACCTTTTCCCGGACAACCGGCTATTCCTGACGAATTTCGGGGGATTGGTGTGCGGATTGAAGATGATATTTTGGTCACGGAAACCGGTTGTGAAGTGTTGACCGCAGCAGTTCCCAAATAATTCTACCCGCAATGGCAGTTGATGTAACCGGGGTACTACCGATTGATGTTTTACCGGTCGCTCCCCGCTATTTTCCTATTGCCAGGGGACGTTATGAAGTGAAACCGGGTTTGTACCCCCTGGGCAAGGATTTTGGGAATGGGGTTTGGGATCAACGGGTTTTTCACATTGACGACAACTTTACCCATTACTACCACGCCAAACAATCAGCCCGCCGCGAATGCTTAAAAAAGTATTACCAAACCCAGGAATTTGCTCCAGAAGTTGAGCGGGCCATTACTCAATTTATCGCTGAACGTTTAGCCCAAGAATATCCCCAACACTATCAGATCACCGCACCGTCTCATGGCCGGATATGGCACAACCAATTAACTGGAGAAACTGTGTATTTTGACGCTGATTATCGTTTGCTGGATGTCACCGGTTTACCCCCAGATGTACCCCCTTACGGTTCGGCGTTGGATGCCCTAGCGGGCCAGGTGCAGGAAGATATGGTGGTGGTCTCACGAGCGGGGGATCGCCATTGGTTGAGCGCAATTCACTTATGTTTTCCGAACCATTGGGCAGCCGAGGCGAAAATTGGCCGGGAATTTGCCGAGGTACATGCACCAGTGCCGGGGATGGCTGGGATAAATCGCCGGGGTCATGCCTTGGTGCATACCATGATCACCCAACCGCCGCTCGTGCGTTTCGCCTGGGGAATCAGCACGGACACTCGCTTGAACCATCACCCGGAACCCCCGCCAGGAGTTGACCCGGATCAATGGCAAGGACGGCGTTTTCAATCCCACGACCCGCACCTGTATTTACGAATTGAACGGCAGGTGATTTGGGGCTTTCCGGCAGTCGAGGCAGCGCTATTTACCATTCGCACCTATTTCCAAGATGTGCGAGTGATGAAAAAACAATTTCCTGGTCAATGCGCTCAACTGCGGGCAGCCATTCAATCCATGTCACCAGCATCTTTGCATTACAAGGGCTTGGCGCACCAATGGCAGGACATTTTGGCCTGGTTGAATGCTCCTAATTGCTGATGCAATATCCAGAAGTTTTGAAAGATAGGTTAAAGTCAGAAAAAGAGGGGTCGGAATACGGTATCCTAGCCTCTGTGAATGCAAAAATTAATGAACGATAAAATTAAACTCTTTTGCGGGGATGGTTAAATTTTTACTCAAAGACTTGCCGACTCGTGATTATCCAGTTCTCAATTCCCGCTTATTTTGCTCCATCTAGTTTACTGGTATTTTAGGCGAAGGAATCAACGGTTTACGGGACTTATTTTACCCATTAAATCATGCGGGCACTCAGGTTGACTCATCTACGCTTTCTCAACCGAACTGAACAAGATACCCACAAATTTTTATGCGTCTTTATCATAAATTTTGCGTTATATTGCAGAAATTTATCCTGAAAAGAAGCTTGTTTTATGTTCTTTTGATGCGACGATAATACCGCTGATGAGTCAGTCATTTTGGCTCCAAGACTATCGTCAAGTAAAGTTAGTAACCACTTTGAACCAAGATACGCAATCCACTGATCACTTAATCGTTAGTCTCGGACAAGCGCATGAGATTAATCTTGGTGAGGATATTATGAAAATGTTACCGGAAAATGTATTTGTAGTCAGGGATAGAGGGTTTTGTAGTCACAAATTGTTTGAGCAATTTATCGCAAACGATGCTTTTTCCGTA
>Ga0272447_1001494_pt1 | contig 14514 bp, 13 predicted proteins | sample YNPCB0133_FD_194589 | JGI IMG/M metagenome (GOLD analysis project Ga0272447, IMG submission 194589) | Hot spring microbial mat communities from Yellowstone National Park, WY, United States - YNP-CB-013-3 | ecosystem: Environmental > Aquatic > Thermal springs > Hot (42-90C) > Sediment | place... | reverse complement strand
ATGATTCACCAGTAAAAAATATACAGTCAATCATCACAGCATCTTTGTTATTAATTAATCCTTCCTGTTTTACAAACTAGTTTGCCAAATGTTGCTACTGTACCCCATAATGAAAGAAAAGACTGTATGGCAACTGATGCTGAATTGGGTCAGACAATAGGCTCCGTAATTCTGAAGGATTCCATTCGCGGAAAATCCTCTCTCAAAGGCATTGTTCACTTATGGTTTCAGCCGGTTTCCTACTATTGCGCTTGAATTTTTTGTACTGGGACATGACTACCGCCACGCAAGCAACTGACAAAAAGGTTGCCCATTGGTGGACGGCCCCATCAATACTACCGGTTATCGCCGGTCAAACACTCCACTGAGACAATGGGTTTATTCGGTGCGGTTTTGCAATTCTTCCATTGCTTCGACCGCATAACTGGCATACATCAGAGCCGGGCCACCACCCATTGCAATAGCTACACTCAGAGCTTCCATTATCTCCGCAGGACTGGCACCAGCTTGCAGAGCGGCCTGTGTATGAAAGGCAATACAACCCTTGCAGTGAGCTGTCACGCCGATTGCCAAAGCTATTAATTCTTTGGTTTTGGTATCCAAAGCTCCCGGCATTGAAGCGGAGCGACTCAGGGCATAAAAAGCCCGCATCGTCTCGGGAATGGCTTGCGTGATCTTGGTCGTGTAGGTCTTGATGTGATCAATTTCGTGCTTGTAAGACGTCATGGCTCATATCTCCCCTTTTGGTAGCTAAATAATTATATAGCCATTTAGTTATTAAATATAGTAGCATAGGAAGTCGAAAGGGTTTCTCTTAAAGTTGACAAGTTTTCACTGGTGAATCGTGGATCATCGGCAATGCAACCCATGACCCCGGCGGTGGCTGTTGTCTGCAACGTTAAGCATTCGGTAACGTAACATGGGTCATACTCGGCAATGCCCATCCGGTAGGTGTGAAGGTTGAACCACATATCTTAAAATTCCTTAAAATTTATTGGGAAATTTCCCTAATCTGACCCTAGACAAGGCCAGCGGGGGTCATTAAACTAGGAGATTAACAAACATTTGGTTTTTTTCTTGGCGATTAGGCCCTTGTTGACGACTTCGACCCTAACGAGCGGCACGGCGTTGCCTGCTTCCGATGCCACACCCCAGCGCTGTACAGGTGCCTATGCCCTGATTGACAGTCTTTACCGGCATGGCGTGAAACACATTTTTGGCTATCCGGGGGGTGCGATTTTACCGATTTACGATGAACTGTACCGCTGGGAAGCCCAAGGCAAGATGCAGCATATTCTGGTGCGTCATGAGCAGGCTGCCGGTCATGCTGCCGATGGTTATGCGCGGGCGACGGGGCGGGTGGGGGTGTGTTTTGGTACGTCGGGGCCAGGTGCAACCAATCTGGTGACGGCGATTGCCACTGCTCACATGGATTCGATCCCGATGGTCATCATCACCGGGCAGGTCCGCCGCTCAGCCATTGGCAGTGATGCGTTTCAGGAGACGGATATTTTTGGCATTACTCTGCCCATAGTAAAGCATTCCTACGTGGTGCGCGACCCGAAGGATATGGCCCGGATCGTGGCGGAGGCGTTTTACATTGCCAGTACGGGGCGACCAGGGCCGGTGTTGATTGACATTCCCAAGGATGTGGGGGAGGAAAGTTTTGATTATGTGCCGGTGGCACCGGGGGATGTGAAGCTGGCGGGCTATCGTCCGACGGTCAAAGGAAATCCCCGGCAGATTGTCCAGGCGACGCGGCTGTTGCTATCGGCGCAGCGGCCTTTGCTCTACGTGGGTGGGGGAGCGATTACGGCTGGGGCGCACCGGGAGATTCAGCAGTTGGCGGAGATGTTGCAAATCCCGGTCACGACGACGTTGATGGGGAAGGGGGCGTTTGATGAGCGGCATCCGCTGTCAGTGGGGATGTTGGGGATGCACGGGACCGCTTACGCCAACTTTGCCGTCAGTCAGTGCGATGTGTTGGTGGCTTTGGGGGCGCGGTTTGACGACCGGGTGACGGGGAAATTAGCGGAGTTTGCTCCCCACGCGCGGGTGATTCATGTGGATGTGGACCCGGCGGAGGTGGGGAAAAACCGGGTGCCTGAGGTGCCCATTGTGGGGGATGTGCGGCAGGTGTTGGTGGATTGGATTCAGCATTTGCAGAGCACAGGGCAAATCGACCCGGAACGGACGCGGCCATGGTTGGCGCAGATTGCGGCGTGGCGGCGGGATTATCCCCTGGTGGTGCCCAGGGACGGGGAGATGCTTTCGCCCCAGGAGGTGATTTGCCTATTAGGAGAATTGGCACCGGAAGCCTACGTCACGACCGATGTGGGACAGCATCAGATGTGGGCAGCGCAGTTTTTACGCAGTGGTCCACGGCAATGGATTTCCAGTGCGGGGTTGGGGACAATGGGGTTTGGCTTACCGGCGGCGATGGGGGTGCAGGTGGCGTTGCCCCAGGCGCAGGTGATCTGCATCAGCGGGGATGCCAGTATTCAGATGAATATTCAGGAGTTGGGTACGTTAGCGCAGTACGACCTGCCGGTGAAGACGGTGATTATCAATAATTTTTGGCAGGGGATGGTGCGCCAGTGGCAGGAGGAGTTTTACCAGGAGCGGTATGCCCATTCGGCGATGCAGGCAGGGATGCCGGATTTTGTGCAGTTAGCGGCGGCCTACGGGGTCAAAGGGATGTTGGTACAGCGCCGGGAGGAGTTGCGGCCAGCCCTGGAGGAACTTCTGGCGCATCCGGGGCCGGTGTTGATGGATGTGCATGTCGATCCGACGGAAAATTGCTACCCCATGATGAAACCGGGGCGGAGTAATGACCAGATGTTGGGTTTGCCCAAAGCGGCCCCGCCGGTGACGGTGTGTCCTGCCTGTCAAGCAGCGGTACAACCGGATTACCGATTCTGTCCTGCCTGTGGGCACCCGTTGCGCTCTTAAGATGACGGGTGGGGTCTAGGGAATTCACGGCAATTGCGGGATTTGGGAGCAGGAAGTTGCCCCGGTAACGTTTGCGGTGCCCCAAATCGTGTACCCTGATGCCAAGTGGTTTGTTTGGGAAGGTTCATGCCCCGCCGTCAGGACATCGAAAAAATTCTGTTGATTGGTTCCGGGCCGATTGTGATCGGTCAGGCCTGCGAGTTTGACTATTCGGGAACCCAAGCCTGCAAAGCCCTGCGGGAGGAGGGATACACCGTGGTGCTGGTGAATTCCAACCCGGCAACCATCATGACCGACCCGGAACTGGCCGACCGCACCTACATCGAGCCGCTGACGGTAGAAACCCTGACGCAAATCATTGCCCAGGAGCGACCCCAGGCGCTGTTGCCGACGATGGGGGGACAAACTGCCTTAAATCTAGCGGTACGGCTGGCCAAGGAGGGCGTTTTAGCCCAGTACGGGGTGGAATTGATCGGGGCCAAATTAAGCGCCATTGAAAAGGCCGAAGACCGGCGATTATTCAAGGAAGCCATGCAGAAAATTGGGATAGGCGTGTGTCCTTCGGGTTTGGCAGAAAGCTGGGAAGAGGCGCAACAGGTGGCGCAACAAATCGGTTCCTACCCGCTGATCATTCGCCCGGCCTTTACCTTGGGGGGAACCGGAGGCGGCATTGCGTACAACCAGGAGGAACTTGAACAAATTGCCCGCGCGGGCTTAGAAGCCAGTCCCGTGTCGCAGATTTTGATTGAGCAATCGCTGCTCGGTTGGAAAGAATTTGAACTCGAAGTGATGCGGGATTTGGCTGATAATGTGGTGATTATTTGTTCGATTGAAAATGTGGACCCCATGGGGGTGCATACGGGGGATTCGATTACCGTGGCGCCAGCGCAAACGTTGACCGATAAGGAATACCAGCGCCTGCGGGATTATGCCATTCGGATCATCCGGGAAATTGGGGTGGAAACCGGCGGATCGAACATTCAATTTGCCGTTAACCCGGCCAACGGCGACGTGATTGTGATTGAAATGAATCCCAGGGTTTCGCGCAGTTCTGCCTTAGCATCCAAAGCCACTGGTTTTCCGATTGCCAAATTTGCTGCCAAATTAGCAGTTGGCTATACCCTGCCGGAACTGACCAATGATATTACCCGCAAAACTCCTGCCTGTTTTGAACCCACTATTGACTATGTGGTGACAAAAATTCCCCGTTTCACCTTTGAAAAATTTCCCGGCGCTGTACCCCATCTCACGACACAAATGAAATCGGTGGGAGAGGCCATGGCCATCGGGCGTACCTTCCAAGAGTCTTTGCAAAAAGCCATTCGATCGTTGGAAACAGGACGTGCCGGATGGGGATGTGACCGGGCAGAAGTGCTACCTACTCTAGAGCAGGTGCGAGCGAATTTGCGCACCCCCAATCCCGACCGCATTTTTCATTTACGCCATGCTCTGCTTTTGGGATTAACCATTGACGAAATATACGAATTAACTGGCATTGACCCTTGGTTTTTGCACCAATTGGCTGACCTCTTGCGGGTTGAACGCTATATGAAAATCACGCCCTTTGAACAAATTACGGTTGAGGATTGGTGGGAAATCAAACGCAAGGGATTCAGTGACCGGCAAATTGCTTTTGCGACTCGCAAAACGGAAGCCGAAATTCGGGCACACCGGCATCGCATTGGGGTACTTCCGGTTTACAAAACTGTGGATACTTGTGCGGCGGAATTTGCTGCCGATACTCCCTACCATTACTCGACCTATGAACAGGAAACGGAAGTTCGTCCTACGGACAAACCCAAGGTGGTGATTTTGGGGGGAGGCCCTAACCGCATTGGTCAAGGTATTGAATTCGACTATTGTTGTTGTCATGCCGCTTTTGCCTTGAAAGAACGGGGCTATGAAACCATCATGGTCAATTCCAACCCCGAGACGGTTTCCACCGACTACGACACCAGCGACCGGTTGTATTTTGAACCGCTGACGTTGGAGGATGTGCTCAACATTTTAGAGGCGGAAAAACCCAGCGGTATTATTGTCCAATTTGGGGGACAAACACCTTTGAAATTAGCGCTTCCTCTCTATCGCATTCTCAATGAACGCCCGGATATTCCCAGTCGGATTTGGGGGACATCACCCATTGCCATTGATATCGCCGAGGACCGGGAGAAATTTAAGCACATTTTACGGGAATTACATATCCAGCAACCCCCCAGTGGCATTGCTCGGAATGAGCAGGAAGCCCTAGCCATTGCCCGTACCATTGGTTATCCCGTGGTGGTGCGCCCCAGTTATGTTTTGGGAGGGAGGGCGATGGAAATTGTTTATTCGGATGCGGATTTGGAGCGCTATATCAAAACGGCAGTGCAAATTGAACCAGACCATCCGATTTTAGTGGATAAGTTTCTGGAAAATGCTATTGAAGTGGATGTGGATGCCCTGCGGGATCGGACGGGAGCCATGATCATTGGTGGGATTTTAGAACACATTGAACAGGCAGGTATTCATTCGGGGGATTCTGCTTGTGTCTTGCCCGCCTACTCCTTGCCGGAAACGGTTTTGACCCGGATTCGCACCTGGACCAAAGCCCTTGCCGACCGTTTGGAAGTGGTGGGGTTAATGAATGTGCAATTTGCCATTCAAGGGGAACAGGTGTACATTTTAGAGGCCAATCCGAGAGCCTCACGTACCGTGCCCTTTATTGCCAAAGCAACCGGGATTCCGCTGGCCAAATTAGCCGCCCGGGTGATGGCAGGAGAACGTTTAGCGGAATTGGGAATTACCCAGGAAGTTATCCCCAGTTACTATTCAGTAAAAGAGGTGGTTTTACCCTTTGAAAAATTCCCCGGCACCGATACAATTTTAGGGCCGGAAATGCGATCGACAGGGGAAGTGATGGGGATTGCGACTGACTTTGGGCAGGCCTTTGCTAAGGCCCAAATTGCTGCGGGGCAAAATCTCCCTCTCGCAGGGCGGGTATTTGCTTCGTTTAACGACCGGGATAAGGAAATGGCGGTACCCATCATTCGCGAATTTATCGAGTTAGGTTTTGCCATTGTGGCTACTCAAGGAACACACAGAGTATTGAGGGAACACGGCCTGCACGTAGATCACGTGTTCAAGCTGCATGAGGGTCGTCCCCATGTCATTGACTGGATTAAAAATGACCAAATTCAACTGATACTCAATACCCCTTCCGGTGAGGATGCTTATGCGGATGGGCAATTAATTCGACGTACCGCTCTAGCCTATAAAATTCCTTTGGTCACGACACTGGCAGGAGCACGGGCAACCGTAGCAGCGATTCGTGCCTTGCGATCAGGTCTGTCTGCTCCCAAAACGATTCAGGATTACTATCAGTTACTACCCCGTTAGATGATGGAACCAAACGCAGAACTCCAGGCCTTTTTTCAGGGGTTGCAACGCTTCGGCATTACGTTGGGTTTAGATCGGATGCGTCAGCTTCTCGATCACCTAGGCAATCCCCAAAACCATGTCCCTACCATTCATGTTACGGGAACGAATGGGAAGGGGTCGGTTTGTGCCTACTTGGCCAGCATTCTCACTGCGTGTGGCTATCGCACCGGTCTTTACACTTCCCCCCATTTAATCACCTATCAAGAGCGGATTCAGATTGATCATCAACCGATCGCAGCAGCCGACTGGTGGCGCATTTTGGGTCCGATCAAAACCATAGTTGAAACCCATCACATTCCCATCACCGAATTTGAGGCCATTACCGCTTTGATGTGGCTTTATTTCGCAGAAAAACGTGTAGATATTGCCGTGGTGGAAGTAGGTTTGGGGGGTCGCTTGGATGCAACGAACGTGGTCACGCATCCTCTCGTAACAGTGATTACGTCTATTGGTTTGGATCATCAGGAACGGTTGGGGCATGATCTCAAAGATATTGCTCGGGAAAAAGCGGGCATTCTCAAACCCCATTGCCCCCTCGTTCGCGGACCAGTTCCCCCGGCAGCAGCGCAGGTGATTGATGCTCAAGCTCAGGCACTCGATTGTCCCCTCATTGTCATCGCACCGCCTGTGATCCAGTCAGAAGGAGTGTTGCATTTTCAGGGAGATGACTATCGCATACCCTTGGCAGGAGCGCACCAGTTCATTAACGCCCAAATTGCCCTAGAAGTGATTCATCAACTGCGGCAAAAAGGGTGGAATTTGCCCGTATCGCAAGTGCAGCAAGGAATGGCACAAACCCGGTGGCCAGGGCGTTTACAATGGGTGAATTGGCAAGGAAAAAAGATATTATTAGACGGGGCCCACAATCCCCAAGCGGCTCAGGTGTTACGCCAATACGTGGATGAACACCATTCCCCACCGGTGCATTGGATGATCGGCTTACTGCAAACGAAAGATGCGGCGGGCATTTTGCACCACTTATTACGTCCCGGAGACCGGGTTAGTTTTGTGCCGATTCCCGGTCATCGCTATCATGAACCTGCCTATCTCAACGACTTAGCCCGGGGTCTGTGTCCAGAAATTTTGAGTGCCACTTATGCTGATATTGACAGTGCTGTGGCGGCGATGATGCCCTCGGATATAGGGGTGATCTGCGGTTCTTTATATTTAGTCGGTCAGGTACTCAAATCCATCGCACGCCAAAGTTGATTATTGAGCGTTAGAACCCATAACTCGCTGCAATTCCCGCACCTGAATCGCCCGCCCTGCAATTTGAATCTGAGATGACTGAATCAGTACACGAATATTGCCCATGAATAGGGATGGCAAAAATCCGGGGGAATAGGTACGTATATCACCTTGCTGATGACACTGGGTGAACCCAAGTTCATGGAGTTGCTTTTCCAAATCGGCCAGCAGTTTTTGGGGCTGATTGCTTGTGAGTTCTAAGGTGACAGAACGATGAAAATAGCTACCCCAAGCACCGCCGATTAAACCCAGAATGAGAGCGTATTGATAGGGAGTTGGTGTCCCCAAATCCAGATGCAATAGTTGGGCCATCACAACACTCAAAATCAGGCTGGTTAAACCAAAGTAGTATAGGAAGGTAATCCATCCGTTGGGGCCTGGTGGTAGCCGTTCTGCTTCTGAGCAGGAATGGTCAGCTCGTGATGACATAGCTCAATCCCACTCCGCTGGCCAAAGTCCTTTTTCCCGTAGCCAATTGGGATTAAATAAACGGGATTGGTAGCGGGCACCACCATCACACAAAACCGTCACAATCGTATGCCCTGGCCCCAATTGCTTGGCTAATTCTACAGCGGCTGCCACATTGATTCCCGTCGAACTGCCTAGAAATAGCCCCTCCTTTCTCAGCAAATGATACACCATCTTCACACACTCTAAATCGGTAATTTGTATGGCATCATCCATCGGTACATTTTCTAAATTAGCCGTAATTCTAGAGTTACCAATTCCTTCGGTAATAGAACTCCCAGACGTTTTTAATTCCCCGGTTTTGACGTAGCTAAAATAGGCACTTCCCATAGGGTCGGCAACTACGCAAAGAATATCAGGATTTTTTTCTTTCAAGTACAAGGAAACTCCCCCAAATGTTCCCCCTGTGCCAATTGCTGCTACCCAAGCGTGGATATTTCCATCCGTTTGTTGCCAAATTTCTGGCCCTGTCGTGGTGTAATGGGCTTTGCGGTTAGCCAGGTTATCAAATTGATTGGCCCAAATGGCATTCTCCATTTCCTGGGCGAGGCGAGCAGAAACCTTGACGTAGTTATTCGGGTCCCGGTAGGGAACAGCAGGCACCAATTTAACTTCCGCACCCAACAGTCGTAATAAATCAATTTTTTCCTGAGATTGGTTTTCCGGAATCACGATCAAACAGCGATACCCACGGGCGTTACAAATGTGAGCCAGACCGATACCCGTATTGCCCGCCGTGCCTTCTACGACTGTGCCGCCAGGACGCAACAACCCCCGTTCTTCCGCATCCCGAATGATGAACCAAGCAGCCCGATCCTTCACCGAACCGCCGGGATTGAGAAATTCGGCCTTGCCCAAAATCTCACAGCCTGTGGCTTCACTCAAAGAATTCAGGCGAATGAGAGGCGTCCTGCCGATGGTTTCGATAAATCCGTTGCGGATGTCCATACGTTGCATCCCTGGGCTACGGTCGTATGGTCATATCATATCGCCATCATTCTATGATTGGTGCGCCTAAAGTTCTACCACTAAGGCCATACCACGCAAAAAACGATAATACTTCAACACAATACGCCGTCATTGATAGATAAACGTTTCAGAACAGGGCAATACTCGGTCATCCCTGGGGCCTTAGAGATAGGATTTCTACTGAAAATTCCGGTGCAATTGCTCTGCTTGTTGATCCATCGAAGCGTGAAGCAGCTATTGGTTAAGACTTTGGGTCTAGGTTTTGTAGTGTGGCACAGGAGCGGTTTTAGATGGAATGACCCCCTGATCCATTCATTTCCCGCAGCCGTCCGCTTTCTAGGCACCACACCCGATCCGCAATACCACTCAATTCCCGGGTATCGTGGCTGACAACCAACAGGGACCAGGCACTTTTCAATTCCTGTAATAGTTGCGTCACCTGCTGCCGCATGGACCAATCCAGCCCGGCAAGGGGTTCATCCAGCAACAGCACGTAGGGTTGACGAATCAATTGCACTGCCAGCGCTAACCGTCGTTGTTGCCCGCCGCTAAGTTGGTGGGGTGGCTGATGCAACGGCACCGTATGCAAATGCACCGTTGTCAAAGCCTGTCGCACCTGTTCTTCCGTCCATTCGGGATGACCTAACCGCAATTCTTCCAGCAATGTCAGACCGCAAAAATGCCGTTCGGGAAACTGAAACACCAACCCCGCTATCTCCTGTAAATCCGCAGCCTGTAAGGGTTGTCCCTGCCAAAGAATGTGTCCCTGGGTAGGCGTCGCCAGACCGGCAATCAATTCCAGCAAGGTGGTTTTTCCCGCACCACTGACCCCCATCACCAGGGTCAAAGACTGGGGTGGAAGTACCAGATTCACCTGCTGCAACACCGGTCGGGGCGTAGCCGGCGGATGGTAGGTGACATTGACCAGAGACAGCATGACCAGCGGCCCCAGAGTTCAGGGTAATGCCGCTTCAATAGGCATCCTGCAATTCGTAAAAGTCCGGGGTAATGTAATCTTTCCGCATCGGCCAACCGACCCAATCCTCCGGCAGCAGAATCCGTTTGAGGTGGGGATGCCCCACGTATTCAATGCCGTAGAGATCGTAGGTTTCCCGCTCTTGCCAGTCCGCTGTGCGCCAAATCCAATACACCGACGGCACTTTCGGGTCGTGACGGGGTAAAAAGACTTTGACACACACTTCCTCCGGGCGATCCGCATTGTCTGCCAGCTTGACCAGGTAATAAAAACTCACCAGTTCTTGCCCCGGCCCGACATCGTAACCGCCCTGACAGCGCAGGTAATTAAATCCATAGCCGTACAATGCCGTCGCAATCGGCAAAAGCACCTCCCGTTCCACCTGCAGGATTTCCACCCCCTGGTGATCCCGCCCCAAAAACCGATGGGCAAACCCCTGGCTCGTCAACCACTGGGAAATCGGGCCTGCCTCAACCGGAGCTAATTCTTGACCGGTCGCTTCAGCCACGGCTGACCTCCGCAACTTGGGGAGCCAAAGCCCCAACCGGGACACCCATCGCCTGGGCCAATTCTTTGGGTGGCGCCTGCCGGGTCGGACTTTGCAGATATTCCCCTGTCAAAATTGGTGGCACGACCTTCAACTCATGCTTGACCGTGAAATAGCGGTGGGTTTGCTCGTAGAGACGACGTTCCCGGGCATCTTCTTGGGCAATTTTCTTGCGCAATTTGATAATCGCATCAATGATGGCCTCCGGTTTGGGCGGACACCCCGGCAGATACACATCCACTGGAATCAACTTATCCACGCCCCGCACCACCGTATAGGAATCCGTGCTAAACATCCCGCCCGTAATCGTACAGGCCCCCATCGCAATCACGTACTTCGGGTCCGGCATTTGCTCATACAAACGCACCAGCGCCGGTGCCATTTTCATCGTGATCGTCCCTGCCGTGATAATCAAATCCGCCTGCCGGGGGCTAGAACGGGGAATCAAACCAAAACGGTCAAAGTCAAACCGAGAACCGATCAAAGCCGCAAATTCAATAAAACAACAACTGGTGCCATACAACAGCGGCCACAAACTCGACAATCGCGCCCAATCATACAGGTCATTCAACGTGGTTAGAATCACATTGTTTGCCAGGTCTTGGGTCACCTGGGGACGCTCAATCGGATGCAAAATCTTGGCTTCGCCGAAGGTGGGACTCATGACCATTCCAAAGCTCCTTTGCGCCACGCATAAACCAGGGCAATTACCAGGATAGCAATAAAAATTAATGCTTCCACAAAAGCCAGCAAACCCAATTGGTGAAACGCCACCGCCCAGGGGTAAAGAAACACGGTTTCCACATCAAACACCACAAAGGCTAGGGCAAACATATAGTAACGGATGTTGAATTGCACCCAAGCTTCCCCCCGGGGTTCCATGCCCGATTCATAACTGGTGCGGCGTTCGGGACCCGTTCCTTTAGGGCGCAGCCGGGCAGACAGACTCAACGCTGCAATGGGCACCAAACTACACACCAGCAAAAACCCAAGCAAATAGTCATAGCCCCGCAGTTCAAACACAACCCCCATCCCCGCTCACAACTATTTCTCATGATGCCACAGCCTCTCGTAACTGGGAAGAAAAATCTTGCATCTGCCTCCAGACGGGATGTTGGCGTCAGTCAGTGATCCAGCCCTCTGAAAAAAAGGGGTTATGATAGGGGTTATGATAGAAGTGACCGGGTGTACCACCACGGATAACACATGAGCTATTGTCTCAACCCTGACTGTCCCGCCCCTGAGAATGCGGCAACAGAACTCACCTGTCGTGCGTGTGGCAGTCCTCTGGTTCTAAAAGGTCGGTACCGGGCGGTCAAACCCATCGGGCAAGGAAATTTTGGCCGTACCTTTCAGGCAGTGGATGAAAGCATTCCTTCGCGTCCTGCCTGTGTGATCAAACTGTTTCAGCCCCAGGTGATCCAGTCCCCGGAGGTGATGCAAAAAGCCATAACCCTGTTTGAGCAGGAAGCCATCCAACTGGAACGGCTGGGCAATCATCCCCAGATTCCCGATCTCCTGGCCTATTTCATGCTGGATGGCAAGTCCTACCTGGTGCAAAAATTTATTGACGGTCAGGATTTGGCGGACGAACTTTTGCGTAAAGGTACGTTTGATGAGACAAAAATCCGGCAATTGCTAGCGGATTTACTCCCAGTTCTTGATTACATTCACCAGCAGAATGTCATCCACCGAGACATCAAGCCCAAAAACATCATCCGCCAAAAATCAGATCAAAAACTATTTCTGGTGGACTTTGGGGCAGTGAAATTTGTGCGGGAATCGGGTTTATTCAAAACGGGTACGGCCATCGGTAGCGGTGGGTTTGCGGCGCCTGAGCAGATGATGGGCAAAGCCGTTTTCGCCAGCGATTTGTATGGTTTGGGGGCCACCTGCATTTATCTCCTCACGGGCATTTCGCCTAACAAACTGTTCAATATCCGGGAAAATGTTTGGCTTTGGCGACAAGCGCTCAAACAACCCCTGAGCGAAGAGTTAATGCAATTTTTGGATAAGTTGTTGCAGCGGTTACCGGCACAGCGTTTTGCTTCGGCTGCCCAGGCATGGGAAGCATTCCAAGCCCTAGAGCAATCCACTCAATCGGTGAGTAACATCGGGCGTTTGGGCGTGCCGGGGGCGGGATTGGGTAGTCCCTTAAATCCTCTGCCGGGACTGGGGCGCATTGGTAGCTTGGGAACGCCGACGGGCGGCACACATCCCCCCAGGACATCGGTTCGGACAACGGGGGATACGGTTCCGCCAACTGGTTTCCGTCGTCCTTCCGGTCGGCTCAACCCAGATACGGGTCGTTTACCCCAAACCACGCCTTCCCGCTTGGGCACACGTACTCCACCGCCCCAGGTGACGACGGTGCAGAAAGAACCAATGTGGCCCTGTGTTCATACGCTGACCGGTCATAGTCATTGGGTAAAGGCAGTATGTTTCAGCCCGGATAGCCGTTATTTGTTTAGTTGTGGTCGGGACGGTGTGGTGCTGTGTTGGGGACTCAGTTCTTTGAGTTATCCCCGCCAATTGAGCTGGGGGAGCCATCATCCACCGGGATTGCACGCTTTGGCCATAAGTCCTGATGGACGGTTTTTGGCAGCAGCAGGGGAAGACCGGGTCATTAAAATCTGGCAACTCCCCAGCGACAAACCGGTGCGTACCCTGGGGAATTTATTCAACCGACATGGGGGTACGATTGATGCGCTGGCAATGCGTCCTGACGGGCTGGTGCTGGCCAGTGCCAGTGAGGACAAAACGATTAAGCTTTGGCAGGTGGATAACGGTGCCTTGTTGACCACCTTGACGGGTCATGCGAGCTATGTCCGCAGTGTAACCTTTACCCCGGATGGGCGGCTGTTGGTCAGCGGCAGTTGGGATAATTCGGTCAAGGTATGGCTGACGGATGGCGGCGACCCGCTGCGCAATATTCTTGGTCCTACCAGTTTTAGCGGCAGTGGTTTTAATGTGGTGGTGGTCAGTCCCAATGGCCGTGTGATTGTGGCGGGTAGCGAGGATACCAGTGCCCATGTATGGCATCTCCACAACGGCGACCCAATTACAACGCTCACGGGGCACAAAGAAGGAGTACGGGCGGTAGCCTACAGTCCCCATGGACGTTACCTGGCCACGGGGGGCTGGGAAGGAAGCATTCAGGTATGGGATGGCCAGTCCTATACGTTGCTCATGACGTTGGCAGGGCATGAGAAAGGGGTGACATCGCTGGCATTTAGTCCAGACCAGCAGTGGCTGGCCAGTGGGAGCCAGGATAATACGATTAAACTCTGGCAGGTGGTGAAGTAACACCTTTCTCAAAAAACGGGACAATTTTACGGGAGAGCAGCTAGAAAAATCAGGACAATCTTAACTGTTAACTGGGCTTTGGTTGCTCTAAAACACACTGCTAGTTATTCCACACAACAAAGTTGCAACATCTTTTTGCTCACACGGTTTTCCGAGCACAGCAAAGAACAGGGCAAAAAATAGGATTCTCTTGGGAATTAGGGTGAGATGCCTGGGTACTGAAAAATTTTTCCGGTTCTGTGCATTCAGTGTTTTAGGTGTGGGCGCAGCGTTCTAGTTTGCATTGAAACGACCCTATTAGTGTCCCAAAAGTTTTGAAAAATTAAATCCGTTTATTTCGCCATGAGTTTTGCAGAGACGAATATCCTCAGTTGTATCTACTTGGAAATGCCAAACAACTCCCTGGATAGCCCTACCTAAGGAGTGGATTTACTAAGAATACGCAGTGAGAATTTTGTAAAAATATGCTTCTCAAGAACTCAGCCTAACCTGAGCATGGATGATGCAAAATTCTATAGTCAAGCAGGGTAAGGTTGTCCTATTATAGAATAGACATTTTGGAGAAAAGCGATGGCAAGACCCTACAGTTACGATTTGCGTCAAAAAGCAGTCGAAGCAGTCTTAAATGGGG
>Ga0272447_1001491_pt1 | contig 14549 bp, 12 predicted proteins | sample YNPCB0133_FD_194589 | JGI IMG/M metagenome (GOLD analysis project Ga0272447, IMG submission 194589) | Hot spring microbial mat communities from Yellowstone National Park, WY, United States - YNP-CB-013-3 | ecosystem: Environmental > Aquatic > Thermal springs > Hot (42-90C) > Sediment | place... | reverse complement strand
TGCTTATCTGGCACGGGTTGGCTGGGCAGAGGACGTCCACGTTTCCCGTCCCTCCGAGCTGGTCGATGTCGCTGCTCGTCAGCGTTATCAGGACTGCGTAGGCCGCGGAGGCAGCCGCTAGCGCCGCAAGGAGAGCCGCCAGAGCTATGCTTCTTCTCCTCATCACGACTGCCAGTCTGTATTCACGTTATTTAAGGGTGTGCCCCCGGCTCCAGGTAGTGTCCAAATAACGGGTTTATATAGTTGAGGGCCTCCCATAGTAGTCTCGCGAGTTGAGATAGTTGCCCCTAGAGGGTATTAAAGCCTTATTTGGACACCATCACTCACGTATTACCATTTGTATAATAGTTGGGGATTAGGTGGGTTTCCAGCCATCTATCTCACGATTGGGCGTGTCCAACTATTCATAGGCCCACCTCACTAGGATCTTTAGGCAGTATATTATGATCCTTAGGAGTGTTCTCGTCTTTGTTGGCTCCTCCCTCCTCGTCTTAAGCCTGTCTCCGAACTCTACTGTTAGTGCCCCGAATATCCCTTCACCGACGCTCCTATAAGCATATAGGGCTTCATCGTATGCCCTGTCCCTAAACCTAGCTCCATACCCTCTCGGACTCCTAGAACCCCTCTTAACTATCGGGATGTATCCCCTTGACGCTATGGTGTTTAGGACGGGTTTCGCATTGAATGCCCCGTCTCCAAGCATTACCCCTTCACCCTCAGGTATCCCTTTTACGAACTCCACCTCAGAGCTAGTCAGATTAGCGTGGACCGGGAATAATGTGTAGCCGCTCCACACCCTAACATCTATGAATAGTTCATGAAGGCTCTTCAGCCAATCAGTAAACTTCGTCGAGTCTACCACCGAGTAGTCGTAATCTATAGTGCTCAGCAGCCTTAGGAGCACATTTAACACCTCCCCAACCATGTCCCCATGCCTAACCTCCCGGTAATGAAGGGTTGACTTAGGTATCCTGACACCTAGATATGTAAGGGATAGGCTCTCAGCATACCTCAGGCTAGCCTTACAGACCTCCTTCAAGACCAGGGCCTTAACGTAAAGCCTAGGGGGGCCTCCCAAACCTACAACCCCCAAACCTAGAGTCAAAGCCCATCAAATCCAAGACATAATCCAAGGCAGCCATCAATAGCCCAATATCATAAGCCCTCACATCCCACCTACAAAGCATAAATAGAAGAGAGGCAAAGCACTAAGTAACCGTTGGACACGCCCCGGCGTCGCAACGACGCAGTGTAAATTTTTTTACGACGTCGCGTACGGCGGCGCGCACATAAATACTAGTCATTCATCGTATTTAAGTTTATAATATTTATGGTTTTCCGACTTATAAGCTTTTCTCCTTAAATATCTTCTATATAAGTTTTCCTCCCAAAGCGCTCTCAGCGCATGGTTGATGGGTTTTATATATGGTGGGCTCCGTAAAGCCCCGGCTAGGGTGTAGGAGACCCCAAACGATACCGGTATTCGGAGCGCCTCCAGGTCATGCAGGATCTCCGAGAGCCCTTGAGGCTGGTCTCAGGGATGACGCGGGGCGCGAGGAGAGGATTTGCTGTGAAAGCCGCTACACCTTAAATATCGTGAAAAGGAAACACTTATTAGGCGAGGCACTTTGGTACAAACCGCGAAAACAGCCTCTAGAGCCTAAATAACGTGAGCATCTGTCTAGAGAAACTATATATCCAACACCTTACACTAGGAACAGAATTTGAGTGCCCATGTCTCTTTAAATAGTGTGGCTATGCAATGCTGAATCATGATTTTTAAGCTTATCGTTTTAAAGCTTATATAACGTTAGCACTTGTCGAGTGAAGATTTATATCCGACACCTTCCCCACACCCAAGCCCTTGAGGCGGCTCCGAGAGTGGCTGCCGGAGATGAAGACGGGACCAACACGCCCGGGCACAAGGGGCCGTGGCCGGGTTTGCGTCCCGTCCGATGCGGGACGGTCCCCGAGGGGAGCAGGGATGCTCCCTGCGCCTGCTGGCGCCGCCGGGGAGTGTCCTCCCCGCCCATATCCCCCTGAGAGAAGCGACTCCCTGTCGGGGCTGGGAGCCTTGGGGGTAGATGGGGGAGGAGGGGTGGCCGAATGGGCTAAGGCCGCTCCTGCCCTAGAAGCACCAGAATACAGACGACTGTGACTAGACCCCAGGTGGGCTGTCTCTATCCCGGAGAAAGACTCCGGGCCGCCCAGTACTTGTGGGCGGCTGGGGCTGCCCATTTGGGGGAGGGGATTGGGCACCGGGGAATGCTCCGCCCGGTGCCTAGGTGGGCGGCTGGGGGCCAGGTGGCGGCTTCCTCGACCGGGGGAGCCGCTCCCGACCTCCTCGGTCGGGAGGAGATGAGGGGTGCTGTGCCGCGGCGCGCCGAAGGCCCCCTATCCCAGCTATTGGGGTTGGATCCATGTGTCTGGCGGCGGGATCGGCCCATCCTCGACCGGGGGTGTGGCTGCTCTCCCGCGACGGCTATGCGGCTATGCCGTTTGACTGGCGCGGATCCTCGACCGGGGGTCCGCGGACAGCGCCGGGCCGTGGTCCAGCCGCCGAGAAGGTCCTCCCCCACAGGCTCTCCTCGACCGGGGGGAGCTGTGGGCGAGGACACTTGACGATTCCCTGACGGCTCCCGCGGTTAGAGTCTAGGTCTCTCCCTAGGCAAGGCCGGCCTCCGGGTCTAAGTGGGGGATAGGCATACCCGTGATGATGGCGCGGCGTGCAGGGGACCCCCGGGCCTAGATTGCCGCGGGAGTAGGTGATGCCTTGATGACTTGTTCGATGTTTCTCGCTGGTGCTTGGTGCTCGCGTCGCGCTCCCGGGAGCGGCGACGGGGCTAGAGGCCTCTGGGCCGAGCCGCGAAGGCTCCGGGGCTATGTGCGCCCCTGGTGCCCCCGCCACACCATCTGGTGGAGCCGACTCCGGAGCGGGGCCGGGGAGGCCTGGCGCGGCGCGGGATAGAGAGTCACGCTGACGTGACCCACCCCTAGGCGGCTTGGTGGAGGTGGGGAGGGCTACATGCTGGTCGGGGGCTAGAGGCCCCCGCCCTTCCCCGGCCCTTTGAGGGGAAATGTGCGTGGAGTCTTCCCCTGTCTCCGATCGAAGACGCCCAAGGGACGGGCGACCCGGGCATGCCCCGGGCAGCGACGCAAGCGAGCCGCCTTTGGGGGGAGGGGGTGGATAAGTGGTGAGTAGGGTCTTCGTAGACTTCGGACGTGGGCGGGTCTATGCCCTCCCAGAGGACGGTGTAGAGGTGATGGTCTTCAACGACTTCCTAGAGATGTTTGAGAGGCTGAGGCCGACGATTGTGGTTGCTGACAGCTATCCGAGAAAGCTTCAACCCACTATAACGCGGCTTGACGGGGCTACGTTCCTGAGGCTTAGGGATCTTAAAAAACTCTCCGAGGAGCGAAAGAACAATGGTCATATAAAGACGGATGAGAACGACGTGAAGGCTCTGAGGCAGATATTCTTAGGGAGGCCCGATCTGTTCCAGCCACTCTATACTTCTCCGTTGGAGCTTGAGGTTAGGGCTCTGACGGAGCTTTGGGTGGAGCTGGCTGGGATAAAGAGGGCGGCCAAAAATACACGGACCACAACAGACGATCCATTAGCCGTCGAGATCCATAAGGTGCTTAGACGCTACGTCAATAGGCTGGCGACTAGGATTCATGAAAAGGCTTTGGAGCTACCGCTCTATAGGATGGTTGTCGAGAGGCTCGGTCTTAAGGGACCTGCACTAGCATACATCGTCTCACATGACTCCATCGTCTTCAAAACACTGTCTAGTACTGGGTTGGAGACGCGTTATGAGTTGTTCGGACGTCGATGGAGAGGTAGAGGATTACGGAGCCAACTACTGATACAATTGGCATACGCAACAATCACACATAGAAATCAGAGGTATCTAGCAATCTATGAGAGCTATCGTCAGAGGGGTAAGAAGCATTGGCAGGCAATCCTAAGGGTGGCTCAGAGAATCCTCCGAGACATCAGGAGACTAGCGATAGAAGCCCAGGAGGCCGCGCCGACTCCAGCCTGACGGAGAAAAAACCCAGAGGGCTGGAGCGGCCACCCTTAAAGATCCAACTATCCCATAGGTGTGAAAAATTCTGTGGGGTAGTGTGGCCGAGAAGGATCTCCATCCAGGCCTTCTGGGTTTCTCTAATGTCTGGCTGGAGAAAAACCAACCCCTCCCCTTTATCTCTCCCTCTTCTACACATATTAAGTGGCTTCTATAACTTCAGATCTTCGGCTTTCTCCTGTACACCGAGGGTCTGGAAGCCGACGAAGACGGACTTCCGATTTCACGCCGCATCAAGCCCTCTAATAGACCCTTCGGTATCCTCCCAGCATCCCGCTTCAGCCTCTTCATGAGTCTTCTCATCTCACTATACTGCTTTATGAGGCGCTTTACATCCTTCTCAAGCGAGCGCCTATGACTATCTCGCATTACACTCGCCACGAGATACCTCGAAGCCATCCACACTATCGCTCGCTGATCGAGCGGGAAAGGATCGTGAAGGGCCTAGCGATGGCATCGTGGACCCTGAGGGATTGCTGGCCCACGGAAGGGGTGAGGCTCTCGATTACCTCCTCGGCGAGGAAACAACGCCTGTCGCGAGGAAGGCGATCCGCGCAGCAACCGCACTGCTCCTGACCTCGGAGAGGCCCGTGATCTCGGTGAACGGCAACGCCGCAGCCTTGGTCGGCGAGGAGCTAGTCAGGCTGTCGAGGACGCTGGGCGCACCTCTCGAGGTCAATTTGTTCTACAGATCCGTGGAGAGGGTGAGGAGGATCAGGGACCATCTTCTGTCGCTAGGCGCCAATGAGGTTCTTGCACCTGAGGACGACGTGGCTGAGATTGAGATAACCGCCGAGCTCGCCGACGGCTGGATACCCGAGTCACATACACCGGCAACCTATAGAACTACGTTGGATAAAATTCATTCCCTTATGAAGAGGTTTGGAAGAAGGGCTGAAGAGGTGGAGCCATGTCTTGCAGCTATTTTCTATCCATTCGAGCCCGGTGAGGCTTCATACAAACGCATTCTAAACGCGGCGAAACACTACCTGGCCGCTTACCCCGATATACAGTGGGCTGCGGGGTTCGGACAAAAACATCCTGGTTTTAGGACACAGCTTCTAATGGCTAAGCCATGGTTGTGGGATGAGCTGGCCAGCCAGGTTCCAGACAGTTTAGCCGACTCCACCATCATTTACGGAGGGGTTGAGGAGTGTGTAGAGAGAATAGCGAGATTCGGTAACGCGGGATGCCGCCACATAGTGCTGGAGCCTTACTGGATTGAGAAAGATAGGCTGAGAGACGCTATTGAGATTGCGGGACGTAAAATCAGACCGTACATCGAAAGTTTATGAAGATGGTTTGCTGGGTAGGAGCTATATGTAACGTTGTGGGCTGGGTTTATGATTCTGCGTGTTTGGCGTTGTAAGCTGAAGTCCGGTGCTGGTGAGAAGCTCAGGCGATTTGCTGAGGAGACCGCCATGCCCATGCTCCGGCGTCAAGATGGTTGTCTGTACGCTGTTGCGGGCGTGAGTGAGAACGGTGGCGAGGCGTGTGTTGTGACGGTTTGGCGTGACCTTGAGACGTTGAAGGGGTTTATGGTGGAGAGGTGGTGGGAGCCCTGCATACATCGGCAAGAGGCTCCTCTGCTTGCTGAGCGGCCCTCTGTCAGCCACTACAAGGCTGACGCGTCATTCAACGTGATTTAGTAACGGATATTTGCCGCCTAGGTATTAGTTTTTGTCGTTTGCGGTTAAACGTGTTTATTAGGGGGTCCCCGACGACGGGTTTAGGTTTTAGTTGATAGGGTTTGGCCCCGTGGGTTTGGCAGAGAGGCCGCTGGCGTGGATTTGTGGATGAGGGATATCACTCCGAGCGATGGTTTGAAGAGGTGGTTTGCTCATGACCGGTCAAAGTGGGAGGAGTTTAGGGAGCTTGAGGGGAAGCGGCGGCTTGTGGAGGAGCTGTTTGAGCTGGAGAAGAAATATGGAAGTGTTACGCTTCTCTACTCTGCCCGAAACCCAGGCCACAACAACGCAGTAGCCCTAATGGAGTATCTGAGGCTTCAGAGTTAGGTTTGACGACTCAGCCGTGAAGCTAGGTAACGCGTGTCCTCGACAACGAGTTTTGTGATCTGTTCCATGGCGTCGGCCACTTCACTCTCCGGGGGTTTGAAGAACTTCAGCGTCGGTATGAGGTGCGTGTTGAGGAACCTGTGGAGGAGCCGTTCCAGCCTCTCCGCGCCCTCCTCGTTTTTGATGTGTGCCGTGTACGCGTCGATCGCTAGGCGGGCCGCGAAGGCCGTCATGGTGAGTATGCTGTCGGCAGGCTCGTCCGTCAAGTATCCAGCCATGTTGTAGAAGGCTGTCAAGTGGTGTGGGAGGTTCGCACGGGCAGCGGAGTTGAGGTCTGTCCTGAAGGAGCCCGCCCTAAAGCCCTTCACATACTCTGCCGTCTCATCTGAGACCCTCCGCGGCAACGCAATCCCGAGGCTCTCGAACAGGTTGAGGATTTCTACGGCTGACTCGCCCTCGCCCTCTGCCAGCCAGCTCAGGTAGGCGTGGAGCGCGGTGTAAAGGCTCGCCCTCTCGAAGGCAGTCAGCTCCGTCATCGGTTCACCAAACGATCTGGTGTGGCATCAGCTTTCGGGTCTTGCCTGTCTTGACTACCCATACCGGCGTCGAGTAGTACACCTGTCCGGCTCCGAGCCACGACAGCATCGGCCACCCGCCCAGCGACTCGTCGAAGAGCTCTATGACATTCGGTGTGACGCCGTTGAACCTCCAGACGTCCACAGCGAGCCCCTTCTCGTAGTATTCGGCCGGCCTGTTCGTGAAGAGCACTTTCTTCACGATCTCGGGGAGGTGTTTGACCGGGTTGACCGCCGACTCGGGTATCTCGACCTTCTCGGGAAGGGCTGCGAGCAGCTCACCGCCCTTCTTCAGGTTCACGTAACTCGGTTTGACGACGAGCGTCTCGGCCCACCTGCCCATGCCGTACGGGACTGCTACCACTCCCCTCGCTACAGCCGAGGTGACGACCGCCGGGACCTCGATGGATCCGACCGGGCTCTCGATCAACACGACGTCTCCGGTCTTCACGCCGAGAGCCTCAGCGTCCTTGTCGTTGATGAGCGCGAAGTTCTCGGGCAGGATCTGCTTGATCCAGTAGTAGTTGCCGCCTCGGTGCTTGGTGTAGAGCGGGCCTGACTCGAAGACGAGCGTGAACGGGTAGTCCTTGTAGAGTTCGCGGAGCGGTGTGCCGGCGAAGCCCAGTCCCTTGCCCTGTCCGACGGGCGCATACGTCGCCGGCTCGAAGTATGCGGGACCTCCCCAGAACTTCTTGCCCGTTATGCTGTTCGGCGTCTTGGCGAGCTTCTCGTGCCAGAGCTGCAGGACCCCGGTCCCTGGTACGCTGCGCTTGGAGAAGCCTTTCTCGTCGAAGGACTCTTCGTACTTCGTGAAGACGCCTCCCCTGGCGAGGCAGTACGCTGCAGCCCTCCACTCGTCCTCAGGTATGACGTTCTTGAAGCGCGCGATCGGGTAGTTCTCCTCGACGAACCTCACGTCGTCCTCCGGCACCTCCTTGGGCACTATCCCCCTGTCCTGGGCGTGAACGCCGCCGTTGGCGTAGACCCTCATGATGTAGTCCCAGAAGCTGTGGAGCGGGAACCACTTCCCCTCGTACTTCCTGCCCCTGGTGCCGGGGATTCCCTTGTCGCCGTAGCCCGGTGCCTTGAGGGCCTTCCCGACGTCTATGAAGAACTCCCAGAACGAAGCGTAGCGCGGCTTCCCGTCAGGCGAGTCGCCGATCCTCTGCGTGAGCGGCATTATTACGGGCGTCCTCCAGTTCTCGGCCAGCAGCCTACCCATGCCGGAGGCGTAAAGGAAGTGGACTCCGTTCGTTCCGGTCTCGAGGTACGTCGTGTCTGGGACTATGTAGTCCGCGTAGAGATACGTCTCGTTTATCGTGGTCGTGATGCCGATGAAGAGCGGAAGCTTCTTCGTGTCCTTGAGAACCTCGATGAACTTCGTGCCTGCGTTGGTTGCTATGACTGGGTTCGCGAAGTACAGTATAAGCGCCTTGATGGGGTACGGATATGCCAGGTCTATCCCTGCGAACAGTTCTGTGTAGCTTTCCTCCGGAGAGTGCGGGTACCACGGACGCTCGGCCGGGTACGGGTTCTCGCCCCTCTTCACTTTCCTGTAGTACATTATCGTCTTCTCGTACTCGGCCTTGTGCCTGTCGATCGGCGGTCCCCACCTCACAGGCTCGCCGAAGCCGCTCGCTCCGCAGTTGTAAAGGTAATTGTTGTAGCTTGTAGTCGAGGGCCTCGCCAGGAGACCTCCTGCCCTGTGGAAGTTTCCTATGAGTGTGTCGAGGCATCGGAGCGCCCAGACCGTGTACTCGCCGTTGGGATGTTGTGCTACTCCTCTGTGTATGTACGTGGCGGCCCGTGGTGCTGCCTCCCAGAAGTCCTTCGCAATCCTCTGGATCGTCTCGGGTTTCACACCGCAGATCGAGGCCCACTCCTCGACGCTCTTGCTGAAGACGGTCTCCTTGTAGATCGTGAAGACGGACTTGACCAGCACCTCCTCTCCTGTCGCCAGCCTCACCTTGCCCGAGAACTCCAGCTGAGCCCTCTCGACCGCGTCGTTGACCGCGAAGCTCTCCCCAGTATACACGACCGGTTTCTTCTCCTTTCCTATGCCGAGGGCCTCGTCGGTAAGGAAGCTGCCGTAGAGCTTGTGACCTTCCTCCATCACGACGAGCCACGTGGCGTTGGTGTGGTACGGATAGCCTACCTTCTCGGCGGACGCTTTGCTGGGCCTCTCGAGGAGATCGCGGTTGAACCAGTTGTTCTTGATGAGCGTCTGGGCTACGGCCATGGCCAGGGCGGCGTCAGTTCCTGGCTCGATGGGCACCCAGACGATGTTCCCTCCTGCAGTGGTCCTGGGCGAGAGCGGGTTGACGTAGTATATCTTCAGGCCCTTCTCGGCAGCCTTCTCGATTATGGCTCCCTGTCCAGTGGCCCCCGGATGAAGCCTGCCCATGGCAGCTCCAGCCATTATGACGACCTTCGCGTTCAGGACGTCGGGGTTTACGTCGTAATAGCCTGACCAGAGGTAGTTCCCTGTGTAGAACGCGAGCTGGCATGCGGATGTGTGTCGCAGCCAGTTAACGCTGCCGAAAGCTCTTATGAAGCGGTTAGAGAAGGTGTCGGCGTTGTCCTGTCCCCTGCCGCGCATGTAGACGAGCTGGTTGGCCTTCGTCCCGAGGTCTGGGTTGTCGGGGTCGATGAGTATGTCCTCTAGCTTCAGCCCTTTCTCTCCAAGTATCTTGTTCCACTTCTCCTTGAACGCCTTCACCATAGCCTCGAACTCCTCGGCGGACACGGCCTTGTCCGCAGCCTTCGCAACGAGCTCGTCGACGTCCTTCTTTATGGCGGAGAGTACCTCATTCGGGTCTTCGAGGCCTGCGTCCCTCAGCTTGCCGTAGACGAAGATCTCGCGCAGCCCCGGGAGGCGTTCACCGGTCTCCTCTATGACACCGCCCTCGACGACCTCCTTGATCAGCTGCTCCCAACTTATCTCCTTCCACTTCCCGCTCCCACGTGGCCCAGCCCTCTTCAACGGCTTGAGAACCCTGTAGGGGTCGTAGAGGTAGTGTATGCCGTCAAGTCCGCGCGGGCATAACGTCGAACCTACCCGTAGCGACTGTCTTACTGGTGTTCTGTAGTCGAGCTCGACGTAGCGTTGCATCTGATGGTCGGGCGTGACGGCCCTGTTGTACGGATGGTACGGGTTGCCCTCGATCTTCTCCACGACCTCCACGCCGTCATACGAGACCACCTTGACCCTAATACCGCACCTGACGTTGCAGCCGAGGCAGGAGGTGTAGACGTATCTCATACCGGCTCCCGAGATCTTGTCGGGCCCGTAGAGCACCGTCTTCGGTCTGATGAGCTTGTCTATCTTGTCCCAGTAACCTGCGAGGAAGACGCCCAGCGCCGCCGCTCCAACTATGCCTTTTACCGCATCCCTCCTACTTACCAACCTCCCTCACCTCCAAAGGGAAGACGAGTGAGAGCAGGAGGAAGACCGCAACGCCCAACGCAATGGGTGCGGCCGTCTCCAAGAACCACAGGCCTCCTAGTTCTGCCTCGAGGAACGCGAGCCCCGTCTTCGAGATCAGCTGCCCGTTGACTATTATGTTCCATTTGTTGGTGAAGGTCCCGGTCATGGCCACCAACGCGACGGCGAGAACAGCAGCAGGATACCTCATCGCGATGAGCGACAGAAGGAAGGAGAGGAACAGTAGGGCTATGACGGCGTACATCAGCGGTGTCAGTGGCGATACCATCTCAGCGGTCAGGGGAGACCAGAACCACCACACAGCCATCTGTAGCCCCGTCAAAGCAGCCACCGAGAGGGACCCGGACGCATGTATCTTGAGGACGGGGACTATCACGTCGCTCTCCATCTCCCTGAACCTCCAGAAGAAGTAGGCGAGCATGAAGAGGGCTGTTGCGACCACGAACGTGTCGGCGAAGTAGATGACGGGCAGCAGCGTCCAGTTCCTCCACACAGGGTTCCACGTCTGCGCAACGAAGAGCGAGGCCGGGTAGATGCCCCACAGGGTCAGGAAGGGAATCATGACCACCGCGACCCCCTTTGCGACCATCTCAGCCCTCCTGTACTTCTCTGGCGTCTTCACCCCAAGCGAGAAGGCCTGGTAGATCGTTTTCCTGATCCCGGTGGACGTAAGGGATGCTTGGTGTGCGTAGTAGGAAAAGGTGAGGAGGGCGAAGACTATCGAGAGTATCAGGGCGGTGAGCCATGCGAAGGTTTGGAAGGCCACCAACGAGATGCCTGGGTTGGTGGCTGAGGGCGTGATGTGTGGGCTTGTGAAGATGAGGTAAGCCTTGTGAGGTGACCTGAGGTCTGCCAGCGGCCCCGCCAGAACGACGGCGAAGAACCCTATGCCCAGCATCGTCATCAACGGGATGGCCTTCCTCAGGCTGCCTGTTAGGTACGCCAGGGCGGCGAGTATGAGGAGGTCTGCCCCGGAGACGAGTAGCGTGTAGGCGAAGAGGACGGGATGCCAGAGGAGTGGTTCAGCGGCCTCGTTCGGATAATAGTAGCCGAGCATTACCTGTTCACCTCCTCCGGGAGGGAAATGTAGTAGATCTGGGGTTCGGCGCCCGTGTGAGGCTTAAGTACCTGGACTGGCCTGCTACGGACCGTCCTGGAGAGCTCGTTCTCCTCGTGCAGCGGCCCGAAGACGCGGGCTCCTGTTGGACAGGTCTCGACGCAAGCCGGCAGCAGCCCGGCGGACAGCCTGTGATCGCAGAAGGTGCACTTGTCCGCGACTCCTTTCACCGGGTTAATGTACCGGGCTCCATATGGGCAGGCCTTGACGCAAGCGCCGCAGCCTATGCAGAGCTCGTCGTTAACAAGCACTAGGCCGTCCGGAGTCCTATACGTCGCTCCAGTAGGGCAGGGTGGGACGCAGGGCGGGTCGTCACAGTGGTTGCACTGCTTTGGGACAAAAATGTTCGTTCCATCAGGCTTGACGATGTGTTCAATCCACGTTCTGAAGTTTCCGAGGGGGACATTGTTCTCGGCGGCGCACGCTACGACGCACGCCATGCAGCCGAAACACTTATCCACATCAATCAGCATGGCGTAGCGCTTACCAGTTTTTGTCGGGGCTGAGGTGAGGGTCGGGATGGCGAGGAGGGTGGCGACGGTCTTAAGAAACTCCCTCCGACTCGTATCCTCCATCGAGCGCTATATGTTAGACCCGCGTTAATAGACTTTATGATTGAAAGTTATTCCAATTCATACGTTCATATACAATGGTGTAAAGCATATGTATCTCTCGGCTGTCGATACACGACCCGCCACATCGTTGTCTCCTCCTGCAAAATTTCTAGAGGATACGGACCCGAGGCCTATCTGTTCAAGAATATTTTAGCGGTAGAGGAAAGTTTTTAACCCCTAGCGCGGTCCTTGGGGCGTGGCTGCGCAGGATCCATTCATAGAGCTTGGCAGGCTTATTGAGAGGGCCAGGGCCAATAAGGAACTGGTAGCGGGGTTGGGAGCGCGCGAGAAGAACTTCCAGTTCAGGCCGACGGATGGTGAGCCCTTCTATCTCACTACGGGCGGTGGGAAGCTTGAGGCCTCCCGGGGAGAGGTGACCTCCCCGACGGCTACCATCGTGGCCTCCTCCCAAGACCTGTCGGACCTTTTTGCCGGTCGGGCCGACGCCTTCAAGCTCTTCTTCTCCGGCAGACTACGCGTCCAGGGAAACGTCTTCGAGGCCCAGGAGCTTGCTAAGATACTGGGTCAGGCGAGGTGGCCCCAAAAAGCGCTGGGCCACGATCTCCGAGCCTCCGAAGCTGGTAAAGACTTAAGGGTCGGCTAGGCTGGTTGGATACTCCGGCGGTCGGCATGCTTCCGTTTGACTCCGTAACAGATTTTAGGATCGATCTGGCTGATGAGCACGAGCTTTTCAGGAAGAGTGTGAGGAGGTTTGTGGAGCTTTATGTCGAGCCTAGGGTCAGGGAGATAGAGAGGTCTAACCGTATACCTGAGGATATTCTGCGCAAGGCCTCTGAGCTGGGCTTCACGGGCCTCGGGATACCCGAGGAGTACGGTGGCAGGGGACTGACTACCTTTACACCGTCATCTACACAGAGGAGGTCAGCAGGGTCTGCGCAGCGCTTGTCACCGAGACCCTAGTTAGAAACCTCTTCACAACCCCAATCCTGCTCTTCGGGACCGAGGAGCAAAGGAGGAAGTATGTTCCACCCGTGGCCAGGGGCGAGAAGTTCGCCGCCCACGCAACCACGTAGCCCGGAGCGGGGAGCGACGTGGCTGGCATAGCCGCGAGGGCTAGAGAGAAGGATGGCGGCTGGGTGATAAGCGGCCGCAAATACTTCATAACCGCAGCCGACAAGGCGGACTACTTCGTCGTGCTGGCGCGGACTAGCGATCCTCCCAGCAGGTCGGAGAGATGGAAAGGCCTGACCATGTTTGTGGTCGAGAGGGAGACCCCCGGGCTTCGGGTCGGCGAGAGGATCGAGGTCATGGGGCTTAGGGGTAGCCAGCCCTCAGAGGTGTTGCTCGACGATGTCTGGGTCCCTCAGGACGCTGTCGTGGGGAAGGTGGATGAGGGCTTCAAGATAGCCGTAACTACTTATGACTATGGGCGCGTCGGGGTTGCGGCGCAGGCTGTAGGGATACTTCAAGGAGTCTTTGAGAAGTCGCTCCAATACGCTACCCAGAGGATCGCCTTCGAGCGCCCCATACTCTCCTTCCAAGCCATACAGTTCTACCTGGCCGACATTCTGACCGACTTGGAGGCGGCTAGACTCATGACCTACTGGGCAGCCTCCCTCATAAACAAGGGCCTGACCGACAAGGCCATCATAGCAGCGTCGATCGCGAAGCTGCTGACCACCGCTCTCGCAGAGAGGGCCGCCCTCCGCGGAATCGAGATCCATGGCGGAGTCGGAGTAGCCCTCGACGGCATGGTCGAGAGATATCTGAGGGACTCCCAGGTCATAAAGATCTATGAGGGCACCGCCGAGATCCAGCGTATGACCGTCATGAGGCATCTGCTCAGAAAGGTCTTCCTGTAAAACGAGCCGCTCATATACAATGTTCCTCCCAGCTCTGACCGGGTACTCGAAGGCCGCGACCTCCCGCCCTAAAGCAGCATCGCCTAGCCCCAGCGCCGCGCCGGAACGAGCCAATCCACTCTCCACACCTGTTCTGAGTTAGGCCTCAGTCTTTTATAACACTACGCGCGAAGGGGATTAATAGAGAGATCTTGGTCATTTGTTAGTCTGGCCGCGGGTATCCGTATAGTGTTGTCTGTCCTTTTCCCCTGAATATTGCTTCGTTTCCCCACAAGTCTAGCTGTATCGGTATGTTGCCGTGTTCAAGTCTTGGTATGTGCTTTGGTTTAGATTTTCTCCTTCCTTTTACTCCTATCTCTTTCTCTGGTGTGTCAGGCTCTTAGTGAGTCTAGGGTTGGGGATGGCCCGATTATTGGGGCCACTACTCTTTATATGAGGGGCCGGTGGGAGTTCCTATCCGAACAGGTGTGAGGGTGGAGAGGTTACAGTTGGTTGCGAGACCATACTAGGTCAAGGTGGATGGGTGTTGAGTAGGTGCCTGCCACGTGAACTTCGAATAAAGTTGTATGATGATGCTGTTGCCCTTCGGAGAGGTGGGCTGACATATAAAGGGATTATCGGGGAGATCTATCGAAGATACGGAGTCAGGATATCTGAGTCGTCGATAAGCGAGTGGCTACGCGGGGTGCATAACCCATACAACGGAAGAAGGATACCCTCACTAGAACTGTTGAAGCCCTCAGAGGAGTTGGCGTACGTGATAGGTGTGAAGGTTGGTGACGGATACACTTATAGGAGAAGACGCACCATCAAAGGCTACAATGACGTAAAAATAGGTCTTAAGGCTAGGGATGGGGGTTCGTCGAGGA
>Ga0272447_1001490_pt1 | contig 14550 bp, 12 predicted proteins | sample YNPCB0133_FD_194589 | JGI IMG/M metagenome (GOLD analysis project Ga0272447, IMG submission 194589) | Hot spring microbial mat communities from Yellowstone National Park, WY, United States - YNP-CB-013-3 | ecosystem: Environmental > Aquatic > Thermal springs > Hot (42-90C) > Sediment | place... | reverse complement strand
AAAAATACTTTCCATGCGTTCCGTGCTTCTCCGTGCCTTCCGTGGTTCAAACTTCCGTACCATTGCTGATTTCGTGTTATCGGCCCTGGGGGTCTAGACAGAGGGGGGGCAGTTATATATAATACCCTCATCAAAACCATCAAGAGGGAGGTAGGCATCATGATGATGCAGCAGATGTCTAGAAGCCTTCTCGTCGGGTTAGCAGTCGTAGTGGTGCTGGGCTTAGGTGCCTTGGCCCAGTCGGTCTCTTTAACCGTGACGACATACTCCGACGCCGTGCGCTTCTCCGCCCAAGGGGCGGTCAAGGAGCTGCGCGTCGAAGTGCTCTCTCTTTCTGGGCAGAAGGTCTTCGATTCCGGACCGGTGCTGGGCAATGCCCTGGACTGGAAGCTCCTCAACAGCCAGGGACAGCCAGTAGCCAACGGGGTCTATCTCTACACGGTCACTGTGAAGGACCCCTCTGGGAATGTCACCAAGAAGCTGGGCAAGCTCGCAGTCCTGCGGGGCAAGGGGGTAGCCGCGCCGCCCCTGAGCGGGATCAGTGTGGGGCGGCTGGTTCAGCCTCAGACTGAGCCTTGTCCTCCTACTTGTGATTACTCAGACACTACCCCTTTTACTATTAACGTAGGGGGCCAAGTCATGAGGATAACAGGTGACTCTCTGAGGACCACGAACTTCGACCTGACCCTGCTGGCCACTCGCACAGATGGGGCCTCTTACGGCTCGGTCCGGTTCACCATTACGGGTACAACGCCGGGGATCGGGCTTTTTGCTCATGGGCAGGACAGTCCTGCAGGGGGAGCCTACATTGCGGCGGGTTGGAGAGCGACATGGGGGCAACGGAGGTACATCCTGTTGGGGCAGGATGGGACAGTGTCGAGGATCGTCTCCGATGACCAGGCTTCGGCTACTGAGCCCGATATCGTCTTTGCGTTTGGGGACTTCTTCGCGGGGGCAACGACAGAGCGGATGCGCCTCACCTCCACCGGCAACCTCGGCATCGGCACCTCCAGCCCCAGCGCCCAAACCCATATCAGCAACACCGCCAACCAGCCCGGCCTGCGCATTGATAGCTCCGCCGGCACCAATGCGCTCGAAATCTATAACACTGAGGGCGGACAGAATCTGATCTTCCGCGTCGAGCGCGCCACGGGGAACGTCTACGCCGACGGCTCGTTCACCGGCGGCGGGGCCGACGTCGCCGAGCGCATTGACGTCACCGAAGCCGTCGAGCCCGGCGACGTCGTCGAGATTGATCCAGACAACCCCGGAAAGTTCCGCAAGGCCCGCGAAGCCCTCAGCACCCGCGTCGCTGGCGTGATCTCCACGGCTCCGGGGGTCGTGCTGGGCAACAAGAGCGCTGAGCACAACGATGCCCGCCCGATCTTAGCGCTCGCGGGGCGCGTCCCCGTCAAGGTGACGGCGAAGTATGGGGCGATCGCCGTGGGCGATCTGTTGGTGAGCTCGCCCATCCCCGGCTACGCCATGAAGTGCCCAGAGAAGAGCCAATGCATCGGCGCGGTGATCGGCAAGGCCCTGGAGCCCCTCGCAGAGGGTGTGGGCGTGATCGAAGTCCAAGTGATGCTGCGCTAAGGGAGATTAGGCATGATGTCCCTAACACGATCCGTGCCGAAGCTCCTCATAGTGGGGATAGCCCTAGGAGTTGTGCTCGTTCGATTCAGTTCTGCCCAGCCCTCCTCCCCCGTTGACCCTGAGGTGCTTCAGGAGATTCAAGCGCATGGCTCCGCTCGCGTCATCGTCACTCTGACGGACACCTCGGCTTTGCGGGTCCAGCAGATCGCTCAGAGGATCGAGGGCGTCCTGCGCGAGCTGACCCCACAAGATTTTCAGCTCTCGCGGCGATTTCAGTCTATCGCGGCCTTTGCCGGGGTCGTGACCGCTACAGGGATCGCGAAACTAGAGCGCCATCCGGACGTCATGCGCGTCCAGCTCGATCTTGTGCTCCGGGCGATCTCTCCCCAGCCCCGCCTCCAGCCTCACCTCAGCGAGAGCGTCCCCTTGATCCAAGCGAACAGCGTGCATAGCTTGGGCATTCGAGGGAATGGGGTACGCATCGCCATCATAGACACGGGCATTGATACAGACCACCCCGACTTCAGCACCGCTGCGCCTGGGGATCGCATCGTCGCACAGAATTGCTTCCTCAGCGGGGCAAGCTGCCCTTCCCCCAACGTCGCCGAGGACGGCAACGGCCACGGGACGCACGTGTCGGGGATCGCTGCTTCCGACGGCTCGGTCTCTCCCGTCGGCGTTGCCCCTCAGGCCCAGCTCGTCGCAATCAAGGTACTCAAGGATGACGGCACTGGAAATCTCTCTGATACCGTTGCGGCCCTCGACTGGATCTATACGAACAACGCTTCGCTCAATGTGAAGGTTGTTAACATGAGCCTAGGAAGCTTCACTCTCTACACGCCTCCGTGCGATACGGCCTACCCTGCCATGACCACAGCGATCAACAACCTGCGCAATATCGGCGTGATCAGCTTTGCGGCCTCGGGCAACAACGCCAACGCCACGCAGATGTCGCTGCCGGCGTGCATCAGCACTGTTGTTTCGGTAGGGGCAGTCTACGATGCGAACGTCGGGTCCATCAGCTGGGGAAACCCCCAAGTCTGCAGGGATTTGACAACTGCGGCAGATCAAGTCGCGTGCATCACCAACGGTGTGCCCGATCTGCAGGCCCCCGGCGCCTTGATCACTTCTTCGTTCATAGGGGGTGGAACGGCTACCCTTGGTGGCACGTCAATGGCCTCACCCCATGCGGCAGGCACCGCAGCCCTGCTCATCCAAGCGAAGCCCTCGATCACGCCGACGGAGATCGAGGCCGTCTTACAGACGACCGGGGTTCCCGTGACCGATCCCAAGAACGGGCAGACGCGCCCTAGGATCAATGCGTTTGCTGCTGTCTTGGCAGTCCTCTCGTGCACTGCTACAGGGGCAGTCTTCCGCATCGAGCGCGCCACGGGGAACGTTTGTACTGATGGCTCGTTCTTTAGTGGCAACGCCGACGTCGCCGAGTATATCTTAGCTTCGGAGCCCTTAGAGCCAGGGGATGTCGTCGAGCTCGATCCCCACAATCCTAAGCACTACCGCAAGGCGCGAGAGCCCTACAGCCCCTTGGTCGCGGGAGTGATCTCCACGGCTCCAGGGTTTGTGCTGGGGGCGAAGCACCTCTCCCTGGCCCTCTCCGTAAACGGAGAGGGAAGGGGTGAGGTAGAGCCAGGAGAGAGGCCCCTGCTGGCGCTCCTTGGGCGTGTGCCCGTGAAAGCGACGACGGAGAACGGTCCGATACGGCCGGGGGATCTGCTCACGAGCGCTTCAAAGCCCGGCTACGCCATGCGCTGTGAAGATATTCACAGATGCGAAGGGGCGATCATCGGCAAGGCCCTCGAAGCGCTCGATGAAGGCGGGGGCGTCATCTTGGTTTTGTTGGTGAGATAAAGCAAAAGAGAGGAACCTAGCCCTAGGCCCTTGACGCCCGCAGAGTGCGTAGCTAGCTCAGACTAAGGGGATCTTGACAACCCAGGGGGCTTTGTGCTATAAGAAGACTCGTTGGAAGGAGGTTGGCCCTCCCCGCGCAAGGAGGGCAAGAGGAAGAGCTTGGCCTGCGGCTTAGGCCGCACGACGAGGGCCGCTGGGGAAAAATCCCGCGAGGCTGCGGGCAAAACCCTGGACAACCCCCTGAGGGCATCCGCGCCCAGCCAAGCTCTTCGCTCTTTAAGGAGGTGTGCGAGGAGCCCCAAACGCCTTCAGCCCTTCTCCCCCCTCACGAAAAACCCCTTTCCCGCGGGTTCCAAAGATAGGCATCCCCTCTCACCTTGGGCTTACATTAGTCCCGGACTCTTTAACAGAACAAGGACGCCCGTCACCCCGACAGGCGACGTTCATCACCCCTAGCCGAGTGGGGCGAAGCGCGCGATGAAGTGCCGGAGCGGCCCCTCCCCAAAGATCAGCTTTACCCCGCGAATCGCGTCGCGCCGCTCTTGGATCTTCTTCAGCGTCTCCACGACGTGATCGAAGTGCTCTTGGGTATAGACGCGCCGCGGGATCGCCAAGCGCACAAGCTCAAGCTTGGGGTAGATCTCTTGGCCCGTCCGTTCATCGCGCCGGGCGAACATCGTGCTGCCGATCTCGACGGCGCGCACCCCGCCCTCACGATAGAGCTCGATCACCAACGCTTGCGCGGGGAACTCCCGCTGAGGGATATGGGGCAAGAATCTCAGCGCGTCTATATAGACGGCGTGCCCGCCGATGGGCTCAATGATGGGGATCTTTTCGGCTTTGAGGCGCTCGCCGAGGGAGCGCGTCTGCCCGATTCGGTCACGCAGATACTCTTCGTCGAGGGCTTCATAGAGCCCCACGGCGATCGCTTCGAGGTCGCGTCCGGCTAGCCCCCCATACGTCGGAAAGCCCTCAAAGAGTATGAGCTTTTGCACGCAGCGCCAGTATAAGTCTTCGTCGTTCATGGCGAGCAAGCCCCCGATATTGGTGATCGCGTCCTTCTTCGCTGAGAAGGTCATGCCATCAGCGAGTGAGAAGATTTCTCGGGCGATCTCGATGGGCTTTTTCTGGGCGTATCCGGGCTCGCGCTCCTTGATGAAGAAGCAGTTCTCAGCGAACCGACACGCATCAAGAAAGAACGGGATCTTATGAGCGCGAGCGAGCTCGCTGACAGCGCGAATATTTTCGAGCGAGACCGGCTGGCCGCCCCCGGAGTTGTTGGTGATCGTGAGCATTATTATGGGGATGCGCTCGCGCCCGTGCTGCTTGATGAGCGCTTCGAGAGCCGCGACGTCCATGTTGCCCTTGAACGGATGCTCTTTAGTGGGATCGTACGCATCTTCGATGGCAAGATCCACGGGCTGGCCGCCGGCAGCCAAGACGTTCGCGCGCGTCGTGTCGAAGTGCATATTATTGGGGACGAGGTCACCGGGCTTGACCAGCGTCGAAAAGAGAATGTGCTCGGCGGCGCGCCCCTGATGGGTGGGCATAAAGTATTTGAACCCGAAGATATCGTCTACAGCTTGCTTGAGGCGATAGAAGCTGCGGGCGCCGGCGTAGGACTCATCGCCTTGCATCAGCGCGCCCCACTGGGCCTGGCTCATCGCGCCCGTGCCAGAGTCCGTCAGCAGATCAATATAGATATCTTCGGCGCGCAGGCGAAAGACGTTGTAGCCCGCTTCGCGGAGGCGCTCCTCGCGCTCGGCACGCGAGAGGAGCCTAATGGGCTCGACAACTTTGATCCTATAGGGCTTGAACACGAGACAACCTCATGACAGGGTTCTGTGTAATCCGTGGATCTTCTGTGCTTTCCGTGATTCAAAACATCTGAACTACCCGGGGATCTTCCCCAAGAGCGCCCGCGCGATGATCAATTTCTGGATCTCGCTCGTCCCTTCATAGAGCTCCGTGATCTTGGCGTCGCGATAGAATCTCTCGACGTGGTACTCTTTAATAAACCCGTAGCCTCCATGAATCTGCAGCGCTTCGTTGGCCACCTCGCGCGCGACTCTGCTGGCGTAGAGCTTGGCCATGGAGGCGATCTTGGCGGGGTTGCCGCCCTTGCTGATCTCCCAAGCGGCTCGATACGTTAACAGTCGCGCCGCTTCGATCTCCGTGGCCATCTCCGCGAGCTTGAACTGAATCGCTTGGAACTCACAGATGGGCTTGCCAAACTGCACCCGCTCTTGTGAGTATTTGAGGGCTTCGTCGAACGCCCCTTGAGCGATCCCTACCCCCTGGGCGGCGACAGCCGTCCGCCCCCGCGAGAAGAACGTCATCAAGTGATAGAACGCCATATCCACTTGGCCGACGATGTTCTCCTCGGGGACCTCGACGTTTTCAAGCGTGATCTCCGCCAGATCCGACGCGCGAATCCCCATCTTATTGTGGATAGGAGTGGCCTTGAAGCCCGGCCGGTCGCGCTCCACGATGAACGCGGTGATCCCGCCGTGGCGCTCCGGAGGATTCGTATTTGTTCGCGCGAAGACGATCAAAAAATTGGCGACCGAGCCGTTGGTGATGAACATCTTCGTCCCGTTGAGGATGTATTTATTGCCCTTCTTCTCTGCGCGGGTCTTTATAGAGGCGACGTCGCTGCCGGCTTCGGGCTCGGTGATCGCAGCGCCGCAGACCCAATCGCCCTTGGCCACGGGGACCAAGTATTTTTGCTTCTGCTCTTCGGTGCCGAATTCTAAGATCATATCGCTGCCAAAGATGCGGGACGTGATCGCCAGGGCGATCCCCGGATCACCGCGGAACAGCTCTTCGATGACGATGACGGCCGCGAGGAAGTCCAGCCCCGCGCCCCCGTACTGTTCGGGGATGGCCGGGGCGATGAGATCGAGCTTCTTGGCCTCCTCGATGATCTCGTAGGGGTACTCGCAGGTCTCATCGTGGTGCTTGGCGGCGGGTCGGATCACTTCTTCCGCGAATTTGCGGGCCGTCTTGCGGATGAGCTTGTGTTCCTCGCTCAGCTCAAAGTCCATAGTAACCTCCCTTGCCAGACTTCGTCTGGGCTGTACATTGAATCTTAATAGAAAAGGCCTCCCGCGCGCAAGTCGCGGGAGGCCCTTCTCCACCCTCACCCCCATCCCCTCTCTTACCTCACCCGTTCCCTCTCCGTTTACGGAGAGGGCTAGGGAGAGGTGAGGGGAGCACAGGGATGAGGGGGAGACCCAGCTACCCCTTCATGTGCGGTGGCAACTGATAGAGACTGTACGGGTCGTCGGGCTTGTCCGAGAACTCTCCTGGATAGAGCAGCTGGCGATCGAACGCGCCATCGGCTTCCAGAGGCCCGATCTGCGTCCAGACCGCGCGCAGCCCATCGAACGCAGTAGGCTTGTCCTTCAAGCGATTGAATCCCCACCGCACATCGTGCGGGTTCTTGAAGCACAGCGTCGTGATGCCGGCGGGCAGACAGTTGTCGAATTCCAGCTTCCCTGCTTCCGTGGAGAGCGTGATCTTCTCCTTGGGGTTAAAGCCAGCTACGGGGTAGAACGAGTACGGCCCGCCCGCGCCGATGTACGCGTTCTCGTAGCTATTGAACGACTCCAAGGCCTTGACAAGGGAGTCGGCATCGGTCTTGCCTTCAGCCTTCTTGATCGCCTCGGCTACGATATACACGGCATCGTAGGTGATCCCCGCGGTGTAGATGGGGCGCACGTTGTACTTCTTCTGGAACGCGGAGAAGAACGTCTTGGTCTTGGGCGTGACAGGGGCGTCAGCAGAAAAGTCGGCGATCACGTAGCCGGTAGCCGCACCCTTGAGCTCCCGGACGCTCAGGTCATCTTGCAGCAAGACGTTGATGCCGAAGACCGCGACCTTGGTCTTGGTCTCGGCCCAGGTCTTGGTGAAGAGCGCGGCCAAGCCCGGATCGGAGAAGAACGTGAAGACGATCGCGGCGCCGGAGCCCTTCAGCTCGTTCATCAAGGGGGTCAGGTCCTTGGTGCCCACGGCGAGCTTCTTGACGTTGACAACCTCGAAGCCCAGCTCACCCAGGCGCGGCCCGATCAACGACATGAAGAGATTTCCCGACGAGAGATCTTCGTTGACCAGCACGACCTTGCGATTGGGCAGGATCCCCCTCTCGACGAGGCCGTGCACATAATCCCCAGCAAAGCGCAGCGTGTCCCCCACCAGCGAGAACGTATTGAGCATGGGGCGGAAGACGTACTTATAATTGTCATAGTTTGTTGGCACTTGATCGGTAGCCAGCGACGTCGCGCCTGTGATTAAGAGGGGCTTCTTCATGCGCGGGATGTCGGGAAGCACTGCGAGCACGGCCTCGGAGCGGAAGAACCCCACCACGGCATCGACCTTCGAGGCCACATCTTGATAGACCCTTCGCGCGAGCTCTCCGTCCCCTTCGGTCTTCATGTCTCCGACGACGAGCTCGATCTTGCGGCCCAGCACGCCCCCAGCCGCGTTGATCTCCTCGACAGCCAGCTGCGCCCCACGAAGGGTGTCTCGTCCATTGGCGATCTCCAAGCCCGCCACAACCCCGATCTTAATGGGCTGCTGCGTCTGCGCGGTCAGCGGCCCAAGCAGTAGCAACGCTGCTACAACCAATCCCGCAAGGCGAACGTAATATTTCATAGATACAACCTCCCCTTATGCGTAAGTCGTGGTACTCAAAGATTTCGAGAGCCCTCAGCACTACTTTGTGTCTATCCTTCCCCCGCGATCAACCTCCTTTCTGTCTATTATAGCATGAAGAACCCAGGGTCTGACAAGCCATTTGATGAGCAAGCTGGGGAGCCCTTGAGTTGACGGGCTTCCTTTGCTATAGTTTAGATATCTATGAAGCGCTTTTATATCTACACCTGGGGCTGCCAGATGAACGAGCACAAGTCCGAGGGCATGGCCGGGGTGCTCGTGCGCGCGGGGTATCTCCCCGCGGACGACCCCGCCCACGCCGATGTCGTGCTCTTCAATACGTGCATGGTGCGGGAAAAGCCCGTCGAAAAAGTCTACTCCGAAGCGGGGGTCATCGCCCTGCTCAAGGAGAAGAATCCCGATCTTATACTGGGCGTGGGGGGCTGCGTCGCCCAAGCCCTCAAAGAGAAGCTCTTTCAGCGCAGCCCCGCGATCGACTTCGTCTTTGGGAGCTCCAATATCTCTGAGCTCCCAAGGCTCATCGAGCAAGTGCGCGCCCGCCGCGCCCTGGGCAAGCCCGGCTGGGTGATGGCGGTAGACAAAATCCCCGATAAGATCGAGGAGCTGCCGTTCTTGCGGGCGAGCCGCTTCCAAGCAAAAGTGACCATCGCCGAGGGGTGCTCGAATTTCTGCTCGTTCTGCATCGTGCCGTACACCACGGGGCTGCTGCGCAGCCGCCTCCCCGGCGAAATCATCGCCGAGGTCCGCCAGCTCGCCGATCAGGGCTACAAAGAAGTGCAGCTTCTGGGCCAAAACGTCGACTCCTACGGCAAAGACCTCAACGACCCCCAGATTACTTTCGCGAGCCTCTTGCGGGCACTGACGGAGATCCCCATCCCCAGAATTCGCTTCACCAGTTCGCACCCCCAAGATATCACAAAAGAAGTGATCGAGCTTCTGGGGGAGGAGAACAACATCTGCGAGCACCTCCACATGGCGGTGCAGTCGGGCAGCAACAAAGTCTTATCAGATATGCGCCGCGGCTACACCAAAGAGCACTTCCTTGAGCTCGTCGAAGCTCTCCGCGAGCGAAACGTGAACGTCACGACAGACATCATCGTGGGCTTTCCCACGGAAACCGAAGAAGACTTCCAAGAGACGGTAGACTTAGTGAAGCGAGCGCGCTTTGGCGGGGCGTTCATCTTCAAATACTCCCCGCGCCCCAAAACCGTGGCGTTCTATAAATATCGCGATGTCGTCCCCGAAGAGGAGAAGCAGCGCCGCTTAGAGATTCTCTTGACGCTGCAAAAGCAGATCACTGACGAAGAGAACCGCAAGCGCGTTGGAGCTACGGTCGAGGTCTTAGTGGAGGGCCTTGCGCGACAGAAGGGCCTTCTCATGGGCAAGACCCGCGACAACCGCACGGTCGTCTTCGAAGGCTCCCCGGAACTGATTGGGGAGCTCGTCAAGGTGCGCATTACGGATGGCTCGGTAGCGGGCTTAGTAGGGGAGCTCTCCCCCGGCCCCTCCCCGATACGGGGAGGGGAGCCCCATGACCTCACCCGTTCCCTCTCTTACCTCACCCGTTCCCTCTCCGCAAGCGGAGAGGGTCAGGGTGAGGTAGAGGGCCAGGGTGAGGTTGGGGTTAGGTTAGGTCTATGATCATCACGGTCACGCCCAACCCAGCTATAGATAAGATCTACTGGATCAAGCGGCTCTGCCTTGAGGATGGCGAGATGCCGGTCATGCGCGCCACCCGCTCCTATCTGACGGCGGGTGGCAAGGGCATCAACGTCTCGATCTTTCTGGCGCGCCTCAACATCGAGACCATCGCTATGGGGTTCATCGCTGGGGAGACGGGGCGCGCCCTGGAGCACCGCGTGCGCGATGAGGGCATCACCACGAGCTTCATCTGGGTCGAGGGCGAGACCCGCACCAACGTCACGATCCTTGAGCATGGGCACGAAGCTCGCCCCATCCAGATCACAGAACAAGGGCCCACTGTTCCTCCGGAGGCCCTCAAACGCTTCATAACCCAATATAAAAGGGCACTGCAGCGAGCGCGCTATGTCTTCCTTGGAGGGAGCCTCCCTCCTGGGGTTCCAGAGACGTTCTATCAAGAGCTCACGCGTCTGGCTCATGCTCGTCGCGTGCCCGTGATCGTCAACGCTGCTGGAGAAGCGCTCATCCATGCACTGTCGGAGCAGCCGTGGCTGGTCAAGCCCGACACGCGCCAGCGCCCCCTTGGCACCCCAGAGGAGATCCTCCACACCGGGCGGGAGTGGATCGCGCGCGGCATCGGCGCGGTCTTGGTCTCCCACAACATCACGCAAGACGTCTTCATAACGCCCCAGGGCGCCTGGGACCTCGAAGCGCGCGACGTGCAGTTTAAGAATCTCTTAGGCGCGGAAGATGCGCTCATCGCCGGGACGCTCAGCGCCACCGCGCAAGGCGCTCCTCTCGAAGAAGCGGTGCGCTGGGGCATGGCCGCGGCCACCGCCTGCGCCGAGAGCGAAGAGTTGGTCGTCACCGATCGCCACCGCATCGAGCAAGCGCTCACGAAAGTCCACGTGCACCACCTATGAAAGTCAAAGAGCTTATGACCCGTGATCTGACGGCAGCTGAGCCCACCATGACCGTCCGAGAGCTCATCGAGCTCTTCTATCGCAGTGGGCTCTCCAGCGTCCCTGTAGTCAACGAGGAGGGGCGCATCGTGGGGATCATCTCCGAGCGCGATATCATCGAAGGGGCCCTACCCGGCTACTTCGAAGTGCTCCACGGCATCACGGATATGAATCATCTGTCCCAGAAGCTCCGGGAGATCGAGAACGACCGCATCGAGTTCTACATGACCCCAGAGGTCGTTACCGTCGAGGAGGACGAAGACGATCTGGTCGCCGCTGATCTTATGATCCGCAAGAACGTCAAATCCCTGCCTGTCGTCAACAAGGATGGGATCTTCGTGGGGGTGCTGCGGCGCATCGATCTTCTGAAGGACCTGCTATGAAACCCATTCAACGAAGGATCTCCAAAGAGGTGCGCGTCGGCTCGCTGGTGCTCGGCGGGAACAACCCCATCCGGGTACAGTCGATGACGACCACAGATACGCGCGACGTCGAGGCGACCGTCCGACAGATTCACAGGCTCGAGCAAGCCGGCTGCGAGATCGTGCGGGTCGCCGTCTTAAACATGGACGCGGCCAACCAGCTCGCCGAGATCAAAAAGCGCATTCACATCCCCTTGGTCGCTGACATCCACTTCGATCATCGCTTGGCCCTGAAGGCGATCGAGCAAGGGGTAGACAAACTGAGACTGAACCCGGGCAACATCACCGATCGTACGAAGATCGAGCAGGTCGTCAAGGCCGCCAAAGACCGAGGGATTCCCATCCGAGTCGGGGTCAATTCGGGCTCGCTGCCCAAAGATCTCTTGGTGAAGCACGAGGGCGCCACCCCCGAGGCGATGGTCGAAGCCGCCCTGCGCGAGATCGAGATCTTAGAAGACAATAACTTTTGGGACATCGTCGTCTCGCTCAAATCTACCGACGTGCGAGTGATGATCGAGTCATACAGACTGATCGCGAAGCAGATCAAATATCCGTTGCATCTGGGGGTCACTGAGGCGGGCCTGGGCGACGCGGGAGTCGTGCGCTCGGCGATCGGGATCGGGACACTGCTCGAGGAGGGGATTGGGGACACGCTGCGGGTCTCGCTCACGGGCGATCCGGTGCGCGAAGTCAAGGTCGCCTATGAGATCCTAGCAGCGCTCGATATTCGCTGGCGCGGCATTCGGTACACGTCATGCCCGACGTGCGGCCGCATCGGGATAGACTTAGAGAAGATTGTCACAGAGGTCCAGAAGCGTCTGGAGAACGTCGAGAAGCCCATCAAGATTTCGTTGATTGGGTGTGTGGTGAACGGCCCAGGGGAGGCGCTGCACTCCAACATCGGGCTGGTGGGGCACGAGAAGTCCGGGACGATCTATATAGATGGGAAGCCCTACAAGCGCGTGCCCGAAGACCAGATTGTTGATGAGCTTGTCAAAACCGTGATGGAGTATCAAGAGCATACGAAATGACTCCTCACGACCGTCGCGAGAGCTTCAGCCGAGATCTTTGGGACGCTATACGGCTAGCGATCATAGGTTGGTTTCTCTACGTCTTTGCGGTACCCATAACGTTAGGGCGTTGGCTCGGACGTTGGGTCTGGCGAGCTGTAGAAGCGACGATAGACTTAGGCCTTCTCATCTATTCTCGTATAAAGAAGAGACTCTTCAAATAAATAGCATGCCATGGCTCTGGACGCTGTTTAACGCGCTGATCGGGGTGCTCTCGTTTCTCGCGTCAGCACTGATGCTCAAGCGCCTGTGGGGTTTAGTGCCCCTATCGGTGCGCAGCGTGGTGCGCAACGGGCTCGCGCTCATTCTCTTCATCTTGGGTGTGCTCGGCTCGATCTTGCCGGTCATGCCCGGCTTTGTATTCTTAATACTGGGAGTGCTCGTTATGGACGTGCCGCAGAAGCGCATCGCGCTGCGACGCCTCCAGCACAGTTGGCCCATCCAAAAGCTCTTGCGGAATAGATCGTTCGCGCAGACGTGGCGCGCTCTGCGGCGCTTCGCCCGGCAACCTCACCCATTCCCTCTCCGCAAGCGGAGAGGGCTAGGGTGAGGTAGAGAACTGGCGCGGGCGCCCCAAAGCCCCGTATAATTTGAGAAGTATGGCCCTGAGAATCCGAAAGTACCCAGACCCGATCTTGCGGCGCCGCGCCCAAGAGATCTCAGTCATTGACGACGAGATCAGACGACTCGCCGATGCGATGATCGAAACGATGGTCTTAGCCAAAGGCTACGGCCTAGCTGCCCCGCAAGTCGGCGTGCTCAAACGCATTATCACTCTTGACGTCGAAGACGACTTCTACGCGCTCATCAACCCCGAGATTATCCAAAAGAGCGACGAGACGGAGGTCTGGGTCGAGGGGTGCTTGAGCATTCCTGGCATTGAAGCGGAGTTCCCGCGCCCAGCCAAGGTCACAGTGCGGGCGCTCGATCTTGACGGCAACGAGATTCTTTTAGAGCGCGACGGGCTTGCGGCGCGGGTCCTCCAGCACGAGATCGATCACCTCAACGGCGTGCTCTTCATTGACTATCTCAGCCAGACGAAGCGCCTGATGCTCTTGAAAGAGTACGAACGGCTCCAGAAAGAAGGGCCGAGGGCGCCCAAGAGAGAAGGAGCTAAAGTCTTCTGATGAACGTGATCTTCGTGGGCACAGCGCCGCTGGGCGTTCCCACGCTGCGGGCGCTCGCGCACAAGCACAGAATTCTCGCAGTGTTCACCCAGCCGGATCGGCCCGCCGGGCGCGGCCTGGTGCTGACGCCTCCCCCCATCAAACGGATCGCTTCCGAGCTCGGCCTGCCCGTCTACCAGCCCGAAAAGATCAATCGCGAAGCTGAGCTCATCAAGACCCTCAATCCCGACGTCATCGTCGTGATCGCGTTCGGGCAGTTTCTCTCAAAAAAACTCTTAGAGATTCCCAAGTACGGCTGCATCAATCTCCATGCGTCGCTATTGCCCAAGTATCGTGGGGCAGCTCCTATCCAGTGGGCGATCATCAACGGCGAGCGCGAGACGGGCCTGACCACGTTTTTGATGAACGAAGAGATGGACGCCGGAGATATTTTGCTCCAAGAGCGCGTCCCCATCAGCGACGAAGATACAGCGGGCTTGCTGCACGACAGGCTCGCGGCTTTAGGGCCGGATCTGGTGTTGCGCACCCTCGAAGGGCTTGAGCGGGGGACGCTCACGCCGCGCCCGCAAGATCACTCCCAAGCGACGTTCGCCCCCAAGATCGAAGATTCGCTGGGCCAGATCGATTGGACCCAGCCCGCACGAAAGATTTTCAATCTCATTCGCGGGCTCAATCCGTCGCCGGGGGCATATACGTTCTGGCACGGGCAGCGTCTGAAGCTTTATGCCAGCCATATTGTGCCCAGCGCCGCGAGCGCCGAGCCAGGAGAGATTCTCTCGATCAGCGCAGCAGGCCCAATAATCCAGTGCGGCCAAGACGCTCTCGAGCTTAGAGAAGTGCAGCCGGCGGGCAAGCGCCGCATGAGCGGCCGGGATTTCGTCAACGGCTACAAAGTCCAGGTCGGAGCGCGATTGGGATGAAGCGTGTGATCGTTTTAGGGGCGGGCATGGTGGGGCGCGCCATCGTCTTAGACCTTGCGCCTCGCTATGCCGTTACCGCCGTAGACGTGGACGAGCAGAGGCTCGCTCGGCTGCGCGAAGAAGCCCCTGTGCACACAGTCACTGCTGATCTCTCTCAAGGCGAAACTATCAAAAAGCTCGTTGCAGATTGCGATCTTGTGATCGGAGCCGTGCCGGGATTTTTGGGGTTTCAAACCCTCAAAACCGTCATCGAGTGTGGAAAGAACATC
>Ga0272447_1001489_pt1 | contig 14555 bp, 9 predicted proteins | sample YNPCB0133_FD_194589 | JGI IMG/M metagenome (GOLD analysis project Ga0272447, IMG submission 194589) | Hot spring microbial mat communities from Yellowstone National Park, WY, United States - YNP-CB-013-3 | ecosystem: Environmental > Aquatic > Thermal springs > Hot (42-90C) > Sediment | place... | reverse complement strand
CTCTCTTCCCCCCTTCTCTCCCCGCTGCGGGGAGAGAAGGGGGGCAGGGGGGATGAGAGGGGTCACTGGGAAGTCGGCGGGGGCGCTTTCTATCCAGCCATCAGGTAGCCAGCTCTTTATAGTGTGATGTCCGAACTAATTTCTTAAAGTTCATAATCCTGTGCCACAACAGATGTCTACATGAGGTCAACACCCATGAGCCAACCTATATCTCAGCCACGCACAGGACTGCGCTCTCTTCCCCGCAACATCTGGGCCACCGGCCTGACCAGTTTCTTCACGGACATCTCCAGCGAGATGGTCCTGAACCTCCTGCCCCTCTTTATGGTCAACGTCCTGGGCGTCCGCACGGGCGTCATCGGCCTGATAGAGGGCATCGCTGAGGCGACCTCCAGCCTGCTCAAAGTCTTCTCCGGCTGGTTCTCCGACCGGTTGCGGGCCCGCAAGGGACTGGCGGTCGCCGGGTACGCGCTGTCGGCCTTCTCCAAGCCCTTCTTCTACTTCGCCGACTCCTGGGGCCTGGTCGCCGCCATCCGCTGGGCCGACCGGGTGGGCAAGGGCATCCGGACGGCCCCGCGCGACGCGCTGGTGGCGGACTCGGTGGACGAGCAGAACCGGGGCCTGGCTTTCGGCTTCCACCGCGCCGCCGATACCGCGGGCGCGCTGGTGGGGATTCTCATTGCGCTGCTGGTCGTCTGGCTGGCCCAGCGCGGGGCCGCCCAGTTGAGCCGGAGCACCTTCCAGACCGTCGTTCTCCTCAGCATCATCCCCGGCGTCCTGGGGGTTCTGACGCTGGCCCTGGGCGCGCAGGACGTGCCCGTGAAGGGCGGAGCAGAACGGCCCCGCATCACCTTCCGGGGCCTGGGGCGGCGGTTTGCCCTGTTCATGCTCATTGTCGGCCTCTTTGACCTGGGCAACTCTTCGGACGCGTTCCTGATCCTGCGGGCGCAAGAGCGGGGGCTGAACGTGGTCGGCGTACTGGGGATGCTGGCGACCTTCAACCTGGTCTACACCCTGGTCTCCACCCCGGCGGGCTCCCGCTCCGACCGCATCGGCCGCAGGCGGGTCATCGTCGGCGGGTGGCTGGTCTACGGGGCCATCTATTTGGGGGTGGCGCTGGCCCGCAGTGGCTGGCAGGTCTGGCTGCTCTATGCCCTCTACGGCGTCTACTACGGTATGGCCTACGGGACCACCCGGGCGGTGGTCGCCGACATCGTGCCCCCGCACCTGCGCGGCACGGCCTACGGCACTTACAACGCCATGCTGGGCATCCTGGACTTCCCGGCTTCCTTTATCGCGGGCGTTCTCTGGCAGGGGGTGGGCCCCTGGCAGGGTTTTGGCCCCTCCGCCCCCTTCCTCTTCGGCGCGGTGATGGCGTTTCTGGCGGCCGGGCTGATGGTGGGGGTGATGAAAACGTGAAACGTGAAACGTGAGAGAGGGGTAAAAGATGGGTGTTCCATTAATAGAGAAAACCCAACTGGCCGAGTTCTGTCGGCGGCATCACATCCGATGGCTGGCCCTTTTCGGTTCCATCCTCCGAAGCGATTTCCGACCGGAGAGCGACATAGACATCCTGGTGGAGTTTGAGCCGGAACATATACCGGGGCTCTTCGGGATGGCCCGCCTGGAGAGGGAACTCTCCCAACTCTTGGGCGGGCGCAAAGTGGACCTGCGAACCCCTGAAGACCTGAGCGGTTATTTCCGGGACGAGGTTCTACAGACAGCAGAGGTGGTATATGCGAAAGAGTGATGTAGCGCAGGCTGTCAGCCTGCAACCGGCCTGGCGGCCGGCGCTACCCGGCTTCAGATAGAGAGTTGCCGTAAAGGTAGCTCTATGGGCAGGACGAACACATTTTCCAATCCCACGCTGGAAGAAATCCGGCGGACCCTTCAAGATCATTTGCCGGAGTTGCAGGAGCGGTACGGTGTGACCGTTATCGGCATCTTCGGCTCCTACGCGCGGGGCGAACCGCACCCGGATAGCGACCTGGACATCCTGGTTGAACGGGAAGAGCCGCCGCGAATCAGCCTTCTTGGTCTGGTCAATCTGGAAAATTACCTCAGCGACCTGTTGGGTGTCCCGGTCCAGGTCACCCTTCAGCGCCATCTGAAACCGCGTCTCCGGCCCCGTGTTCTTCAGGAAATGGTGCCAGTATGATGATGAGAGACCCACTGGTGTACATAGACGACATCCTGGACGCAATGGAAAAAGCCGAGGCCTTCACGGCTGGGATAGATTATGCCCGGTTTGAGGATGACGTGCGTACCGTTTATGCTGTCATCCGGGCCCTGGAAATCATCGGCGAAGCAGTAAAGCGCCTGCCGGCGGACTTCCGCGAGGGTATCCCTCCATACCCTGGAAAGATATGGCAGGGATGCGGGATAAAATCATCCACGGCTATGATGAAGTGGACTTGCGCATTGTTTGGAAAGTGATATAAAGAAGACATTCCCGTGCTCAAGCCTCGCCTGCAGCAAATCCTGCGGGAGCACGGCGGATGATACAAGGAGTGACATGAAGACGATATCTATCACTGGCATCCTTCTGGCCCTGTTGCTGCTGGCCTGTGCCTGCTGTGCCTGGCTGACCGCCGTGGACTGGGAGAGTCTGCTGGAGCCCCTCCTCAGCGCGGTGGAGCCGACGGCGGAGCCGCCCGTCACCCCTCAACTGACCCGCGAGCCGCTTCCACCCGAGGCCGCCGAGACAGAGCGCCTCCTGAAAGAGACCCTCATCCCCGTCCGGGACCTCCACGAACTGGCCATCCGGTTGCGGGGCGTCCCCCCCGACACCCCGCGCACCATCAACCCGGAGGGCCCGCCCGACTACCCGGTAGGAACCTGCCGCACCTTCCACGCCTCCAACGTGGACACGAACGAGCAGTTTGACCTGACCGCCTGCCTTCGCTACAAGAACGACGTGGTGTATATGTGGGTGGAGGAAGGGGTGAAGGTGGACGAGGCCGACCTGAAGGCCGCGGCGGACCTCTTCGCCACCAAAACCTATCCCACCAACCGGGCTTTCTTTGGCTCCGAGTGGAGCCCCGGCGTGGATAACGACCCCCGTCTGCACATCCTCCACGCCCGCAACCTGGGCGACACCGTGGCCGGATACTACTCCTCTGCCGACGAGTTCGTCCCCGCGGTCCGGGAGGACTCCAACGCGATGGAGATGTTCTACATCAACATTGAGAACGTCATCGTCAACGACGAGTTCTACCACGGCGTCCTGGCCCACGAGTTCCAGCACATGATCCACTGGTACAACGACCGCAATGAGGAGACGTGGCTGAACGAGGGCTCCTCCGAACTGGCCTCCTACCTGAACGGCTACGATACGGGTGGGGCCGAGTATATCTTTTCCCGCAAACCCGACACCCAACTGAACTCCTGGCCCGAAGGGCCGGGAGCCGCCGGGGCCAACTACGGTGCGTCGTACCTCTTTATGGCCTACTTCCTGGACCGCTTCGGCGCGGAGGCCACCCGGGCGCTGATTGCCCACGACGAGAACGGCTTCGCCTCGGTGGACGCGGTCCTGGCCGAACTGGGCACCGGGATGACCCACGTGGACTTCTTTGCGGACTGGGTGGTCGCCAACCTGCTGGACAACCCGAACCTGGCCGATGGGCGGTACGGCTACCGGGAGATTGACCCGCCGCCCTTCAAGATAGAGACCCGGCTCTCCGACTACCCGACGACCCGGCAGGCGACTGTCCACCAGTACGCGGCCGACTACATAGAACTGAAGGGCAACCGTTCCCTGCGCTTCTCCTTCACCGGCTCCACCCAGGTTAGGCTGATAGGCACGCAGGCCCGCAGCGGCAAGTACCTCTGGTGGTCTAACCGGGGCGACGACTCCAACATGACCCTGACGCGCGAATTTGACCTGACCGGCGTCCAGAAGGCCACTCTGGAATACTGGTGCTGGTACGACATAGAAGAGGACTGGGACTATGCCTACGTAGAGATCTCCACCGACGGTGGGAAGACATGGGAGATTCTGACCACCCCCTCCGGCACCCCGGAGAACCCCAACGGCAACTCCTTCGGCTGGGGGTACACGGGCCGGAGCGGCGGGAAGAGCAAGGCGGAGTGGATTCAGGAGAAGGTGGACCTGACGCCCTATGCGGGGAAGCGGGTCCTGATCCGCTTTGAGTACATCACCGACGACGCAGTGAATCGGCCGGGCTTCGCGCTGGACGACGTGGCGATCCCTGAAATTGGCTACTTCTCTGACTTTGAGGCCGACGGGGGCGGCTGGGAAGCGGCGGGCTTTGTCCGCCACGCCAACGTCCTCCCCCAGCGCTGGCTGGTCCAACTGGTCCTCTTCGGGCCCCGGCCGACGGTCCAGCGCCTGGACCTGAACCCCGACCAGACCGGGGAGTGGGAGATTCCGCTGGGCGGGGGGGTGGACCGGGCGGTGGTGGTCATCTCCGCCTACGCGCCGGTGACGACGGAGGTGGCGTCGTATCAGTATTCGGTGCGGTGACCACTGCACTTCATCCAATCACCTGGACGGCCGGGGGTGAGGGCCCTCGCTGACGGCAGGCACGCGTGGGTTTTTTGCCTGTGCGTAACTGTTCAATCTCACCCCTCCCCCAGCGGCTTCGCCGCCCGCTGCAGGCGGCGGGGGTGGGGTGAGGGGCGAGGCTGAACAGTTACCGCCCCGGATGATTTTATGAAGCCCTCTACAGAGCCCGACACCCGCTGGTGGGACGGCCCGGCAGCGCTTCTCCTCCTGCTAACCCTCCTGAGCGCCTCCGGGCGTTTGGTCGCCACCAACTGGACCGACCACCTGCTCCAGACCCAGACGCTGGTCTTCTTGGGCGCGCTGGCGGGCCTGGCCCTGGGCCAGAGCCGGTTTCGCCCCGGAGTCGCCCTCTTCTTCGCCCTGGCCTACGGCCTCTTCTTCGTCCCCTGGCAACTGGGGCTGACGGTGACCGGCGACAAGTACGGGTGGAGCAGTGCTCCGCCTCTGCTGTGGGCCGACCGGCAGACCGTGCTCTCCGACCGGTTGCAGGTCTCGCTGGCCCAACTGGCCGCCCGGCAGGACGTGGAGGACCCGCTGTTGTTCCTCGCCCTGATGGATACCCTCTTCTGGGGGCTGGGGGCCTGGGCCGGCTACACCCTGACCCGCCGGGGAGACGCCTGGCGGGCCGTCCTGCCCGCTGGCATCGCCGCCCTGGTGGTCCAGGTCTACGACCCGTACCCCCGCTCGCGCGCCGGGATCATCGCCCTCTATCTCTTCTTCGCCCTCTTCCTCTGGGCCCGCACCACTTACCTGCACCACCGCGCCGGCTGGCAGGCCACCCGTACCCCCCAGGCCCCTTTCCTGGGGCTGGAGATGACCCGTGCCGCCTTCTACGTCGCCCTGGGGCTGGTGGTCGTCGCCTGGATATTTCCCGCCCCGGCGGACCTCCTCCCCACGGCCCGGCGGGCCTGGGACCGCCTCTCCCGCCCCTGGAACGCGCTGCGGGAACATCTGGAGCCCCTCTTTGCCCCGCTGCGGGGGGGCAACGTCCCCGTCGTGGGCGAATTCTACGGCCCCCAACTCCCCCTGGGCCGGGGGGGCGAGCGGACGGAGACGGTCATCCTGACCGTGCGGGCCCCCTCCGACTACCCCATTGGCGTCCGCTTCTACTGGCGCGCCCGCGTCTACGACCGCTACGCCGACGGGCTCTGGCAGGCGACCTTCCCCGCCGACCAGCCCGTCGCACTGACGGAAGACGCTCTCACCTTTCCCGGACGGGAGGGCCGCCTGCCGGAGTGGGCCGGGCGCTGGACCACTGTTATCACCTACACCACCGAATTCCCCATTTCGGCCCTATACCTGGCCCCCCAGCCGGTATGGGTGGACGTGCCCGTCCAGGCCGACCTGGCGGAAACCCCCGACGGGACGGTGGACCTGGCCGTGTTGAAGGCCGTACCGGCGCTTCCGGCCGGGGCGACCTACCATGCCCGCTCCGCGCTGGATGCGGCGACCGTCGCCCAACTGCGCGCTGCCGGCACTGACTACCCCCAGTGGGTGGCCGAACGGTATCTCCAACTCCCGCCCAACATCACCCCGCGCACGCAGGAACTGGCCGCCCAGATTGCCGCCGGAAAAGAAACCCCCTACGACATCGCGGTTGCCGTCACCGAATACCTGCGCGCCCACATCCGCTACACGCCGACGGTCCCGCCGGTCCCGCGCGGCCGGGAGCCGCTGGACTGGTTCCTCTTTGACCTGCGCCGGGGTTTCTGCAACTACTATGCCTCTGCTGAAGTGGTCCTCTTGCGCTCCCTGGGCATCCCGGCCCGTCTGGCGGTGGGGTTCGCCTCCGGCAAATGGGAGAGAGGCCGATACCTGGTCCGGGATAAGGACGCCCATGCCTGGCCCGAGGTCTATTTTCCCGGCGTGGGCTGGGTGGAGTTTGAGCCCACGGCCTCCCAGCCGCCGCTCCTGCGGCCGTCTGGAGAGGAGGAAAGGGGCGAGGAGGGGCAGGGAGAGCGGGCTGGACTGCGTGGGCTGCGTCCGTGGGAGTGGGAGGAGGAGGAAATAGAGGCCTTGCCGGAGTGGACAGGAGAAGAAGGCCCGCAGACAGCGCCGACGGCCGCCCCGTCCCGTCTGCTGGTCTGGGTGCTGGCGGCGGGAGGTGGGGCGGTTCTGGCGTACGGCGTCTGGCGGGCCCGCCGACATCTCCGGGAGCCGCTGCCGGTCCTGCTGGAGCGGGGGATGGAACGTCTGGGGGTGGAGCCGCCGCCAGCCGTGCGGCGCTGGGCCGACTATGCGCGCCTTCCGCCGGAAGTCCAGGCCTATCTGGAGATCAACCGCGCGCTGGTCCGGCTGGGCATCCCGCCTTCTCCCTCTGATACGCCCGCTGAACGGGCCGCCCGTCTGGTCGCGCGGGTGCCGCGGGCGGCGCCGTGGGTGGAGGAACTGCTGGGCCGATACCAGGCCGCCGTCTACGGGCGGGGGCCCACCGGCGACCCGGCGGTCCGCCGGGCCGGGCGGGCAGTCCGCCTCCTCTCCTGGCAGGTCCGGCTGAGTCGGAGATAAACGTTGGGGGGAACTGTTCAGCCTCACCCCTCCCCCAGCGGCTTCGCCGCTGCCGCCGCAGGCGGCGGGGGTGGGGTGAGGAAGCCTGAATAGTTACCGTTGGGGCGGGCGGCGAAGCCGCCCGCCCCAAGGGGTTGCCCGCTGTAGGGGCGACCCTGGCGGTCGCCCCCGCGAAAAGTGACGGTCACCTTTACGGTGACCGTCACTTTTGTTTTACCGCACCCACACCTGCACCGGCCCCAGGACGTTATCCCCCTCGTTCGTCTCCGGGACCGTCTCGGCGGGGTCGTAGGGCCAGGAGTCCACCACCGCGTAGAGGATGTGCGGGTTGGGCGTGGCGGCGAAGAATCCCCGCCAGAAGGTGTAGCCCGCCGCGCCCCCGTCCGAACGCAGGGCCCGCGCCTCGCCCGGCGCCAGGCCTGCCACCCGCCAGGCCACTCCCTCCGCGCAGACAACGTGCCAGGGGACCCCCGGCGCCGGCGGCCGGCTGGGGTCCAGGTAGAGGTCTACCCAGAAGGGCCCCGCCGGGGCCGAGCCGACGTTGCGGACCGTCACCGTGACCACCACGGACTCCCCCGCCGTGGGCGTGATGGGGCTCCAGACGATGCTCTCCACCACCAGGTTGGGCCCGTGGTTCCGCAGCACCAGCGGCAGGTAGACGTAGTGGGTCGGGATGGGCACCAGCGTCAGCGTCGCCGTGGCGACCGCTCCGTCTGCCGTCGCCGTCAGGACCACCGTCCCGGTCACCGTCCCGGCCCGGAAGGTCGCCAGCGCGACCCCGCCGGCGGTGGAGGCCGGGTTGGGGGTCACCGTCCCCAGCGGCGCCGACAGGGTGAGGGTGACCGGCGTCCCGTCGGCGACGGGGTTGCCGTAGGCGTCGGTGACCGTCGCCGTGATGGCCGCGGTGCTGGCGCCGTCCGCCACCAGCGTCGTCGGGTGGACGGCCATGGTCAGGGTGTGCGGCGGGCCCGGAATCAGCCGCAGCGTCGCCGTCGCCACCCGCGAGTCTACTGTCGCTGTCAGCACCGCCGTGCCCACCGTCGTCCCGGCCGTGAAGGTCGCGGTGGCGACGCCGTTCACCGTATGGGCCGGGTCGGGCGCGACCGTCCCCAGCGGCGCCGACAGGGTGAAGGTCACCGGCGTCCCGTCGGCGACAGGGTTGGCCGCGCAGTCCCGCACCGTGGCGGTCAGCAGGGCCGTCCCGCCCACCGGCAGAACCGCCGGGTCTACGGCCAATGCCACCGACGCCGGCAGGCCGGGGGTGATGACCTGAACCCACTGGGCACCCGACGAGGCCGCACCCGCGCGGGCCTCGGTAGAGGCCAGGCCGCTGGATGTCCCGGCCACCAGCGTCGCGCGGGCCACGCCGCCCACCGTCGTCGTGATGTACATCTGGCTACCATTCTCGGCGAAGAGCAGGCCGATGCTGGCGGTAAACGTCACCACCGTCCCGTCCCGCACCGGGTTGCCGTAGGCGTCGGTGACGGTGGCGGTGACGGGCGCGGCCTGGCAGACCCGCAGGGTCGCGGGCACCTGGTAGACCACCGTCGCCGGGACGTTGGCAACCACAGTGAAGGGGTTGCTGACGGCCAGAACCGTCGGCGTGGCGGCCAGGGAGACGGTGATGCGGTCGGCCACCCAGGCGCGGGTGATGGTGACGGACGGATGGGCGACGCCGCCCGTCCAGGACGACCAGGTCGTCGGGGCCAGCGTACCGGTGGTGTCGGTCAGGGCCAGCGCCCCGGAGAAGTCCGCCACCACGTTGCCGAACGCGTCCGTCGCGGTGACCGTCAGGCCGAAGGCGACACCCGCCGTCTGCGGGTCGGGGACGAGGGCCAGGCGCAGCGCGGCCACCGGGCCGGGCCGTACCGTCACCGTCGTGCTGTCTGTCGCCGCGCCCAGGGTGCCGGTCACCGGCCAGGTGCCCGCCACCGTCGCCGAGAGGACGTTGTTGCCCGGCGGCGGGCCCAGGAACGCGTTCCCGCCGGAGGTGGCGAAGGTCACCCCGGCTGTCGCCGTCCAACTGTTGCCGAAGGCGTCGGTGGCGACGGCGGTGTAGGTCACCAGGTCTCCGGCGGTGACGACCGCACCGCGCGGCGCGATGCTCAAACTCACCGCGGGGCCGGGGGTGACGGTCACGCCCGTGGTGGCGACCACCGGCCCACCCGCGCCGGCAATGGTGCCGGTGACCGGGAAGTTCACCCCCGCCACCGTCGCCGAGAAGACGTTGTTGCCCGGCGGCGTGCCCAGGAACCCGTTCCCGCCGGAGGTGGTGAAGGTCACTTCCGCAGTGGCGTTCCAACCGTTGCCGAAGGCGTCGGTGGCCGTGGCGGTGTAGGTCAGGAGTTGCCCGGCCCCAACCGTGGCGTTGACGGGCGCCAGGGCCAGCGCGACCGCCCGGTTGTGGGTCACGGTGAAGGGGTTGCTGGCGCTCTGGATCGTGCCCGAAATGGCCCGGATGGGCTGGTCCGCCCGCGCCACGGTGATGCTGACGACCTGGGAAGCCAGGACGCCGTTCACAAAGGAGTCGCTGACGGCGGGCTGGAGCGAACCGGTCACGTCGGAGAGGACGACCGTCCCATTGAACCCGGCCGCGACGTTGCCGAAGGCGTCGTAGGCCGTGATGGCAATGGTGAAGTCCACGCCCGCCACCTGGTCGGCGATGGGGCCGAAGACGAAGTAGGCCACGTTCCCGGCGGTGAAGGTGACGGGGACGGAGGCAGAGGCCGGCCCGGCGGTCGCCGTCACCCACGCCGTCCCGGCGACGGTGGAGGTCAACTGGGCGGTGGCCAGGCCGTTGGCCGTCGTCCAGCCGGAGGCCGGGAGGAGCGCCCCCAGCGAGGTCGCGAAGGCCACGGGCGTCCCGTCCAGCACCGGGTTCGTCCACTGGTCGGTCACCGTCGCGGTGAGCGTGGAGAGGGTGCCCACGGGGAGGGTGTCCGGCACGGCGGCCAGGGTGACCGTGTACGGCGGGCCGGGGATGACCTGGACGGTCGCGGTGGCCTGATTGTCGGCCAGGTCGTGCTCCGGCGCGGCGGTCGTGGCGGTGGCAGTGTTGACCACGGTCCGGGTGACCGGGCCCCAGGACGTCGCCGGGGCCTGGGCCACCAGGGTGATGACGGCGGCCGCGCCCGGCGCCAGGTTCGCCGTCCAGACGGTGCCGGAGTCCCAGGTGGCATTGACCGCTTCGGAGTAGACGGCGGTGAAACCGGCCGGGAGGGTGTCGGTGATGCGGGTTCCCGTCGCGGCCAGCGAGCCGGTGTTGGTCACCCGCAGGGTGAAAGTCACCAGCCCGGTGGGGCCGATGACGTCGGGCTCCACCCGCCACTTGCCCACGACCAGGTCGGCGGTCTGGACGGTCGTCGTCGCCGCCGCAGTGACGGGCAGGGTCTGGTCACTCTCCAGCCGGGCCTGGTTGGTCAGGACCGTCCCGTCGGGGAGGAGATCAACGGTGACCGTCAGGACGACGGTCTGGGAACCGTCCAGCGGCGAGAGCGCGGGCCAGTTCCAGGCCACGACCGGCCCGGACTGGTAGGCCGGGGTCGGGTCGGCGGCGGAAAAGTTTACACCCGTCGGCAGGGTGTCCGTCAGCCGGACGTTCGTGGCGACCGCGTCGCCGGTGTTGGTGAAGGTCAGGGTGTAGACCAGCGTGCCCAGGGAGGGGACGGGGTCGGGGCCGTCGGCCTTGTCCAGGGAGAGGACGGGGGCGCTCTGGACGGTGACGGTGGCGGCCGCGGTGCCCGTCACGCCCTGGTCAGAGGAGACGGAGGCCCGGTTGACCAGTGGGAGGCCGTTTGTCAGCGGGAAGTCCACGGTCACGGCGACGGTGTAGACGGCCGTCGCGCCCACGTTCAGCGCCCCGACCGTCCAGGTGAGGACGCCGTCCGTCGGGCCGATGTAGGGGGAGGTGGCATCGGCGAAGGCGGTGTGGGCCGGGAGCGCGTCGGTGATGACCACGCCCGTGGCGTTCTCCGTGCCCGTGTTGGTCACGGCAATAGTGAAGGTCACCCGGTCGCCGGGGCGGACGGGGTCGTGGGAGGCGACTTTGGTCATCGCGAAGGCCGGGGCGCTGCGGACGGTGGTGGTGACCGGGCCGGTCTGGGCGGCGACGCCCTCAGCGCAGGCGATGCCCGCGCTGTTGGTGAGCACCGTCCCGTCGGCGATGGGCACCGTCAGCGTGACGACCAGTTGGATAGAGCCGAAACTGTTCCCGCCCAGGGTGCCCAGGTTCCAGGTGAGGGTCGCGCCGGGGGCGAAGGTGCCGGAGGAGGGGGGCGGGCTGGCGTACCCGCCGACGATGAAGTCCGGCAGGGTGTCGGTCACGACCACGCCCGTGGCGGGGACGGCGCTGGTGTTGGTGTAGCGGAGGGTGTAGGTCAGCGGCTGGCCCGGCGTGGCCGGGTCGGGGCTGTCGCTCTTGGTGATGTGCAGTTCCGGCGCGCCGACGAAGACCGGCGCGGTGGGCCCGGTGGCGGCCCCGACCGCGCCCTGGGTGACGGTGACGGCGTTGTAGTACGTCCCGCTCCCGTAGGCTGTGGCGGTGAAGACCAGCCTCAGCGGGCCGGGCGGGGCGATCCAGCCGGGAGGCCAGACCGTGCCGGTGACCACCAGGCCCGACCAGATGAGGTCGTTTCCGATCACCGAGGGTGTCGGGCCCTGCACCATGCCGCCGAAGGAGAAGCCGCCGGGAAGGGTGTCAGTGACGGTGGCGCTGTTGGCCGTCTCGTTGCCGGTGTTGGTGACGAGAATCGTGTAGGTGACGACGGTTCCGGCGACCACCGCGGTCGGGTAGACTGTCTTGGTGACGGTGAAGGCCGGGGCGGAGGAGACGGTCGTCGTCTCGGAAATGTCCACCGGCGCCAGCGCGTTGGTCGCAGTCGCCCCGGCCTGATTGGTCAACATCGTCCCGTTGGGGAGAGGGCTGTAGACGCGGCCGACCAGGGTGAGGTTCCGGGACTGGCCTACGCCCAGGGTGCCCAGGGTCCAGGTGACCGTCCCGGCGCTGTGGGTGCAGTCGTCGCAACTCTGGAACTGGACGTAGGACGGGAGAGTATCGGTGACGACCAGGCCCAGCGCCGGGCCGATGGCGCCCGCGTCGTTGGCGACGGTCAGGGTGTAGGTGACCAGGCCACCGGCGGGGGCGGGGTCGGGGTTATCCGTTTTGGTCAGCGAGAGGGACGGCCAGGAGCGGACGGTGACGGTGACGGGGGCGCCGAAGGCGGTGGGGGTGACCTCGGCGGAGGAGGCCAGATAGTCCGTGTTGACGATGGGGGTGCCGTCGGTCAGCGGCGCGGTGACGGTGACGGCGAAGGTGACCTGCGCGGCCCAGCCGGGGGGGATGGGGGCGGAGAGCACCCAGGTCAGGGTATTCCCGTCCACCGACGCGGGCGGGATGGAGTCGGCGTAGAGGGTGTTCGCCGGGAGGGTCTCCGCGATGGTGTAGGGCCCCGTCGTCGTCAGATGGCCGGTATTGGTCAGGAAGACGGTGTACGTCAGCCGCGCGCCGGCGGTGATGGGGTCGGTGGCGGCGACTTTGCCCAGGGCGAAGGCCGGAGCGTGGACGGTGGTGGTCACGTCCGCGCCGGGGGCGAAGGGGGCGTTGTCGGCCCTGGCGCCGTACTGGTCGTTGTGAAGGACGGTGCCGTCGGCGGTGGGGACGGTGGGCCGGACGACGAACTGGAAGACGGCGCGATTGCCTGCGGGGAGGCCGTTCCCGATGCCGATGAAGTCGCTGGTGAACCAGATATAGGTGCCGGAGCCGCCGGGGGAGAGGCCGCCGTGGAACCAGATGGCGCCGCCGCCGTCCAGGACGGCCGCGGAGGCGAAGGTCGTCCCGGCGGGGGAGGTGTCGGAGACGACGACCCGCGCGGCGGCCTCGGTGCCGGTGTTGGTGACGACGATGGTGTAGATCAAATCCGCGCCCTGGGCGACGGGGTCGGGGCTATCGGATTTGGCGATGGCCAGGGTGGTGGAGTCGGACTGCATAGGGCCGATGTCGGCGGGGGCCGGCGCGGAGGCGGCGAGGGCCGGGGCGGGGGCGCCGGCCGCGGGCCGGACGAGGAGGGCCAGGCGCGCGGTGCGGCCGGGGGCCAGGCCCGGCCCCAGCCCGACCCGGTCGCCGGAGACCCAGAGGAGGGTGCCGGCCTGGCCGGGGGAGAGGCCGCCGCAGAACCAGGCCGCGCCGCCGTCATCCAGGACGACGACCCGCTCCAGGACGGTGCCGGGCGGGGTGGACTGGGCAATCTCCATGGGCTGGCCCGTCCCCACGACCACCGTCTCCACGACCTGAGGGGCGGACTGAGGGAGAACGTACCAGGGCGGGAAGAGGGCGGTGGAGGGGACGGCGCGGGCGGGGAGGGGCGCGGCCAGCGCAGGGAACGCGACCTGCAGGAGCAGGGAAAGGGCCACCAGCCCTGCGGTCAGGGGATGGGTACGGCGGGTTGTCGGTTCCATGGGTGCCTCCTTGCTGGGAGGGGTCGGGGTCTAAAGACCCCTTTCGGAGTTGGCAGCCGGTTCGGCTGCGGCCAGGCGCCGCCAGATAGCCGGGTCACCGGCCAGGGGGACCAGGTCCCGGAGCGCGGTGCGCAGGAATCCGGGATGGGCCGCCAGGCGGTACAGTTCGTCCAGGGTGAAGGGAAAGGGTTCTACCGGCAGGGACGTATCGGCGAAGGCGGCGGCGTATTCGGGGATGCGGTCAAACCAGCGGGCCAGGGGGTGGCTGTGCAGGGCGATGAGGAGGTCGGCATCGCTGCTGGGGAGGGCCTGGCGGCGGGCCAGGGAGCCGAAGAGGCCCACGGCCAGGACGCGCGGGTCTTCCGCCAGCAGCGCGCGGGCCCGTTCGGCCAGTTCGGCGATGGCCCCTTCCCTATCCAGCCATGCGATCCGCACAGAACCGGAGGATCGCCTCTGCACAGCGGATGGCCTGCTGGCTGTCGGCGTCGGTGTAGTAGTCGGCCGGTTTGCCGTCATCAAACCCATTCGGATAGCGGGTGGGGATGTAGAAACGGTCCAGAATCCGGGCACAATCTATCAACTCTGGGGAAACTCCCATTTCTGGGGGCAGTTCTTCCAGGAGTCGCTTGATGGAATGCCCCCACGCTTCGCCCCCCAGGTGCTGGTAGAGGGCTTTCAGCGCTTTTTCGGCGGCCTGTTGAGCGCTGAAACAGGCCCATTCATGGTAGCCTTCTGCCGCGTCGTGACGGGTGTGTTCCCAATCTCGCCAGGCCTGATCCAGCCAGTCACGGGCCCGGTTGCTCATCAGTGCCTCCACCGGCCATAGGGGTGTCTCTGCGGCAAAGATAGTTTACCCCAAATCAGGGTTTCCTGCAACTGCGCATCAGAGTTCACCGCAGAGGACGCAAAGGACGCAAAGGTACGCAAAGAATTTTCTATCTGTCAAGTCTCTTAAAATCGTACCGGGGGCAGAAGCCCAAAGTCCTGAAAAACCGTACCTCCAGAGTGCCGTAACGGCTGAGACTGGCTGCGCTCACCGGCTTTTATTAACCCCTCACCCCCCTTG
>Ga0272447_1001486_pt1 | contig 14566 bp, 14 predicted proteins | sample YNPCB0133_FD_194589 | JGI IMG/M metagenome (GOLD analysis project Ga0272447, IMG submission 194589) | Hot spring microbial mat communities from Yellowstone National Park, WY, United States - YNP-CB-013-3 | ecosystem: Environmental > Aquatic > Thermal springs > Hot (42-90C) > Sediment | place... | reverse complement strand
CTTTGCGGGATACCGCCTTTCTGTTCAGAGATGGACAGAATGCTATCGCTTCACCGTTGAGCAGTAATGTTCAGCAGTGTTCAGCGTAAATGTATCAGTGACACAGGTGCGGGCACCCTGGAAACGCTGTTGGTGCTGTTGTATGTAGTGATTTCCTTGGGGGCAGGATATGTGACCCGTAAGCGGTTGGATGCCTGAGAATATGAGGTGGCAATTGCCGCATTTTGTGCTTGGATCAAGCCCTACGCTATGGTGGGATTGTTGGCAACGATAGTGTTGTTGTCTGGGTTTCAGGCACAGACGATTGTTCGTCAACCTGGGTTCATGGCTGCAATACTGTTGTTGGTTCAAAGCTACGGGACTTTTGCCCTTGCCTACGCCTGGGCTTGGGTGTGGTGGGTGCCTTTTGCGGCGGCTGTACCAACGGCTCTGATGGGTACGTCCAATTTCTTTGAACTCGCTTCTGGGGCAGCACTGGCGACGGTGGTGCCGGTGATGCTTTCCCTGGTGGGCTTGGCCAATCGCACATGCCAGTTTTTCCCCAGTACTGTCTAAAGGGAGGGTCAGGATGCAACGGGTTCTGTTTGTGTGCAAGAAAAATTCCCGCCGTTCCCAGATGGCCGAGGGATTCGCCCGGGCCTTGGGCGGCAATCAGGTGTACGTAGCCAGTGCGGGTTTGGAGGCCAGCTTTGTTGATCCGCTGACGGTGCAGGTGATGCAGGAGGTTGGCATTGACATTAGCCAGCAGAAATCCAAGCCCCTGAGCGATTTTCAGCCGGAGGATTTTGATGCGGTGATTTCCCTGTGTGGGTGCGGGGTGAATTTGCCGCCAGAATGGCTCACACGGGACTATTTCGCCGATTGGCAACTAGAGGACCCAGAAGGAGGCGATCTGGATACCTTCCGACGGGTGCGGGATCAGGTGAAAGAACGGGTCACCCAATTTCTGCGCGCCAGGGGATGCCTGTCCCTGTAGGACGTGCCTTGGCCCAAAATTGGTAATAAATCGTGACCATTTCCTGAGAAATGTAAATCCTTAGTTACACAGAGACTTTAATCTTTTCTTTAGATTTTGGGTGAACCACGGCTGCGGTGGCAGTGCGAGGTTAATAGCAGGTTACAAGAAGTTAAAGACCCCCAAATGTAGGGGTAAGCAGTGATAGTTTAGAAGTAGGAAGCAATGCATATCCTATTTGGGGTTCTTGCCTATGAAAATCGTCATTCATGGCAAAAACATTGCCATTACTGACCCCATCCGTGCCTATGTGGAGAAAAAGTTAGAGAAAGCCCTAGGGCATTTTAATGGTTTGGTAACCGAGGTGGACGCCCATTTATCGGTTGCGCGTAATCCCCGGATTCACGATACGCATATTGCGGAAATGACGCTTTATGTGGGGGGAACGGTGATGCGGGCCGAGGAACGGAGTGAAAATCTCTACGCCAGTATTGACTTGGTAGCGGACAAGTTGGCCCGCAAGGTACGTAAATTTAAGGAGAAAAAGCAGGCCAAACTGCACAGCACCCCGACGCTCGTGGCAGCGGGAGAATTGGTACCACCCAGCCCCCGGCACACCCCGGAATTGCCCAAGGAGGTGGTACGCCGTAAGTACTTTGCCATGCCGCCGATGACGGTGGATGAAGCCCTGGAGCAGTTGGAATTGATTGACCACGATTTTTATGTGTTTCGCAATGCGGAAACCGGGGAAATCAATGTGGTGTATGAGCGCAACCACGGGGGTTACGGGTTAATCCAGCCCCGGGGGAACGGCCACCATCCCCCCAAATCCCACTAGGACACACCAGAGCGGTTACACTAAAGAGGCACGCTTTGGTCGTAACCCCCATGTTGGTCACCGCATTGGCTCCCAATCAACAACTGTTGCCGCTGACGGCGAAAAGTAATGACTGGGGGCATTTGGAGATTGGCGGCTGTGATGTGGTGGAGCTGGTGCGCTGCTGGGGGTCGCCGCTCTATATTCTGGATGAGGTCACGTTACGGGTGGCCTGTCGCCATTACCGGGAGGGGTTTCACCGGGATTATCCGGGGGAAGCGCAGGTACTCTACGCCGCCAAGGCCTGGTGTTGCTTGGGGGTGCTGGCAATTGTGGTCAGCGAGGGCTTGGGGCTGGATGTGGTTTCCGGCGGGGAATTGACGACAGCGATACGGCTGGGGGTGTCGCCGGAGTTGGTGTATTTCCACGGCAACAACAAGTCCCAGGCGGAACTGCAACTGGCCTTGGATTACGGGTGCCGCATTGTGGTGGACAACTGGTATGAATTGGAGCGGGTGGCAGCAACGGCAACTTCCAGGACGCCCCAGGTGTTGATTCGGTTCACGCCTGGGATCGAATGCCACACCCACGAGTACATTCGTACGGGCCACCTAGACAGCAAGTTTGGGTTTGACCCACAGTACCTACCGGCGGTGTTTCGCTGGTTGCGGGAGCATCCCCAGGTGGAATGTATAGGTCTGCACGCCCACATCGGTTCGCAGATTTTTGCCCTGGAACCCCATCGGGATTTGACCGAGGTATTGGTGGCGGCCTATGCTGAGGGGTTGGCAGCGGGTTTGCCCCTGCGGGAGGTGAATGTGGGGGGCGGGCTGGGCATTCGCTATACGGAAGCGGATCAACCACCTACGATTCAAGCGTGGGTGCAGGTGGTGAGCAAAGGTATCGTGACTCAGTGCCACCAGCGGGGTGTGCCATTGCCCAAGCTGCTATGCGAGCCGGGGCGGTCGGTGGTGGGTCCTGCCTGTGTGACGGCCTATACGCTCGGTGGGCGCAAGGAAATTCCCGGTGGACGCACCTACATCAGCGTGGATGGGGGCATGTCCGACAACCCCCGCCCGATTACCTACCAAGCATGCTACCAGGCCCTTGTGGCCAATCGGGTTCATGAGCCGGTCGCTGAAACCGTCACTATTGCCGGAAAGCACTGTGAATCCGGGGATATTCTGATCCGGGATGTGCCCCTGCCCGCCACCCAACCAGGAGATATTGTGGTGGTCTTGGCCACGGGCGCCTACACCTACAGCATGGCTTCCAACTACAACCGGATACCCCGACCGGCGGCGGTGTTGGTACGGGATGGGGATGCCAGCCTGCTGATCCAACGGGAAACCTGGGCCGATCTACTCCGCCAGGATTGTTTGCCAACCCATTTGGTCTAGCCAGGGCAGGTTACAGACAGAGGGCAACGCCACCCCGGGGGTTTGGCTGGACACAGCGCAGAGGTTGATTGGCAATCGCACCGAAACCAATTCTGCCCAACAGGTTGATCCAATCCTGCCGCAACTCCTGATTGTTGGGATTTTGCCGTTGGATGGCCACCAACCGTTGCAAAGCGTCGTACCAAATTCCGGCTTCGGCCAAGATGGCTGGGTAGTCCCCCACATTCGCCTGAGCCAGGGCAGCGGTTAATTTAGGATTGTTTGGGGCTATGCGCTCAATTCGCCCAGTGGCTATCATCCAACCATCCGGGTTACTGTTGGTCATGTCCTCAGCCGTGCATTGCACTGCCAGGGACCATTCATATTCCTGCCCTACTGCCAAGGGTGCTGCCGTCGCCGGTAGGCTCAGACTGCCAATCCCCCCACCTGTGGTCGTAAAGGTTTCCTGATATACCACTTCCCCCACCTGACCCTGGGCATTCACCCGGCGCAGTTGAAATTCGACCGGTGTGGGGCGTTCCAATTCCGGCAGATACCAGAAGAAGGTGGGGTAGTCCTGGAGGGTTTGGCCGTAGTTCCCTTCCGGCAACAATGCCCGCAGTTTTTGCGCCTTGTCCTTGGCACAGCCAGAACCTCGTTTCGAGGCACTTTCGCGGTTCCCTGGCCGACCCACCGCCGGGAGATTGAGGCTGACAAAGGTTGCTCGCCGCCGACCCGGTGTGACCACCAGCCGAGATGCCACCGTAGGGGGTAGGGGCGTCTGCAACACCGTGCGAACATCAGGGGTTGCGCCTGCTGGCAATACGAGCTTTTGCCCCACTAGAATCAGGTCGGGGTCATTGCGTAGGCTGGGGTTGGCCTGCAACATCTGCTCAAGGGTAACGCCATGACGGCGAGCGATTCCGGTCAAGGTATCCCCCAGTTGCACCGTGTATGAAACCCGCGCCCAACTCCCTGAGGTCACCCCCAGGATGCCGCCCATTAGCAGACCACCGACCCAGATATGCCATCGCCGCTTCATGGAGAGGCTCCTTTGTACTCAATTAGGTGGTTGTGTGCCCCGTTCCACTCCAGGGCTGAGGTTCATTTCCAAGAGCGGAGTCGGACTCTGGAGGGCACAGACTTCTTGTTCCAGCCGCTGCTGCCCCATACTGAAGAATCGTTGGGAACTATTCCCTTCCAACAGCGACGAAGGGCCTGGGATACCAACCAGGGGCATGCAAGGACTTGCCTGCGCTAGGAGTAAGCCCGCAACCAAAAGATTTGTCATAACAGTAACCCGTGACTCTCTAACGGTACCTCTTAATACCCTAATGACATTGTACCGAGACGAGCAGGAGTGCCGATCAGCCGGTGGTCGTGATCCCAATCACAGAGATTGCCGTTACCGGTAGGTGTTCATCCTCAATCAACATTTCTGGTGCGGTTGCATTTGGGGCAACGTTTGGGTAAAGATAAAAGCAGTGAACTGCCTCCTGAAGTCTCAGAAGTGGCGATTGATGTCGTGACGACTCATGTATTTCACCTGAATCCCTCTTTGCAAACCAACTCCGTATAAATGGTGAGTGTTTTCACAGGTAAATTGACAAAGTTCCATAGAGTGGGGTAAGTTATGAATCGTCAACAGTTCACTCTGCCTGCGGTATTTTATGGCTGAAACCATAGGTTCGTTGTGCGACAAGCTAACGATTGTGAAACTAAAGCAATGGCATACGCAGGATGCTTGCAAGCTAGAAAGTTTGTCCAAGCAGGAAGAGCAACTGAAAGCTGAAATTAATGAATATATTTATGATGCCATCAATGGTAAAATTCCTCTTGACCGCCTAACGTTTGAGGCCAACAAAGTGTATAACGCAGCCAGTTATGAAGTTCGTGAAATCTCAGGGAATTTTGGGGAAGTGTTCTCTGCCCTGGCCGAGATAAATTGTAAGCTCTGGCATGAGCAAGAAAAGGTTTATGAATTCGAGAAGGTACCTGTTAGTGAGAAAGACAGAGTTGTCAAACAGTTGGCCGTACTTAATTTAGAGCGGAACCAATGTATTGATAAGCTCAACAGCTATTTCTATTCCCTTGTGGCTCAACTTCAATGTAACGTTCGTCGTTGATAATTTTTGGACTCTAGAACTATGCACCTCGTCCACCGCCATACCTGTAGAATATGTGGTTCTCCTCACCTGACTCCTGTGATCTACTTGGGTGAACAGTACCTACAAGGTTCGTTTGTTAAGCCAGGGAAGGAGGAACCCCCACTGCGGAAAATTCCTTTATCTTTGGTTCGTTGTGATCCAACCAAGGATGAAAATGCCTGTGGCCTTCTACAGCTAGAGCATACGGTTCCCCCTGAAATCCTCTATTCCTCGTACTGGTATCGCTCTGGCACGAATCAGACGATGCGAGACCATTTGAGAAAGATTGCAGAAGAAGCTCAAGCTATCGTTCAGAAACAGGAGGCATGGGTTTTGGATATTGGTTGTAATGATGGAACCCTCCTCAAGAATTATCCTGAACATTATGTGAGGGTTGGCATTGACCCTTCTGATATTAGTCAAGAAATTAAGGGTGAGTTTGAAGTGATCCAAGACTTTTTCCCCTCCGAGGAATTAAGGAGAAAAATAAATGGTAGAAAATTTGATATTATTACTTCTATTGCGATGTTTTATGACTTGGAAGACCCAGTGAGCTTTTGTCATGAAATTAAACGACTACTTGCTGACGATGGCATCTGGATATTTGAAGTGTCTTATATGCCAGAAATGTTAAGGATGAATTCCTATGACACGATTTGCCATGAGCATTTGGAGTATTACAGTTTAGCCGTCATTGAATATTTGCTAAAGAAAACGGGATTAAAGCTTTTTGATATTCAGTTGAATGATATTAACGGTGGTAGTATACGTTGTTATGTTACTCATGTGGATAATTTCCTGTTTCGAAATGATCAGGCTCAGCAACGGATTAAACAACTGCGCAAGCGAGAATTTGATCTCGAGCTCGATACGAATAAGCCCTATAAAAATTTCCAGGATCGCATTAACGTTCACCGTGACCAACTCATATCACTTTTGAAGATGCTCAAGAAAGAGAACAAGACCATTCATGTTTACGGAGCATCTACTAAAGGTAACACGATTCTACAGTGGTGTGGTATTGACAACCGCTTGATAGATTACGCAGCGGATCGCAATCCAGACAAGTTTGGAGCTTACACATTAGGCACGGATATTCCAATTATTAGTGAGGCGGAATCCCGGGCAATGAAGCCAGATTACTATTTAGTTTTGCCCTGGCATTTCAAGGAAGAATTTCTCAAAAGAGAAGAAGAATTGCTTAGAAATGGAACGGCTATGATTTTCCCCTTGCCGGAAATTCAGGTTATCACCCTACAGACTGAGGCGTCCTGTTGGAGTATGTTATGAAGAGGGTTGTTAAAAAACTGCTTAAATCAATTATTCCCCGCAGGTATTTCAAATTTTTTCAACGCGCTAAGCGGGCCATAAGCTTTCTGTTTGAAGAGTCAAGCGCTCTCGATTCTGAAATTAGTTCTGTAGATAAGCAGGTTGTTCTACCAGTATCCACTGAAGTTAATTCGGATAGAGAGGAATACCTTTGGCCTTGGAATTATATCCCTGAACCATTTCCTGATCGTTTGCCTTCGGGTCGGCCTTGGCCAAAGATTTCCGTTGTTACGCCTTCATATAACTATGGTGAATATATTGAAGAGACCATTCGTTCAGTCATTTTACAAGGCTATCCCAATTTAGAATATATTGTTGTAGATGGTGATTCTACGGATCATACGAAGCAAATTCTTGAACGTTACAAAGCAGAGATCAGTATATGTATTAGTGAACCTGATGAGGGACAAACTGATGCCTTGAATAAAGGTTTTCGGCAGGCAACGGGGGACATTTTAAGTTGGTTAAACAGTGATGATTTACATTTACCTGATACTTTGAAACAAGTCGCCATTGCCTTTGATACCTATCGTTGCGATTTGGTTGTGGGGGGTTGTCAACTCATTCAAGACCGTAATCGTTCTGTGCTGAAAACTCACCATTGTAGTCTTCCTGTAGGGCAGCTATCTCCTCTTCCCTACCGGTCCATGCTAGATTTTGGTGGTGACTGGCTTAGTGGAAAATTCTTTATGGGCCCAGAGGTATTCTGGACTCGTAGTGCCTGGGAGAGCGTTGGTGGGATGTTGAATGAAAACTTGAATTTTGGCATGGATTATGATGTTTGGTTACGGATGGCAAGAAAGAACATGGTTTGCTACCATAGCCCCCAAACTTTGGCTATCTTCCGCATTCATGATAGGCAAAAAACTATTTTTTCAGGCAGAATTGCAGATTATCCCGAGCATTTAGCTATCTCCCGCTATTATCAAGTGCTGGATGGAATAGAGATTCCTGATCGTGAACGTCAACTGGTCACTTTTCTCAAAGCTGATGGGAGTGGTACAGAGCTGGTTGATATAAAAGCAACGCTGCCGTTAGATGAGTTTGTCGATCGCCCTCTGGTGTTGTACAACACTGCTTATGGTAAATATTATTTACCTTTTGATGGAACCTTAGGTACTGTTACTCGTAAAGTTCGTTCCGGTAAGCTAGAATCCCCTGAAGTCATCGAAATAGCCCGCAAGTATGTCCACCCAGGTTCTACTGTAATTGAGGTGGGTACGCGTTTTGGTCAAACGACTGTGCTCCTAGCAAGAATGACGGGTCATCATGGTCAAGTTTTAGCCTTTGAATCTGATAAATATGTGTTTTACGCTCTGCAAAAAACGCTTGTAGCTAATGATCTTCACAATGTCAGACCCTATTTTCGTCATGTGGGAAATGGTGATGTGCCCCAAAGTAGCGGTACTGCATACGCCATAGACATTGACGATTTGGGGATTACTAATCCTGTCAGTTTTATGAAGATCAGCGTAGATGGTAGCGGCCTAAGAGTTCTTCAAGGTGCAGTTCAAACAATCCTACGTCACAAGCCTGTCATCTTACTTCAGGATAAACTCTCTGAATCACTAATTCAGTTTGTGCATAGCATAGGCTACAAGGCTGAAAAAATTTCTCATTCCGAATGGTTATTTATCAATGTAGATACGACACAGCATGAGTGTTTATCTGTACCTAGTTCTGTAAACTCCAAACCTTTGGAAGTAAAATTGCCCACAACGAATTTGTGTAAACTTCTAAAGTGCAGAAGTGAAGTGCGTGAGTGTACGGATTTTTTACACAGAAACGGTTTCGTATCTCACAATCTTGTCTGCAAAGATTGGGACATTGCTCATGTTGTTTCAGAGGTCGGGGATGGTAACTTTTTGGATATGGGGAGTTCCGATTCCTATATCCTCAAAAACTTGGCGCTGAAGAATATCAAAGGCGACATGTACGGTATTGATCTCAATGACCCCGATGTACTAATTCCTCGTGTTCAATACCTGAAGGGAGATTTGATGAATACTGGTTTGCCTTCTGAACACTTCAAAAATATTTCTTGTCTTTCAGTTCTGGAGCATGGGGTAGATTTTGAGCGTTTTGCTGCGGAAGTAAGTCGCTTGCTGCAAGTTGGTGGTCGTCTATTTGTTACTTTTGATTATTGGGAACCGAAAATTGTTCCCCCGATACGGCTCTATAATTTGGCTTGGCAACCTTTGGATAAGCGTAAGGTTTGTGAACTGATCGAAGTCTGCCACTATCATAGCCTGCGTCTGGTCAATGAGATGGATTGGGAGCTGGGTGAACCTGTGATTGAATATGGCTACTATGCCCCGCATCCTGACACAAAGTACACCTTCGGCATGGTTGTCTTTGAAAAAGTGAAAGACTCGGTATGAAGGCACTCATTTTTGGTGCGAGTGGGCAGGATGGTTACTACCTATCAGCATCCTGTCGTCGGCGAGGAATAGAGGTAGTTGGGATTTCACGCTCGGCAAGTGAAGGGAATCATATTAAGGCAGATATTTCTTCCTATGAACAGGTAGAAGCTATCATCCGATATCACTTGCCTGATTTTGTTTTTCATTTGGCAGCGAACTCCACAACCAACCATGCTGCTTTGTTGGAGAATCATCATACAATCTGTACAGGAACGGTGAATGTGCTGGAATCTGTTTTAAGATACTGTCCAAAAGCAAAGGTTTTTATTACTGGTAGTGGATTGCAGTTTGTTAATAAAGGTTGTGCAATTTCTGAGAAGGACCCTTTTCAAGCAACCAGTGCCTACGCATTGAGCCGCATTCAATCGGTGTATGCTGCAAGATACTTTCGTTCTTTAGGGCTGCAGGTTTACGTTGGTTATCTATTCCACCACGAGAGTCCCCGCCGTAAATTGCACCATGTAAGTAAAAAAATTGCTTGGGCTGCTCGACAGATCGCCTCGGGGCAATTAAATACTTTGGAAATAGGGGATATTTCTGTACGCAAGGAATGGACATTTGCTGGAGATGTGGTCGAAGGCATCCTGACTTTGGTATTTCAAGATGACGTTTATGAGGCTACAATTGGTTCAGGTGTTCCATACAGCATACAAGATTGGTTAGAGTTATGTTTTGAGTTTGTCGGGCTAGATTGGCAAAAATATGTGGTTCTAAAAGAAGGGTTTAAGGCAGAATATAGCTGCTTATTCTCTAATCCAGCAACGATTAATTCTCTGCATTGGTCGCCCTCTGTTGATTTCCCTTCCCTTGCAAAAATGATGATGACATCTGATCTAAGTTCCTGCTGATCTGACTAGGTAGTGCTATTCATAGATTTAGCAATGCGGTTCTGCTTCTTGAGGACGTAATTCTGCCCTGCCAAGCTTTTTAACCATTACTATAGCTAGGTAGGTTAAGGTTGTCGCCTTAAGATTCTGGGAAACCAATGTGGGGCTATGCCCAGCGACCCATATCATGTCAACCTTTGTATGCTTAGCTATAGAAAACAATACTCATTTCCCACCGTATTCAAACCCCTTCAACCCGTCCGTAATGGATCGTAGGTGCGCCTGTGATCCATGCCTAGAGTTGATCTCCCCAAGGAAAATGCCACTATTCTTTCGGATGACGCAAAACCGGCCTAGCCCATCACCTATAAATTGCGGTGACGGGTGTACAGACTTTCCGGCGGGTAATAATTCGGCAAAGACCGGGGTGACGATTCATCAATTGGAGCACCTATTACTACTGGCTGATCCCATTCATCCACTAGGTCCGCATTCACCGTTGCACCGGTATTATGGGGAGGTGGCGTAGCTGGATCATCACTGGGAACAGCCCAAATTTGGTAAACCTGAGACCATAGAATTTCTGGGGCACAATCCAGTTGAGCCTTTGCTCATTCTTGGTAGGTATGATGCACCATAAATACTTGTACCGCATTGGGACGATAGCCATCAAAAATCTGCAACCGCCACCCAGGTTTTATCTGCTGTAAATAGTTCTATGTTTGTAATAATCTCTGCCCAACACTTTGACACAAAAAGAAAGGGAAATATTGCGAGTAGGGTGTGCCGAAACTGGTGTAGGGATGGGGGTGAATCAAGCGCAGGTGCTCGGCTAGAATAGGGACTAAAGGTTCCCCACATTCCTGGATAGGCATGTAACGGTAGAGCTTAAGTCCGGGAATGCCATTGTTGATCGGGCGCTCGGTTATAAGAGCTGATAGAACTAGGTGACAACCTCTTTGGTGATTGTGGGATATAAAGTTAGAATTACCAGAAAAACAATATGGCCGATTTCATTAAGTTGTATAGGGTGACCAAATGAATAAAATCAACTGTAAATCTGACATAGACGATGAAACGAATGGCACTGAGTGCAAATATTTTTAGAACGCAGTCGTTGTTAGCACATGCATATAAGGCTGCCAAAGGTCAGGCTATTTTGAATTGATACAAATCTAGTCCCTTCCTAACAGGCAATAGGGTTTATGATGGCGCGGACCCACTAGATCAAGGCCCAAAAGTTCCAGGGGTACACCAGCGTATTCCTGCGAAACCCCTTGGTCGCATGCAGCTTTTGGCAAAATCCTTTATTTTGATTTTGGTTAAAATTACTATAATCAATTTACCGTTACCGAGGCGAATGATGGCGGTTTCCCAACGCTTGGCCTTGTTCGGCACCAGTGCGGACCCTCCGACGTTGGCACACCGGCAGATTATTCAGTGGTTGGCGCAGGCGTTTGACCTGGTGCTGGTGTGGGCAGCGGACAACCCGATGAAAGAGGGGCAGACTCCCTTGGCCCATCGGATGGCGATGCTGGACTGCCTGGTACGGGAGTTGGGGGAACCGCGGGTGCGTTTGTGCCCGGAATTGAGCCACCGGTTTACACGGGTGAGTGTGGCACGGGCGCAGCGTCAATGGCCGGAAGCCCGTTTAACCCTGGCCCTGGGGGCGGATTTGTTACCCCAACTGCCCCGTTGGCATCAGGCGGAAGAACTGTTTCCCCAGGTCGAAGTGGTGATCATCCCCCGCACGGGCTACACCCTGGCACCGGCAGCGTTGGATTGGTTGCACCAGCACAGTCCCCGGGTGAGCATCGCCCCGATTACCGTGCCGGATTGGTCCTCCCGGGCGTTTCGCGAAGGGCAACGGCAGGATGAACTCAGCCCCGGTGTTTTGGCCTACATCCGCCAACATCAGCTTTATCAAGATGTCGTACTCCCCTCTACCGCATGACCCTGCCAGTTACCGTTGACGTGGTCACGGTGATTTTTTCGGTGGACATGGAAGCGCACCGGCTACTGGTGCTGGTGGTTGGGGGGGAACCGGCACGCCTACCTGGGATGCCCTTAGCACCCGATCTGACCCTGGCCGAACAGGCGTATCAAGTGCTGGCAACGAAGGTCAAAGCCGAGCATTTGTACTTAGAACAACTGTACACCTTTGGCGGGCCGGGGCGGGATGAGCGGGAACACCAGGGGCAACGTTGTTTGTGCGTGGCCTATTTTGCCCTGGTGCAGTACGCTAATACCCTCCTATTGCCCGAACCGGAGCCGGTGCAGTGGGTGTCGGTGCATCAACTTCCTCCCCTATGGGGCGACCACGCCGAGATCGTCCGTTATGGCTATCAACGGTTGCGCAACAAGTTGGAATACAGTCCGATTGCTTTTCAGGTGTTGCCGGAGTTGTTTACCCTGGGAGAACTGTACCAACTCTATACGATTATTCTGGGGGAAGATTTCAGCGATTATTCCAACTTTCGTGCGCGGCTATTGAAGTTAGGATTTTTGCGGGATACGGGCAAAAAAGTCTGGCGGGGGGCAGGACGGCCAGCCAGTCTATACCGGTTTGACCAGCACGCCTTTTTGCCCTACAAAGATAAACCCATGGTTTTCATATGATATGCGGGAACTGCGTCTGGGTCTAGCTCAGTTAAATCCCACGGTAGGCGACCTGGTGGGGAATAGTCAAAAAATTCTCCAAGCCGCAAGACAGTGTGCGTTTCGAGGGATTTCCCTGCTGATTACGCCGGAATTGTCCCTGTGTGGCTACCCACCCCAGGATTTGGTACTCGATCCCCTATTTGTAGAGAATTGCCAAACGGCGTTGCGTCATTTGGCCTTGCGGTTGCCGCCCAAAATTGGGGTGCTGGTGGGGAGCATTTTCCCCAATCCCGACTGGTGGAAAAAGGGAGAAAAACCCCTGTTTAATGGGGCAGCGCTGCTGTGTGATGGGCGCATTCGTTATACGTTTTATAAACAGTTGCTCCCGGATTATGACGTGTTTGATGAACACCGTTATTTCCAACCCGGGCGGCAGGTGAATGTGTTGCGCTGGCAGGAATGGCGTTTGGGTATTACGATTTGTGAGGATGTCTGGAACGATGAGGAATTTTGGAGTGGCCGACGTTACCCGGAAAACCCGGTGCAGGCGCTGATCGAGCGGGGGATTGATGTGTTGATTAATATGTCGGCATCTCCCTATTGGCGGGGAAAACCGGCCATGCGGGAATCCCTGTTGGCTCACTGCGCCCGCAAGTATCAAATTCCCCTGATTTATGTCAATCAAGTGGGGGGGACGGATGCACTGGTGTTTGATGGGCAGAATTTGATTTTTGACCGCACGGGGACGGTAGTGCATCGGGGGCGGGGGTTTACCCAGGAGGTGCAGGTGGTGACCCATGTCCAGGGGCAATGGCAGAATACCCAGGTGCATCCCCCCCTGGAACCCTGGGCGGAGGTGTGGCAGGCGTTGGTGCTGGGGATTCAGGACTACGTCCGCAAAAGCGGCTTCCAGCGGGTGGTACTGGGGCTGAGCGGCGGCATTGATTCAGCAGTGGTGGCAGCCCTGGCTGTGCAAGCATTGGGGCCGGAGCAGGTGCTGGGGGTGCTGATGCCCTCACCCTACAGTTCTGACCACTCGGTGACCGATGCTCTGGCCTTGGCAGCGAATTTAGGCATCGCCACAGAGAAAATTCCCATTCATGCCCTGATGGCAAGCTACACCACGGCCCTGGCACCCCTGTTGCAAAACTACGCCGCCGACGTGACCGAAGAAAATATCCAGTCCCGCATCCGGGGTACACTGCTGATGGCGCTGGCCAATAAATTGCACGCCCTGGTACTGGCTACGGGCAACAAATCCGAACTGGCCGTCGGCTACTGCACCCTCTACGGAGATATGTGCGGGGCACTGGCACCCCTAGGTGACCTCTTCAAAACCCAGGTGTACGCCCTGGCGCATTGGTACAACGAATATACAAAGGCCCAGCGGGGCATGGCTGTTATCCCGCCTGCCATTCTCACTAAAGCTCCCAGCGCCGAACTCAAACCGGGGCAAACTGACCAGGACACCCTGCCCCCTTACCCTGTCTTGGATGACATCCTGCACCGCTGGCTGCACGAACGGCAAACACCCGACCAGATTGCCCAGGCAGGTCACGACCGAGCATTGATTGATCGGGTCATGCAGCTCGTGCAACGGGCGGAATTCAAACGGTTTCAGGCTGCTCCGGTTCTGAAAATGTCGGAACGGGGGTTTGACCGGGGCTGGCGGTTCCCCAATATTGCCCAACCCCCCCGGCACAAACTGCCCCTGCATCCCTAACGGCGCGGCACAGCCGCCAGAAAGTCCTGGGGAATGGTGACCGTAGCGGGTGGGGTTTTCACCGAGTAGATGATCAAACGCGCCAATTCGCGGTAATCGGCTGGGTCGCCCCCCTTGCGCCCCCGGTCGGGAATCCGTTTGGCTGGTAGCCCTGCCCCCAACTGCGGGAAGCCCAGTTTTTGCCGGTAGTAAGGCCCATAACGGGGCGTTTTCAGATTGAAGGGCGTTTCCCCTATCGTCCGCTGGGGCAGAATCCGCCGCCGTTGATATGGCACCGTATTATCCCCAAACTGCTCCATGTATTCGGCGCTGTTGAGCAGGGCATCCACAAACCCTTTCAGGCCCTTGGTGCCCAAGACAATGGA
>Ga0272447_1001485_pt1 | contig 14573 bp, 10 predicted proteins | sample YNPCB0133_FD_194589 | JGI IMG/M metagenome (GOLD analysis project Ga0272447, IMG submission 194589) | Hot spring microbial mat communities from Yellowstone National Park, WY, United States - YNP-CB-013-3 | ecosystem: Environmental > Aquatic > Thermal springs > Hot (42-90C) > Sediment | place... | reverse complement strand
GTCTGGAATTATACTCGCTAAGGAAAAGGAAGACGGAGAAGACGAAGAGGAAAAGGAAGGTAAGAAGCCAGTTATCGTTTTAGAAGACGCAGAAGTGGGGGAGATTAGAATGCCTACGAAGGATACTCTCAAGAAAGCAATTCAGCTGTTTGACCGCCTCGAGGCTGAGCGGCGTCAGTTGCAGTTCACCCCCGAAGATTTGGAGAAACAGATTGAGCGGAGCAATCAATATGGAATTCCCGTCTCGCCGCTCGGCTTTGCGGTTAAGCCCGCCATTTTCGCTGGCATTCCCGACGAGAACTTTGTTGACCCCGTAAACTATCTCTTCCCTGTCCAGTCAGCGGAGGACATTGAAGTCTACCTTAAACTTTGGGAGCAGAAGCCAATGTTAATGAAAAGCATTTACCCCGATTTGACGAGCCTCAGGAAAGTGCTGGGGCAAATTTGCCTTAAGGCGAAAGAATTCAATGTCCCTGTCCCACCACATTCCTCGATCTTGTGGTTCGTCGATACCGAAATTGCCAAGCAGGTGGCTGGCGAAGAGATTAATGAAGAGCTTCACAAACATATAGTCAGCGCCCTTGAAATGTCGGAGAGCATTGACGAATGGAAAATAACTGGCGCTATTTCTTGGAGCTTGGAGAAGGCTCGGGACGAGCAGCTTGAGCGCAAACTCCGCGAGCGGGCGAAGAAATACGGCTACGAGCCTGCCCCCAACGCTCACCTTACCAAGCCTGCGGAATATGCCCATATTCCCGAAAGCCAATTCGCCGACCCTGTGGGCTATAATTATCCAATCGATAAAGAGCACGTCCTTGCTGCTATTCGGTATTTCCTGAAGCCCAAGAACCGCAATGTTTACGACCCGAAGGCTCAAAAGATTATTTACGAGCGTATCCTGCGGGCAATGAAGAAATTCGGGCACAAACACCGCTTCGACCCAGATAACCCGCTCGACTGGCTCATGCCTCAGTCGCTCAAGCGCTGGATGGTGGGTTACGAGAAATATGAAGACGAGGATATGCCCGAGAAGCGTGAGGAAATGGAGCGGAGGCTTGAGCGAGAATACAAGGAGCATAATAAAGGAAAGAAACAAATTCGGAAATCTTATGTCGACCTGCCCTACAGCAACATTCTCTACCAAGTTCTCGAGCATGGGTTCGACGCCCTTGCTGACCTCTTCCGCCGAGAGGAGGTTTATAAGTATTACATTGCCCCTAACGGGAATTTGGTGCCGCCCGACGAGGGTTATACTGCCGACGATTACGCTGACCCCGTTTCTTACCTTTACCCCATGACTACGGCGGAAGAAGTTCAACTCTCGATTGAAGATTTCCTTGCCAACAGGAAGCATTACCCGCCCCATGCTCAAGTGTTCATTTACAGGCGACTTTTGCAGAAATCTAAGGAGCTCGGGCAGCCCAAAGAATTCGACCCAGAAAATCCGCTGGATTATATAATTGCTGCTGAGAGCACCGACTTGCTCCAGAAAGCGCCCGTTGTTCTCGACGAGAAGGCAGCGGAAGTTGAGCGTCAGCTTGAATCCGAGCACCTTCAATCTCTCAAAGAAAATGCACCCGATTATGCCGTTCAAGCGGTTGAGATTATGAAAGCCATGATACTTCGCCAGAGCCCAGACTACTTGGCTAAGACGCTGACCGTTGAGGGCGTTCTCGCTTCTGGCGATCGAGGTATCTTCTCATACTGGGTTATCGGTCAGGACGCTGCGAGCCGCCGTGCCGGTGTTCGCGTCCCGCCAATCACCTTCGTCTGCCCAGTCGCTAAATTCCCTCGCGGGAGCAGGCGCTACCCTGTCACCGACTTGAGTCAGCCGATCGCTGTCGCTACGAAGAAGGCAATTGAATTTATCGCTGATAAGTTCCAGAAGTTGGGTGGGGAGTTGAAAGTTAAGAAGGCAGAGGATAATGTCGAGTTTGAGTTGGTGAAGGGTGAGAAAGTGTTGAGGAAATTCACTTTGCATCCAGAAGGCGAAGATTTCGTGCTGCTCACTCAAGTTGAAATCCCGCCCAAGCCCATGGTTTTGCAGAAGGACGATCTCGCTCACCTCAACTTGGCTGAGGCAATTCGCAGTGGCTGCGGTGAAGGCGGTGAGGGTTGCAGCGTCGTCGTTATCGGCACGGGTTACGCTGGTGTCGTAACTGACGAGGGCTGCTCCCTCGTTCCTTACTGGATCACGCCTGAAGGCGAGATTAGGGTTGAGTGGGACGCTCGCGTCCGAGCAATGGAAACTTTCGTGCCCGAAGGGCGTGACAACGAGGAGCAACTCCTCGCTATCATTTACAATGCTCTGCGCGAGAATGCAAGTGACGATTGGCGCAACTTCGTCGAAGGCTTAATCGATAGTGAAGAAGGTATGGTTGAAGAAGGTATGCCCGCTGAGGAAGAGGAAGAGCAATGAAGACTTTCGAGATTAAGGGCATTAAGGTTCATGTCGAAGACGAGGAAATGGCGAAATCCCTTGTTGAGTCTGAGCCAGCGCCGGAGGTCGACGAGAAAGACGCGGAGGTTCTGTTGAAGGAGCTGGAGGAGTGGCTCGCTGCTGGGCGCTCGCAGGTTCTCAATAAGGCTCAGAAGGAGCTGAGGAAGCAATTTGTCGGTGCTGGCGACGCCACTTCGCCTTACTCACCGATGCTTCCCGTCGGTGCTCGTGTCGGGAGCGCCCAAGCTTCCAGCGGGATCGTTGCCGCTCCCAATATTCCCAGCTGGTTGAGCGGTGTGCCTCAGGCTCAGGCAGCAGCCCAGCAGATCGCTATTGGTAGTTTGATTGAAGCAGTTGCCGGTCAGCTTAGCCCTGTGCTTGAGGAGTTCGCGGCAAAGTTGGCGGAGTGGGTTTCCACTGTTGCCGAGGGGCTCTTCAGGACGATTTCCGAAGTCGCCGAGCGCATGGCTGAGGCTCACGAGAAGCTTGGTGAGAAGCTGACCGACGTCAGCGAGAAGCTCGAGGCTGTCGCCGAGAAGTTGCCTGAGGGCGTCGGTGAAGCTCCTCTCCCTGAAGCTTTGCCTGAAATGCCACCGGTTGAGGAAGTGCCGCCTGCTACTGGGGAAGCTGCACCGCCCGCTGAAGGCGTCGGCGAGGAAGCACCGCCTGCTGAGGTCGGTGCTGGCGAGGAAGTCCCTACACCACCTCCCGCCGAAGAGGGAGAGGAGGAAGCTAAGTCCGTCGCTGCCCCAACACCTCCGGCTGGCCCAGACGTTACAGCAGCTCTCTTTTCACCACAGTTCTTGGCAGCCTTCGCCCGTCACTTGTCCCAAATGACAAAGGAAGTTATCGACACGCAGACGAGGAAAGCCCAGGCTGAGCCCCGTGCAGCGAAGCCTCAGAGCGCTCTCGAGATCGCTGACGTTATCGCCTCGACGCTTCGTAAGTCCCAGCAGACTAAAGGCAGGGTCGAAACCGACTTGACTGCACCTGTCAAGACTGCAGCTGCACCTGAAGCCGAAGGCGCAAAGGTTCCCGAGCAGATTAAAGGCGCTGCTAAGGACGAAGCCGTTCGAAAGCACCTTGAGGAAGCCGAGAAAGTTGCTAAGGAAAAGGCGGGTGATTGATTGTGAGAGACAAGATTACTGAGGAAGCTCTCAAGCGGCTGAAGATTACGGGCACTCAGGAAGGAAGGTCTGGAGGTTTGCCAGACGAAGAAATGCGGGCTCTTCAAAAGTCCGTAGAGAACGCCCTACACGCTAATAATCCGTTTCTTGCGCAAATGTTGCTCATGGGCTTAATGTTCTCCCAATTGCTCGCTCCACATGTGGAAAGGCAAATCCGCAAGCAAAATGAAAGCTCACAGCGAAACACTGTCAACTTAACCGAGATCGCAAAAAGCGAGAGCTAAATTCCTAAAATAATAAGTGGGTAACGAAGGTAAAAGCGAGTATGGTATGCAACGGTTAGGAAGATAAAGGCATGGCTGAACTGCTCCAACACATTCAAGGGAACTTGCCTCAAGAGGAGAAAGAGCAACTTCTCGAAGAAGTGAGGCAGCGTGTCGACGACGCGTTGGGTGGCGAAGGGCGAAGGAAGGTTGACTACGAGGAGATTAAGGGCGCCGAGGTCACCTACCGCTCCCACTTCGAGGTTCTCGCCAAGGCGTTCCAAGAGGTCGCCGCTGGCGGCGGGAACGTGGATGACTTGCTGAAGACGATCTTGTCCACGACGCCCGGTTTGCCGTTCTTCTACTTTGTTTTGCCTGAAGTGACGAGGGTTCACCCTCAAGATTCGCCAGTTCTGAACCGCTTGCCTCGCATTCCTGGGCAAGCACCTGACGCTCGCTGGAAGGTCGTCGAGAAGGTCGGTTTCGGTCGGCAGGACGAAATGACCAACTCCTTCGAGGCTGGCGAAGCTCCTTCGACCTTGACCGAGATTGACACCACCTATCGCGAGCACACCGCTCCTTACAAGTTCCTGCACATTCTCAAGTCCGTGTCGTTCCAAGCCGTGGCAGCTGCTGCTAACTTCACCAACTTGATTTCGTTGGAAATCGCTAACGCTATGATTGCCCTGCACTTGCGCCAAGAGTGGCTCGTTTTGAACGGCAACACCTCTGTCAGCACCAACCAGTTCAACGGGTTGATCAAGTGGGCTACTGACTATGGTGTCGTTAGGGTTATTAACAACAACGGTGCTTCTTCTGTTAGGTATCTCACGCTCAACGATATTTATGACCTGATCATGACGCTCTATACTAACTTCGGTGCGTTGCCTCGTGTTATGATTGCGCACCCGAGGCTCCAGTTTGAACTGACCCGCATGTGGGTGTCGCTCTATCGCACCGCTGTCGGTGTCGAGGCGGGCATTGACTACTCCGGCACCATTCTCCGTGGCTTCCCGCTGTTCTGGCGGGACGTTACGACTGAATTGGTGCTGACCCGTTTCGCACCGGTCTACAACATTACCATCGGCGGTCAGCCTGTTACGGTGACCGATATCATTATCATGGACGACCAAGTTGAGTTGCCCGCTGCTGTCGCTGGGAACGAGCCTCGCAATGCCGGTGCGTTCATGATCGACCTGATCCCGCCTCAGGTCGTCTTCCTCGCACCGCTCACTGCTGCTCACCGAATCTTGGCAATGACCTCTACGGTTCTGGCGCCGAGGGCACCTCAATTTATCGGAGTGTTGAAGGGCGTCGTCCTCGGTCCTCAGACCTCGTAATGAGGTTGTGAATTGAGCTTGAACCCCTGCGGGTGTGAGCCCGCAGGGGATTTTTTATTTTTGCGCTTCAATCTCTTTCAGCACTTGCATTAACCCGTCCACGTCGATAGCGTCTCTGAGGGACGATATGGCTTGCACGGGGGCAGAAGTGGGAGTAGTAGCAGTTGGAATTTCGCTGGGAATGGAAACAGCTGAAGTTGAAGAGGGAGAGCTCGAATATTTGACGTCGTAGTATTTCTTTTCCCCGCGAGCGATAGATAACCATGCTTGCCAGAGCAGGTAGGGCTCGTCTATAGGTGTCGGCTTGCTCCAAATTCCGCCCTCCTTGAAGATTTGGTAGGAGAGGATCAAAATTGACGCCCACGGCGGGGCGACTTTCACTTCAGCGAAGTAAGCATAGGCGATATCCTCGAGGAGTTTTAGCTGCCTTTGAAATTCTGGGGCAATTGCGGGGTCGAGACCGTTAACGATCGCTACAATTCGAGTGACGGTTCTTTCCAAAGTTTGGTGGTTTCGGATAAAATCGTGGCTTCTCAACTCGTCATTGAGCCTAATGCTGGAGATACCGTCGTAGAGAAGGTCGTAGAAAATTTCCCTGAATGGGACTTGGAGGTAAAGGCGGGCGTAGATTTGCGAGCGGTTGTGAAGCTCCTGTGCGGTGTAAAACCTTACGACTTTGCGGTATGAGACGGGCTTAAAGTGAATTACGAGGCTATCTTTCCCCAAGCGAGTTTCGAGGACGAGAGGGGTAAATTCAGCGTCTACCGCCCAAAGAAGCAAAGTGTGGATATCCTCGCCTCGAAGTTTTTCGACTTCGCTCAGTATATCGGTGAGGCGCATATGAGAATGACCCCTTTAATTTTAGCCGCCAAGTGTAGGTGGTCTCCAGCCGCTAACTTTCAAGATTGTGAAGGCGATATATCGCTGCAGGAGATAATGTAGGTCAGCGAAGAAGTCCGCCACTTCGTGCGGGCTCTTGAAATCTGACCGCTTTGCGACTTCTTCAGGTGAAACCCGAATTTCAAAGTTGACAATGGCAGTAGCAAAGAGGAAGCGGAATGCTGACGCCCAGTCCGAAATTAACTCGATTTCACCTGCGGGCTCTCGCGGGGAAATCTGGCGCCATTTGGATTTCACGCGCTTCTCTTCAAAAAGCTCAATCTCCAGCCCAGTGAGCGGTCGATATTCAACCCAGCCCAAGTTGTTGGGCAGGACTAACCGCCTCGTCCCAGCCTTCGAGACCGAAACGAATTCGAGCGACTGAAGGTCTTCCTCGAGTTGGCGCAGCGTTTGCTCCAAAACGTCATTTGCGCGGATTTCTTCTTCCATGGGTTATCCCTCCTTTCTATAGTTCCCGTTCAAACCTTTCTTTCCACTATAGCCCCCGCTCAATCAGTCAAATATCCTCTCGCTGATTATATTCTGACACGATTTTTTCAATCTCGTCGGCGATATCTTCAATGGTGGTCGGTCCGCCCTCGTCTATTAGGTGCGGGAATGCGCTCCTAATTTGCCCTTCAATTTCCTCGGCGGAGACGCCAGAGAGGCGCAGGCGGGTAAGGTAGAGCCAGCTTCGCATGAATTCCATTGCGTGGTGAATGGAGCCCGCGCAGACTTTAATTCGTGGATCATTACTGCGGATAAGGACTTCCAATGCTTTCCCCCGAGCGTCGTCAATATCGAAGACGAAGTAAACTTTCCTTTTGTTCTTGTCGATTTGGGTGCTCAGGAATTTTATCCCGAGTGCCATGAAAATAGCCGCCATAATGTCGTCTTTTGTCCGATACTTTTCGCCCATTACCTTTCACCCGCAATTAAATTTTAGCGGCGAAAGTTACTGAGTGCCAGTAGTGGGTGGATTGCGTCGGGCGATATCTTCCGGGGTAACTGGAGTAATTTCCAAAGTCTTCGGAACGGTAACATATCCTCCATCCGGCTTCCGAATTTGGAATTCAATCGGAATTTTGTTATTGTCAAGTTGAATTCTTAACCTTACAGGCACTTCAAGTGCTTGCGGTGGGATTTCCAATTCAGGCTGCCAGCCAGGAACTCCTTCGAAACCAGGGAAGGGAACACGCTCACGCGTTAGCCCAGCTGCTCCGCCCAGCATACCTGCTGCGAATGCTTCTTCGACGCGCCGATCCAACCTTCGCCTCCACTCCATACCCCACTGCTGAAATTCTCCAACCCATCTTCTAAAGGGATTTAGAATCTCTCGAGTGAGGTCCCATAACAGTTGCTGTTGTATTTCTCGGATAGTAGTGTCGCGCACAGGCGGTAGCATTCTATAAGCGGACAACATGAGGTCGGCTAAGTCCCCCCATGCAAGGATAGTTCTTCCTTCGAAGCTGACCCGCAGACCAGCCAGCTGGGCGGGGATAAAGGGAGGAACGCCCATCATTCTGACCTCCGGAGCGAATGGCACTGGTCCTCCTTCCCGAGCCCATCGAGCCATTTCTCTTACAGCGAACACAGGCATTTGAGAAATGCGGGCTAATTCGGAAAGAGGAATGGCTGGAAGAATACCGCCAGCAACTTGACCGAGTAGAGCCATAACGCGGTTATACCCTTGCTCCCAAGCCCGGAAGATTTCTTGGAGCATCAGCGGGTGGTCACGGTATTGTTGAGCCATTTGTTCGAGTATCCGCAAGTATCGGAGACTTTCAGGGATGATTTGGGTGAAGAGCGGAGGAAGGAGCAATGCCTGCGCTCCGATTTTTTCAAGTGCTCTGCTTAACATTTCAAAGCGGTCAAGGTAGAGATTGAACGGCTGGAGCATAGCCTCAATACTTCGCTTGAGAATTTCGATCCGTGCTTCAAACATATCCACAAACCTTCGCCAGCCGTCGCTAAGCGCCCTGTAATACTCCTCCCAGCGCCCTGCTGCCAGCGCCGCGGCTGCCCTAATTCCTATCCCGTGCAGCTCGGTGCTAAACGACCTGAGGACTTGCATTCCATTGTAGAGAACGTCTATCATATCGCCGAACCGGGCACTCGTCTTCATTATCTCCTCGTGCAGTTGGCGGAAAGCCGAGGCGACATTCGCTATTTCCTCTCCGCTTCTCCGTATGACCTCAAATATCTCTGCCCACGCTTGTTGGAGTTGCTTAAGAGCTGAAATAACTTGGTTGATTAGCGGATAGGGCATTCCTATCGCCTGCATTAGTAATGCAACCTGCATAGGCGCCATTCTGAGCGGGTCGAATACTTCGGGTTCGGGGACAAAGGTCAAACCTCGTCGTCTGAGTGCCGCCATTTGCTCCCTCACTATCGCTGTTACAATACCTAAGAACCGAGCCGCCCGCTCCGCCTCAATTGCTTGCGATTCTACGCGCATTTTTGTGATTAGCAAAAGCCTTTCAGAAACATTTGCTATGTTTTCGAGATATCTACCAGCAGTTAGGAGGTCTTCGGCACCCCAGCGCAGGCGTAACCAAGTCTCAGTGATTTGATAAGCTTCTCGTATTCCGCGCACCATTTCCTGGGTTTGGCGATTAATGTTTTCCATTTGCGTCACTAAGTTCTTAAACGCTTCACCGAGCTGCCGATAATATTGGATTAGTTGTGTATCGAGGGTATGTCCTGTCTGTATCATTTCCTTGTTAAGAGTTGCAAGAGCAGTAGTTAGCTGAACCATTCTGGCGTCTATCTCTCGGAGAGCAGCCTGCAGCTGGACTCCTGCCCATTCTTCGTATCCGACAGGAATTGGCTGGAGCATGGGTATTCTGAATTCTATCGCTTCCTCAAGCCCGCCCCGTAAAAGTCCTGCTCCTTCCATTGCTCTTCTTGCCGCTTCAGGGAGCTCAGGTTGAGTGAGCATTCTGAAGAACTCTTGGAATGGAGCCCACATAGCGCCTGTCCAATGAGGGGTAAAGAGGACACTCAACTCCCGCATAGTGTCCTGAATTCGCCGATAGTTTTCCGCCATTGCTCTTGCTTCCTGTGAGAGCGCTTCGAGAGCCCGCTTTGCGATAAGAACTGCTTGTTGGTTATCTTCCAAAGTGCGCTTCATATCTTCTAAGGCTTCATTAAATCTCTTTAAGGCTCTCTCAGTCTCGTCAACTTGTGGTGGTATCCACATCGCTGGGCCGCCAACGCCTGGACCTGATATCTCCTCCCAAAAACTTCTTCTCCTTCTTATTCTTTCCTCCTCTTCCTCTTCACTGGTCTCGCGCCTAAAGGGGCGACCAATTAAGTCAAAAATGGCGCCAATAAAGCGCATTATTTCGCCAAGAACAATAAGGAAGGGATTGATAATTTTCAGGAAAAGCGAGACAAGAAAGGCAAGCACTCCAAATATGAACATCAGAGGTGGGCCTACAATTCTCACAAACTCGCTAAGCGTGGCCATAAGTTCTTTGAAAAGTAGCGAGAAGCCTACAAGCGCTGTTTGGGTGAGAGGGTGAGTTAGAAAGTCCGTTATGCCTCTGAGGATGAAACCTAGGGCTTCTCCGAGGTTCGCACCTATATGCCTCATTGCATCCATGAGGGATACTATGCGCTCATTGATAATATCCGCTATGTTCTCGATATAAGGCAAAAACTCGATAAGGAATGACTTGGCAAAAGTCCCGAAACCTTCGGCGATAGTCCGGAAGGCGTCAGCAATTCTCGACTCGCGCACGACGTCAGCGAATATGCGAAGGGGAGTTGCTAACTTCTCAAGGATAATTCGTCCTGCCTCCTCATACAAAGTCTGGAGCTGACCAACTATTCGGTTATAAGCATAAATAGCCTGACCCGCCCTCGTAGTTTGTTGGCTCAAGTTATCAATTTGCATTTGGAGAACGTTCATCGCAGTCGCCGCCCGCGCTGCGGTCTCGCCCATACCAGCAACTCCATACGTCAGCGTTGCTATTGCTTCCGCCGTCCCTACAGGAAGCCCTAAGCCTCCAGCTTCATGAACTCTCCCTTCCAACGCCGCCCTCAAAACTTCGGCTTGCTGACCCACCCTTATTCCCAACCGCCCGATCTCACCTAACATTCGTGCCCACTCTTCCAGCGAAACCCGGCCCTGAGCCGCCATTATGCCAATATCACCGAGAGGAGTCCGAAGGGAACGAGCAAGCTCGTCCAAAGTTATGCCAAACTGGGAAAACATGTTTACGAAGCGGATCCACGCCTGCTCAGCCGCTACTGCGCCCTCGACAAATTGAGAAAAAGCAAGACGCCAACGCTCCCAAATTGATACTACTTGTGTTCCACGTTCAATGGTTTGAATAATAGAATTTAGGACATTTGTAAGCGGTCCCAAAGCAGATAGAAGTATCTGCAGCGCTTGTGTGAAGAGGATGAAGGCGGCGACCACTACAGCCACAACGGTAGCAAGCGGGCCAAGCACTGCGGATAAGCGGCCTAATGAGGCAGTCAGTTGACCTACTTGAGGTATAAGTTGTTGAGGGATTCCTAGACCTGTGAGAATTTGAGTGGGAATTCCGAAAGGTAACTGTCGTGGTGGTTGAGAGGGTGCTTGCGGCAGTCGTAAAGTCTCTCTGGGTAACGGAATAGGTCTAGTTGCAGGTGGCTGCGGCGCCCTTTGCGGTTGTTGTGGTTGCTGCTGGCCGGTAGGGAAACCCAACCCAACAATGGGCGGAAGGGATGGAGGGCCAGAAGGAAATCTTCGTTGGAGTTCCTCTAAAGCTGAAGAAGCCTTCTGGGAGCTGCCTATAATGTTAGCTATGCCCTGAGAAATTCCCCCTAAAGCCCTTCCAGCCGAGGAGGCTTCCCGTGCAAAAGCACTCAAACCTTCGCTTAAGGCGCTAAGAGTTGGAGAAGTCGTGTAGACAATACCTGACAAGGTCCTTGTGAGGTCCCCTAATGCCTTACCAAATTCCAGAGCGACTCGGTGTAAGTCAACAAAGGTTCTAATGACATTTTCTACCGTTTCCCTTTCTCTTTTCTCTACTTCCTCTTGCTTTTGCAAGTATTCCTCAAAATCTCTAATCAATCTGCGAAGGTTAATACCTCCTCCGCCTCCGCCTCCTGCGCCTCCTGCCCCAGCTCCGCCAGCACCTCCACCTACACCGCCTCCGCCGAGCAGCATATCTATGATATCGAATATATCACCAACGTCACCAGCCTGCTGGAACTCCCATTCAACATCAAAATCCTCTACTTCACCTATTTGGGGCAGAATGTGCTTCACTCTGACCTTCGGCGGGTTTTGATAGAAAAGACTATCGGTCAGGGTAAACATTCGCACTCACCAAGAGAGATTTTAAGAACGCCGTTTCATCTGTTGCTGCAGGCTATCATAAGCGTTCTTGAGGAACTGCTCGACCCGCCGACGGTCCTCCTCAGTAGGAAGATAAGGAATGAGCACGAAGAAGCGGCCGAGGATGGCGCTAAGGAAGGCGTAAATCCAGCCCAATGCCCAGTTGAGGAGCCCAAGAATAGGGGCGAAGAAGAGAGCGGCCACGATAACAAAGAGAAAGCCCCATGTAAGGCTAAGGACGAGGGATATTGTAAGGAACATCCACCACCAGCCCATCGCAAAGCTAAGAAGAATTCCCGCCAAGTAATTTTTCTTTTGCCATGCCCTTTTCCACGCCATGATGAGGCTCCAGTCCTTGTTGAAGAAGTGAAAGTAATTCCCCACGAATTCAAGAAGGAGAAGGAGGGCAAGTCCGAAGAGCATGCTGCCGATAAAGGCGGCTATGTAACTCGAGATTAATGGGAGGAATGGGTCTCCTAATTTCGCCAAAAGAACAGCCAACAGATAGTTGAGGATAAGTGTTACCGCTATGGCTTTGGCCACTAAGTATAGGTCGTTTACCGCCCGCCCGTAAGGCGAGGGGGGCAACTTAGCCCCGCACAAATGACAATATCTCGAATTCTCTCTGACTTGTTGGCGGCATTTCGGGCATACCATGTCTAACATCACCCTCCTTTTATATTTTATCCGCCGCCTTAAGAGAGGAGCCACGAGATGAATGAGAAATTAACCGTCAGCCCCGCTACTCCGGTTGAGAAATCCTGAGCCCACGAGGTGATTTTGAAGCCCAGCAGCGTCCACGTCATTAGGTTTCTCACGCGGATGTTTACCTCCTGAAGGGGCTGCAGAGAGGCATCTTGGAGGAGAGAGAAGTTAAAGGGGTATCCTAGCGTTAAGTTTCCTCTAGGCGTAATTGCTGAGGCGGTGAACATTGTAGGCGCACGCCTCGCACCGGACGAATGGCGGATGGTATCTACAGTAGTCCATACCCACGAAATTTGCCGCTCAGCGTTGAGGGTTAAACTTGTAATTTCTTTTTCGGTCTCCCACGTTCCGATTCTTGCTGTGATTCTCAAGTCCCTAATAAGTATTCCCCTTTCGTTGGCCGCAGCGGGGTAAATGACGTTTAGGGCGGGCTCGTCATCTTGAAAGACATGGGAGAACGGTGAGGAGAAAGTCAAGGAAAGTGTAGCATGACCGTTGTTTGGGACTTGTAAGTTAATTTCGCTCAGCACTGCAATGGGGGAGACAAAGTGAGTGTATTCCTCTCTGTCGGGCGAGCGGGCAATCGCCCAAATTGCGACGGGGTAGGGGAGGTGAAGGTAGTTTAAGGCGAACGTGAGGAAGGATTTGGCTCTGGTGTTGAGGAAGAGGAGAAACTGAAAAGTCCAGCGGTGAGGGTTGAGGGCGGCGTCTCCGAGGGAGGCGAGGCTGTAGTAGCCTAGTGCTTGCAAAGTATTGACTGCCGAAGGAATTTCGAAGCGAACTGACATTGGCGGATAATAATCGAGTAAAGTAATTCTCTCGGGCAATTCGTCGCTAACCTCCAACTCGGGAATGTCACTCTCCCGATAAGTCGCTATTCCGACAAAAGTATCTCTCGGAAATAGGTAGAAAATCATTTTCTCTCACCCATGTGAATTTTAACCTGCGTTAAAATCTTCTCTTGGGTGTCCAGAATGCCGAGGAAGACAAGCTCAAAGCGTCCTGTCGACGCAAGCAAATTGAGTATTTGGAAGGCGTTCGTGGCGAGCGGCGGGCGGGTCGCTGAGGTCGCCGCCCAATATGGTCTTACCCTCGCTGAAGTGGAGAAGATAGTCAAAGAAGTCGAGGATTCCTTCCACGCCCCGCTGAATGACCCGAAGACGTTACTCAAACAGTTTTCCCTGCTCAACGAGGCTGCTGCCGAAGCTGAATTCATTCTTTACGACATTATTCAATACTTCTACCAGACTTGGAAAAAGAAAGGAGAAGAGCCACCCTCCAGCCTCGCAGAAGCTGTCTACAAATGGCATAGTCTTCTCATGGAGCGAATGAAGTTGCATGCCCGCTTAATCAAAGACATGCAAAAGAGCCTCGCTGCCGCTCAAGAAGAAGAGGAGGAGAAGGAAATGCTGCGACGCTTTCTCGGAGGTGAAGACGAAGAAAATGAAGAATGGACTGAATAGGCTAAGCGAATTCTTCAATGAAGAAGAGAAGAAACACTGGGAGAGAATACTGAAGCGACTGAGCGAGAACCCCGCCTTCAGCCGTCTCGCCGATTATGTGGTTGGCAGAACTGCCAGGCTGGACGAGCGGGATTTTGAGGTGCTGGCGGACGAACTTGAGCCGCTGCTCGATAAATTCGTTCCCATTCCCTTTGGCTCAAGAATCCTCAACCCCAATATCGTATCCGACCTGCTGGGTAAATATGTTATAGACATTACTGAGATAAGCCTCGACGAGTTCTACCGCATAGGAACGAAGGTGCAGGAAATTATTAAGACTGGGAGGACATGGCTGGCACTACCGCAGGAAATCTTCGAAGAAACTGATTTCGAGAATATCATTGAGCTTCTCGGCGCTACCGTCCTTCATTTGCCGAAATTGTTGAACCGCACGTTCGGGCTTCTGGGTCAACACATGTCTTCAATCCTGCGCGGAGCGTCAGAGAACGAAAAGTTCGCTAAAATTCTCTTCCGACACGGGATTTTGGACATAAATGAGGACGGCTCGTTCACAGTCCACTTCGATAGGTTCGTCATTGCGTTGGGCGAGCCCGCTTTTATTGAAGAAACCTCTGAGTTTCTGCTTTCTTACTTGCCAATGGAAGTGTTCTACGGGCCCCAGTCGGTTATGAGCATTGCTTTGAGCCGCTCTATTGCTAACGGGCTCTTTGCAGCCGCCGTTGCAGCGAAACAGTCCAACCAACAGGAAAAGTTCGTGAACTTCGTTGCCAAATGTCGAGAAAATTTGGAAAAAATTCACGACCAAATGACCTCCCTTCAACCTGACTGGGAGACTATAATCTCTCACCTTAACCAAATTTTCGACGGTATTGAGAAATTTACGGAAAGCGTCGAGAAAGAATTTGCGCCGCTTTACCGAATTACCTACCAAGCGGGCGAGGTCGGGCTCTACCCCGATATTGTCCTTGAGGCGGCAGGCTTGGCTACTCGCAGCTTTACTCCTTCCGATTGGGAATGGCTG
>Ga0272447_1001484_pt1 | contig 14577 bp, 14 predicted proteins | sample YNPCB0133_FD_194589 | JGI IMG/M metagenome (GOLD analysis project Ga0272447, IMG submission 194589) | Hot spring microbial mat communities from Yellowstone National Park, WY, United States - YNP-CB-013-3 | ecosystem: Environmental > Aquatic > Thermal springs > Hot (42-90C) > Sediment | place... | reverse complement strand
GGCCGCCTTGCCGAGCCTCACGACGGCCTCCAGGTCCCTCAGGTCCATCATCAGGTTAGGCGAGTGGAGGTATCGGCAGGGCGTAGCGAGGACCACCGTCGGCACGCCCCTCCTCTGGAGGTGTATCCTTCCGGCATCTGTCCCCCCGCCCGTCATCACCTGAACCTGGTAAGATATCCCCTGCGACTCGGCCAGGTCCACCAGCCACCTGACGAGGGCCGGGTTCGTCAGCATCGAGGAGTCCATGGCCCTCACCGCAGCGCCAGACCCGAGCCTGGTGACGTAGTCCTGAGGTGGAACGCCTGGGACGTCGGCCGCCACCGTGCACTCCAGGACTACAGCCAGGTCCGGCTCGACCTGCTCCACGATCACCGAAGCCCCCCTCAGCCCCAGCTCCTCCTGAACGGTGAAGACGGCGTAGAGGTCGATGTCCTCCGATGACCTGAGGACCTCGCGGGCTATCGCCACCTCTGCGGCACACCCTGCCCTGTCGTCGAGGGCCTTGGAGAGGACCCTATTGCCGTTGACGGAGAAGTTGGGAGGGAAGGTGACGTAGCTCCCCACCCTGATCCCCATCGCCTCCGCCTCCGACCTCGAGGAGGCGCCGACGTCGACGTAGAGGTCCTTCACGTTCGGGACCGTCTTCATCTCCTCGGGCGTCATGACGTGCGGAGGCTTCACGCCTATGCACCCCTCGACCGGTGAGGAGCCGTGGACTACCACCCTCTGCCCTATCAGGACCCTCGGATCCAGTCCGCCGAGCGGTGCGATGTACAGGAATCCCGACTCGTCAACGTGCCTCACGATCATCGCCACCTCGTCCATGTGGGCCACCATCATCACCCTCGGCCCCTTTCCACGTCCTATGCGGAAGAAGAGGTTGCCGAGGTTGTCCCTCCAGCGCTCCGACGATATGGGTGCGAGCAGCTCCTCGATCCTCGATGCCACGTCCCTCTCCCATGCTGGAGGACCGTAGGCCGTCGCAAGGGATCTGAGGACATCCAGCAACTCCTGCCTCGAGGACGCCACGCGTCGATCCCGGCGCTCATTGATATAAGTCCGTCACGGTGCGGGATGCCGGATGGGAGGACTGCAGGTCCTGAAGATCGGGGGCTCGGTGCTGATGGACAAGAGGTCAGGAAGCAGCGAGTTGAGGGAGGAGCTGCTGAAGGAGCTCTTCAGTAGAATCAGGGACGAGCTGGAAGGGCCGCTGATACTGGTCCACGGAGGGGGGACTGAGGTCCACAGGGTCGCGGTCGAGTACAACGTCGCTGCGGGCGCAAAGCGGAGCTCCGTCGAGGGGTTCGCCAGGACAGCGTTGGAGGTCAGGCGCCTGAACCTCAAGGTTACCGAGCTCATGACGTCCTCTGGCCTCATGCCCTTCCCGATACCGGCCTCCCTCGCCTTCCGGACCACAGGAGGAAGGATAAGGTCCGCGAACCTCGACCCTTTCCTCGCCTCGCTCGAGCACGGCCTGATCCCCGTCACCTGCGGCGACGTCGTCTTCGACAGGGAGCTGGGCTTCACGGTCCTCTCCGGCGACTCCATCTCTGTCTACCTGGCGACCAAGCTGAGGGCGGCAAGGATAGTATATGCGACCGATGTGGACGGCGTTCTGGCGCGAGACCCTGAGGGCAGGACGAGGCTCGTCCCCCTGATGGATTACGAGACCCACAGGAGAACGGTCTACACCGAGGTGCCCGATGCGACAGGGGGGATGGCGGCGAAGGTGGAGGAGGCCTTCGAGGCGGTGGAGGCAGGAGTGGAGGTGGTGATCGTCAACGGCCTCAGGCCTGAGAGGGTGATAGGCGCGCTGAGGGGCGAGAGGGTGGAGGGCACATACCTGGTCAGGGGCCTCAGCTCTGGCAGATCTTAGCCAACACCATCAGGCGTGACGCACGTTAACGCGGCAACGTTATTCTGGGAGTTGATCGGTCTTCAGGTGAAGCCCTTGAGGGCAGTGAGGCTCAGGATCACAGGCAGGGTCCAGAGGGTCGGGTACAGGAGGTACGTCCTCGACAAGGCCCAGGAGCTCGGCGTTGCGGGCTTCATCGAGAACCTTGAGGACGGATCGGTCAGGTTATTCGCCCAGGCCGAGGACGAGGTGCTCGAGCAGTTCCTCCAAGCGGTGAGGAACCCGCCACCCCCTGCCATCGTCAGATCGGTCGAGGAGCGTCCGGCCAAGCCAGACCGGAAGCTGAAGTCTTTCAGAATCAAGTACGGCAGGCTCGCGGACGAGCTCCAGGAGGGCTTCGGCGCGATGCAGTCGGTGTTCATGCAGTACTGGGACGAGTTCAGGGATTACAGGGAAGAGTTCAGAGATTACCGGAGGGAGTTCAGGGAGTACCGCGAGGAGTTCAGGGAGTTCGCCAAAAGGACCGATGAGAATTTCAGGCAGATACTCGACAAGTACGGTGAGATCTCGGCCAAGCTCACAGAGATCTCAGAGAGGTTGACGAGGTTGATGGAGGCTTTCGCCGAGGAGACGAAGCGTAGCAGGGAGAACTTCGAGGTCCTGATGAGGGAGTCGGCAGAAAGCCGCGAGAAGCTGTCGACCGCCATCGAGCTCCTAAGGCTTACCGTCGAGAAGCTCGGCATCAGGGCCGGGAACTCCTCGGGTTAGTTTTGGTCGGGTAGCAAGGCCTCGAGCTACCAGTTCCTCCCTTTCGCCTTGCAAGACGCAGGATCGCGTGATCGTCTTCTTATCGGCTCAGCTGACCTTGCTCTGGCACTTGTCACAGACCCTCTTACCCTTCACGAGGAACAGCTTCTCGGTCTTCCGGCCGCACAGCTGACACCGAGGCACCCTCCCACCCCCACCGATCCTCAACTCTTGCCGTTAATTGGCTTTTACGTTCCCGGCAAACGAATGACGAGGTCTTCCATCGTCGGGCATTGATCGGCATCACAACCGCCCGAATTACGAGTGGATGATACAATCACCATGTTATGAGAAGTTGGCGAGCAATAGAACGTGGGCCCGGTGGGATTCGAACCCACGACCTTCCGGTTATCAGCCGGACGCTCCGCCAGGCTGAGCTACGGGCCCCATATGCACGCTCCCTTCGGAGCTAATTAGTTTACTTAAGCCAGAGGCACGACGTTCGTCGGAGCTGTAACGAGTCCCGTTATTGCCGGGAGTGATTCGGCCTATGTTCCGTCCTAGGCTCGGTGGGGAACCCTTTTCTCTACGGAGGAGTAAAGAACGCAGGATGGAGTCGAGAGAAGACGAGAGGGTAAGGAAAATAGCTGCCGCAATCAAATCCGGCGCGAAGCTCAGGACCGAGCAGTGTCCGGTCTGCGGTAGCCCCTTGGTCGAGATCAAGGGCGAGGTCCGGTGCGTGGTCTGCGACAGGCCTGTGGTGATCGTGCGCGACGAGGCGGAGGCAGGGAGGGCCATGTATCCATATGTTCTGAACGCATTGGAGGAGGTCGTCGTGGCGAAGCTGGAGGAGCTGACGAGGGTGCTGGCCGGTGCGGCGGACCCCGAGGAGGTCGGGAGGGTCTCGGAGGCGATCGACAGGCTCCTGGCCGTCCTCAGGAAGGGGATCGAGCTGGAGGACCTCGTCAGGAAAAGAGGATCAGGAGAAAGCACCTAGCGGACTTCAAATCTCCAGCCAGATGCCGACGCCCTCTCTTTCAGCCTTCCTCATCACCAGCTCACCGGTCGCCACGTCGAGTATGGAGAGGCCCGTTGAGTCGTAGACCGTGATCTCCTGATCGGAGGTCCTTCCGGGCTTCCTTCCGGCCACGACCTCGCCGATCTCGCCCTTGACGTCAGAGAGGCTGATGATGCCCTTCCTGAGGGGGACGTTGATCTCGCCGCTGTGAGAGGCCTGCTCCAGGTCGTCGACGAATATCGAGGCGACCTTCAGGATCTCCGGATCCAGCTCCTCCTTCCCCGGAGCGTCGGCGCCAATTGCGTTGATGTGCGTCCCCGGCGATATCCAGTCCCTCATCACGATCGGTGACCTCGACGGGGTTGTGGTGCACACCACGTCGGCATCCCTGACGCACTCCTCTACGCTCGAAGCGGTCCTGATCTCAAGGCCCAGGAGTCCCGACATCTCCTCGGCGAATTTCCTAGCCACCTCCGGCTTCCTGTCGTAGACGCGCACCTCCCTCAGCCCCTTCAGGACCTCCGCCATCGCCATGGCCTGGGTCCTGGCCTGGGTTCCAGCGCCGACGATGCCTACGACGCTCGAGTCCTTCTTTGCGAGGTACTTGGTGGCCACACCGCTCCCCGCTCCTGTCCTCATCGCCGTCAGCCACGTAGCGCCCATGATGCAGAGGGGCCTGCCGTCGGGAGGGTTGACCAGCACGAGCACAGCCATCACCGTGGGAAGGCCGTACCTCTCAGGGTTCATCGGATGCGAGTTGACGACCTTCACGCCTGCCATCTCGATGGACTCGATGTACGACGGCATCACCCTCAGGTCACCGTCGTGTTTGGTGAAGTAAAGGTAGCTCTTAGGCGGCATCTGGACCCTCCCGAGTCCTTTCTCCCTGTATGCGACCTCGACCGCCTCGATAGCCTCCTTCATCGTGATCAGGCGTTTGACCTCGTCGTCCCTCAGGAAAAGGATCCTCACGACCAACCTCCTCTTCCTTCCCCTATAAGTCTGAGCCAGCGTGGGATCGGAACAAACCTATGCGGCCTTATGTGCGGTGGAGAGGCGGAGATTGTGAAGGTTGTGGAATAGCATATTCAGCTATTCACCGTATCGTGATTGGTGTTGCGTCCTGATGGTGCACTCGATGTCATTGGTTGCGGGGAGTGACGAATAGAGGTTGGAATGTTAGCATCAAGAGCTCTGCTTCCTTCAGAGTCCCTCTTACAGGGTCCACTTCCAGTCCGAACGACTCCAGCGCCGTAACACCAAGCACTGTTGTGTCATCGGTTTCGCCGAATATCACGGTAATTGTCCGCCTCCTCCCCATGAGCTCAATCCCAACCTCGCCCAGGTCCCTTTCGACGTACCCTCCGAATGCCTTGAACCTCCTCCTCTCGACAGGCTTGATCCCCAGCTCCTCGAGGATTCTCCTCGGGACGACAGAATATATCGCCCCTGTGTCAACTATTCCTTCCAGCTCAATGAGATGTTGGGGCGCCATCGGGTTGAAGACTCCGAACTTGATCCTGATGAATCCCAGCTCCCAACACCCCCAGTTAGACAAATACCTTGGAATTTAAAAGTTGAGGGCGTTTAACTGAGTCGTCGGACCTACTGCGGTAGGACGTTTAACTCTTGCTGCCTTGTGGCCTAACTCCTATGGTTTGAGTCTCCCCTCTCCTGCTGGAGCATTGTTTCCTATGGCAATACGACGTTCAGCATCATGTTGTATATGAATGCCTTTGTTAGCTGCTCTGCATCGAGCCATTCAGGCTTCCTCGAGAGAAAATGTTCTCCGAACGATGCTTTGGACCTCAACGTCACCGTCTCGGCCATCACCACCTCCCATAACCAACTATCCTGCTCCAAGCTCTGTATTCATAATCCCTCATCATCCTAGTGGCTGACCTTCCGGAAGGAGGACCTCTATCTGTCCTAACGTTCCTCTTGGGCCTTACTACCGGTTCTATTCCGTAGCTCTCAAGCCATCTGATGAATTCTATCGGGTCGTTTGCTCAATCTCCGGTTACCGCCATGACGCTATCAGGTTCCAAGATCGAGACCATAACGCAACTAAACTCTTCCCTTTTCAAAGCAAGTATCCTCCTTCCGGCCCTACGACCTCCAGCTTTCCGGTCATGGGGTTAGGTTTTAGGCCCAGGGTTTCTAGCGCAAAGACACCCAACAGAGGTGTGGGGGTTTCCAGCTCGACCACAAAGACCGGTCCTCTCCTGCCCTCGGCCTCCGCCTCTGCTACGTATAGCCTCGTCTTCACCCTCCTCTTATCAGCCAAAATCAGTTCAACTTGATACTGAGTTGGTGTTGGCTTTATCTCCTCTATTGTTTTCGGATCAAGCACAATATATGAGGTGCCGGTGTCGACGAGCGCCCTTATCTCCTTCTCATGTTCGCCCCGTATCTTTATCTCACAATAAACGTATCCCATCATTAAATAACTTAAATTGCCATGATTTTAAAATAACGTTAGGCTTGGGGGTTTGTCAACTTAAGAATGCTTTTGGCCAACCCGATCACCCTATCAACATGTACCTCTTCGATGCGCTGGTGGGGCGCGTAAGGCCTTCTTACCGGTTTTCTAGGGAAATTTCCTCTTGAGGACCAAGGTCCTAGCGGCCATGCTCTATTATTCCGGTCTCTCCTCAGGACGTGGAATCCGTAATAGGGCTCAGCAGGAGAGAACGTCAGGAAATGATTTCAGGGTCATGGGTGGAGAAGTTTTATTGATGCCTGAGCAGAGGGAGAGGAGGTGTGTTGCTATCGATGAGACGAAGGTCAAGCTGTGCGGGAGAGCGATCTACATGTGGACTGCTAAGGACCTTGATTCGGGGAGATGATCGTGATAAGGACCACTCGCAAGAAGAGAAGTCAGGACATCCTGGCAAAGTCCACCAACAGACCTCACTCCGTAGTCGATAGAGGGCCGTGGTACGCTGAGATATACAGGAAGCTGGGATTGAGCTATGAGCACAGGAGGAGAGGACCTAGGAATGTTATAGAGTCTTGGTTTCGCCATACTTAAACGAAGGCTGAGGAGGTTTTGCAACGTCTTCCCATTCAGAACAACGATATGGACTGTGATGACTTTCCTGAATGCTTATGTGGGTATATACAACGCGATGAGGGATTTGATGAGTGCCTAAGTTGAGCGGAGGATCTTAACACCTTAGGGCAATAGCTGCTACGCAGGATGCGTCGATGCGAGATGTGAGGGAACGATAGTGGCACCTCCCGGCGCAAAGGCGCTCGAATGACTATTGAGATTGCCCAACTCTTCCAATCTTTAAATTGTAACGGGGGAAGTGTAGGTGGGGTCCGGTCATAGGGCAGGTGAAACACCCGGACCCATTCCGAACCCGGAAGTTAAGCCCTGCCCGCACGGCGAGTAGTGGGGTGGGAAACCACCCGCGAAAGCCGTGTGCTGGACCCCTTTTCGCGCCAAATTGCGTAAATTTTCAAATTTTGAGTGCTGTCAAGTTGGTATTACCTCCCCTCCTTGCCCTTACGCGAACGTGAATCAGCGCTACTCCTTTCGCTATCTCCTCATGCTCTTCAACTTCTTCGAGTTCACGTTGTTGTAGAACCTCTTCGTCTTGTTCTTCATTTCCCTGAACTACCTCTCCGTCCTGCTCCTTTTACCGAACCTCCTACCCTTCCGGAAGGCCTGAAGAGGGACGAGAACTTGTGAATCCACAATCCTTAACTGATTCCCTAGATGCTCCGGTTAGACATAATCTCTTAGCGATCCCTCAAGCATAGGCCTGCTGTGAAGAGAAAGACGGATTATAGCTACTCGATAGGAGAGCACCTGTGGGATCGAAAGAGAATAGGAGAAAAAGGGTTCGCTACGGGATGGATGACGTAAGTCATGTCCTGAGACCCAAATAGGCTTAAGTAAAACTTGTCATTAACCGAGATGGCAATGACATACGAATTTAAACCTGTAGGTCATAAGCTCAGAATAAAGCGTAAAGATCTTCCACAACCACCAACGCTTGATTTCGAACATGTCGAACGCGATCGATTTTTTCCTCTTATGGTGGACCCTTCTGTTCTGCTTTCCACCGAACTCTTGTCAAAATTAAGAAAGGCAGGGTATAAACTATTTCTTTCCGAGGAACTGTTTAAAATTCTTGAAGAACGGAACAAAAAGAAAATCCTAGATATTATGAGTTACTTCTGCTGGGCTCAATATAGAATAGAAATTGAGATAGATTTCGAATCGGTATTCCGGTTCATTGAGGAAAAGGCTAATATCGAGCTTTATCATGCCAAGACGGATTTTGAGAAGGAGATAAAGCCCCGATTAGAAAAAATTCACCTGCCTGCTGAAGTGCAACGAATCCTTGTTGACGAATACTCATTTCTAAGAGAGAGGTCATCCCTACTGCTGAGGTATAGGAGGACATTAAACTACTTCAAGCGGGCTGGGTTGCCAATCATTGATATGGCTAATTTGCTCAAAGATAAAAAAGAAGAAATATTTCACAGAATAAGAGGACTAAAATGGTTCGTGGCTTTGATTGTATTTCTTCCTTCTGATGAAAAATTGCTTGAATCATTATTACGAACAGGTAGTATCGACCCTATATTCCATCTCCTAGTGAAAGGAACAACTTTCATTCTCTTAGTGATGGACGGCTAAAGAAGATAAAGTAACCTCGTATACGTCCTCGATGGAGATAAAGAAATATTCCCGCGTGGCACTAAAGCGAAGTGTCATCGGGAAAATGAATCGATAATACTGACTGTAGGAAAAATACATGTACTCCAAGCATGTACCAAATCATTCATCCAGTAAGTCAAGGTACTGTCAAGTTGGTATTTCCTTCTCTCCTCCTGCCCTGAGGATATTATGAGGTGCTGCAAATACAGTTCAAAGATTACAGGTCTGATCGTTGACCCTCAAGACAGTCTCGTCTACGGCTACAAGCTTCCTCACCTTTCTGGATAGCATGAAGAGGGACGAGAACCTGTGAACCCATGTCCTTACTGATTCCCTAGACGCACCTGTGAGACATAGCCTCTCTGAGGGATCCCTTAAGCTGAGACCTGCCATGAAGAGAATGAGGGAATAGATCTTCTCGACAGGACAATACCTGTGGAATCGAAATAGTATTGGAGAAAAGAGTTCAGTAAGGCATCGATGACGTGCATCACGGCCCAGACAACCTAAAAGGCTTAAGTAAAACTTGTCAGCACCACTCCTTTATACATAAATTTTATATAGTAGTGAGAAGAAGAAATTGTGAGTATGTGTGCAGAACAGACTATACTTAAAGGTTTAGGAACGAACACTATCAGGGAACGGGATATAATATTTTTTGTCGGTGTTTCATCGAATGCGCCAATTGTCATTACACCAGTACGGGTAGAGGGTAGAGATTTAGTGATCGAGCCAGAATTAATGCAGCCTGAATTTTATTATCCGGTCACGTACGAAGGGATACCTCAGTTAGTAAAGAAGACTAAGGACGGTAAGATAGAGTTCTACGAAATTATAAGGAGGGAGTAATTTTGGAGATGCCCTATAAGCGTATTGAAATAAAATTAAGGGGATATATTGATACAAATACATTCGAGCCGTGTAAACCTAGGGTGGAGGAAGAGTGGTCTTGGCACGAACTCAAAACTGTTAAATATTTAATTCATTTTGATGGGAGCAAATTTAAAAAAACTCGTTTAGCGGAGGTAGGATAATCAAATGTCTAGTACTTTACTAGAAGTAGAATTTGAGCCAATAGAAGAACATTGGAACACTTACGTGCTTGAAGATTCTACAAAGGTTAGAGCTCGAGTAATTTTACTGAAACTATTAACCGCTAAGCTTCCTTTATTTACAACATCACAACCGAGTGCTCAGATTCAGGTTAAGACTAGCTACATTTTTGTCGTTTCTGCACGGCCTGAGTTAAAGGGACCTCCAGGACCCCCTCTTACACAGGAAGAAATTAGTTCTATCATTAGAGGAAAAGGACAGTTAGTAAGAATACGAGAATCAGATGAAAAATGGAACGTTTATCGTATTATCGACACCGGAGAAACTTTAAAGTTAAAATTAGTCGTATCAGACGTTTATCGAGTACCCGATCGGTTCGATCCCGATGGCGAGCCTATTTATGTTTTTACCCACACGACGACGTTTATGCCTGGTCCTCCACGACCTCTTACAACACCCTAGATTATTACGCAACTTAAGGAGAACAAGTTTTGTTTAGAAATGAACTCATAATCGAAGACCACTTGTTATATTTTGCCTGATGTGTGTTGCAATACTTACCCTTTTTTGGCATAATAAGAAAGTAGGAGTAAAGTGTTCGTATCCTTAAACTCATCTTAAAAATTGATCAGGAAAACTTTTTACACCTTTGGATGTATAGGATACATATCTTCCGTTAATTAACCATGTTCTTCTGTGAACTTAATTACAAAATTTATTCGAATCTTATATATAAAAATATTGATGTAATTGTTGCTAGGGCTTTGTATGTTGATGCTGGCCCTTACAGCTTACTGATTATTCTTCTAAACGATTTCAGTCATCGAAGAACCTCTCTAAGGCGCTTCTAATCCTCCTAGGTAGCCCGACATTGTATGGTCCAAGCTTCTTACTATATTTAGGATTCACGGATATGTTAAGCTTTACACCCATGGATGATAGGGCGATTCTTGTCTTCTCCAGCTAGTAGCGTCATAAGCAGACTTGCAGAGAGCCACCGCAGACGTTCCCGGTGAAGCGCGGCGACCATCAGGAGAGGGTCAACGAGAAGATAGATCGACAGGGCCATGCCCATGAATCCCAGTAGCTCGACGAACGAACCTCTAGTAGGATCGAGACCGAGAAATTACTTCCGTTCGGGGGCTGAGCCAAGGGAATGCCCTCGTAAGTCACGAGTGCCACCATGAGAGTGAAGCACAGGACCGAGTCCCTCGAGCGGCTGGTCGGTGTCTGGGCCTCACTTCACAACCCTCGGCATCCTCTCCTTTAGGAACGAGTAAATCAGCTCGGCTCTCCTCTCGCAGAACTCCTCGAACCTGTCCTTCCCCCAGAGCTCCCTATCCTCCGGTATGAAGTGCTTCCTCAGCTCTTCACCGTACTGGTGGAGGTACTCGGCAGGTGGTTTGTCGGAGAGCTCGGAGTTCAGGGAAGGCGATATCAGGGTAATGTTCCCTATCCCGGAGATGAGGCCCTCCTCCTCGCCGACCGTCCTGAAGAGGCTCCTCGGGAACAAGTGGTGCCTCGCGAGCGATTCGGGCCCGAGCTCCCTGATCAAGGTCCCCTCCCAGTCGGATGCACCGCTCAAACAGAGCGCAGTATAGAGGACGAAGAGGTAGGGCTGGCCGGACCTCCTCAGCAGATCGGCATCGAGGCCCCTCAGCATGTGGGAGGATGTGATCGACGTCGCGCCTCCCCTAGTCTCCTTGATGTTGGAGAGCAAGTCATCGAAGGGGAAGGGCCCGCTCGAACCCTTGACCGTCTCAATGTCCTTCTGGAGCCTGCCTGAAGGGTTGGCGGAGTAGTATCCGTGGAAGTTCACCAGGACGAGCCAGTCCCTCACGGCCTCGACATCAGCCTCCGGAACCTTTCCCGGATCCCTGTAGCCCCTTGAGTGCATGTAGGTCGCGAGGACCACCAAAGAGAGCTGGGTCGTGAGGAAGGAAGGTGCGGCTCTTCCTATGCACCTCCTGACAAGCCCTATCGCGGACCTGAAGAAGGGGATGCTCGCCTCGAGGCCCCTGCCGAGGACGCTCCTCCCAGTCAAATCCACCTGGGTAGCGAGGCCCCTGACAGCTGACCTGAACCTCTCCACGTCGTCTATCTGCCTCTGCTTGAGATCCAAACCAACACCGAAGGAGTACCTGATCAGGGCGGTGGAGTCGAGCTCCTTGAACTCCGCCTGAAGCTCGTCGTATGAGCGCCTTATGATGGACGAGGCCTCTGGTATGAGGACCCCTGAGACGTAGGAGAGCATCAGCTCGACGTTGGTTATCCTCTGGCCTGCCCTGTTGGCAAGGATGAAGATCTCGGCGGCCCTCTCAAGAGGACTTCTCTCGTCATCAAGGTCCATGAAGTAGACTGGTATCTTGTAGGAGGCTATCTTTTCGCAGAGGCCGAGGAGCCTGTCAACGTATTCGCTCGCATACTTCCTCCTCAGATCGTCCACATCCTTGAGACCGAGATGGGCCCTCATGCCCTCAGAGAGGTCAAGGCCCCTCCTGCCGACCTCAAGGAACTTTGTTGGGTTGAACGAGATCGGTTGCCTGCTGTATTCTATGTCGCCGACCTTAACGCGCCATCCGTTCAGGAGGAGTAGAAGTGAAAGGACCCTCTGTTGTCCGTCGACTATCAGGTAGTTCTCTGAACTCTTATCCTCTCCAACGAGGACCCTGAGGGCGAAGGGGTCTAAGTTCTCGGGACTCCCCGACCTCCAGAGCAGGAGTATCCCAACTGGGTTTCCCTTCAAAAGAGAATCGAAGAACACTTTGATGTCAACAGGGTCCCAGACGAACCTCCTCTGGAAGGAAGGGAGCCAGAGGGACCAATCGCCGGAATGGGCCTTGAGGAGGAGGTCCTTGATGGAGACCAGACCAGGTTCGAGCCTCATCTGCCCTTCAGGGATGTCATTGGAGATATTTAGCTCCGGTAGACCCTAGCGAACGGCCGGCCGCAAGCCCCAGGTCAATCTTGTAACAGCGACTGAAAGCTGATGCAACATGAAGTTCGGTAACGATAGGGACAGGAGGAAGGCCCGAAAGGCCCTTCCTCCCGACGCCCGCAGGGACACAGCCTGACTCCTGTCCTCGCCGTTCACCGTCGAGAGCGGAGAGCCCGGGAGATCCAGATAGGCTACATAGTCCTGCTTAATATTATATGAGGGCTTAATATTATATGAGGTACTGGTTGCTCATCCTGTTGGTGTTGGTTGCCGGATTGATCGCCGTACAGGTTATGCTTTGGTTCAGTCCCTACAAACGCCTCAGCAGACCATGGGAAAGGCAGTCCAACAGACAGCAGAGAGGATATTGGTGCTGAACATATCCGTGGACAGCGCAGAGTTCCCACTAGGCTCGGCAATACACCTCAAAGCAACCGTCATGAACGCGGGAACGGAAGAGGTCCTCCTGGAGTAAGATGAGCGGAAAGACAGCGATATTGATTCATGACGCTGTGGAGGTCATCTGACCTTATTTATCGCGAACGATAGAAGTATATTGAATTGTCATGGAAGAGGTCGAGGAACTCAAACATAGGGTAGAGGCCCTGGAGCAGCTGGTCCGTTCAATCCTCCCCAAGTACCAGAGGTTAGGATAGAGTGCTCTGTCCCAAGGATAGTTTACGAGAGGAAATACGAGTACATGAAGATCTCCGAGGACGAGCTATACGGAAGGATAATCAGGCTAGCTCTATGAGGGCTTCTTTGAGGAGTGGGGGAGGAGGATGCCTATAGGATCGAAAGAGAAATAGGAGAAAGAGGTCAAGACGACATCGCTGACTTGCATCACTGCCAGAAATTGTTTTTGAGTAAAGGTGCGGGAGCCCATAGACGCTAAGGGGAGAAAAAAACCGGGGGTGGTTTGCGTTTGCCTCTTCCGTCGTCTGCCGGTATCCCGCGTCACCTGTGCTCGCCCCTCTTCGCCAACCATCTTCTCGCTCTCCTCTCAGGTCCCTTCCCAGACCTTTCCCTCAGGGCAGGGAACACCCAGACCCCTATCGCCCGGCGGGGTCTCAGGCCGGGCGACCCTGGTTCTGCGGCGCATCACCGGAGGAAGGTTCATTAGTGCCCTCTCCCAAGTCCCCCCGAGCCCCCTGCAGGCTCCGGAGGGGTACGGGGAGAGGACACCTCCCCTCCCTCCTCCGAAACCCCAGGCCCTGACTCGGGGGTCTGGGAGAGGGCCTTTGTCAGCGCAGGCGTCAGCGCGTCTATCGCCTCCTTGTAGGCCTTGATGTTCCTTCCGAGATAGGTGTCGAGGTAGTGGAATCCCAGCACAACCAGCGCGCTCTTCGCGAGGTTCCACACGGCCACGTGATCCCTGTCGTCGTTGTACCCGCACTTGGGACACCTCAACCTGTTCCATTTTCCGCCCTCGTGTTCCATCAGCGTCAGGCACTTGATGCAGATCGAGCTGGTGTAGTTCGGCGGGACCACCAGCAACTTTCCTGCTTTCTCGGCGACGGCTCTGACCCTCCTCAGGATCTTCGCGACGGGCCAGGTGTTGAACAGATAGGCCTTCTCCGGATCCTTCGACCTCAGCTTCTCCCTCAGCCTCTGAGGATCGAGGTCCTCGACCACGACGGCATGACTCCTCGCCATGAACCTCTTCACCAGAGCGACGGACTTGTTGACCCAGTCCTCGTCCAAGTTCTTCGCGTACCTGAGCCATGAGGTAGCAGGCCTCCCGTAGACCCTCATCGACATCCTGTTCACCTTCCTGACGAAGAGCAGCTTCCCCGTGTTCCTCCAAGTCCTCCTCGTCCTCATCAGATGGAGCAGCAGCCTCACCTCGAAGAGGGCAACGATCACGTCGTCCACGTTGACGTCCACGACCGTCAGGACCAGAAGCCCCTTCTTCGCGTACTTCTGCAGTAGCCTCTGTCTCAGATCGGTCCCGGAACCCGAGACCCCAGGGGCCCCAGGACCCGTCGCACTATCTTGAGAAAACTGGCTAGGAGACAAGGCGGTCACCTTGCGGGGCCGACAACCCCGCTTTCCGCAACATCATCAAACTATTGACTTTCATATATACCTAACTCTGAGGATTGTCGGTACTGACAAGTTTTACTTAAGCCTTTATGATTGAAGGTCTTTGGCCTCCTCCATCTCCCTCAGCCCATGCACGTCATCGACGTCCTACTGGACTCATTCACCAGGCTCTTCAGACATCACAGGTACTCTCCTTTAGAGAAACTCTATTCTGTGATTCTGTTCATTGCAGGATTGAGTCT
>Ga0272447_1001479_pt1 | contig 14612 bp, 11 predicted proteins | sample YNPCB0133_FD_194589 | JGI IMG/M metagenome (GOLD analysis project Ga0272447, IMG submission 194589) | Hot spring microbial mat communities from Yellowstone National Park, WY, United States - YNP-CB-013-3 | ecosystem: Environmental > Aquatic > Thermal springs > Hot (42-90C) > Sediment | place... | reverse complement strand
ACACGGGGGGAGGGCAACGTATGACTGCCGACAGGTGGATGCTCGGTGCGCAACAAAAGCGGGTGGCAGATGCGACTCATCCTTCAGCAGGCTTCCTTCGCGCGCTCTCGGCGCAGGATGAGCGTGGGAGCGCTCGCCTTTCTCATCCTCGGCCTGAGCTGCGGAGAGCCGTCGCCCGGACCGCTCCGCATCGGATATAGCCCATTTCCCGGGCACGGGTTCCTCAGCCTCGCCGAGCAAAAAGGGTTCTTTCGGGAGGAGGGGGTGGTGGTGGAGCTGCGAGAATTCAGCTCCTTCTCAGCGGCCGTTCACGCCTATGAGGCCGATCGGCTCGATGCGCTCGCGAGCAGCGTGAGCGGCCTTTTGCAAATCGCGCAGAGGATGAGGACGGTGCGAGGCATTGCTCTGCTTGCGTACTCCGAAGGCGCCGAGGGGCTCATCGCGCAACCGGAGATCACAACGCTGCAGGCGCTGCGGGGAAAACGGATCGGCCTCAGCCTCTGGGGCGTCGGGGGTTACCTTTGGGCGCGCCTCCGCGAACGCTCGGGCCTGAGAGACGAAGACCTCGTCCTCCTGAACCTCTCCCCCCAAGATGGTCAGCGCGCGTTCCTTCGCCGTGAGATTGATGCCTGGCTGACGTTCGAGCCCTGGCTGACGCTGACCCTCCGCCAAACGCGCGCGAACCTTCTCTTCACGAGTCGAGAGCTCCCCGGAGAGATCGCCGATGTCTTCTCGGTCCAGGAGCGCGTACTCCGCCAACGCCGCGAGGACGTTCGGCGAGTGCTCCGCGCCTATTTCCGCGCGGTGGCCTACGGGCGAGCACATCCGGAAGAGACGACGCGCTTCTTCGCCGAACGCGCGCACAGCTCAATTGAGGAAGCCACGGCGATGCTCGAACATATTCGATTCCTCGATCGGGAGGAGAACCGGCGTGCGCTCGGGACACCGGAGGGACGCGCGGCGCTCGAACGCATCATCGAACACCACCGCCGAGTGGGCATGATCCGCGAGATGGTGGACCTCACCCACCTCTTCGATCTCGCGGTGATTCAGGAGGTCCCATGAGCCGCGAGTCCGAACACCGATTCGCGCCCTCTCTGTCGGCGGTTCTCGCCGCGACGGCTTTCGCCGGCGTCTTCTTATTGGCCGGGATGCTGCTTCTGGTCGAGTATCACACGCAGAAGATCGCCGGGCGAGAAGAGGTCCGCAGGGATGCCTATAATCTGGCGAACAGCCTTCAGCATCCCGTTCAAGCATTGCTCATCCAGCGGGACCACGGAGCGCTCAGCTCGATCCTTCAGAGCGTGGCGAGCGACCGCCGCGTACGATATGTTCTGCTCATTGATCGCGCGCACCGCATTGTCGCGGCCTATCGCTCCGACCTGGTCGGGCGAGACGCGCGCGCCGTCCTTCCCGAGGCTTCCTCACTGGTGGAGCAGGCTCTGAAGAAGCAGGGCGTTCTCTGCCAACCGCTCGCGGGTGAGTCCCTCTATCTGGCGCTCGCACCGATTTCGGCGACAGTTGACCAGTACCTCGGGAGGGACGCTGTGGCCGTCCTCGCGCTCGCTCTCGAGACGACGACCCTGGACGCGCGCTTGAAGACCCACCTCAGCCTGAGCCTCCTCACCCATGCCATCAACGGCGCTATCTTCGCGCTCTTGATCTTCCTGATCCTGGAACAGACCGTGGCCGATCCGATTCGTCATTTGGCGAAGGCCCTCCATAAGGTCCGACAGGGAGACCTGAGCGCATGCGCTCGCATCCCGCGCTTGAGCGAACTGGGCGAGCTGGCCCGCGCCTTCAACGAGATGGTGGCTCGGCTCCGCACGTACTACGAGGCGCTCCAGCGCCGACACCGAGAGCTGGAAGAGCTGCATCACACCGCCGAGCGCATGAAGGAACAATACCGACAACTAGTGGAGTTGGCCCAGGAAGGGATCCTCATCGCGGATGCTGGCGACATCATCCGCTACGTGAATCCCGCCTTCGCGCGCTCGCTGGGGTATGCCGAAGAGGAGCTGATCGGACGCTCCCTCTTGACCCTGATTCTCGAAGAGGACCATCCTCGAGTGGCCGCCGAGACGGAGAAGCGCCGCCGCGGCGAGAGCTCTCGCTACGAGGTGCGGATGCGGACGAAGGAGGGCGAGGTGAGGACCTTTCTCATCGCCGTTGCCCCCCTTGAGGACGAACACGGGGCGTTCGCGGGCGCGCTGGCTGTGACCTCCGATATCACCGAGCTGAAGCAGAAGGAGGAAGCGCTTCGCCAGTCGGAGAAACGCTATAGCGATCTCTACAATCGCGCGCCCGATGGGTACCATACGCTCGCCCCCGACGGCACGTTCCTGGAGATCAACGAGACGGAGCTTCGGTGGCTCGGTTATCAGAGAGAGGACGTCATCGGACGGCTCACCTTCGACGATGTGACCGATGAACACGGTCGGCGCGCCTTCGAACACGCGTGCTCTCTCCTCCGGGAGGGGAGAGAGATCCGCGAGCTAGAGCTGGAGATGATCCGACACGATGGGACGCGCTTCCCCGTGCGCATGAACGTCGTGGCGGAATTCAACGGGGAGGGAGACATCCTGTGCTATCGCGCGACGGTGCGGGATATCACCGAGCAGAAGAGTCTCGAGAAGCAACTCTTGCAAGCCCAGAAGCTCGAGGCCATCGGCGCGCTGGCCGGAGGGATCGCCCACGATTTCAACAACCTGCTGACGGGCATGCTCGGCTTCACCGAACTGGCCCTTCGGGAACTGGGGTCACGGGATCCACGAAGCGAGCTGCTGCAGAATGTGCTCACCCTGGGTCAGCGAGGAGCACATCTCGTCCGCCAGCTTCTGAGCTTCAGCCGCCGCGTTGAAGCACATCGCACGGTCTTCAACGTGCGAGAATTCCTGAAGGAGATGGTCGGTCTTCTGCGACGCATCGTGCCGGAGACGATCGCTATCCGCCTGGAGGTTGCGGAAACCGTGAATGAGCTCGAGGCGGACCCCGTCGGGTTGCAACAGGTCATCATGAACCTCGCCGTGAACGCCCGCGATGCCATGCCCGATGGCGGCACGCTCACGATCGCCTGCGCCCCGATCGCCCTCACCCAGATGGGCGTGCCCCCGCTGCCCCCGGACGCTCCGCCGGGCCGATATCTGCGCCTCTCGGTCGCCGATACGGGGATTGGAATGACGCCAGAGGTGCAGGCGCGCATCTTCGAGCCTTTCTTCACGACGAAAGAGGTCGGAAAGGGATCGGGCCTTGGCCTCTCCGTCGTCTACGGGATCGTGCGCGCTCATGGGGGATTCCTCACGGTTGAGAGCGCGCCCGGTCAGGGGAGCCGATTCGACCTGTACCTGCTGTACCTGCCCCTCACCGAACGCACAGCGAGTGCACAAGAGGAGGCGACACCGACCCGCCCGATTCAAGGTTCGAACGAGCTGATTCTGCTCGCCGACGACGAGCCGGTCGTGCTCGATTTAGAAGAGAGAGTGCTCCGCATGCATGGCTATCGCGTCCTGAAAGCGCGCAATGGGCGAGAAGCCCTGATGCTGTATGAAGCGCACCGACAGGAGATCGCGCTCCTCGTCCTCGATGCCCTGATGCCGGAGCTCACAGGGATCGAAGCAGCGCGCCGCATTCGGGCACAGGATACGAGAGCGCGAATCCTTCTGACCACCGGATACAATCCGGAGGAGAGCGGTCTGAAAGAGATTCGCGTGGAGAATGTCCGTGTCTTACAAAAGCCGTATACCCCGCGACAGCTTGTGGAGGCCATTGAGAACATCCTGGCCGGCTCGCGGGAAGAGAAGCTTCCGGTATGACTCGGGGTTTGGGCTTTCTCTTGAGCGGCGACTCCCTCCCTCGCGCACCGGACGCGACGGAGGGAGAAGGGAAGGAGACCGATGACGGTCACGCGTATTCTCGTCGTTGACGATTCGGCAATCGAATTGAAGCTCACGGCGCGGATGCTCGCCCAAGCGGGCTATGACGTCCTCACCGCGACGAATGGCCCGCAGGCGCTCGCCCTCGCCCGTGAGAGTCGGCCGGATGTGGTGCTCCTGGATCTCAACATGCCAGAGATGGATGGCTACGAGGTCTGCCGGAAGCTGAAAGAGGACGAAACGACACGCACCATTCCGGTCATCCTCTACAGCGTCCGCGACCAATTCGCGGATGTGCTCCGCGGACTCGAAGTCGGCGCCGAAGACTTCATCCCCAAGGGGACGAAGCGGGAAGAGATACTCGCGCGCCTGCAGCGGGTTGTGCACAACCCGTCTCGATGCCAGATCCCCCCTCTTGACCTCTCCTCGCTCGATGAGGCACGGGCGTATCCGGAGGCCGAACCGATCGCTCGCCTCTTGGAAGAAGCTTTTCACCGCCACGTGCGACCGTGCCTGAATCAGCTCTTCGGCGTCCACCCGACGTTCCTCCTCGTGGAGCGCGCCCTGCAACGGGCAGCCGAACGATCGCCGCTGTTGGCGCATTCGGACCACGGAGCTTCGGGAACGGCGCTCTTTGATCTCCACCGCGTGCGCAGCGCCTCGACGGCTGACGTGATCGAAGCCTTCAGGGCATTTGCTTCCGAACTCCTGCTCGTCACGGCGAAAGTCGCCCAGACGCGCCTCTACGGATTGCGCGAGCTGGATGAGCTGACCCGCGCGTTCAAACGCTTGCTCGCCGATGTCGCGGAACAGCGGCCTTCGCTCCCGGCGGATGCTCTTCCGGGCGGGGTGAAAACCGCGCCCTTCGCCGAGAGCTGTTCCTCTGCCGAAGCCCCTCGGAGCTTCACCTTCTTTCTCGACGCGGAGGGACGAGTGCACAACCTCGATGAGGGGATGGCGCAGGCATTGGGTTACGAGAAGGCAGCGCTTATGGGCGTGCCCATGACTGCGCTCGTGCCCGAATCCGCGCACGCAACGCTTCGGGCGCTCCTTCGCGAGGTGCAGACACAGGGGGAAGCACGAGGGACGCTCGCACTGCGACGGAAAGACGGAACGCTCCTGCCGGTCGCGCTCCTCTCACACGCTCTGTTCGACAGGCAGGGGAACTGCGTTCTGTCCCAGCACCAGGCCGAACGGTTCGTCGAGGAGACACAGCCGCAGGAACATGTGCGCCTCCTGGAGCGGGAATGCGACCGCTTGCGCGAAGCGCTGCGACGCGCCGAACAGGACCAGGAGACGCTCCTTCACATCATTTCCCACGACCTGCGGCAGCCGCTGCAAATCATCCTGAATGCAGCGCAACTTCTCGAGGAAGAGGCCGGCGGGACGCTCGGCGAGCCGCTGCGCGATTATCTTTCGGCGATCAAGAGCGCGACCCTTCGCTTGCGCGACATGATCGGCGACCTCGTGCAGCTCCTCGGCATCAGGGCCGACACGCTGCGTCGCGAGCCGACCGATGTGAGACGCCTCCTCGAGGACCTCCTCCACGCTGTGGCCCCAGTTCTGGAACAGCGCAACGCCGTTGTGACTCTCGCCGGTCATCTCCCCACCGTTTTCGCCGATCCCGCCTCTCTTCGCCTCGTCTTCTTCCACCTCATCGAGAACGCTCTCACGTTCAACGACAAGCCCCGTCCGCTCATCGAAGTCGGCGGCCTCCCTTCGTCTGACGGCGCACATCTCTTCTACGTGCGCGATAACGGGATCGGCATCGAACCGAAGCATTGGGAGCGCATCTTCCACGCCTTCCAGAGGCTTCACACAGAGGAGGCCTTCCCCGGACGCGGCATGGGGCTCGCCCTGTGCAAGCGGATCATTGAGGCGCACGGCGGACGCATCTGGGTCGAATCCACGCCGGGTGTCGGCAGCACGTTCTCCTTCACACTCCCCATGGCGGGCGGAGACCAGGTCGTCGAGGCCCCTCCGGACAGCGCCGTTCTGCAGGAGTCGGCGGAAGCTGCTCCCCTCGAGAAACGTGACCAAGCCCTCTCCCAAACGTGAGCGTTTCCCTCACACCTCCTCCTCGACCTCCGACCGGGAGACGGCGCGTCCGGTCGCATCGACATCAAGAATCAACGCCGTGGCCGATACGCCATTCCGTTCGAAGATGGCGACCAGCTCCTCGCCAATTCTGCGGAAATTACTCGACGCGATGGCGATGACCGTCGGTCCGGCACCGCTCAAGGCCACGCCGATCAACCCATCCAGATCGCGGACCTGCAGGACTTCGGAGAGACCGGGAACGAGGCTTTGCCGATATGGCTGGTGCACGCGATCGCGCATGGCCTCGCGCACCAGCTCGAATCGGCGATGGATCAGGGCAGGCCAAAAGAGCGCCGCACGTTGGAGATTGAAGACGACATCTCTCAACGGAATCTGCTCGGGCAAGACACGACGCGCCGTCTCCGTGGCGAGAGGAACATCCGGGACGACGGCGACGATCTTCAATTCGGGAGGCCACTCGGCCTGGATATACCTCACCCGTCCCTCCTCAGTATGACACGTGAGGACCAGAGATCCGACGACCGAGGGCGTCACGTTGTCGGCATGCCCCTCCAGTTCGTAAGCATAGGCGAGCACCTTCTCCTCACCGAGCACGCGCCCGGTCATCGCTTCAAAGGCCGTCAATCCGGCGACAATGGCCGCCCCGCTTCCGCCAAGCCCGCGCGCGACCGGAATGTGATTCTCGATCCAGAGGCGGACCTTGGGCACAGCAATCCCCTCCCGCTCCCCGGCGAAGTGCATCGCGCGCACGATCAGGTTGTGCTCATCTGTGGGAATGAGCGCCGCATCGACACCGTCTACCATCACCTCGTGCGTCGTCGCGCTCGCATCCCGCTTCTCCACGCGAACCTTCAGATAGACGCACAACGCCAATCCCAACGTATCGAACCCAGCCCCGAGATTGGACGTCGAACCCGGCACTCGGATCTCGATCATCGCCGCTTCTACTCCTCACGTCTCCCGAGGATTCAACTCAGGGTAGTGTACACGCTCGCTCTCATGGCATCAAGCGGCGGGTGCTGGCCCGTCCACAACCGGAACTGCGCCGCCGCCTGCCGAAGAAACATCTCGATTCCGGAGAGCACCGGGCATCCCATTTGCTTCGCCCGACGAAGGAGCGGTGTCTCAAGAGGGGTATAGACGAGGTCATACACCAAAGGCCGATGGCGCAAGGCCTCTTCGGGGATCACTTCCGACACCGGATATCCCGTCATGCCGACAGGCGTGGCGTTGACCACGACATCGAATGTGTGCGCGACCAAATCCTCGAGCGTATGCGCCTCAGCCCCTATCGCGTCCGCGAGCTCACGCACGCGCTCCGGACGTCGTCCGAAGAGCAAGACGCGAGCGCCGCGCTCGCGCACGCCGTAGGCCAAGGCGCGAGCTGCTCCTCCGGCTCCCACAATCGCCACGCGCGCACCATGGAGAGCGAAGCGCTCGGCCAATGGTTCCGTTCCCCCCGCGACATCCGTGTTATACCCCAGAAGCCGTTCGCCCTCGATCACGATCGTATTCACAGCTCCGACCCGCTGCGCGAGCGGATCGACCTCGTCCAGAAAGCTCAGGACGGCGACCTTGTGCGGAATCGTGACGCTCAAGCCGCGAAGCCGCCAGGGGATCTGGCGCGTCTCAGGATGCACGAAATCGCGCAGGAAGCGATCGAGCCGGGCGACCTCGAAGGGGATATACACAAAATCCAATCCGAGGATTCGGAAGCCCGTATTATGCACGAGCGGCGAAAGAGAATGTCCGACGGGATGACCGATCACACCCACGACCACCGTCTGCGGCCCCAACTCCCCGACCCGATACAGCCTTCGCAAATCCGAGACCGGTATTTGCCCCGGGGCGGCTTCGCGCCCCGCCGCCGCAGCTCCGTAGGTGAACGCGCTGCCATACGCCACCCCGAGAATGCGCGTGAGGAGTCCCGCCGTTCCCATCGCCACGCCCACCAGGTCTCGCTTCTCTCGCCGAGCGCGTTCGAGAAGGCGAAAGATAGCGAGCGAATCTCCGATGTCGTGAGCGAAGATGGCGAGCTTCACAATCCGAGCCGGGAGAGCGCTCACGCGCTCATACATGGCCGCGACCTCTTCGGGTCGCGCATCATACCGATGATGCGAGGCGATCACCCGCTCCCAGGGAAAGGAGCGCGCGAGTTCAGAGGGGGCCGTGTCGCGGATCATCTCGGCTATATCCACCTCTAGGTCATAGAGGAGACGCGCGCACACCTGCTCTCGACGCTCCGCCCACGCGATCACCTTCGACCAAAGCCGCCAACGGTCCGTGAGTGACGCCTCCGCATACCCCCCTTCCTCGCGCGGTCGGTAGGTCAGGATGATCGGCTTCGCCGTCGCTTCCAGGATGCGGGTGAGCAGGGATGTCGGATCCCCGGCCGGACTCAGCCCAAGGGCATCCAGACGGATCTCAATCCCATCGGCGACCTCGCTCACCGAGGCCACGCGCGCCATAACGCGCTCCGGCGTCGGCTCCACAACCGAAGCGATGATCCTCATCGGCTGAACCATGGTCTTGCTTCGGCACTATAGCATATCCTCCCCCGACAGGGAACCGCATGCTATACTATCGGACGACCGGGGAGGCTTCGGATGCTCATCGGGCGGAAGGAGAACCGAAGGGCATGGGGGCTTGCGGCGCTTCTCGTTCTGGGAAGCGAACGGCTTCCGGCTCAAACACCTCACGCGCCGCCGACCACGGACATTCGCGCCCGGTCAGCACCGATTCGCGTGGATGCGAGCGCCGGTGAGGATCGAGCGGTCAAAGAGCTTGTCGCTCACTACGGAGAACGGCTTCGAGCCGAGATGCGCACGGTCATCGGCCGAGCCGGTCACGACCTGGTCAAGGGCCTCGGCGGAGGATCGCTCGGAGCCTTCGTCGCCGACGTCATCCGGCATACGGCTGAGCAGCTCACCAAAGAGCCTGTCCACGCGGCATTGCAAAACTCGGGCGGCCTGCGCCGCTCCATCGCGCGAGGAAAGATCACGCTGGGAACGATCTACGAGGTCATGCCCTTCGAGAACGAGATCGTCGTTCTGGAGATCTCCGGTGAGACGCTCCTTCAGCTCATTCGCCACCTGGTCGCGCGCAGCACGAACCGGGTCACCGATGCCCTCTCAGGTGTCGAGATCGTCGCCTGTCGAGGTGAGCTGAGAACGGCTCTGCTGGATGGCCGACCGATCGATCTTCAAGCGAGCTACCGGTTGGCCACTTCTGATTACCTGCACCAAGGGGGGAGCGGATACACCATGCTCGCCGCAGCTCGGCGAGTCATCCCCACCGGGATGACCGTCCGCGAGGCCTTGATCGCCTTCATCCGAAGCCAACAGGCCGCCGGCCGGGAGATCACGGCGTCGGCCCATAACCGCTTCCGGATCGAATGTCCGGAGCGCTGATCCCACCCTTACTTCACGACGAAGCCGAGCGGTTTTTCTTTCTCCTGGACTTCCCAAAAGGCGTGAATCTTATCGAGCGCGACGTAGACGATTGTCCCCTCCTCGTCCTTCAGACGCGCGACGCCATCCACGATGTCCTCAAGCTTCCCCCGAACGGCGGAAGGCCCCCCATAGTGAACCTCGATCGTCTTCCCGATATGCTCGGCCAGAACCTGCTTCATGGGACACCACCTCCACAGGACCCCACGCGATCCGCGTGGGGCTCCCCTTCTGTGCTTCGCTTCAGGCAGCGGCTCGAGCCTTCGCCATGGCGCGGGCGATGCGCTCGAGCGCCCGCTCGATATTCTCCAGAGAATTCGCGTAGGAGAAGCGAAGGTACCCCTCCCCATAATGACCGAAGGCCGTGCCCGCCAAACAGGCGACGCCCGCTTCCTCGAGCAAATAATCGGCAAGCGCCTTCGACGTCCATCCCGTCCCCGTGATGTTGGGGAAGACATAGAAGGCTCCCTTCGGAACGCGACACCGGAACCCTTCGATCGCATTCAGGCCCGCGACGATCCGATCCCGACGGCGACGGAATTCCGCGACCATCTCCGCGACGGGCGTTTGGTCTCCCCGTAAAGCCTCGATCCCAGCGATCTGCACAAACGAGGCCGTGCAGGAGGTCGAATTCGTCTGCAGCTTCGCGATCTGCGCGGCGAGATCCGCCCGCATGACGCCATAGCCCAACCGCCATCCGGTCATCGCATACGTCTTGGAAAACCCATCGAGGATGATCGTCTTCTCCAGCATGCCCGGAAACTGCGCGATGCTCACGTGCTCCCCCTCGAAAATGATACGGCTGTAGATCTCATCGGAGAGAACCACGAGGTCTCGATCCACAACGGCTTCGGCGAGCGCCTTCACCTCTTCGTACCCGAGAACACCACCGGTCGGATTGTGTGGGGAATTCACGATGAGCATCCGCGTGCGGGGTGTGATCTTCCCGATCACCTCCTCCACATCGAGAGCGAAATCGCGGTCCTCGCGCAGAGGGACCGGCACAGGCACGCCTCCGACATAGCGGATCATGGACTCATAGATCGGAAATCCGGGATTCGGATAGATCACCTCGTCGCCTTCCTCAATGAGCGCGAGGATGGAGAAAAAGATGATCGGCTTCGCTCCCGGCGTGACGACAACCTGATCCGGGGAGACCGAGATACCTCGCCGACGCGAGACCTCTTCTGCGATGGCCTCGCGCAAGGGCCACAACCCCGCCGACGGGCCGTACTTCGTCCATCCCTCCTTCAATGCGCGATAGGCCGCTTCGATGATAGGCGCCGGCGTGAGGAAATCCGGCTCACCCAGCTCGAGATGAATAATCTCTCGCCCCTGCTGCTCCAATTCGCGAGCCCGAACCAGGACGTCGAAAGCAGTCTCCGTTCCCAATCGTGCCATGCGCGCAGCGAGTCGCATACGTCTCCTCCGTGTGATCTCCAACCTCGAGGATTCGCCCTGAGCGGCTCCTCGAGGCAGCATGCGTCATGGAGCCGCACCGAGCGACTCTTGAGAAATCCGACTCGGTCCGGCTTCCTCCAAGGCCCGAATGACCAGACCGGGTGTCAAGAGCTCCGGCAACACAATGGGCTCCGTCAACCGACCGGCTGGGAAGATCACGTAAAACGGGACGCCCGACCGACCGAACTTCGCGAGCATCCGTGTGATTTCAGGATGACGATTCGTCCAGTCGGCACGAACGGCCGTCACGCGCAGCTCGCGCATCTTCCGGCGGACAGCCTCGGAGTGAAGGACAGTCCGCTCATTCACCTTGCAATTCCAACACCACTCGGCTGTGAAATCAATGAAGACCGTCTCCCCACGTCGAACGCGCCGCTCGATGTCCGCCAGGGAGAACGGCTTCCACTCGATCTCCCCCTCCGATGTCGGCGTCGCGTGCGGTTCGGCAGCAAGGGCACGCGCTTCTCGCCACCGCAGCTCCTTTTCAAAGGCCCACACGTATCCTCCGATGACGAGCGCCGCCGCGAGTCCCCAGCTCCCCCATCGCCGCACCCGCGAGGCCTGCGGCTCACTCTGGCCGATCACCCACGCGGCCGCCGCCACAAAGAGGAGAAAGACCCCCGTCCAAATGACGGCCTCGAGTCCCATCTGATTCCCCAAGACGTCGAGCAACCACAACAGGGCGCCCAGGAGCAAAAATCCCATCGCTTGCTTGAATCGCACCATCCACATCCCGGGCCGCGGAACGAACCGCAACCACTGCGGCTTCCACGAAAGCACGACATAGGGGAGAGCGAGCCCCAGGGCGATCGCCGTGAAGACGAGCCCGATGATGCGCCCGGGTTGAGCGAAGGCGAATCCGACGGCAGTTCCCAGAAACGGCGCCGTACACGGAGTCGCCAGCGTTGTCGCGAGAACACCGTTGAAGAAGGCCCCGACCAAGCCCGGCGTCTCCAGCCAGCGCGCGCGCACGTTCGGACTCCGAAACTCAAAGACGCCGAACAGATTGAGGGCGAAGATGAAGATCACCGTGCCGATGACGACGATGAACGCCGGGGATTGAAACTGAAATCCCCATCCGATCTGCTCGCCTGTGGCCCGCACGCCTATGACGACCCCTGCCAGCGCCCAGAGCGACACGAGCACACCTGCGGCGAAGCTCAGCCCCATCAGGCGCACGCGCCGACGATCCTCACCCGCTTGATGCACGAAGCTCAGGATCTTGATCGAGAGGACGGGTAACACGCAAGGGGTGACGTTGAGGATCAGTCCCCCCAGGAGCGCGAGCAGCAGGATCACGCCGAGCGAACGCGGCTGCTCGTGTTGTCCCCTCACGCGAAACGGCAGATTCAGCCATTCCGCCCCGACGACCGCCCCTCCATCCGGACTCACATCCAGCGGCGTCGTCTTTTCGACTCTCTCCGTGTCCCCCTCGCCCTTCTCAGGCGGAGGCGGAGACTCTGCGCGCACGAGCACGGAATCGAGCCTCGCGCGCAGTTCATACGCTCCTCGATCCGTCAGGACGACGCCGCTCAGCACGTCTCCGATCTCGTCTCCCGATTTTCGCTCCAGAGGAATGAGAATCGAACGTCCGGAGACCTTCACCCCGCCATGCTGGATCGTCGCGCCTTCCAGGCGCCGCGGGAAGAAATCCTGCACCGCCGCGCGTCCGGAGAGCTCCACGCGCAGAATTCCCCGCCGTGTTCCCTGAGGCGTCCACTCCACCCTCGCGACCTGAACCGGGCTTCGGCTCGCCGGCTGTGGGACAGCCTGCTCAAAGCGCGCGATCATCTCCGCCTCAGCGCTCGGCGCCGCTCGCCCGACGGGCACCGTGAGATGCAGCTTTGCCATACCCGGGATGCATACGTCTTTGCACACGAGCCACTGGGCCGTCGCTTCGAGCGTCACGCTCTCGCTCGACAGAGAGACCGGAGGCGTGACCGTCGCCACCACCATCGCCTCGTCCTGATAGCCGAAGGCCGTCATCCCTCCGGATTCCGTATACCGCCGAGGCGTCGGCCACCGAAGCGGCGAGATGCGAAAGCCCTCGGGCAAACTCCAGGTGACCCGAATGGGCAAGCCCGCATCTCCCGAATTCTCCCAGTAGATGTGCCACCCCGGCTCAATCTGGAAATGCACGCCGACAGTGAACGGGCGCCCCGGCTGAACGGCTTCCACATCCGCGACAAGACGCGGCGTCACAATCCGCCGCCCCTGATGCACCTGCGCAGAGACAAGCGCACTCAGCCCACTGAGCACCAGGCCGAGGACAACGAGCGTTTCCGTCCTGCCCCCTCTCCTTCCCTCAAAAGTCGCGCGCAGGACGTTCGCCCCCCCGCGCAGGAAGAGCCGGCCGCTACGACGTCGGCTTCGCGAATTTCCCACTCTCAATCGGAACATTGTGCTTCACCTCTTCGATCCTGAAGATCAGAGAGAGAATCGGCGTGACCTGCCGCACCGTGAACGGAAGTCGAAGACCATCTATGTCGCGATAGTCCTCGAAGTAGATCTCCATCGGGATCTTCCCCTGCGGCCCTTCGCGTTCTACATCCATGCGCACGAGCAGTCCCGTCGAGACGTTGAAATACCATCGCTCGGCGCTCCCCTCAGCAGGCGTGGCTTCCAGAACGTAGACCTCACTCTCTCCGACGGCCCCCTTCCCTTTCATCTCGATCTTCGGATAGAGCTCCTTCAACCGAAGCGGTTTGTAGAAATCGGCATCGAGCCGCGTCGCCCATAGCTCCCGACCGCTCTTTTCTCGAATCCCCGTGATTGGATCCTTCACCCACGCGATAGCCCCATCAAAACCCTCGTGGATGGCGCCAAATCCCGGCAATTCAACAACGACCCGGACCCGATTCGGCGCTTGCGCATAGGATTCAAATGTCCCGCGCAATCCGGCCGCCGGGATCTCTACCGTCCCGCGCGAGACACGGCTGGTCACTTTCTCCAAAGCCTCTTTCCCCCCGCAGGCGCGAATGTATCGCTCGAGAACTTGATCCACCGTCACCTCGACCGCCTGCGACGCTTCCTTCTCCTGCCCTGCTCCCACATACGAAACCACAATTCCGCAGAGCATCACGACTCCGATCATTCGATATCTCATCTCCCCCTCCTCTCCGAAAAGTGGTGAAACCTCGCTCGCCCCCCCTCAGCAGCCACACGGCGACGAGCGACGACGCGAAGGGCGACCTCAAGCTGCGGGTCTCGCCCGCTCAGCAAAGCCCGCCGCGTGAGCGGAACGTCAATGTCTGGGAGCACGCCGCGCCCTTCAATCAAAACCCCCTTCGGTGTTTGAAAGTCTGCAACAGCATATTGAAAGAGCGCGCCCGTCGGCAATCGTTCCAGAAGCGAGGGAAGCGCCGCCCCCACGCTCCGCTCGCCGACGACAACGGCGCGCCCCATCTCCTGCAACCCGGCAGCGAAGATCTCCGCTGTCGAGCCCGTATGCCCATCAATCATAATGACGACGATCCCCCGATACGGATTCGGTTGCGGGAAGACGGCGAGATTCACGTGGCCCGAACGAAGCGTCATCGTCCCCAATGTCGTCGGCGTTTCACAGAGCATTCCAGCGATGCCCGCCGCCATCGCTCCTATTCCACCGGGATTGCCGCGCAGGTCGAAGATCAAGGCGGGAGCGGACGCGAATCCCCGAATCGCTGCCCGAATGCGCTCCATTAAGCCGACGACGAAGGGAGAGAAGCGGATGTACCCCACATCCCCTATGCGCCGTGCTTCAAAAATCATCGGCATCGGAGGGAGATTC